>SXGU01539969.1_pt1 | contig 25499 bp, 21 predicted proteins | sample 3174531 | NCBI WGS metagenome assembly SXGU01 (sample SAMN11356863, study PRJNA531348) | freshwater metagenome | isolation source: freshwater sample F1-140 | place: China: Fuxian Lake, Yuxi | collected 2017-12-25
AGTGAAAGGTGCGGGAGCGAAAAAGAAAGCCAAAAAGGCTGCAACTGGTGTTGGGAAAGCTCCTAGTGATTATAAATAAAGAGTTTGACCACATAATAATCGGAGCGGGTATTGTTGGTATTTCTCTTGGTCTTGCAGTTCTTGAAAGAAATCCAAATAAGAAAGTATTAATCATTGATAAAGAACTAGGGCCGGGAATACATGCAAGTGGCCGTAACTCTGGCGTATTACATGCAGGCTTCTACTATTCTCCTGATTCGCTAAAAGCAAAGTTTTGTAGATTAGGTAATCTGGAATTAAAGAATTTCTGTAGAGAAAATAGCATTCCAATCCTAGAAACTGGGAAAGTGGTTATCTGTCAGACTAAAAGCGATGTTACGAGATTAGAAGAGCTATTTCGTAGGGGTATCGCCAATGGCGTCGACATTGAAATACTAGATTCAACCAATATGGATAAAATTGAGCCAGCTGCAAAAACAATTGATAAATTTATTTGGTCACCCACCACCGCTGTGGGCAATCCCAAAGTAGTGACAACAAAGCTTGCTGAAAAGTTTGCAAAAAATGGTGGAGAGTTCCAGTTTAATTGCTCAGCCAAATTAGTAAGCACTTCTGATGAGGTTTTGTTAGAAACCGTTTATGGCACTTACAGTGCGGCTTCAATAATTAATTCAGCAGGTGCGTATGCAGCAAATCTAGCAAGGCAAGTGAACGTGGGTAATCAGTATGCGTGCTTGCCATTTCTTGGAGCATATAAGAAATCTAAATTAGTAGATTCAAATCCAAGAAGATTGGTATATCCAGTTCCAAACCCTATCAATCCATTCCTAGGTGTGCATACAACAAATACTCTTAACAGTGAGATAAAAATTGGCCCAACAGCATTTCCTGTAATTGGTAAGGAACAATACAACCTTAGTAACGGATTTAGCAGAAGTGAGTTTTTAGAATTTTTTAAAGCCGCAAATGCTCTTTTTAAATCGGACTCAGTAGACTTGATGGGTTTAGCGAGAGAGGAATTTGTAAAATTATTTACGAAACCGTTGTTGAATAAAACTAAAAAACTTACTAATTCCTTAAATTCCAATAAACAATGGAGTAAATATCCGGCTGGTATTAGAGCTCAGATAATCAATTTAGAAACAAAGACAATTGAAATGGACTACATTGTTCAGTCTGATAAAAACGTTGTGCACATTCTTAATGCTGTATCTCCGGGTTGGACAAGTGCGATTCCATTTGCCCGTTGGGTTGTGGAAAACCAACCCCTATTGCGATAGGAGATACTCTTAAGCCATGTCGTTGCCGTATCCATCCACTCCTGCGCAATCTGAATCAAGAAGCGTGCTTGCAATTCCTGCATTTAGAAAACTTTGGCAAGCGATGACATTTTCATCCTTTGGCGATTGGCTTGGACTTATAGCCTCTACTGCATTAGCTCAGCAATTAGCAGGTGGTGATTATGCAAAGGCGAACTTTGCAATTGCTGGTGTGTTTATGGTCAGATTATTACCTGCGGTAATTTTAGGTCCTTTCGCTGGCGTTATCGCAGATAAATTCGATCGCCGAAAACTAATGGTTGTTTGCGACATTTTGCGCTTTGGTCTTTATATATCAATTCCTATTGTTGGAAATTACTTTTGGTTATACACAGCATCGATTTTGGCTGAGGTTGTTACCTTATTTTGGTCACCAGCTAAAGAGGCAACCGTGCCAAATTTAGTTCCTAAATCAAAACTGGAAAGTGCCAATCAGATTTCACTTCTTGCAGCATATGGAACCGCCCCTATTGCTGCGATCTTATTCTCAGCATTAGCTTTGTTTACCGGAGCAATCAACTCTGTGTTAGGAAATAACACACCTGCATCTGCTGCAGATCTTGCCTTATATATAAACGCAATCAGTTTTCTATTTTGTGCCTTCACAGTTTGGCGAATCAAGGAAATACCATCAAGGGCAAGTAAAAAGACATTTCAATCTTCAATAGGCCACTCTCTCTGGGAAGGCTTTTCATTTATCAAAGGGTCCAAAATTATTCGAGGCCTTATTGTTGGAATGCTGGGCGCATTTTTTGCAGCTGGCGCGGTAATTGGTTTAGCCAGAACTTTTGTTGATGACTTACAAGCTGGTGAAGCTGCGTATGGAATTTTATTTGCTGCGGTATTTTTTGGATTAGCACTTGGCATTTCATTTGGTCCTAAAATATTTGTTCAATTCTCTAGAAGAAGAATCTTTGGAGTTTCTTTAACTATTTCAGGTCTGCTTTTAGTTTCGTTGTCACTAGTTTTAAACTTGGTGCTTGCCATATTTATAACTATCTTGCTGGGGCTGTTTTCCGGAATTTCTTGGGTTACTGGGTTTACCATGCTTGGGCTTGAGGTTGAAGATGAGGTTCGAGGAAGAATATTCGCATTCGTTCAATCCTTCATCAGAGTTTCATTAGTTTTAGTATTAGCAATTGCACCTTTAGTAGCAGCAGCCATTGGTAAACATTCTTACTCATATAGAACCACAACTGTTACCTATAACGGCGCTGCATTTACGATGTTTTTTGCTGGCTTAATCGCAGTTTTAGTTGGTGTGATCTCATATTTACAAATGCGAGATCGACCTAATGTTTCACTGTTGAGTGATATCAAATCTGCTTTACGAGGTGAGCTTGGGGCGATTACCGGCCAGGAAAGTAATGGAATATTTATTTCATTTGAAGGCGGGGAAGGATCTGGTAAATCAACTCAAACAAAATTATTAAAAGAGTGGCTAGAGAAAAATAATGAAGCGGTATTGCTAACACGTGAACCTGGTGGTACTGAGTTAGGAAATAAACTTAGAAAGATACTTCTAGATAATGAGACTGGTGTTATTTCACCACGGGCTGAAGCTTTAATGTATGCAGCAGATAGAGCTCATCATGTTTACTCAATGATCAGACCTGCTTTACAAAGAGGTGAGGTTGTAATAACAGATCGATACTTTGACTCATCCATTGCCTATCAAGGAGCAGGAAGAGTTTTACTACCAATCGAGGTGGCAAGAATTTCTAGATGGGCAACGGAATCTTTAACCCCAACCCTGACAATTATTATGGATTTACCAACTGAGATTGGATTAGGAAGATTGCACTCAACAGATCGACTAGAGAGTGAACCAATTGCATTTCATGAACGGGTGCGACAGGAGTACTTGAATTTAGCCCATTTGGATCCTGAACGATTCTTAGTTGTCGATGCCACCCTTGGTATTGAACAAATTCACCAAATTATTATCGAGCGCGTAGGCGCAATAAAATTGTTGAAGCGAAACATCAAACAATAATGAGCGTATTTAACTCATTAATAGATCAATCTCAAGTCGTAACAATTCTAAAAGAGGCAGTTGCCTCAGCAAATAGCGCAGGCGATCTAAGCCAAACGATGACAAATACTTGGCTCTTTACTGGCCCTGCTGGATCTGGCAGATCAAATGCTGCGATTGCATTTGCAGCTGCATTAGTTTGCAAAGAGGGTGGGTGTAGTAAGTGTCAAGATTGTCTTTCAACCATCCTGGGCACGCATACCGATGTAGAACTAATTAAAACTCAAGGCTTATCAATTAAGATCGATGAGGTCAGAGAGTTAATTAGCAGAGCCTCTTGGGCACCATCTGTAGCCAATTTTCGCGTAGTTGTAATTGAAGATGCAGATCGATTAACGGACTCTGCCGCCAATGCATTATTAAAGGTTATTGAAGAGCCTGGGCTAGGTACTATCTGGTTGCTATGTGCTCCAACATTGACAGATGTATTGCCGACAATTCGATCAAGATGCCGCCATTTAGCCCTTCGAACACCATCTACTAAAGTAATTACTAATTTATTGATTGAAAGAGATCAAATCGATACAAAAACTGCCGAGCTTGTTGCTAGAGCATCTGGTGGTCATATTGGAAGAGCAAGAAGATTGGCAACAGATTTAAATGCCAGGCAAAGTCGTGAAAAGATCTTAAAGCTTCCATTAATGATAAAAGATGTTTCATCTGCTTATAAAGCCGCCCAATTTTTAGTTGACTCTGCTAAAGCAGAAGCGGTTGCTGATGCAGAGAAAAAAGATGAAGATGAAATTTCAAAGCTAAAAGAGGCTTGGGGATCAACCGGCAGCAAAATGGTAGCGGGGGGTTCTAAAGTGATTAAAGATTTGGAGAAAGAGCAAAAATCAAGATCTACAAGATTGGTCAGGGATTATTTGGATCGAGCCTTATTGGATTTAGCCACTTTATATCGAGACATTATGTTGGTTCAATCAAACTCGACTGACTCATTGATTAATCAGGATCTAGTCGAACAAATTAATCAACTAGCTTCAACAAGCAGTCAAGCAAAGACATTGGATAAAATTGAGGCAATTTTGAAAACAAGGCAAAATTTGGCTCAAAACGCAGCACCTCTGTTACTTATCGAAGCATTGATGTGTGAGTTACGTTAATAAGGTGGTAATCAGCACCCCACAGGATAAGGCAAAATACTCCTATGCGTCTTGACCATGTTTCCTATGCAGCTTCCCATGATCAGATCTCTGATGTCGTTAATCGAATAGGTTCCCAAATTGGAACCGCATTTATTGATGGTGGAATTCATCCAAAATTTGGAACAAGAAATTTCACGGCGCCTTTACTGAACGGGCAGTACATTGAAGTTGTTTGCTCACTCGATCACCCAGCAACTGAGCTAACGCCATTTGGTAGAGCGGTAAAAAAGAAATCCGAAGAAGGTGGTGGGTGGATGTCATGGGTATTAGCAACTGACGACATTTCAAAGGTTGAAGAAAATTTCAACCGCAGCGCTATAGATGGCGAAAGAAAAAAACCCAATGGAGCTATTTTAAAATGGAAGCAAATAGGAGTGTTAGAAGTTTTAGAAGACTTTAGTCAACCTTTTTTTATTGAATGGATTAGCGCAGAACACCCTTCTAAGGATGGAAATGCATTTGCCAAAATTTCAGAAATTGTATTAGGGGCAGATAAAGCAAAGATACAAAAATCGGTTTATGATCAGATAATAGCGATGCCACAAGATTCAGTAATAAGTTTTGGTAAAATCGGTGACACCGAACCCGGAATCAGACAAATAGTTTTTGAATATAAAGGACGTTATATTCCAATAGATTAGATAAAGACATTCTTCTTTTGATTAAAAATGTTTATCTCTTAACCATTAACTAATTAAATAGAATCGAAGGTTTGTAGCTAAACTCTAGTGTAGAATTTGCTTTATGCATCAAATCGAAAGCTTATTAGTAACTGGAAGTAATGGTTTTGTGGGCAAAAGTTTTTTAGAATTTCTAGCACATGCGCCCCTAGCTCTAAGACCAAAAAAATTGATATTAATCAATCGCAGTAGATCAAACGCGATTGAACTTCTAGAATCCCAAGGTATTTCAGTTATATCATTTCAGGCTGACTTATCTAGAAAGTGGACTTTTGCCCATGAAGCTACTCATGTACTTAATTTAGCTGCTGATGGAGGAATTAATTCTTACTCACAACAATCTGCTAGAGAGTTTATCGAAATATGTAAGAATTTAACAAATTGGGTTAAAAATTTTAAGCCTGCAGTTGTGGTTCATGCAAGTTCCGGCGCCTGTTTTTACAAAGACAAATCTACTACTTTGTTTAAAAATAAGATGAATTTAATTCAATCAAGATTACAGGGAGAAAATCTGCTTTTAACCGCAGGGTCCTCAAGTGACACTAAAATTGTGGTGGCAAGACTCTTCACATTTCTAGGAAAAAATATGCTAGATAAAAAACAATACGCAGCACCAATATTTATAACAGATGCTGTTTTATCAGGCCATATTAATGTAACAGGTAATTCGAATACGATTCGAAGTTATCTTCACGAACAAGTTATGTCTGAATGGATTTATGAGTGTCTTACTAATAATCAATTGGACGGAATTTTGAGCATTGGAAGTTCACAGCCTGTAACAATTCGTGAATTAGCAGATTTTATTGGATTTCAGGCTAATGCCAAGGTGCATTATTCAAACTTAGATCTAGAAAAAACTGTTTATTTACCAGCACGGAATGAACATTTCAATAGGATTGCTTTGCACGAAGGGCCAAATTGGCAAGAAATAGTTTTGGAATGTATTAGAATCTGTAAAAAAGGGAGCCAAAACTTTGACTAAAAGTAGTTTCGTGAACGGTGCTGACCATTTAGTTAAAACTCTTAAAGACCAAAAAGTTCAAGTCATTTTTGCAATTACTGGTGCAGGCAATTTAGCCATAATTGATTCCATATTACGCGATGGGGAAATTACTTTAGTTTATTCTCACCATGAGCAGGCTGCCGTTATGGAAGCACAAGGATACTCAAGAATCTCTGGAAAAATTGGAGTAGCACTTGTTACAACGGGTGGCGGAACTTCTAACGCAATTACAGGAATATTGAGTGCCCATCTGGATTCAGTTCCAATTTTGGTGATTTCTGGAAATGAAAGTTCTTTCCATTGCGAAAATTCCTATCAATTAAGAGCATATGGAGTGCAAGGTTTTGATTCAGTTTCGGTAATTAAACCTATAGCAAAAGATTCATACAGGATTACTAATTCAAGCGAAGTTATTGAAGTAACGCAACGTATGATAAACCTGGCACTGACTCCTAGAATGGGGCCAACTCACATCGATTTCCCAATGGACTTACAGCGCAAAAGGGTTGTCGAAAAGGTTTTGCCACCGAGCAATAACTCAACAAGAGTTAAACCCACTACAAGCAGAGAACTTTCAATATTTCTGGTTTCATGTTTAGAAAATTTGGCGAAAAGCTATCAACCGATGCTCTATATTGGGAATGGTTGCAGAGATCAAAAAACAAGAAAATTACTTGAGACAGTAATCGAAAATTTGCAGATCCCTTTTTTGCTTTCTTGGTCAGCCATAGACTTATTTCCAGAAAGTCACCGACTTAACATGGGAAGAGTTGGAATCTATGGGGATCGTGCGGCCAATATAGCGCTCCAAAAAGCAGATTCATTGATCTGCTTAGGCACGCGATTAGCCATTCCTCAGATTGGTTATGAACTTGCAGATTTTGCACGAAATGCGACCAAATGGGTTGTAGAAATCGACCCAACCGAGTGCGATAAATTCTCAGGAAGCTTGTGGAATATTTTGAACGGAGATGTTTCAGAATTTCTCACTTCTCTTAACTCAAAATTAGAAACCCAAGATTTAAGAGTATCTCCAAACTGGGTTAGTGACCTGGAAGGCATTTGGAGCAAAATTCCACGCAAAGATCAAATAGGAGATCCCGTTTCAGACCCAGAAGTATTTGTTCACTCAGCTGAGATAATTCAATATCTAAATAAGCAACTTAAGGAAGATGCAATAATTGCAACAGACGTTGGAGCGGGCTTGCTTACAGGGCATTATATGTTTGAATCTAAAGGCTCTCAAAGATTTTTCACCTCTCAAGGACTAGGTGAAATGGGATTTGGCCTCCCAGGAGCAATCGGTGCATATTTTGCAGAGCCAACCAAACAAATTATTTGTCTAAATACTGATGGTGGAATCATGTTTAACCTTCAAGAGTTACAGTTGGTAAGCGAGCATCGCATACCGCTTAAGTTGTTTGTATTCAATAATGATGGATATACAATGATTAAAACTTCACAAGAAAATTTATTTGAGTCAAGAGTCAGTGGGTCAACGTCAAATTCTGGAATAAGTTTCCCGCTATTTATTAATATTGCCGAAACTTTTGGCTTTGATTATTACAAAGTATTAAACAGTAATTCACTTAACAAGCAATTTAATGATTTGTTAGATTCACAAAAACCAGTGTTGTTCGAGATAATTATGGACCCCGAACAAAAGTACCTACCTAGATTGTCAACAACTAAATTAGAGGATGGGAGCTTAGTTTCCCCCCCGCTCGAAGATTTATCACCAATGATTTCAGCTGAATTACTTAGAAGTTTATTAGGTCAAGACTTGCGCCCTCAGTCGATAAAGGCCCGTGAGTAGAAGTGAGCAAGCAAAGAACTAAAGTTGCGATAATAGGGACAGGAAACATCGGCTCAGATCTATGTGCAAGGCTAATACAATCTAGAGAATTTGAAGTAGTTGCCTTTGTAGGACGAAGGCCTGACAGTCCTGGATTGGTAAAATTTCAAGACAATGTAACTTATTCGATTTCAAAAGGTATTAATGGACTTTTAGAAATTATTGATGAGTTTGAAGGTTTTTTTGACGCAACGTCAGCATTTGAACACTTAAAACACTGGGAGATTTTAAAACAACATAAAAAATGGGCAATTGATTTAACCCCATCAAAAATTGGTACTCCAATGGTTCCTGAATTGATCGGGCAATCTGATAAATTTGTAATTAACGGTACTGAATGTATGAATTACTCAATGGTTACCTGCGGAGGCCAATCGTCTGCTCCATTAGTACACGCTATTTACAAACACTCCGTGAACATAAGTGATATAGAAGTTTCTTCCAGTATAGCGTCTAAGTCCGCCGGACCAGCAACCAGATTAAATATAGACGAGTACATAGAGTCAACTGAAAATCTAGTGAAACTTATAACCAACTGCAATAGTGCCAAATCCATATTAGTCTTGAATCCTACGGAGCCTCAAATTATGATGCGAACTACCGTACAAGTTAAAGTTGCAGATTGTGATTTAAGTGCAATTAAGCAGGAGTTAAAATCAATTGTTGATAGAGTTAAGATATATGTGCCAGGTTATGAAGTAGTTGTTGAGCCCTATTCTTCTTCAAAAAATGTAATTTCTGCAACAGTTAAAGTTTCGGGTGCTGGCTATTTTTTACCTACCTATGCAGGTAATTTAGATATAATAAATGCTGCCGCAATTGAAACAGCGAGACTATACATTTTAGCAAAAAAAGAATTCAGTCAATTGGAAAAAAAATAATGATTCAACTTTATGATGTGACATTAAGAGATGGAAATCATGCACTCCAGCATTCTTTAAAGTGCAATTTTGTTTCTGAGTACTGCAAATTAGCAGAAGAATCAGATGTATGGGCAGTGGAAGTTGGCCACGGTAATGGACTCGGAGCATCATCATACTTAGTTGGAAAATCAGCAGAAAGTGACCAAGATTTGCTACTCACTGCAAGAAACAATTTATCAAGAGTCAAACTTGCAGTACATGCAATTCCCGGATTTGCAACAATTAAAAGGGATTTAATGCCAGCTCTTTCAATTGGTGTCGACGTATTTCGAATCGCTACTCATTCAACAGAAGCATCAACTTCACAAAAGCATATTGAATTTCTTAGAAATAAAGGTGTTATTGTTCATGGAGTTTTAATGATGAGCCACATGAACAATATAATTGGTTTAGTTGAGCAAGCAAAACTAATGCACTCGTATGGAGCTTCAGCAGTAATTTTAATGGACTCAGCTGGATATTTTGTGCCTAATGAAGTGCAAGAAAGAATAGATGCAATTAAGAATTCTCTTGAAATTGAGGTAGGTTTCCATGCTCATAACAACTTAGGCGTAGCTGTTTCTAATGCTTCTAAAGCAATTGAGTCAGGCGCATCAATCATTGATGGTGCATCTATGGGGCTGGGAGCAGGAGCGGGGAACGCACAGCTTGAAAATATTGTCTCAACTGGAATAAGGAATAAACTCGTCGCATCAGAGATTTCTAATTATCTTAAAATGAGTCAAATAGTTGAACAAAGCTATCCAGATTTCTTGCCAAGAATAACTTCCTCCAGCATTCAAAGTGGCATGGCTGGCGTTTTTAGTGGGTATGCCCCGCAAGTGAAAGCACTAGCCCTAGAGCTCGGAATTGAACCAACTGAAATTTGGAAAGAGATGTCCAAAAGAAAATTAGTTGCTGGCCAAGAATCTATGGTTCGAGAAATAGCTCAGGATTTAATGAATTTATAGATAAGACTCAAACCACGTTTTAAAGAAATCAAGTATCCACCTTTTGAACATCTAACCAAGGTGGAGTTTTGAGTAAAGCCAAATTCTCTAAATCTTTCTTTTCACGCAATGTGTCCATCGGTTGCCAAAAACCTTCATGGTGATTTGCAATGAGTTCAGATTCATTTGCTAACCTAACTAAAGCTCCCGACTCAAATGGTTCGTCTAGAGACTTTACATAGCTTGCAACTGTAGGTTCTAAAACAAAGAAACCTCCATTAATCCAACCCTCATCAGATTGATTCTTTTCACCGAAATGCGTGACAATATTATTCTCAATTTTCATATATCCAAATCTTGCTGGAGGCCTTACTGCAGTAACTGTTGCGAGCTTTCCATGAGAATCATGAAAAGCTAGGAGTTTTAGTACTGAGATATTGGCTAACCCATCGCCGTATGTTGCGATGACTTTTTCGTTGGGAATTGTTTTCATTACTTCCGAGATACGACCTCCAGTTTGCGTATTTAAACCAGTGTTTAAAGTTGCTATATGCATAACGTTTGAATTTGAATCAACAATTTCATTGTTATAAACCCAATTTTCTATAACTTCACTCTTATATCCTGTTGAGATTATGAATTCATTAAAGCCTTGCAAGCTGAATATATTCATCAAATGCCAAATGATAGGTTTATCATTGATCAGCACCATTGGTTTAGGTTTGTCTTCAGTCTCTTCTGAGATCCGCGTACCCAGTCCGCCCGCAATTATAATTATCTTCATGAGGTCCCTAAACTTTAAAGTGGTATAAATCAAGTGTATCTAAACACAGACCTTAATTCTAACAAACTGTACCCTTCTTTGTTAAACTAAAGGTCCAAGTGTAAAAATCCAAGACCCTATGACTATTGGCACTAGTACGGGTAGCCCAAGTTGTAAAATTCTTTTTTGGGTACCGCTCTTTAGGGTAAAAAATAACTTGATTATTATAAGCAACAGTAAAACAACTATTGGAAAGGTTAAACGTCTAGAGTAGTAACCATAAAAGCTAATCATTAGTATATGAACAAAGATTAACAATATTTCGCTTCGAAAATCTAAATGTAAATTCTTTTGCATCAACATGAAGGTCGTTAATGCAATAAGTATTAGTATTGTTGGCAGTACTGGAATAGATTCTAAGAAGTAGCCAAGAAATTCAGAAATTTTCTCAAAGAATTTGTCTTGCCTGTAGGCATCAATCACCCATATATACATACGGCGGTAGCCAACTGCGAAATTGTTATAAGTGCCTCCAAGCTGATTGAGTAAAAACGGGTAACTTAAGTAGGCAATAATTGGAACCGAACACAGTAATAGTCTATTTCTTAATTTATTCCACTTAGCTAATACAAGCGGAACTAGTAAAATAATAAAAAAAGCATAACTAAATAGCAATATGCTTACTATTAGAATTTGGTTGAAATAGAATTTATATGTGGTGTCTTTATAATTGTAAGTAATCAAATAAAAAGCATAAACCGGTAAAAGAAGATTAAACATTTGACTTCCAGGGGTCCAAAAAAAAGTTTTTGTTATCTCATTCATGGCTATTACTATGACAAATACAAATGCAGTGCTAATGAAAATTTCATGAGGAATATTAAGTTTCCGCTGAAGCTGGGAGAGCGAATTTAAGCCTAAGTAGCACGCCATTGAAAATATGCCAGCACTTAGCGCCAAGAAAATAACATAAGTAACAAGTGAGTAAGTAACGATTTGTCCTGAATTACCTTGAACTTCTCGGTAGTAATCTGGCAAGTTTAAAAAATGCCAAAACTTAGCCAACATTGCCACAAATAGAGTTGGAATAGGTCTGTCCTGATAAACACTCTCCCCGTTAACTAAGCGAATTGGATTTTGCGCATCTTTCATATAAACAGCTGAATCGCAGTTTATAAGCACGCTCATGACTGAATTAATATCGAGAACTCTGCCACACGGATGATCTGATGGATAATTACGGAAAAGTGAAATAATCTGAATAAACAAACCAAAAATGATTAATTTTAAGTAAAGGCGTTTGGAGAAAAGCTTTGTTAAATACTTCGCCAACACACCTATTATGGTACCCTAAACGCAAATTATGTTAGAACTAGTGACGGAGAGTTAATCATGAATTTTAAAAAAGTTTGTGTAATTCTTCCATGCTTTAATGAATCTTTAACTTTACCAACAGTGGTTGAACAGATACAAAAAATCAGCTCAGATATTGAAATTTTAGTTGTAGACAATTCAAGCACTGATGATTCTTTTAATATCGCCTCTAAATTAGGAGTTAAAGTAGTTAGGGAAATAAAGAAAGGTAAAGGATTTGCGGTTAAACGGGGGCTTCTTTCCTTAAGTGATAATTGTGAAATAGTTGTGATCGTTGACGGTGACGATACTTATTCACTTGCCAATTTAATTAGTGCAATTAATTTAGTAAAAGATTACAACTACGACATGATCGTGGGTAATCGAATCAATGAAGCTGATTCGAACGAGAATAGAATTAATGTATTTCGTAGAGGACATCGCACTGGGAATCTACTATTTTCAAAGCTAAGCCAACTGCTTCATCCGTCTGGTGTATTGGATTCCCTCTCAGGGTTTAGGGTAATGTCGAGAAATTTTGTCGAATCCTTTACGGGAGGAGCTTCGGAATTCGAAATAGAAGCCGAACTCAACGCCCATGCCGCATTTATTAAAGCTGCTGTCGGCAACATTGATGTCAATTACAAGGGTAGACCAATCGGTTCAGAATCAAAGCTAAGAACTTATCGTGATGGATACAAAATTCTACTAATTAATTTCAAAATTTTTAGAACTTATCGTCCAAAAATTGCTTATTCACTACTCGCTTTTTTTTGGATAATATTGTCACTGAGTTTGGGATATAAACCAATTACTGAGTATTTTAACACTGGACTTGTGCCGAGAATTCCAAGCCTGATAGCTGCAGTGGGAGCACTCGTTGTTTCAATACAACTTTGGAATACCGGAATGATATTGGAAAGGGTGAATGTAGCCCACGTAAGCCAAGTTAGGCACAATTATAAGTTGGGATATAAAAGCAAGAATTAAGTTTTTTGGTTTACATTTTGATGCTTGAAAGAATTAAACGAAAAATTCAAGTTATCAATTAAACTCCAGCAGATAAAGAATAATACGGGTAATTGATATCTGAAATTAACGCCAACATTTCCATTTAACGCCCCAGTGAGCAGTCCTGCGAGCAAAACAAACAAAAACAATTGACTGGATTCTTTATGAATATTTCTTAAAGAGAGATATACACAAAGGGCGCAAACCAGAAAGAAAATTCGATCCAATACAATTAATTGCATAATTTCATAAAATGTGACTTTAACTAAATAAAATGGGTACAAAAATAATTTTTCAAGAAACGGCCTATCGCCTTCTACTGCTAAGAATGAACTGCTTTGATGAGTAAGTAAAGTTGGTATTACAATCGAAAATGATAACAACACGATGTAAATTGATCGAACTTTGAACTTTTGAAACCACAAGACAGATGCAACTGCGATCCAGAATATTACGCTAATTCTTGTTATTCCTGACAATAAAATCAATATTCCAAAAGCTAAGTACCAATAAGAGTTTGAAACTCTCTTAACTAACAAGAATCCAGCCAATGAAAAAATAGCGACCAGTAATGCATCTGTAGTATTGCTGAGCATCCACCTCATCACTGTTGATGAACTGGCTATACAAAACAGAACCATCAAAGATACGAAACGTTTATTCTGAATGATTCCAATTTTGGTAATCGTAAGCATGAGCGTTAACAAGGATAGGGCTGGAATGACTAACATTCCAGGCACTCCAAAGAGCTTGACAAAAGGCACTGAAAGCAACGGGTACAGCACCCTTGTCGAATATTCAGCATAAAGATGGTGATTAGCGTAGAACAAATCAGCTGGGCTAGTTGTGTTGAATTTAAAGGCGTATAAGTTGTACCAATTTGAGACTTTTGTTGCAGCCCCAATCTCTGATAACCCAGCCCAATCAAGAGCTCTAGTTGCATATAGAGCACCGTCTGGATGGTACAAACCATAGTTATAGCCAAAAATCAAACCATTAAACTTTAACTTAATTATCACAGCAAAACCCCAAATAGCTATTACTCCAAAAAACAATACAAGATTCGATTTATATCTTAATTTCATGCTAGAGATTCCGATATTTTTTTATGATGGATACGATTTTAGGAAATCTAAATTTAATGTTTCTTGTGAATAAAATGATATTTTTTTCAAATGGCGTAGATGTAAATGATAGTTGCCCTTTCATCTCTAATTGTTGGTTTATCAAAACTAAAACCAAATCAGAAATTTCCAATGCACTCAAATGCTTAAACTTGCTACAATCAAGTAATAAACTTTTAAAATCTGAATTTGAATGTTCACAACTCACCATAATTTTAGTAGACTCAGACTCATTGAAAAATTTACTGATACCACTCAATTCTTTGCACACATTTGATGAAAGCACAAGAGAAAAGTTCCCATCGCTACCTTCGGTTGTTGGTTTATTCCCAATGCAACCAGTGAATAGGTTGCCGAGATCTCCTTTTTTTGTGTAAACACCAGCGCTCATGGCATATTTCTCTGAGATTAATTTGATAAACTCATGCGATTCAGAACTTCGTCTTAGGGCGTCAGCTAACTCTTTAATTAGCGAAACTGAATAATCAGGCTGAGAATATAAAGGTTTATCTAGTATGCACAACTCAAACAATTTATTCTTTTCTAAATCTGATAATTTCTTAATTGCGCTTTGAAATACAGGCCCTCGAATGGAATCTGACAACATGTTAAAGCCTTCAAAGAATTTTCTCCTACTTGGAACTTGATAACTTTCTTGACCACCATGCACTCTATATTGAACCCCAATAGATGATGTGGAATAAACTTGGCCCGCTAGGACTAGTTGCAAACCAACCCACCAATCATGAACAAACCTAGAGATAATTACAGGTTTTTGAATCGCAGCAAATCTAAAATACAGTGAAGGCCAGAAGAATGGTGGTTGATTTAGTGAACATGAAATCATTTCAATAGGATTTGTTGCATTAATAATCGCCGGTGTTTTAACTTCACCAGTATTGTTGCCAACCACATCAATTATCTGAGCGCTTGTTGCGAATGCATTCATAGATGGATTTTTTTCTAAAGCCTCTAGCCAAGTAGCATAAGCGTCGAAAATCAGGATATCGTCATCCCCTGGGTTCAAGATCCATTCTGGTTTACAAGATTCAATTATATCCCAAAAATAAGCAAATCCAGCAGGATTGTTAATTTCATTGCGGAAGTAACGAACTTTATCTTTGTGTTTGATATTCCAATCCATTAAAACTTTAGTCGTTTCTGAATCAGATCCATTATCAATTAATACAACATCTACCTGACCAGTATCAATGAACTTTTCATAGCTCTGTAAAGCATCAACTAAAAATGGCATCCTGCCTTTACTGAGAAGAAATATAGATAACTTCAAGCCAATTCCCTTATCTTTTCTGCGACCTTTCGGTAAATCTCTTCACTTTGCCAACTGATTAAAAAATCATGGGACTGCAAAAAGACTTTCATAGAATTTAGCATATCACTACACTGGCGCTGGCTCAGATTGGTGATTAAATTTTGTATTTCCGAAACTGAACCATCACAGGATAAATAGAGATTATCTGGAAGATTTATTTCATAATTTTTTGGACCAATATATATTGGTATCGAGCCATTAATCATGGCGTCAAAGAGTTTTTCACTACAATAGCTATTTGAGTTTTCGATAACTAAAGAGAACTTGTATTTTCTGTTAACCTCATGTTTATTTAACGGTTCACTAATAAAATTCGAATATCTCTTGAAAAATCCTCCATAAATCTCTAGAATATTTGGGATATAACCAGTCCGAAGTGCAAATAAAAAAATCCTAATTCTATGGGTTAACAAGTGAAGTTTTGTGTCATTCCATAAGGCTCCGTATATCTTAAGTTCAGACATATCCATTGATTGAGCAATTTGCCTTCTTATTCTGTAGTTAGAATTTTTGGTTGGGCTGACTTTATTTGCTGCAATAAGTACAAGTGCGCTATCTCTTAGAGCCCATTGCTTATACTCAAAAAATCCATCACGTACTGATTGATTAACTATATTTTCCACCTGAATTCTTTCAATGTTTGGTTTTGATGGGTTGAAGTTATATCTGTAAGGCCATCCAATAAACTCTGCTTTGTGATTAGTTGCTATTTTTCTTCCAGGACTGATGATCAAATCAAATAGTTCCTCTACTTTTTTCGTGTATTGAATCGGTAAAACCGCTATCGGCTCAAGTCTGATTAAAACTAATTTGGTTTCTATTTTCTTCAATTTTTTGAATCTTCTCAAAACTTCTTTATTATAGTTAACAAAAATCAAGTAATCACAATCTACAACCTCTGACTCCTTAAATCCCAAGTTTTTTAATGCATTATTTAAGTCCGAGTACTGCAAGTTTAGATCTGCTAATGGCTTCGCACTACCCACTATGGCGTATGTCTTATTCATAAGAAAAGTTTACCGTACCTTAAATTACAGTTCTCTTATGAAGCGGAATTTGTAATAAATTTGAGGCTTTGATCTTCTAGAAATAGTTGTTGATTCTGACCAAATTGCTTTGTGAAAAGAATAAGCTGAGTCAACTCTAGAGTATTATAGGGATTAACATGATTACTGGAGATTACTCAGGTTATTCGCTAGCCATAGTTTCTAATTCAATTAGCGGTGGCGGAGCTGAAAAAAGCATGATGATGCTCCATGAGTCTCTTTTAAATAGTGGTGTTAAATCAAATTTAATAGCATTAAACAAATCAACAGATCAGAAAATCATACCTTTTGTAATCGAGTTAAGTAGAAAATGGAGATCTGGGCCGATTAGCACCTGGTGCAATTTTTTAGAGTTTCGCAAGTCAATCAAAGTGATTAACCCTGATATTTTGATACTAAATTGTGAACTGCCTGAACTTTATGGGGCATTGTTAATTTTTAAGGGTGAGTTAATCTGTGTTGAGCACACAACCAAACCTTGGAGCGGAAAGTTACTATTAGGTGTAATAATTCGCTTGCTACTTAAATCAAAAAAAGCTGAATGGGTTACTGTAGTTAAGAATCAAAAGAAAGTTTGGATTGGAGGCGCTGTAGTTGCACATGTGCCAAATCCATATGTTGATCGTTTATCAAAAAATAAAGCCACTGGGCAAGAGTCTACTTTAACTTTTATAGGTGGCCTAAAACGTAATAAGCATCCAGAGTGGGTTATAGAAACTGGATTAGAATTGAATTTATCGGTTCAACTTTTTGGCGATGGGATATTACAACGTCAACTCAGAGATAAGTATAACAGGCATGCAAGCCAAATTAGATTCTTCGGATTCAAACCAGATCCTTGGGATTCAATCTCTTCAAATAGCTTAATTATAGTGCCATCGGATTATGAAGGGGACGGACTGGTTGTTGTAGAAGCGATTATGTCTGGTAATCCTTTGCTATTAAGAGATAATGAAGACTTAAGAAGGTTCGAATTGGAAGATAAGCATTACTTTAGAGATTTAGAAAATCTTAAAATAATGGTAAAGCAGAATTTGAATACTAGATTCAAAAATTTAGTAGTTTCAGACTCTAAATCTAATGAAGTACGTTTAACCAGATCTTTACAAAGAGTGACTGATGATTGGATAAATTTAATTCTTACCAGATGCCACACTACGAAGCCTAAATAGCTACAGTTTACTTATTTTTCATTATAAATTTAATTGACAAACATGGAGGTCCTAATGAATCGACGCAAAGCTATTACTCAGCAAAGTTTTTTAAAAAAACTACATGATGTTTGCCTCGGTGGATGGTTTGTGATTTTACTAGTTCTGTTAAAACCTATTAAAAAGATTTACCTGGCACCACTTCATTCAAGCAGAATTGGCCATTTTGTGATGGATACAGAAGTATTACTGGCACGAATCCATCATGATCAACTAAAAAAGAATTCCAAGTTGTATGTAATATGGTTTGCAGACTCCTTAATTTGTAATAAATTTGTGTACAATATTTGGCAGGGAAAATTAAGAGTTATTCCGTATTCTCGACTTGCATCAGCCATTTTTTCGTCTGCAATTATTCTAGAAAAAATTATTAGAATAAGGTTAACCTATAATTATAATGCTTGGGATGGTTACTTGCAAGACCTACATCTTCTCGAGACCTCTCCTAGAGTTTTTGAAATTTCACCCGAATCAGAAGAAGAATGTTTTACAATATTAGAAAGTCAAGGAATTGATATAACCAAGAAATGGATTTGTATTGCTGAAAGAAACTCAACGCATCTTGAACTATATCAACCAGATAAAAAATGGGGATTCAACGATTATCGTAATACAGATATAAGTTCGTATTTAGAGGCCGCCGAGTATGTAGCTTCGAAGGGCATTTACTGTTTTCGAATGGGAAATACTAAAAGTAAAATTCTAACTTCAACTCATACTAATCTGATTGTTGACTATTGTAATAGTAGTTGGCGGAGCGACAAACTAGATATTTTCTTGTCATTAAATTGTTTATTTTTTTTAGGCACTGCCAGCGGATTAAGCGCTGTCCCAATTGCTTCAAGAAAGCCACTTTTGGATGTAAATTTAGCGCAACCATTGCATGCAATAAGGTCTAAGCAAAATCATATGTTTATTCTGAAAAAATTCATTGATAAAGTAACATCATTGCCAATCAATTTACATGACTACTTAAGTATTGGTGAAAGAGGAGGTTTCACTGTTGACAATCCTAGACATTTACGTTCTCAAGACTTAGAAGAATTCAATGTCTTGATTGTAGATAATAGTAGTGAAGAAATTCTTGAAGTCACAAAAGAGATGCTAGCCTTGCTTTCTATCTCGAATCAGGAAGCACCGAAAATATCTGCAGAACAAATGGAGTTCTGGAGGGTTTTTCCAAACACAAAAAATTTTTACCAAAGCGGACCGATAAAATCTCGAATTGGGCAAAAATTCTTATTGGCAAATAGTCATCTACTTAAGAGCAACGGGAATGTTAATGTTTAAATTTTTTTAAACTTTTTACATAAATAGATCTAATTCGAGGTTGAAAATTAGTGGCTTGTAATATGAAAACTATCTGTATTGCCATGTATATCTGTAAAGTAAAATCTCCAATAGTTTGAAAAAATCCTGTTAGGTAAGTAAACCAAACACTGAATAAAAACAATAGTAACACTAAAAATCGAAACTTGCGCTGTGAATGAATTATCAAAAATGGAGCTGTCGTCATTGCAAATATGAGTTTATAGTCAACACTCAATCCAGTTAAATACATTGAAATAAATACCACAAAATTAAACAAGTATAAAATTTTAAGCTTTGACAAATTCGGATTATTCAAGTGAACAAAAGGAAATCTCAAAACTATAAGATAGGTAATTACTATGCTAGCAAAGAAGAAAAAACCTGATAGGAGATACTGAGCTGGTAAGTAAATTTCTATTCCTAACTTACCAAGATAATTACCAATTATCTTAAGACCGAAGTGGTTGTTTCCTGCCTGAATCACGTTGTTTTTGTCCAATAGACGGAGGTCGAAGGCAATCAGCACCACACTCACTAAAAAAATAATCGAACTGAACAGCTTGAGATAGAATCCTCGACTTTTTATCCAGATAAAAAAAAGTAACGGTAAAGTATAAAATTTTAATATTGAGCTGATTGATATAAGCAAAATAGAAATTATTTTGTAACCTTGTGCATAAATCAAAGCTGATAAAAAAATAAGTAGGTAAATAACAGTATCAAAATTGCCCCTTTCAATTAATAACCAAACGGGAGGGGAAATCAAACCCAAGAAAAGCGTTACTTGAGCGAATGAGTGTCCACGTAGCAAATACAGTAGAACACAAAATGACAAAAGTAAAAAATAAGTAAACATTTTTCCAATTAATTGTTCATTGGTATTTTGCAATTCTAATACTCCGATTAGTCGAAGTAGAGAAGTACTATAATTCCAGTTGCTACATATTTCTCCATTTAAGAAAACCTTGATCCCAATATTTTCAAAGCATCGGGAATAATGCAGCACAGTTGATGAATCCACATAGAGAATCGGTCCCTGTGCACCTAAGGACTTCATGATTGACCATTTTGTAATATCATGAAAGGTATAAAATACGGTAAGCAAAAATATTAGCAAATGAGTTAAATACTCGGAAGCAACTTTTCTAAGTTTGTGTCTTAACATTTTCTTGACCACTTATGTGATCTTAACACATTACTGCATTCGGACATGCAGAATTATGAAGCAATATATAGAAAGCTGATTTTGTCTATAGATTTAGGCCGTTCAAAAGAGTAATAATTATAGTTTAGGTTCCAAACACATTAATTTCTTATAATTTATCCAGTTAGTGATGAGATCGCTAATTGATTCACTTAGAAACAAGAGGCAATCTAATTATGAAGCTTGATCAAGTGCCGAGTGCTTCGTAGTGTACTAGAGTATTAGCTGTGGGCCTTTCATCAAAAAGTCTTTTAGTTTACATCCCCTGTCACTCAGATTTAGAATCAGCAATCGATCAAGCTAGATCCATTAGAGAACAAAATGAAAGATTGCTTCAGAGTGGCAGTCATTTAAGATTTAAAGTTGAAATCGTTATATCAATCAACAATTTTTCCCCAACCAGTTCACAAATTAATTTAGCCAATACTTATTGTGATTTGGTTTTGTGCCAACCAGAAGCATTTTTAGCAGATGCAAATATCGCAAATGGGTACCGTATCGCCAATCAATTAGAATCAAATTATCTCTGGATACTTTCGGCAAACGATACTTTAATAGAAGGAAGCATTTCTATTATTATGGAAAGTTTAACAGACGATATGGACTTGCTGGTAACAAAAATTCCAGATAGCAAACAACTGAATAAAATTTATAATGTGATTCATCCAGCTATTAAGGGTTATTCATTTGGTTTAATATCCGGTGTAATTTATAATTGTGACAAAATGCGAATATTTTTTGATGTCGCACATTTTTTTATCTGGACTGGCTGGAGCCAATTGTCTGTCATTCAAAATGCAATTAACCAAAATGGAAGTCTGAGTATTCGCACCGTAGATACTTTTAAGATTTATGAGCAGAGACAAACAAATATAGACAAGTTGGCCTACAAATATGGACATAGCTTTTACGGATACATATTGCTTGGGTATGTTTTTATTGATGATAAAAAAATGAAGAGAAAATTTGTTCGGGAATATATATTAAATAACACATTCAAAATTACATTATATCGGCGAAGCGTTACCGCTTCCAACCTTGCTATTAATCCCACCCAGTATTTAATTTGGAATCAAGATTTAGCAGAAGGAATAATCAAGAAATTGTCGACCCTATTATACTGTTATTATTTATTAGTTTCTAGAATCCCTTTTCACTTGGTAAAAAAATCGATGGGTAGGTATATTTCATGAAAATCAAGAAAAAGACTAAAACTTTGATATCTATTTGTGTTCCAGTATTAAACGAGGAACTCAATATAGAAAAGCTCTATCAGGAGCTAGCTTTTATTGCAAAAAAAGTTTCCATGAAGTACAAATTCGAATTTATCTTCACTGATAATGATTCAGAGGATCAAACTTGGTCTAGAATAAAAGAGATCAGCAGGCATGATTCTAGAGTAAAAGGTTTTAGGTTTACAAAAAACATTGGATTTCAACAATCTGTTTTGTTCGGTTACATGCAAGTTAAGGGGTCAGCGGCAATTCAAATCGATGCGGATTTACAAGATCCTCCAGAGGTGATATTGGATTTTTTGAAAGGGTGGGAGCAGGGATTTAAAGTGGTGGTTGGCGTGCGGCAAAATAGACCTGAAAATTTTATCCTTAGGACATTCAGGAGGTTTGGTTATTACTTTATATCGAAGGTATCAGATTTTAGGATAACACAAAATGCAGGAGACTTTAGACTAATTGATCGGGAAGTCATTGAAGTTTTAAGAGAATCTAAAAATCCTAATCCATATTTACGAGGTGCGATAGCAAAAATTGGCTTACCTGAAAAAAGTATTACCTATACGAGAAATCAACGTAAACTTGGTTCTTCTAAATTTGGAATTAAAAATATACTAAGTTTAGGTTTTTCTGGAATTATCAATTACTCAAATATCCTTCAAAAGTTTGCCTTGATGATTTTTGGATCCACCACACTTTTGAGTCTGGCAGGAATAGTTATTTTGGTTTACTCAAAGTTCACTTTTGATTCTATTGTATTCCCAAGAGGTTTTGCCAGTATAGCGATTCTTATTTTATTCACAATTACCATAAATTCTCTCTTTTTTGCTATTGTTATACACTACCTACAAAAACTTCATTCAATCCTGATTAAAGATAACATCATAACTGTATTGGACAAAATTTAAATGGAAAATTTAAGTTTAGATCAAACTAAAAATTATATTCTGGAGCTTACTAAAAGTTATGCTAAAAAATTATTAGTTGAAGACGTATTCCGCCCAGGACAAAGTTTAATTCCAGTGTCGGGTAAAGTTTTGAGCCCTGAAGATTTTGCAAATCTAGTTGAATCTTCGTTGGATGGCTGGCTGACATCCGGCAGATTTACAAAAGATTTTGAGCGTACTTTGGCTAACTTTGTTGGTGCACGATCAGCTATATTTTTGAATAGTGGTTCGAGCGCTAATTTGTGCGCCTTAAGTGCATTAACCAGCAGCAAGCTTGGAGAGCGTGCCTTAGAAAAAGGCGACGAAGTATTAACTGTAGCAATGGGTTTTCCTACAACCGTAAATCCAATCATCCAAAATGGTTTGATTCCCGTGTTTGTTGATGTACATTTGCAAACTTTAGATGTAAATACAGATAGACTCGAAGAAGCTATAAGCGAAAAAACTAAAGCAATTATGATAGCCCACACTTTGGGAAATCCCTTTGACATAGAAGCTGTCGAGAGATTGTGTAAAAAGTATAATCTGTGGCTTATAGAAGACTCTTGCGATGCGCTTGGCTCAACATATAAAGGAAAAAAAACTGGTAGTTTTGGTGATACAGCATCCGTAAGTTTCTATCCTGCCCACCATATTACGACTGGAGAGGGAGGAGCAGTTTTTGTAAAATCTCCTTTAGTGAAAAGACAAGTAGAGTCGTTTCGTGATTGGGGGAGAGATTGTTATTGCGATACAGGGTGCGACAATACTTGCAAGAAGCGCTTTGAATGGAAAATTGAGAATTTACCAGATAATTATGATCATAAATATATCTATAGCCACATTGGATACAATCTGAAAGCAACTGATATGCAGGCGGCATTAGGTTTATCCCAGCTATCTAAGTTAGAAGAATTCGTAAATAAGAGAAAAAAGAATTTTGCATATTTAAAAGATAACTTAAAAAGTATCGAAGGTTTAATTCTTGCAGAGCCGACGAAGCATTCTGACCCATCTTGGTTTGGGTTCCCAATAACACTAGATCCTGAACATTCAATCAAGAGGAAAGATTTAGTGAAATATCTAGACTCAAAAAAGATTGGAGTACGACCCATTTTTGCTGGTAATATTTTACGTCAGCCAGCTTACAAAAATATAGTTCATAGAGTTGTTGGGAACCTAAAAAATACAAATATTATAATGGAGAATTCATTTTGGATTGGCGTTTATCCAGGACTTACCAAGCCAATGCTCGATTATGTTATTGAATCGATCTCAGAATTTATGAGTGGAAAAGTTAAGTAAATGCATTACTTAATCACAGGTCATACTGGGTTTAAGGGAGCTTGGCTTTCACTAATGCTAAAAACTTTAGGTAATCAAGTATCGGGAATTTCATTAGCGCCGGAAAGTAATTCGATTTTTGAATTATCGAACTTAAGTGAAATTTTTGACCAAAATTTCTACCAGGATATTAGAGCTTTAAGTTCTAGTGATTTGCCTAAGATGAATGTTGATGTGGTCATACATCTTGCAGCACAACCATTGGTAAAAGCATCTTACAAATCGCCAATCGATACTTTCCAGACAAATGTAATCGGAACACTAAACGTATTAGAAGTTACTAAGGATTTAACTCCAAAAGCTACTTTAATAATTACAACCGATAAGGTTTATAAGAATTCAGGAAAAATTAGCGGATACGTGGAGTCAGATCCTTTAGGGGGCGGAGACCCCTACAGTGCCTCCAAGGCTGCTGCAGATATAGCAACGCAATCTTGGCGATCTATTTATGGCGTTACGCCGATTTCTATTGCGAGGGCGGGGAATGTAATAGGCGGAGGAGATTTTGCTGAGAATCGTTTAATGCCTGATCTTATAAACAGCTTCATTGAAGATAAGGCGCCAATTATAAGATATCCAAAATCTATTAGGCCATGGCAACATGTGCTGGATTGTTTAAATGGATATTTATCACTTGTAGATAAGCAACTTAACGATGGTGTAAATGGTGAATGGAATTTTAGTCCACCAGCAACTCCGACACACTCAGTTTCTGAGGTTGCAAGTGCAGTGGCAAAATTATGGGGATCAAGTAAACAGTGGCAGCAAGATGCAGGTGAACATAAAGCAGAGACTGAAACCTTGGTTCTAGATAGCACTAAGGCACGTAAAAAGTTGGCTTGGAGTGAAAAACTAGATTTTCAGGAAAGCTTGTCTTGGACAGTAGATTTCTATAAGCGTGTATATCAAGGTGAAGCGCAAAGAACAGTATTACAAGATCAAGTTAATCAATTTTTGTCATTCAATTAAACAAATCATTCGCACTCGGCTACAATTGCCTCACAGCAAGTGATTAATCATCAAACTTAATTTTTACAAATATTTGATTGGCGAGCAATGACCTTTAAAGATTTAGGCGTTAACCCTGCGCTGGCCAAAGTTTTGCATGCCTCAGGAATCGAAAAGCCATTTCCAATTCAAAAAGCAACACTGCCTGATGCAATTGCCGGCAGAGATATTTTAGGTCGAGGTCAGACAGGTTCAGGTAAAACTCTTGCCTTCGGTCTGTCATTGATGACCAGACTTGCTGGAAGAACAGCTGTCTCTATGAGACCTCTTGCTTTGGTTTTATCACCAACTAGAGAGCTTGCAATGCAGATCAGTGATGTGATCGCACCGTTGTCACGATCAGTTAGTTTAAATTCACAGGTCGTTGCAGGTGGACTTTCTTACTCAAAACAGATTCAAGCTTTAAAACGTGGTGTACCAATTGTGGTGGCAACTCCTGGCAGATTAATTGATTTGATTCAAAAAAAGCACATTAAGTTAGATGATATTGAAATAACAGTTTTAGATGAAGCTGATCAAATGGCGGATATGGGATTTTTGCCAGATGTTAAAAGGATATTAGATTTAACTAAGCCTGGTGGTCAGCGAATGCTATTTAGTGCCACACTAGATAAGGATGTTGATTCACTAGTTAAGAAGTACTTAAAAAATCCTGTTACCCACTCTCTTGCTAATGAGAAATCAACTGCTGGAAATATGACTCACCATGTATTGATAATGGAGCAGTCACATAAAGAT
>SXGU01411600.1_pt1 | contig 25492 bp, 17 predicted proteins | sample 3174531 | NCBI WGS metagenome assembly SXGU01 (sample SAMN11356863, study PRJNA531348) | freshwater metagenome | isolation source: freshwater sample F1-140 | place: China: Fuxian Lake, Yuxi | collected 2017-12-25
CCTCTTGTGCCTGGAAACCTTCTGGCGCAACCACCGCTGGCACGATCTCTTCCCACACGCCAAACCTCCCTCCCTCGCCAATAACTAACCACAATCGCAGCCCGCATCGCTACAACCTCGAAAAAAACTGAGATGCGCACGAATGTCGAGCGGACGCGGCCAAAGGAAGGCGCGAATGAACAATCAAAATTTAAGGACGGTCCGAAATGAACCATGGACTGGTGGAGATTGGCATGTTCCCAGACGCGTTTTTAGCCGATGATGGATGCGGCAACCGATCTTATAGGGTGCTGACTGGAATAAATGTGCCAAAAACAACACTTGCGTCGGCTGAAAGCGCCCATCTACTCTCCCCGCTCCTTTGACCGGGCTGTCACGTGGTAGCGTGAACCGTCTGGAATATCTGAATCCGAATTTTATGGCCGTTCGAATCCGCTTGAAGCGTGTCGGTGCGAAAAACAGTCCAGTGTTTCGTGTGGTCGTGGCTGACTCCCGCAGCCCACGCGATGGCAAGTTCCTTGAGGAACTAGGCACGTACCATCCCTTGAAGAAGGGCGACGACAACTACACTCTCAATCTGGAGAGAGCCAATTATTGGCTGGGTGTGGGTGCGCAGCCCAGCGAGACCGTGCACAGCATGATCAAGCGTGCCGGGCGTCGTGCCACTGCTTGAATCTCCCCGTTGTTCGACTAGAAACTTCATCCCAACAGCCCCTCATGCAAGCGTTCATCGAACATGTTGTTAAAGGGCTCGTCGATGAGCCCGAAGCGGTTGCCGTCACTCCAGTCGACCGAAATGGAATGACCGTTTACGAGCTTCGATTGGCCCAGCGCGACGTCGGCAAAGTGATTGGCCGCAAAGGAAATACGATCCAAGCGATTCGATCTCTCCTGCAGGTTGGTGCCAGCAAGAAAGGTGTGCGCTGCACCTTGGAATTGGTTGAGGACTGAGTTTTGATTGTGCGGTAGGACAGGCCGCGCTACCGCCGATGAGAATCGACGTGCTCACACTGTTCCCCGCCATGTTCGCGGGGCCGCTGGATGAAAGTATCATCCGCCGGGCGCGCGATGCGGGAATCCTCGATTTGAGGATTCACAATTTACGGGACTGGACTCACGACCGTCACAAGACGGTGGATGACAGACCCTTCGGCGGTGGGCCAGGGATGGTCCTCAAGCCGGAACCGATCTTTGAAGCCGTCGAAGCCTTGCGCCGGGACCATCCGGTGCCTCCCAGGGTGATCCTGACCTCACCCAGCGGGCGTGTCTTCAATCAAACCCTGGCAGAAGAACTCTCGAAAGAGCCTTCTATCTTGTTGGTTTGCGGAAGTTACGAAGGATTCGACGAACGATTACGCGAGCATCTGGCCGATGATGAATTGTCGATTGGGGACTACGTATTGACCAACGGGGCGCTGCCCGCGATGGTCATTGTGGACACTGTGGCCCGTTTGTTGCCGGGTGCTTTGGGGCACGATCAAAGTTCCGTGGAGGAATCCTTCAGTGAAGGTTTGATCGAGTATCCTCATTGGACACGCCCCGCAGAATTTCGAGGCTGGCGAGTTCCGGAGATACTGATGTCCGGCAACCACGCTGAAATTGCCCGATGGCGTCGGCAGGAATCGATTCGCCGCACGTTTCTGCGTCGGCCGGATTTGTGGGATAAACAACGGTGGGATCGGCCACCTAAGTCTTAAATATCCCGGTGAGGGCTGAACGGTTTTTATTTTTGGTAGAATTTAGAATTGAGGAAAGAGCTATGAACAAGGCTGCACTGTTTGACAAAATCGAGAGTGAACAATTCCGGAAGGAACCCGCGAAGTTCAATGTGGGGGATTCCGTCCGCGTTCACACCAAGGTCGTCGAAGGCGACAAGGAACGTATCCAGGTGTTTGCCGGCGTCGTGATCGGCATCCGTGGCCACGGGTTGAACCAAACCTTCACCGTCCGCCGTATCAGCTATGGCGAGGGCGTGGAACGTATCTTCCCCACCCATTCTCCGCGTGTCGATAAAGTCGAAGTCGAGCGAGAAGGTGCCGTGCGACGGGCGAAACTCACTTATCTCCGAAATCGCATCGGCAAAGGTGCCACATTGGTTCCCGAGAAGGAATCCAGGGGCACCAAAGCCAAGAAAGCGGCTGCCACTGCCGCCGCTGTTGCCGCCAATATCGCGGCAGGGTCGGCGGCTCCCGCCGCCTAAGGCATTTGTGGAGTACGACCAATTCCGCGAGGAATCGTCGTTTCTTCAACCCACCACGCTCACTTTCAGAAAGCGCCGCCCCTGCGGCGCTTTCTGTGTTGTTTAACACATTTCGAAAAGCGGCAGAATGCTGCCGGTCCCAAAAAATTTGCCGCTGCTCATTCCCTTGCCACTAAGCGGCTTACTTTCCGCGAACGTCGTAGCAGTAGACGTACTCTTGGTCGCGAAGGTATAGGCGGCCGTTGACGACAACGGGGTGCGGCCAGATACCGCCACTTTTGCTCCGTTGCTGCGACAGGGGATCGAGCTTGAAGCGCCCTTTTTCCTTCCAACCGGCCGTGGATGCCTCGGCCAGCGCGACCGTGCCGCTGCGTTCGTCCAGGCAGTACAACATCCCATCGGCGTAGTGGACAGCACCTTTGCCGAACTCCTTAAATGTCCAGACCTCCTCGCCCGTCTTCAGCGACTGGCACAACCAACCAGCCCCATCCGAATGCCCGTACACATGCCCGTCTACCAGAACCACACCACCATGGTGATTCTTCATGACCTTGTTTTCGTAGACGGTATCCACGGATTTGCCGTCGGCACCAATACGGACCAGTTTACAGCCGACACCATACCCGGACGTTACGTAGATCAGCCCATTACCTCCATCGATTGGGGTCGGAATGACCGCAACGCGTCCCGGAAACTCGGATTTCCACAACAGAGCGCCGTTTTCTGGATCAATGCCAAAAACAGACTTGGTGATTACCTGAACCACCTGGGGCCCGGAAGTGTGTTGGATGAGGATGGGTGACGCGTATTGCGCTGGATCGGTCAAGCCCTTGGTCTGCCACACGACACTGCCGGTGGACTTGTCGAGGGCCGCCATCGTGCCCTGAGCGCCGCCGGGTGTGACCAGGATCTTGTTGCCGATGATGAGCGGCGACTCGGTGTACCCCCAATCCTGGAGTTTGCCTCCCAAATCGGTGACCAAGGATTTTTGCCAGAGGATTTTTCCATCTTGAACTTGAGCACACACAAGAATTCCCTGCCCCCCAATGCCATAGACCCGATCGCCATCCACGGTTGGCGTCATGCGTGGGCCATCGCCCCAATTATTCGGGTACTTCTCTCCGGCATTTGCCTTCCATATTTCCGTGCCATTCTCGACGTTCACAGCGATCAACTGCTCCTGGCCATCGCGCAGGCCCATGGTGAATAGTCGATTCCCCACGATGGAATAGCCGGCGTAGCCCAAGCCAGCCGTCTTAAAGACCCAGAGCTGTTTAGGGCCTTCCTTGGGCCAAGACTTCAGCAGTCCAGCGTCGGGCGAATGATCTTTGCGATCCGTGCCTCGCCATTGCGGCCAATCTGCAGCGAACGACGAATGGGCCAGGGAAACGACCATCGCCGCCAACCAAGGGTATTGGAAAAGTCGAGTGGAATTCATTTCTACGAATTGGGTCGGGCGTTGGGTTGATTCGGACAAAGTGGACAATGCCGTTAAGGATGCAGCGAGACAAGTCGCCAAACTCGACATAATGGCCGTGCCGCCTTCTCCCAATCCCCATTGGGTTCAGGTGCTTGCACCCCATAATATCGACTAGCAGAATTCGGTCGGCTCCATTCATACAGCGGCACCACCTCTGAAGTCTGCCAGACTGGTGGTTCGACCGCCGTTGACTTGGCCGCCCACGTGCCATGATCCGCGTCCTCCGAATGACGCCAAGTGCCCCTCAGACCGCCTTGAGCCCAGGTTCCCCGAACGGCATAACGGTCCGAGATGTACTCTACGGTCAGGCTGAGTTGGTTGCTTCTAAACCAGCCGGAAGTTAGGTAAGCAAACCGGAAGTCAGTCAGCTGCTCGAAGCGTCCAGCAACCTTTCCCGTGGGGTCACCAGCCAGTTCCCACGCAAATGTCGCGGGCGATTTATCGCTTCGGATCGCCGATACTTCCCAACGGCCGGTGATCTGCGCGACCTCGGGTGGCTCATCCTCGTTCGGAAGCGCAAAGAAACGTGGCTCAGAAAAATTCTCCTGCCCCCTACCTGGCAACCGACGCAATTCGGTGCGTGAATCCAATTCCACCGAATAAATGGGAACCAGACCACGAACCCAGGCGTCAGGACGGACCGCACGAAAAAGCGGCATTAATCGCAGGTTCGCAAAGGATGCCGCCGGGACTTCGGGTCGCCGAAGCCAGCGGGCGCCGGACCCATTGGTTGGCGGGACATAGTGATAGTTCTCGAAAACACCGACCGACGCCTCTTTCGCGGCCAAACAGCCGAACCATCCCAAGAACAGACCCAGAAGAGCCAAGAGGATCTTCCAGGTTTTTGAAATGCCCAGGCTCAAGTTTGATGGTGGCAGACGTCCAGAGTGCCCTGGCACAGCTGCTTCTCAGTCCTTGCCCACAGGTGTGGCGCCCGAACCAACCGCAAATAGATGCGTCTGGCTGCCGATATACATGATCCCATTGGCAATGACCGGGGTCGAATAAACCGGAGCTCCGAGGTTGGTCTCACTCAAAACCTTTTTCTCCTTGGCAGCCGCCAGAATCGTGAAATCGCCATCTTCATCGCCGACAAATACCTTGCCGTCCGCAACAAACGTACTCCCCCACATATGGGCTTTCATGTCGTGCACCCAGTGAACTTTGCCGGTCTCAGCATCCAGGCAATAGACGAATCCGCTGAAATCCCCGATGAATAGCAATCCAGTGGTGGGATCAATGCTCACTGTGGAGATGGTGCGTTTAATCCCGCGGTACTCCCAGACAATGCCCGACTTGGTCAGGTCGCCGGTTTTGGTCGCGTCAATACAAACCAAACGGCCAATGCCTTCACCGTGTTCTGGGTCTTGGCCGGTGGCAACATACACTCGGTTCTTGTAAAACACTGGGGTAGAATTGATCTCGCTGGGTCCTTCCGCCGCGGGATACTTGATGGGCTTGCCGTCCCTGGTTTTGTACTCAGGCGGGTTCAAGTCGCACCACCATACTTTGCGGATCACATTCACCTCTCCCTCTTTGACCGGGGTAGTGTCCAGGGCATAGCAGACGCCGTCGCCACCGCCAAAGTACACTTGCCATTTGCCATTCACTTTGCCCGCTGATGGCGAGGTCCACTGACCGTGATAGATCTTCGGGCCGACGCCGCAGTCGTCCTCGCCCAACAACTCACCCGTATCGGGGTTGAGGGCAATAAAACTCGGAGAATTCGGGGACGGAATGTTCACGTGCGTCCAATCCTGTCCGTTGGAGGTGCACACGAACAATTTGCCATCCACCAGGATGACCGAGCAGTTGGAGGCGTTGTGCGGAAACACGCCCAATTCATCCATCATGTCATATCGCCAAATAATGTCAGCGTCCTGTGGACTGGATTCAACCGGGGTGGCTTCCTTGAGCGTATCTTTGGCGAAGTACTTGGCTTCATCCTTGTAAGGACCTTCATTGCCGTCGGCCAAACCTTCGGTGTCGAGGCACAAAACTTCGCAGCGGCTGGTGACGACCCAAAGGCGTTTGCCTTGAACCAAAGGAGCGGACAGCAGTCCCAGGTTCTCCCAGTCATTCACCTTGCCCGCCTTAAGCTTGGGTACAATCAACTGCCAACGGTACTTGCCGGTCATTTCGTCGAAACAATACAGGACACCGCGATCGCCCAAATGCCGCTTGTCGCGAGGCGATTCGTTGTTGGTACCGACGAACACTTTGCCGCCAGCAATCACGGGGTTGCCGTAGCTTTGCGATCCAAGCTTCACGACCCACTTGACGTTCTTGGTGGTGGCCATGACGATTTCCTCGGTCCCGTACTTTATCTTACCCGGTTCGAACCGGTCCGGAAGGCCTTTGACGGCAGCGTACATATTGCGGCCCGGATCGTTGCCGCCCCACTGCGGCCAATCGGCGGACTGGGTCAGAAATCCGCCGCCGCAAAGGACGGCAGCAACGAGGGATGGTCGCAGGATGGACAATTGGTTCATGCGTTTCAAAAACGATTTGTTATGACAGTTGACAGTCGCAATCAATCTTCGGGTTTGGATCCGCTTTGGGGGATAACTATTCAAAACGGCAGTAAATCAATTCAATTCGAGGTCACGCGAATGTTGTCGATGGCAACACGTTGATCGTTCGGCGCAAAACCGAACAGCCCAGGGGATCCCTGCCGATGTCCAATCGTGTGCGGCACCTCGATATTCCATTTTTCAGGCTCCGTATCGCCGCGCTTCCAGGCCTTGCCACGGACCACAGCACTCCCGTTATCAGCGACATCCACCCGGGCCTTGAGCCGATACCACGCATTGGGTGTCCACTTGAAGGGCACGGCGACCTTGAGCCGTTCCTGGTTTGAATTAACCTCGATCTCCTGTGAATTGCCCTTGAGCACGATGATGTAACGCTGGTTGATCACTCCCACTTCGGACATTTTGCGTCGATTCCCTTCGGTGAGAACATCCGCCTCAATCGTGTAATTCGACATCGTCGGGTGCCCGAAGAAGATCTGGCCGCGTTGAAATAGTTTGTTCTCAATGGTCTTCACCAACGCCTTGGTCTTCACGCCGTCCACTTCCTTCTCGCGCACTTCAAACCGGAACCGGGCGGAGTTCCAGGGAAGGGGTGGATATGTGAAGGGCGTGGGCGGCTCAACCAGGTTAGTCGTGGTGTTCGACAATTCGAACGACTCGAAATCCTGCACAATCGGCAAATCGGGCATGACCCGTCCCTTGATGTAACCGGCAATCTCAGCGCCGTCATTCAGCTTCAAGGTCGCTTTGAACTGACCAGCACTCGGGATCGGGGCGGTATCCGTGATCAATTGGCCGTCGGGACTAAAGCTCCCTTTCATGGTCGCACGCACGAGAGCAGTCGGTGGAATGAATGTCTCCCATTGAACCGATTTGGCGGGGATGTTTTCCTGCACGACAAATCCTTTCGCATCGAGGGTGCGGATACGGAAATCGGCGGCTTGCCCAGGCTTCAGGAGGACTTCGTAAGGAATGACCTGCAATTGAGCGGGTTTGCCCGGAGTTGGCCATGAGGGCCTGGCAGGGGCGGATCCTAGCCCGGCATTTGGCCCCGTTTTGCCGAAGCAATAAAGCTTCTTGTCGGTCTGGATGTAAAGTTTGCCGTTGAAGCCGATGGGGGACCCGTAGCAGCGACCAGTCAACTCGGTCTGGCTGATCACCTCGGTTCCATCAGGGCCGGGCTTGAGAATGAATAATTCGCCATTGCCCCCGGAGTGGTCCGCCGCAGCGGCCGGGTCATCGGCATTCTTGGCTTTCTCGCACATGGCGACATAGAGCAAGCCGTCGGCATAGAACGGCGTGCTTTGGCGCTGTTCGATCCCCAGCTTTTTCTTCCACAACACTTTGCCACCGGCCGCGTCTACCGCCGCGAGATCACCGGTTCCCGTGACCACATAGACCCGATCCCCGACCGGCAACGGCGAACTGGCGAGAGACCCCAGATTATTGCGCCAAATCTCAAATGTCTTGGGAGGAAAAACGTGCGGAATGATCGAGTTCGTCGGTTTGACCTCGGAAGGATTCGGGATGCGGAAGGCCGCCATCCGCCCGATCTCAGTCGAATCCAGGTTTTCGGACTCGTGGAGGGCCACAAGGGAATCCTTGTAACGGATCAGAGACGCGTTGATTCCGCCTTTGGCGCCGGCCTTGGCGAACGCAAACCGCCAGAGCGGCTCGCCCGTTCGAGCATTTAACGCCAAAATGCTGGAATCTCCACCTGCGCTGTACAAAACACGCTTGCCATCCCAAAAGTCGAGGTACGGATTGGAAAACGTATTGTCTTGCGGCCGATCGCCCGGCGCTGAACTCCAAACCAGCTGGCCAGTCTTCTTGTCGAAAGCGTAGAATCGATCGCCCGCTGGACCGTGCGCACCCCAAGCACTTGTGATGCCACGCGAGATGACTAAGTCGCGGTCCACCAACGGCGAGGCCGTCCGCGAATTCGGAAACGTCAATCGCCCAAATTCTTCCATCATCGATCGCTTCCAAAGCAATTTGCCCTCCGGACTGAAACACATGACCAATCCCTGAGTATGCTGGGCATAGATATTCCCGGTCTCCGGATCGATGGTCGGCGACGACGTCGAATAACGCAGGTAAATCGTATCGGACAAGAAATCGCACTCGCGGTAATCCCACAGAAGTTTGCCGGTCTCAGCGTCAAAACAGGCGGTCACTTCCTGGAGTTCCGGTCCAGTACCGAGATAACCGTTGATGTAAAGACGACCATTGGCGATGACCGGAGCGGATTGCCCAGGGAAATCCACTTCCCACAAGGGCTTTTTGGAGTCCACGACGGTGGGTAGGCCTTTTTCGGTAGAGACAGAAGTCTGGAGTGGACCGCGCCACGACAGCCAACCGGTGACATCCGCCAAAGAGGAACCCGTCAGCCATGGAAACAAGAGTGTGGCGAAGACAACAGGGGAACATTTCATACGATCACAAAAGGCGTTGCGAACTGCCTAAACTTGGCCCCGAGGCTGCAGGCTGGCAACCGAAATAATACGGGTGCGTACGATTTAACCCAGAACCCCTTTCAAATCGCAACCTTGGGTCCAAGGTCTTGAGCGGGCGGAATCTGGAACTCGACGCCGCTCAGTCCATGTGCATTTGCGATAGCCGGTCGTGGTATCGGCCTGTGAAAAATGGGTTGGCGGCAGAAGCCTTCCGGCTAGTCTCTACCGCATCACTTTCCGTTTATGAGAATCAACCTTCGGGTCCTGGCGTCTTTGTTTGTTTCCGCGGTCACCGCGTTCCAGCTCGCGGCGGATCCCCTGCGTGTCTTTATTCGGGGGGGTGTCAAAACACACGGACCCAACCAGCACGATCATCCCCGTTTCCTGGGCGAGTACACCAAGCTGCTGACTGAACGCGGATTGACGGTGGATGGCGCGATGGAGTTTCCCACGGCAACCCAACTGGAAAAGACGGACGTGGTGGTCATTTTTGCCGCCGACGGCATGAAGATCGTGGGAGATCAGCGGGCCAACTTCGAAAAATTCCTGAAGCGCGGCGGCGGCGTGGTCGTGATTCACGACGGCGTGGTCGCGGACGACCAGCACGACTGGTGCAAGCAAGTTCTGGGTGGCACTTGGATCTGGGCCAACAAAGCTCCCGGCAAAACCCAAACCAAATGGCATGAAGGCGACGTCGGCGTCTACTTCGTTGACATCGAGCATCCCATCACAAGGGGCATCTCCAACTTCGACTGGAAGGACGAGGTCTACAACCAGATGGACATGTCACCGGACGTGCACGTGTTGGCGCAGAGCTTTGTGGATGTCTTCAATATCTGGCCGCAGTTGTGGACCTACGAGCGGACCTGGGACGGCGGCACAGCTCCTTATCGCGCCTTTGTCAGCTTGCCCGGCCATGAGTATGCTTCTTTTCAGACCCCTCACTATCGAGCCATTCTTCTGCGCGGAATCGCCTGGGCCGGCAAGCGTCCCAGCGCGGACGAATTCTGCAATACCCAGGAGCTGGCATCCCTTAAATATCCGACCGGCGGACCCAAACCCGCGTCCGAAGCGGTTAAAACCTTCCAGCTGCACCCTGAGTTCAACGTCACCTTGGCGGCCGACGAAAACGTAGCGGAGAAGATCATGTCCCTGGACTGGGATCCTCAGGGCCGAATGTGGGTCGTCGAGACCCCGGAATATCCCGGTGGTCGCGACGTCAATAAGAACGATTTCAAGGCGTATTGGAACCGGCTGAAGGATTCGCAGGCCTTCCCCGCGGGTGGCAAGATGGCGCGCAAGCCAAAGGATCGCATTTCGATTCTGGAGGACACCAATGGCGATGGTGTCATGGACAAACGGACGGTGTTTGCGGATGGCCTGGAATTACCGACGTCACTGGTACTTTACAAAGATGGTGTGATCGTGTCCCAAGCGCCTGACATCCTGTGGATACGTGACACCAATGGCGATGGCCAAGCCGACAAGATCGAAACGCTCTACACGGGTTGGGGAACCTTTGATACGCATGCCGTGATCAATAATTTCCGTTGGGGACCGGATGGTTGGGTTTATGGAACGGTGGGTTATACGCGGGGCAAGGTAAAGTCGGGTGATGGCACGAAAGATTTCGGAGACATTGCGGCGGGGGTGTACCGGTTTCGTCCGGATGGATCCCTGTTGGAACAAGTGGCAGCGGGAGGCTGTAACACCTGGGGCTGCGAAGTCGCTCCTGACGGCGAGATTATTTTCACCACAGCGACCTGCGGTGAACCGATTTGTCACGTGGTGATACCCGAAAAAGTTTTGGCGCGTGGTCAGGTGGGTGGAATGAAGGCCTATCTGAATGTGATCGAGGAAAACAAAATCTTTCCTGCATTTGACGAGAAGCGCCAGCCGTATGTGCAAATCGATTGGGTAGGTCAATGGACGGCAGCAGCGGGTGCTTGCATTTACGACGGCGGTGCTTGGCCGGGCAAATGGGCTCCGGAAGAGCGGTATTCCTTCTTTATGAGTGAGGCCACCCGCCAGTTGTTCCACCATCAATTCCTCGACCCCAGTGGACCGACCTACCAGGGGCGCAAGGAAGAGGGACGCAAGCAGACCGAATTCATGCCGAGCACGGATTACTGGTTCCGCCCGATTCACAGTCGCGTGGGTCCGGATGGCGCGATGTACGTCGTCGATTTTTACAATCAGATTGCCGTGCACAACGACACGCGAGGCCCGGCGCACGGCGCTCGTAACGCGGCGGCACGCCCCGATCGCGATCATCATTTCACGCGTGTCTGGCGTATCCAGCATAAGCAGGCTCACGCCTTGCCGGCATATCGCCTGAGCACTCTGGATCCGACCAAGTTGATAGAAATGCTGCGCCATCCAAATGGCTGGGTGCGCACGACTGCCAACCGTTTGCTGACGGAACATCCGGGAGCTCTGCAAACCGTTCAACGCGAACTCGGGCAATTGTTGGGGGATGCAGCGGCACCGGTGTTCAGCCGGGTTCAAGCCCTATGGCTTTACACCTCACTGGCCCGAACACACGATGTCGTGTGGGACGGCGCGTTGTTTGCGGCGCTGGTTAGCGATCCGAGCCCTGCGGTGCGAAAAAATGCGCTCCGAGTGGCAGCGACATTCCTGGCGGATTCCACATTGCGATCCCATGTTCAGGCGTCGACCGGCGACCCGACCAAGAACGCTCAGGAAGCTATTCTGGCTCGGATCCAGGATTCGAACGACCGTGTGAAAATCAACGCGCTGATGGCTGCGGGCGATTTGCCGACCTCGCGTGAAGTGGCCGATGCGGTGGTGGCTGCGTGGCCGGCCTTGAAGGATAAGTGGCTGCAATCTGCCGCCGTGGGAGCTGCGTCCAAGGACCCAGCATTATACCTTGAAGCCAGTTTCGCCGCCAAAGATCCCGCGTTTCTTGCCGATTTTGTCCCGCACTTGGCAAAACTCGCAGGCAACAAAAATGACGCCCTGCTTGCAGCGCGTATGATGGTGTTGACCGCGCAACAACCTGCCTCTGCCGACGGACTGAAGGCGGCCGTGCTGGAAGCCCTCAATTCGAATCTCGGTCGGGATGTGGTCCCAGTGTGGGATCCCCCGCTGGCGGGCGCCTTGAAATCCCTGCTGAATGGCGAACGCACCGCGGGGTCGGCACTGCCTTTTGTCGCGCGTTGGGACAAGACCGGCTCGTTGGGCACGGAAGTTCGGCCGGCGATAACCAAAGCGACTGCGACACTGGCCAATAGCGGGCTGTCGGACGATCTGCGTGGTCGAGTGGCCGTCAACCTCGTAGGCATCCGATCGCTCGACGCTGCCATCATTCCCGCCATCGCCAATCTCGTGGGCGATTCATTGGTAAGCCTAGGGCTTCAACGTAAACTCATTGATGCCTTGGGTGACACCCCTGAGGGCGGCATGGCATTGGTCAGCAGTTTTTCCAAACTCTCCAATAGTCTCATCGAACCCGCATTTGGCCACATCCTGAAACGCCGTGAATCTGCAGCCGCATTCCTAGATTTACTGGTGAATAAATCAGTTCCCCTCACCCTGCTTGGCCCGGCGCGTATTCACCGAATGAAAACCCACGGCGACTCCGCGATCGCCAAACGCGCTGCCGAAATCGTCGAATCACTCGCGGGTCCCGAACAGAAGGAAAAGAGCGCCCTCGCGGCCCGCCTCCTGCCCGAAGTCGAAAAGGCTGGCAATGTGGATAACGGCAAGAAGTTGTACACCGCCAACTGTGCCGGCTGCCATCAATTCAAGAACGAAGGACGAAACCTCGCCCCAAGTATGAATGGCATGGGTGCCCATGGCCCAGCGGATCTGCTCACTCACATTGTCGACCCGAATCTAGTGGTCGAGCCGAACTTCATTAGCACCCGGATCGAGACCAAGGGCGGTGACACCTTCGATGGTATCATTGACCGCGAAAACGCCGCCGAACTCGTGCTGCGCGACGCTGCTTCCGATCACACGATTCGCACCACCGACATCGCGAGCCGCATCTCCACCGGCCGCTCCCTCATGCCAGAAGGATTTGAAGCTCTGGGGGCCGAAGGTCTGCGAGATATGCTCGCCTACATCTGTGCGGATGAAAACCGCTTCCGCATCCTAGATTTGGGCGGCGCGTTTACCGCCAACAACAGCCGCGGATTGTATCTGTCGCCGGAAAATGTCTATGAAACCGTCCGGTTCAATCGCTACGGCCTCCGCCGCATCGAGGACGTTCCTTTCGATGTGATTAGTCCCGATAAGTCAGTAGCCAACGTCATTGTCCTCAAGGGTGGCGCCCCCAATTCCTGGTCGCGCCTTGAATTGCCTCAGCGGGTCGAGGTCAAGGTCGGCGTGACCACCAGTCGCCTTCATTTCCTGGGTGGCATTGCCGGCTGGGGATATCCTGCGATCGGGGACAAGGTCTATGCCTGCAAGATCACCGCCCACTATAAGGATGGCGGCACTGAGGTGATCCTGCTGAAGAACGGCGTCGAACTCGCCGACTATAACGGACGTCACGATGTTCCTGGGTCGAAGTTCCTCAATTGGACCCAAGGTCACGGACAAGTGCGTTGGTTTAGCAAAGACCTCAAGAAATCAGGGGTTCTCGAGAAATTGGTCCTCGAAAGCTTTGACAATCACGTCTCCCCGACTTTCTTCGCCATCACCGCGGAATTGGGAACTCCCAAACCATCGGCGGGATCAAACGCCCAACCTGAAACCAGTGCAGTCTTACCTGTGCTCCAATGGAAGCCCGGTCTCAAGGTCTTGTTGATCGGTGGCGGCGCCTCGCACGACTATGATCGATGGTTCAATCTGGCCGATGTGGCACTTCTCAATGGCACTGGCAAAATTTCAGCCAATTACCTCGAACCTCAAGATATCTCCGTGCCATCCGTCAAAGCCGCCGATGTCCTTCTGATCAGTGCCAATAAGGCCTTTCCAGATCCGGATGTCCGCACCGCCATCATGGGCCACGCGGACGCAGGCAAAGGTTTGGTCCTACTGCATCCCGGCCTTTGGTATAATTGGGCTAATTGGGCCGATTACAACCGGGTACTCGCGGGCGGTGGCTCGCGCGGTCACGATCGTTTCGGCGAGTTCGACGTCAAACTGGGCGATGTAAAACACCCGCTCCTCAACGGTGTAACCGCCGACTTCAAAATCGTCGATGAGCTCTACTATTTCGAGCCAGACCCCACCGGAACGCCTATTCAGGTGCTAGCCACGGCGTTCTCCAAAGCCAAGAACAAGACGTATCCCCAGGTGTTCGTCGTTCAGCATCCAAAGACTAGGATTGCGGGGATCACGCTGGGTCACGACGGCCAAGCGCACACGCATCCGGCCTACCAGCAACTCCTCAAGAATGCGGTCTACTGGGCGGCGAAGGTAGAGTAGCTTTGGAAGTCCGTTTTGGATCGAGAGGGTCCGCTACGCCCCCGACTGAGAAGCTCATCGTCAATAGAAAGAGTCAAATTGGCCACATTCACAGGTTATGTCTGCACAGATAATTTGTCCATCCGGCTGAATTGGGGCGCATCTTCAAGTTGTCGGACATTTGGTGATCGGTCGTCCCCGAAATTCCCCAGAAGCGGTGGAGGGCCACCGCGCATCCAAAGGCGCCGGCAACTCGGAGATGCGCCCGCTGAATTGCGATTCAGACTTTTGGAGTTGCCGAACGACTAGGGCAAGCGACCGCCGCCTGGGAGAACGGTCGAGCGCATACGGGGCGTTCAAACTCCCGCCAAGCCTCGAAGGGAAGGGCGGGGCGGCGGTTCGTCTCCACCCGTTTGCTAAAAAACGGCAGAGGGCTGCCGCACTCCAGAAAAGGCGCAATCAACGAAAAATCATGTCCCACGAGGGCGGCGCACGACGACATTGTACTCGGCCTTGTGCTTCACGATCGTGTTATCCGGCAATATCCCGCGCCAGCTGACCAACGGGTAGATCATGCAATTCTTGCCGACGATGCTACCCGGGTTTAGGACCGTATTGCAGCCGATATCCGTGTGGTCGCCTAGGAGCGCTCCGATCTTGCGCAGGCCGGTGTCGAACATCTGACCGTCCATTTCAATCCAGATATTTTCTGGAGAGAGCTTGATATTGGACAGAGCAGCACCGGCTCCCAAGTGGGCCTTGGCACCCAGGATGGAATCTCCGACATAATTGAAATGCGGGACCTGAGCCCCGTTGTGGAGCAGGGAATTCTTGACCTCGCAGGAGTTACCCACCGTGCAATTGTCCCCAACGATGACGTTTTCCCGGATGTAGGCACCATGGCGGATCCGACAATTTTTCCCGATAATGGCAGGCCCCAAAATCATGACGCCATCTTCGACCGTGGTGCCTTCCCCAATGGAAACCTGCTCACCAATCCAGGCGCGGCCCTTGCAAGTATTGTGCAAGACGGGTTTCAGGTTTGACTGAATGTAGCCCTCAATACGTTTGAGCGCGTCCCAGGGATACTTGCAGTCCGCGTAAATGCTCGCGTGCTCGGTCTGACTCAGATCCCAAAGGTCGGCTGGCTGATAGAACATGGCCTTAAGGTAGGAAGTCGGGCTCATCCGGCAATGCGAAACCAACGCGAGACGTCAGGAATCGACGGGGTCTCGTCCAAAAAACCTCATCCGAAAGGCTTTCTGTCTGCCGGGAGGTCTGGTTTGTCCAGCTTCATATCCAACGGACGTCACACCTCCACGGAAATCAAGCGAAGGCCTTGCGGAGCTGCGCCAGACTTTTTGGCACCGCGGTCTCAGCGTTTTGTTTCCCCTCCATCTCCAGGGAAACATACCCGGAATAACCGGCCTCACGAAGAATTTGAGCAATTCGACGATAGTCCAGATTCAGGGTGTACCATTCGCCACCGCCGGGATATGTCTTCGCTTGAACGAAGACTGTTTTCGGGGCGATGAGGCGGAGTTTTTCGTAAGGGTTCTCCAAAAAGTTACCCGTATCCATCAAAACCCCGAACCAGGGCGAGGTGATGGCCGTTGCCAGCTTTAGCAGACCTTCCGCCGTGCGAGTCAGTCCCCAGTGGTTCTCCACCGCCAGGGTGACACCGCATTCCGCGGCTTTGGGCAGGCACTGTTCAATACAGTCTGCACACCACTTGAATCCGTCGTCCTCGGTGTAACCCGGCAGGATCGGCTCCTCGCCGCGAGCCTTCATCAGATCATCGAAACTTTTGATCGTATTCCACCGGCCAGAATTCAGTCGCAGACAGGGAATGCCGAGGGCATAAGCGATCTCGATACATTTCTTGGTATGCTCGACCTGCTGTCGCAAGAACTCACGATCGGGATCGACGAAATCTTGGTGAATACTGAGACAGATCAAATCGATGGCATGGCGCAGCGCATGACGTTTGAGGCGGGCCAGGTAGGCGCGGTGTTCACCGGTGAGAGGCTCCTTTTCCGGGATGTCCATCTGGCGATGCAAAATATCCACGCCGTCGGCTCCTAGGGCCGCTGATTTTGCAATGACCTCTTCAATCGATATTTTGGGATCGCGGAAGTGCCAGTAGGAATAGCTGGCGATTCCAAAGCGAATCCGTGTCTTGGAGGCCTTGGGAGCGGCGATGAGCGCGTGAGGTGCCGCAATCATAGCGCTGCCGAGGGCCGTTTGAGCGAGGAAAGATCGTCGGTGCAGCTTCACCCTTCGACCCTGATCCAAATAAACCAACCTGGCAACGCTTTGGAGAAGGTACCCACCTCGGGCCAAGGCTGCATTAAGCTCACCTGAGAGCCCTGATAAAAGGCGGCCACTAGTTGGAGGTGAGCGGCGGGCGTTGGCGATGAAAACCCGTCGCGGCCTGATAGGATCGAGCGACCGCCAGTGCTTCGGCTTCGCCAAAAAGTCTTCCGATGAACGTTATGCTCGCCGGATTGCTCCCGGTCTTTTCGCCGTTCGGGACCACGACGCACGGATGTCCGGTCAAGTTCGTGAGCTTGAGTGCTTCACCATCCCATGCCGGTGCGATCAATACATCGATCGAATCCATCAACGTTGCCATGGCCTGGATGAGGCTGTGACGGACGCGATTTGCCTGGATGTACTCCACCGCGGGAATGAAGCGGGCGGCTCGCAAAATATTTGGCCAACTCCCGGGACCCTGCTGTGCCAAACGATCGTCGGCATTGCTGCGTGTCAGATCATCGAAGGCTGCCGCTGCCTCGACATCAATGATGAACATCAGGTCATCGACAGGTAGTTTGGGTAATTCGACCGGCAGCAATTTGGCGCCCAGGCGTCTCAGCAGCTCCATGGTGGCGGCATGGTTCGTCTGGTTCAATCTCGCCCGATCGAAATCCGATTTCAGGTAACCAATTCGCAGATCTGTCACCTGCTTGCGCGCATCATAATTGAAGGGCAGATCACGAGCCATGACATCCTGAGGATCCGCCCCATGGATGGCCGCAAAAACTCGGGCACAGTCTTCGGCTGTCCTCGCAATCGGTCCTATCTTGTCGGAACTCCATGCCAGAGCCATCGCCCCGGCTCGACTCACGCGACCGAATGTCGGACGCAACCCGGTGACTCCACAAACCGTGGCCGGCGAGACGATGGATCCGACAGTTTCGCTGCCGATCGCAAAGGGAACGAGGCCGGCAGCGACGGCGGCAGCGGAGCCGGCTGATGAGCCGCTCGAACCGTTATTCGTGTTCCAAGGATTCCGAGTTCGACCACCGTACCAGCCATCCCCCATGGCGAGTTCCCCGAGGGACAATTTTGCGACCAACACTGCCCCGGCCTGTTCCAGTTTGCGGACCACCGTCGCGTCGAAATTGAACACTTGGTTCGTAAACGGCGCGGCACCCCAGGTCGTGGGTACGCCTTGCACGGCAAGAAGGTCCTTGGCTCCGTATGGAATTCCATGGAGGGGGCCGCGATCGATCCCAGCTCGCAACTCGGCATCAGCACGGAGTGCTTGTTCCATCGCGTTGGTCTTGAGCAACGTGACGACGCAATGCAGTTGACCATCGAAACGTTCCAGCCGTTCCAGGCATAAGCGGGTGATCCGCTCCGACGTGATGATTCGAGCGCGAAGCAAGGCTCCAAGCTCGCCGATATCGGACCAGGCGAGTTCGGAATCGGAAATGATCTGCGTTGATAGGGGGCCGGGTTTGCTCCACTGGATCGGTTGACGTTGGGTGGAGAACTTCATCCCGATGGGAATCGGGTCGAACACTAGGGCCGGCGGGACCCCGTTGGTGAGTCCGAAAGTTCGAATGCGGTCGTACTGAGCCCGATGGCGCTGGAGCAAAGGCACCATCATCTCACGTTCCACTTCGCTAAACTGGAGCCCAATCAGATGCTGAGCCTCGGCGACGAACTTCGATTCAATCGGAGCCGTTTCCTGGGCGGCCGTGGAGGCCAACCCAGCGTAGAGCGCGATACTTGTTAGGCAAACTGACCAAAACGGTCGCAACATTTGCCTCGGTGTTACTGGATGCCGCCCGGACTGGCCAGCTTTCCGTCGGAGAAACCCTTCAACCTCAAGTGGCAATAGACCACAAAACACAAAGCTCCGCCGAACCCCCCTGAGGTATTTAGAATTAGATCAAGGAGACTCGAATCGCGAGACGGCATCCAGGTTTGGATACCCTCGATGCTGAAACTGACGGCAGCGGAAGCCACCGTCGCCAGAACCAGCCAGGGGAGCCAGCTACGACCCGAGTGATACCAGAGCATCATGAAGACAAAACCCATGGGCATGAATCCAAAGAGGTTCAACGACATATCCAAGACCAACGCTTGATTCCATTTGCGCAAGACAGGCATCGACGTCACCAAACGACGTTCCAAAGACTCCAGAATATCAGGAATCTGTAGAGTCACGGGTGCTGTCCCAAAATTCGAAACGGTTTGGCCACGGCGCTCCTCGAACCTATAGAATAGAAGGGGCGGGGCCGCGGCGGCTTGGTTCGAGTTGGCTTGCTTAGACCAATACACAAAATGTTGCTGGGCCAGTTCACCCGTGAAGGCATCCGGAAACAGTGCGACAGAGTAAATAATGCCAGGCCAAGAACTGTCGGCCCGGACCGAATTGCCAAGCGTCAACCGCCCGGATCGTTCCCCAACCGGCAAGGTAAAACCGAGTCCCTTCCGAGTAACGGTGCGTTGTCCATTGATATAGAGGCGGGAGCCTTCCGGGCTGGTTGCCAAAAGCAAATGCATCGGAAGATGGCGGTTTGTGGATTGCGGCAGATCGGCGTTTAGTCGTGGTTCGCGACGTCGCGCACTGTAATCATTGCCATTCATGACAATGAGACTGTTGCGCCATTGGCCTATCAGGAACTGAGTTTGGTCATTCCCGTCATGCACCGTAATCAATTCACCGAACGAGCGCTTGGTAACAGCCGACGGAGAAACCACCATCTCCAACGTGAATCCAGACCGATTCAGTGATGCCGCCTGGGATGCAGTCAGAAATGGGTCCGTGTGAAGACGACCATATTTCCCGATTCGAATTCCCGCGTTAGTCCCCAACCACTCCGTTTCATTTCGAAAATGGTAGTCACGCGGATTCAGCCCCGCCACCAACGTGCACAGCAAGACGACCGCGAAAAGCCATCGCTTCAATGTACTTCCCTGTTTCAGCCCTCGCCGGGTGTTCCACGCAAAGTTCAAGTCGATCGATCGTGTTATCGGAATCGAACAAATCAGGGATCTGACGGAGTATCAAGTATCCCATGAGCTTGAGAGGCGCCTATGAGGCACTTCGGGGGCAAATGCGGCACCACCTTGTCCATTCACGACAAAGAGCCGCCCGGATAGGCGACCCCTCGATGCACGGCTAAGGAATTCTTGGCACGATCACGAGCCGCACCCAGGTGGCGTCATCGCTGTCGACGGGTTGTCGGCTTTCGAACTGCCATAGGACTCGCCCACCACCCATATCGAACTCACCGACGAAAACCAATTTATCCGAAGGGCCGTTCCACGGGCCTTCAATCGCTTCAGCCACTTCGATCAGCACATCCGCTTGGTCAGCTCCGCGCGCCTTGACGAGCTCCAGACGCAGGCCGCTGGTTCCATCAGCGTTCGTCTGTAGCGACGCGCGCAATCCTGCGCTATCGCCCAGGGCGTAATCGACGATATCCGGCCGCCCATTGCCATTGGCATCGGCATCCGGCCGCCCACTCAAGGTCAAAGCGTCGGTGGAACCCGGTGACCCCTGAGGCTGAATCGAGGGGCGCCAGCTGGCTGGCAGTGCTGGGTCGGGATTGGACTGGGGTCGGATCAGACTCAACGAGAACACCGTATCGCCGACGCCCACCGGCCAGGGAGGTTCATTGCGATAGGGCACTTCACGGATCACAGTGCCGTTGGCTGCGATCAAGCGCAATCGATCACTGGTATTGCTCAATCGGCCGGCATATTCGCCCGCGACGTTCAGCGCCTTGCCAAATCGGGCTTCAAAAGCGGCGCGATTCTTGACGATCAAAATCCGCCCCCCGGCAACCAGGGTCGTGTTCGGAGCGAACTGAAACTGAATACCACCAAGGATCGTGACCTTGGAAAGATCCAACGCTTTGGGCGCAATGTTCATGAGTTCCAGAAACTCGAAATCATCGCGGTCCGTGGACACGGCGATTTCTGCAGGCGACGTGGAATCCGGTGGACGATAAGCAATCTCAGAGATGACCAAGTTAGCGGCATCCGGGAGGACGGTACCGATGGTGAATTGGGCTTCCGAGACGGGACTCCATTCCGTGCCATTCCACGAACGTGCTCTCAGCTGAGTGGCTGCCGCAAGCGAGAAGGCGGGGGCAATGTTCCAGGAGTCCTGCGGAGTTGCGCCACCCTTGGGAATTCCAGTGATCGACAACGCGAAACTGATATCCGAGCTATTGGCGCTGCGCTGATGTACCTCGGCGGCGATCACATTGACCCCGGGCTTGAGCAGAGCAACGGCCAATCCGGTGCGAGAATCCACCGAATTGTCCCCCCGATCCGCCGTAGCGAAGGTTTGATAACCGGCGTTCCCAGGCAAATTGTCGCTGCGATGAAGTTCTTTGCCGTTGAGATAAACTGCCACCGAGTCGTCATACCGCACCTCAAGGTTGAATGATGCAAACACCGAGGGATCCGTGATATTAAACGCAGATCGAAAGTAGGTGGTGGCATTCTTTTGACTTCCGGCGGTCGCAGCATCGGTGTCGACAAAACTAACGGCAGTCGTCTCGTCGCTATCGCCATAACCCAGCTCCGCTTTACCGCTCTTCCAGTCGCCATCGTTGAAATCCGTCGCGTACCAAGTGTTTCCCGGATTGGTGCCGTTATCGAGGTATTTCCAAACGGCGTCGGTGGTAACCAACACTGGATCTATGGGCTGAGCGCCGCCATCGCCGTTGAACTCGACCTTTTGCGCCGCTGGATTGGGAGCGCCACCGGGCAGCCGGGGATCGCTTCCATCGAGCGTGTAGTATAACCAACGGGCCGGAGTCCTGAGTTGCACCGGTGTATTGGCAGCAACCGACCCTCCGCTGGGTGTGGCGGTGGGTGCTGCCAATAGCGGGAAAAGCCCCGCGTTGCGCAACTGGGCGAGCACGACGGCGGTTCGTTGCGGCAAATAGGTGTTCAGCATCCAATCCCGTTCACGTCTCCAATCCGTGAGATCCTGCGGCGGTCGATGGTTGTCGTCACCCCAGCGTGCAGTCTCAGCCAACACCGCCGATTCAGCGTCCTCCGCTAACTGACGGTACCGCGTCGCGAGCGCCGCTGGCGTCAAGGGGCCATTGCCAAAGAAGTGCCGTTGGACGTGATCGGAGAAGCGGAGTTTATATTCGGAAAACGATCGCAACCGTGCATGAGGTTCACCCACCCAGGATGAGGCGACATCGGATCGCGGCGATACCGCATTCAAAGGGGAACGACCTCGATCATTGCCCATAGTGTTTTCAAAATCCCACAGGTAAAACTTGAAGCCTGTGCTGTCGGGTGTCCGACGGCGCCCGAACCAAAAGTTCTTGTTGGGCCAATCCCAATTGCCACCCCATATGTTGAGGAGCATGTAGTCGATGTAATTGGGTAGATCCAAGAGCACCGGTACAGCCGGCTCGCGAGCGCCGCTGACACTCAACCCTTGCAGCCGCTGAAAGGCAGTCAGGTTCATGGTTTGCCGAGTCCCTTGGAGCAATTGGTTCCAGGCGTTCAAGGAGCCGGATTTCACGTCTCCAGCATTCACGGAATCCCACTCCTCCGGTACCCCACCGAAGTACGTCGCCGAGAAGTCCTCGTTCGGTCGTTCGCACAGGTTGTACATGCCCCAATAAAGTCCATTGAGATACACATGCACAAATCGACCATGTCCCGACACCTGACCCATCTCTCGAAAGAGTCGGCGACCAAATTCATCGCGCAGAAACTGTTCCGTATCTTTTGCGGCATCCCAGGCGTACCCATCGTTGGCGCCAGCGCGGAGCACCAAAGTATCGAATTCACGAGCCGCACCAAACGTGCCGAATAGATCCTCACGCAATCGACCGCTGCCGTATTCGTCCTTAAACACCACACGCAATGAATGTTTTTGTGTCACGTTGCGGTTTCGAAAATAACCGCCTTGGATGCGCAAACCGGCGCCCACTTGAAATTCAGAAGTACCATCCGGGTTAATCCATTCCATCGATACCGGACGTTCCCAGGACGCCCCACCACTTTCCGGGTTGGCATATATGCCGCGAGTTGCACCAAAGAGATTGTCCACGTCGGTTGAGAACATCACCGAAGGCACGGACCTCATGGACTCTTCCATTCGGGGCGCGTAGGCAGGCGCGGCGGTAATGATTGGGTCCATGGCATAGTCCGCCACCACACTCGCCCAGCGCGCCGGGAAGCCTGCGGGACTGGCTGGCTGTTGAATCACCGACTTGAGGAACAAGTAGGAGTGTGTCACCACATCGCTCGACTGGTATTCACTCCGAATGGCGCGGGCTCGAACCACAGTCGTGGTTTGGATGGAAATGGGTCGCTGGTAGAAGGTACCACGTGTCTGGGTCGGTTCACTGCCATCGAGAGTGTAAACCATGGTGGCGCCTTCCGTCGTATTGGTCAGGATGAGTTGAAACGGCTGTTCATAAAAGCCTCGCCGCGCGCTAAAACTAGGTTCATTCACACGCCCGAAGAACCAGGGTCCGCTATTCGCCTGAGCTGGAGTCGCTTTGCTGAAGTACACGGGTGTCGGCTGAACGATCTGGTCGCTGATCAACTCGGCGTCCACTAGAAAGTCCTCATCGGCGGCCGCGACGTTTAATCCCTGAAGAGCGAGGACATTCGTCCCCGCGATCAACAGGTTGGCAGGCACACTCCAAGTTTTGAACTGCAGCGCTTCGTCGTCCGGACGTGAGGCCGTGGCGCGAGCCGTGGCATTGAGCAATTCGGGAGCGTTGGCCTCGGCGATGCGTGTTCCATTCAACCACGCGACAAACCCATCATCGTAACGCACTCGCAAGGTCAACGGCTCCGGCGGCGGTGGCGCGATCGTGGCAAATCGGATCCGCGCTCCGACGGTAGCGCTGACTCCGCGCATCGGAGTTGTGAGGTCCGTTCGAATCAAGTCCGCATAACTCACCGAGTCCGAGCCGTACACTTCCACTTCCGACAACGACAGGACATTATCTTCGTCGGCATTGCCCTGCCCATTAGACCCGGAGAGATCTGGATCGGGCGTTCGTTCGACCCGGACATAGCGTGCCGTCACTGTGCCGATGTTCAATTCAAACAGGTCCAACTCCAAGGACGCCGGATTATCCAACGAGTTTTCCGGATTCAAGAGACTGGACCGGAATCGCACGGTTGTGTTGTCCGCAGCCAAAAACACCACCGTGATATCTCGAAGTCTGGAGGCACAACAACTGACACGATTCTTTAAGACCACGCTCGCCAAGTCGTACTCCTTGCCTAAATCCAACGTCCACGCCGACTGGTTGTCACCGCTACTGGTGTGGGTGAACGTGTCGGGGTTGCCGTCGAGGGCAAGTGACGCTAAATATCCGTCCAGTGAGGTGGTCTGTGTTGCGGAACCGTTTCGCGCCAAATTCCCCGCATCACCCCCACCCAAAGTCGTGTCATAACCAAATCCCAACCCGCCACCGATCGTCCACTCCACGTTCGGCACGAAGGTCGGGAGTAACCAGTTGTTTTCCAATTCCTTTCCGACCGTGGGGATTCTCACCTGGAGTGTCGCGCTGACAAGGAGATCACGCGTGGCGCTTTCTGGAGGCAACCCAAACGAAAGATCGGCGTATTGTTTCGGGTATCGCGGCGCGAACTCGCTGACCACGGTTTTGGCGTCGGGTCTCACAAGCGCCAGGTATTCGCCTTCGGAATCTAATCGGAAATTCGTGTGAAACGGTTTGCCCGCCGCCGTCAGATTCTTGCCGGAGGCAAACACGACCAGTCGACTACCAGGTGCGAGGCTCACGGTCGGAAATGCCCATCGATTGAGCCGCGTCGCGTCGTCGGTCAAGTACCACCCTTGCAGATCCACCGCTGTGGAATCGGGATTGTGGATCTCAATCCAATCGCTGTACTCGCCGTCTTGGTCCACCAAGGTGCGTTCGTTCTCGGCCATGAATTCCGAGATCACCGGGGCAGCCTGGGCGACGAGACACCCCAACGACAGGAGCCATACGAAACCGGCGTGGCGTAGGTTTAATTGTGTTGATCGAAAAAAGGCGAACCAAACATTGGACACGCCAGACCATCCGTCTGGACGTTGAGCCTGTCAAACGAGGGAATAACTCGCGCGGTTTTGCCATGTGGGTAGAAAGCCGACTCACACAGCAACCCTCAGAGATTACGCGGCGGCGGGAGTAGGATTGCCGAGGCCGGGCAGTTTTGGGGGAACCGGCTTGATCACTTCAGGCATCTGAGTGACTGCCTGCGCACCGCTGGGTGGATCTATGTCACCGGGCTTGACGGGCGGTGGCGTAAACGTGCCCGTCTGTAGAATCTCCACAACCTGGGAACCTTCCAATGTCTCGTACTCCAGCAACGCCTTGGCTATCAGCTCCAACTTATCGCGGTTCGATTCAATCAACTGCTTCGCGGTATTGTAGCCCTCGTCCGTGATGCGTTTCACTTCGGCATCAATTTCTTGGGCGGTCTGCTCGCTGTATTCCTTGGAGCGAATCATGTCGCGGCCGAGAAAGACATACTCTTGGCTGTCGCCATACTGCACCATGCCGAGCCGATTGCTCATGCCCCAGTGCATAACCATGGCTTTGGCCATCTGAGTGGCCTGCTGGATGTCGCCTGCAGCTCCTGAAGAAATATCGTTGGTGATAATCTCCTCTGCGATGCGCCCTGCCATGGTGACGGCGATGAGGTCCTGAAGTTCTTTGCGCTTGCGGCTAAGGAGGTCTTCACGAGGCAGCCACATGGTGGAGCCGAGCGATTGACCTCGCGGAATGATGGTTACTTTGTGGAGCGGATGGGTGTGAGTGAGCAACACATTGACCAAGGCGTGACCCGCTTCGTGCCAGGCGGTACCACGCTTTTCGTCATCGGACATCGCCAAGCTGCGGCGTTGACGGCCCCAACGCACTTTGTCACGAGCCTCCTCGAGTTCTGAATTTCCAACCGCTTTCTTGCCTAATCGGGCAGCAATGAGGGCGGCTTCATTCAGCAAATTCGCAAGTTCGGCGCCAGAAAAGCCGGGAGTGCCACGTGCGATGACGGATAGATCCACGCCTGACTCGAGTTTCACGTTTTTAGCGTGAACATTCAAAATGGCTTCACGGCCTCGAACATCGGGCAGGCTGACCGTGACTTGACGATCAAATCGGCCAGGGCGCAGCAGCGCGGGATCCAACAC
>SXGU01547696.1_pt1 | contig 25478 bp, 25 predicted proteins | sample 3174531 | NCBI WGS metagenome assembly SXGU01 (sample SAMN11356863, study PRJNA531348) | freshwater metagenome | isolation source: freshwater sample F1-140 | place: China: Fuxian Lake, Yuxi | collected 2017-12-25
CGGCGATGGCGTCGCCCGGACGCACTTGCTGGCCCCGTCCATGGCCCCGTAGAAGTCCGCCTCTTCCGCGATTTCCTTCCGGCGGCGGCGGGCTTCCGACTCATTGATGAGCCCGGCGTTCAGATCGGCGTCGATACTCATCTGCTTGCCCGGCAGCGCGTCGAGGGTGACGCGCGCGGCCACCTCGGCGATGCGGCCGGCGCCCTTCGTCACGACGACGAAGTTGATGATCACGAGAATCGTGAAGACGACCAGCCCGACCGTGTAGTTGCCGCCCACGACGAAATTGCCGAAGGCCCGGATCACCTCGCCGGCCGCCGCGGCGCCTTCGTTCCCGTGGAGCAGAATCAGGCGGGTCGAGGCGATGTTCAGCGAGAGCCGCAGCAGCGTCACCATCAACAAGACGGACGGAAATACGGAAAACTCCAGCGGCTTGCGCACCTGCATCCCGACCAGCAGGACGATGATCGCCAGCGTGATGTTGAAGGAGAGCAGCAGATCCAGGGCGAACCGGGGCAGAGGCAGCAGCATGATCATCAGGATGCCCACCACCGACACGGACATCACGATGTCGGGGTATTTCCCGACGTTGATGCCGCCCATGGTCTGTTGCTGTGCGCTCATGCCGGCCAGCCCCCCATCGTCCGTCTTGCGGTCACAGCGTCCGCTTCCCGCGGGCGCGATAGACCAGCGCCAGAATCTCCGCCACCGCCCGGTACAGATCCGACGGCACGGCCCCGCCGATCTCGACCATCTTGAACAGGGTGCGCGCCACGAACTTGTTCTCGACCACCCGAACCCCGTGCTCGGCCGCCACCTTCTTGATCTGCTCGGCGATGAAGCCGGCGCCTTTGGCGACGACGATCGGCGCCGCCATGCTCTGGAAGTCGTACCGCAGAGCCACCGCCAAGTGTGTTGGATTCGTAATCACCACATCCGCCTTCGGGACCGCCGCCATCATCCGGTTTCTCGCCATCTGCCGTTGCAAGCTGCGTACCCGCGATTTCAGCAACGGATCGCCTTCCGTTTCGCGATGCTCCTGTTTGATTTCCTCCTTGGTCATCCGGAGGCTCCGCTCCCACTCAAACCGCTGATACCCATAGTCGGCGGCCGCCATCACCGCGACGGTCAACCCGATCCAGAGCGTCATCTTGTACGCCAGGCCGCCGGCCATCCCGAGCACGCCGTTGAGGTCGTACTGCACGAGCTGCGGCAGGCCGCCAATTTCATGGCGGATCGCCATGACACCGACCCAGGTGATGACGGTGATTTTCAGCACGGACTTGCCCAGTTCCACGACGGATCGCAGCGACACCAGCCGCCCGAATCCCGCCATCGGGTCCAGGCGACTCGGATCCGCTTGCAGACCGTCGGGCTTCCAGAGAAAGCCGGTCTGGACCACGTAGGAAGAGATCCCCAAGACCGTCACCGCGCCCAACAGCGGGAGCACCAGGCCCAGGGCATCCATGCCGACTTTCACCATGAGGGTCTGGACCGCGGCATGGGTCAACTGGCCGTGCAGGCTGGGATCCATCGCCAGCGTGAGCCATTCCCTCATCAACCGGGTCAGACTCGCCAGAGCCGGCCCGATCAGCCAGTACAGCAACGTGAGCGCCCCCAACAGGGTAACCGCCATCGGGACATCCCGGCTGATCGCCACCTGCCCCTTCTTGCGGCTCTCCTCTTTGCGACGCGCGGTCGCCTGTTCGGTCCGGCTCGCGTCCTGCTCAGCCATGGCCCAACATCCTCATGAGACCGCGGAGCAGATCTTCCAGCCGGATGAACTCGGATTCGTACAGACTGAACGTGAACGGGAGCCCGGCGCCCATGACCAACAGCCCGGTCGTAATCGTCAGGGGCTGGCTCAACAGGAACACGTTCATTTGCGAGACCGAGCGGCCGATGACCGCCATGCCCAGGTTGACCAGCAGCATCGTGACCATCACGGGCGCCGCCAGCTTCAGGGCGATCAAAAACATGCCTTGGGAGAGGCGGACAACGTCCTCCATCACATTCTCCGACAGGCTCGCTCCGAACGGCGCCACCAGATCGAAGCTGCCCGCCACCGTCTGGATCAGGAGAAAATGCGCGTTCAACGACAAAAAGATCAGCGAGGCCAGGAGCGTGTAGAGGTGACTGATGAGCGGCGCCGGGTGCGACGTCGACGGGTCCAAAATCTGCGCCATCCCAAGCCCCATCTGAGTGCTCATCATGTCGCCCGCCAACTCGATCCCCGCAAAGAGCAGACGGAGGGCCATCCCGATCACCAGTCCGACCAGCAGTTCAGCCCCCAACCCCATCGTCATACGCAAAGGATCCTCCGGCAGGTCCGGCACCCGCACGACCGGCAGCAAGGCCAACCCAAAAGCCAGCGCCAGCCCCACCTTGACCATCGGAGGCGCCGAGCGGCTGCCGATGATCGGCATCACGGCCAGGATGCCGCCGATCCGCACCAGCACCACCAGCAGATGCTGGAACTGGGGCACGGCGATGTGGAGGACGTGGGTCATCATCAATGATGAACGATGAATGCTGAGTGATGAACGGCGGAGGGCCGCATTCTGCCGTTCATCGTTCTGCCTTCTGCATTCATCGTTTCCTCAGTAGGCGTAGTCCGGAATGCTCGTCAGGATGCCGGTCATGAAGCTGATCAGCACGCTCAGCATCCAGGGGAAAAACAGCAACGCCACCACGAACACCGCCAGGATTTTCGGCGCAAAGGTCAGCGTGGCCTCGTTGATCTGGGTCATGGCCTGAAACACGCTGACCAGCAGCCCGACCGCCAGGCTCAAGCCCAGCATCGGAGCCGAGACCAGCAACGTCGTTTCGATCGCCCGCCGCCCGAGTTCCACCACCAGATCCGGAGTCATTGCTTCTCCTTAAGAGCTAATGGCTGATGGCTGATAGCCGGAAGCGAATCCATTGTTTGCCATCGGCCATTCGCGATTCGCCATATGCTCCCGTCTTCAATGGAAACTCTTCACCATCGAGCCCACGATCAGATACCACCCATCCGCCAGCACAAAGAGAATCAGCTTGAACGGGAGCGAGATCATGACCGGCGGCAGCAGCATCATGCCCATCGACATCAGAACGCTCGCGACCACCATGTCCACGATCAGAAACGGAATGTAGACCAGAAAGCCGATCTGGAAGGCGATCCGCAGCTCGCTCAGGATGAACGACGGGATGATCACGTGCGTCGGCACGTCCTCGACCGACTTGGGTTTCGGCAACTTGGCCAGGTCGATGAACAACGCCAGATCCTTGTCCCGAACCTGCTTGAGCATGAAGGCGCGGATCGGCGTCAGCCCCCGTTTCAGCGCCTCCTCCTGCGTGATCTGCTCGGCGAACAGGGGCTGCAGCGCGTCCCCATAGACAGACTGCCAGACCGGCGTCATCACGAAGAACGTCAGGAACAGGGCCAGACTGATCAGGACCTGGTTGGGCGGCACCTGCTGCGTCCCCAACGCCTGGCGCAGGAAGGACAGCACGATCACGATGCGCGTGAAGGAGGTCACCATGATGAGCATGGCCGGGGCCAGGGAGAGGACCGTCAGCAAGCCCAGTATCTGCATGACCACCGAGGTCTGGCCCTTGGCTCCGCCCCCGAGGTCGATGGTGATGGCCGGGCCCTCGGCCCGGAGCTCGACGGCCCAGGCGAGCAGCAACAGCGCGGCCAGGCCGAGCGCCAGCGGGACCTTCAAACGGCGGACCAGGGAGAGCCGATCCGTCCGCTTCACGGAGACACCTCTCGGATCGCCGGTCCGGCGTTCCGCTTGGCCAGCACCAGCCGGACTTGCTCCGGGTCGCTGACGCGGCCCAGCGACACCAAACTGTCCGCCGTGGACCCGACGATCAGCAAGTCGCCGGCCACGGACACCAAGGCCACGCTTTTCTTGGGTCCCAGGTAGCCGGTGCCCAGCACCTGCACCAACGGCGTGTCGGTGCCGGCGAGAACACGGCCCCCCAGCCAGCGGCGGGCCGCCAGGGCCAGCAGCATCATGAGGCCCAGCACCACCGCCAGAGCCGAGACCATCCGGATGAGACTCTCCCAGAAATCCACGTCACTCCTTCGGCAATGCTGAATGATGAACGCTGAACGATGAATGTCGGATCGGAGGTCCGCCGGTCATCACGCATCGCTCATCATTCATCATTGTCCCTTCGCGCTTCACGCCAGTTGCTGAATCCGCTCGGTCGCGCTCACGACATCGGTCAGCCGGATCCCGAATTTCTCGTTCACCACCACCACTTCCCCGCGCGCGACCAACTTGTTGTTGACGAGCACCTCCATCGGTTCTCCCGCCAGCTTGTCCAGCTCGATCACCGACCCCTGCCCCAGCTGCAACAACTCGCGGACCAGCATCCTGGTGCTGCCGAGCTGAACCGAGACCTGCATCGGAATGTCGAGAATGAAGTCGATGCCGTTGGCCGTGGCCGTGCCGCCCTTCGGCTCCGCCGGAGACAAGGCCGGTGCGGCCCCCTGTTGAACGACCTCCTGATTTCCCATACCCCGCTCCTCCTACTTGGCTACCGCCGACCGATCACGCTCCGAGCCATTCAGCGTTCATCATTCATCGTTCTTCACGACAGGACCCGGCTGACCCGGAACGCCTGGTTGCCCTTCATCACCACCGCCCCGCCTTCCAGCTTGAGCAGACCTTCGACGAAACACCGGATCGGATCGCCCGGGCTCTGTTCCAACATCAGCACGTCGCCCGGGCTGAAGTTCAGCACGTCCCGCACCCGTACACGGGCCGTCCCGAGCTGCACCGTCGCCTGCACTTCGCATTCCTTCAACTGCTCCGTGAACCGACTCATCCAGGGCGATTCATTCGCGAGGTGTTCGGAGATGAATCCGGAGCAGAGCTTTTCCTTGATCGGTTCGAGCATCGAGTAGGGATAGACCAGAAACAAGGCGCGCATGCTCTCTTCGATCTGCACCTGCAGCTTGATCACGACGACGATTTCCGAGGCCGCGACCACCATCGCAAACTGCGGATTGCTCTCCGAGCGGACGTGCTGAATCTTGAACGGATGGACCGGCCCCCAGGCCTTCTGGAGATCCCCGAAGGCCAGGCCGACGATCGTCTTGATGATGCGTTGCTGGATGAGGGTGAAGTCCCGCCCTTCGGGCTTCACATGCGTCTGCTCGTTGCCGCCGAAGAAATGGTCCACGAGCAAGTAGACCAGCATGGCGTCCATGACGAACAGCCCGTGGCCGCGGAGTCCGTCCACGTGAAAGATGTTCAGCGAGGACGGCATCGGAAACTTCTTGACGACTTCCCCGAACTTGACGATCTGCGTGGACTCGATGGTGAAGTCGATCGCCTTGCGCAGCGCGTTCGCCCAGGAGAGGGCCGCCAGCCGGATGAACCGGTCGTTGATCATGTCCAGGGTGGGCATCCGGCCCCGGATGATCCGTTCCTGGTTCAACAGATCGTAGTTCTGGGTCCCCGTGGGCGGGGCCTCCTCCTTGGGCGTCGTATCGACGTCCCCGGAGACCACTCCGTTGAGCAACGCATCGACTTCGTCCTGGCTGAGAATCTTTTCCATTTTTTTAGCTCTTAGCTGTCAGCTCTCAGCCGTCAGCTTCCGGATCATGGCTGGACGCTGATGGCTGATGGCTTCTTCACTACTGGACGACGAACTCGGTGAAATAGGCGGTCTTCACGCCGTTCTTCGGCAAGGTGCTGTTGACACGGTTGACGATCTCGTCGCGGAGCTGGAATTTTCCCTGGGTGGTGCGGAGGCTGGCGACATCCTTGCTCGTCAAGAGGATCAGGATCGCGTCGCGCACCTGCGGCATGCGCGCGGCGATTTCCTCCTTGCTTTCCGGCCGGTCCAGATCCAGTTTCACGGTCAGCTTCAGATAGCGGATCTCCGCATCGGCCAGGTTCACGATGAACGGATCCATGTCGAGAATCGCGGCCGGAGCGCCTCTCTCCCCCCCGGCCCTGGCGGCCTCGCCTCCGTGCCCGGCTTCACCTCCGTGCCCGGCCGCCGGCGCGCCGCCATGCGCCTCCACCGCCGCCGAAGACTGCCCCTGCCCGCTGAGCTTGAAAGCCGCAAAGGCTCCCCCGAGCCCGAGCAGCAGCGCGCCCACGCCGATCATGATCAGCAGTTTCATGGACAGGCCCTTGCCCGCCGGGGCGGCGGGTTTCGCTTCTTTGTCTGCCGGTGCGTTTGTTGCTGGTGCGTCTGCCATGGCCATACCCTTTCGATAAGGAGTGGGTTCCGTGGCCGGGAGCTGTGCAATGGATGTGCCACACCAAGCCGAACCGGCCCGGACCAGGGCCACCCGTCAGGACACCTGCGAAGCGTGGATTTTTAAGCGGTTCGAAGCGGTGGAGAGGCGGGCAGGGAAAAATCTGGCGCCGGATCGGAGCCAGCCGGTTGACAACGTCAGCGGAATGGCAGTTGTCGCAAGTTGGAAAGTCGATCAAGTCGGAAAATCGAAAAGTCACGAACCCTCATGGAGAGACTTTCGGACTTTTCAACTTTCCGACTTTGCGATCGTTACCGCTTGATGTTCACCAGTTCCTGCAAGATCTCGTCGGACGTCGTAATCATGCGGGAGTTGGCTTGGAATCCTCGCTGGGCGCTGATCATGCTGATGAACTCCTCGCCCAAGTCCACGTTGGACAGTTCCAGGGAATTGGAGGCCACCTTGCCCAACCCGGCGCTGTCGGGCGTCGCCTTGAGCGGCTGCCCGGAATCCGCCGTTTCCGCATAGAGGTTTTTGCCCGACCGGATGAGTCCGACCGGGTCCGGGAACTTGGCCAGGGTCACCTGCGCCAGGGTCCGGATCTGGCCGTTGGAGAACCGCCCGCTGATCGTGCCCTTGCTGTCCACCAGAAAGGCCTGCAGCGATCCGGCTCCATACCCATCCTGCGTCTGGTTGACCAGCGCGGAGGCGGCGCCGAACTGGGTGGTGCCGTCGAGGCCGGTCGCCCCGCTGTCGGTGGTCAAGCTGGTGCCGTAGTCGAACGTGACCGACTGACTGGCGGCAGCGCCCGTAAAGCTCATGGTGGCCAAACCAGCCGACGCGCCGGCCGACCCGGCGGAGGTCCCCGTGTCGTACTTGGTCACCACACTCTCGGTGTCCAACGCACCGCTCGTCGTGAACGTCAAGGTGCCCTTGGCGATTCGCACGATGCCCAACGTGCTGTCGATGTTGTCCGTATGGTAGGTGCCCGCCGCGACACCCGACGTCACTTCACTGGAATCTCCAACCACATTGTAGGTCCAGGTATTGGACGCCGTCCGCGTATAGTAGGTCGTGAGCAAATGGCTCATGCCCAACGAGTCGAACACGGTCAGGGATGTCGAAAAGTTGGACGTGCCCGTCGGATCGGCAAGACTGAAGGCCGAGGTCGTGGCATCGGCCTGCAGGTTTACCGCGACGGTGACTTCGGTCGTCGTGTTGGGCGACGCGGTCGTGCTGGGCAGCGCGATATCGTCGATGGACCCGGTGATCGTGCCGTTGGAGTCCGCCTGGTAGCCTTGCAGAAACAGGCCGTTGGGATTGACGACGCGGTTCTCCGAGTCCAACCGGAACTGCCCCGCTCTGGAATAGAAGGTGCCGCCTTGCGAATCCTTCAAGATGAAAAAGCCGTTCCCGTCCACGGCCATGTCCAGAGCGTTTTGGGAGGTCACCAACGAGCCTTGCGTAAAGTTGGCCTGAATGCTGGTCAGCGCGACGCCGATCCCGGTCTGGACCGTGCCCGTGCCGCCGCCCAACGACGAACTCACCAGGTCCGCAAACGTCGCGCGGCTGGACTTGAACCCGACCGTGCCCTGATTGGCGATGTTGTTGCCGATGACCGACAGGAGGTTGCCGTTGGCGTTCAACCCGCTGACGCCCGCAAACAACGACGACAGAATGCCCATGTGTTGATCCCTCCGTTGCTGACACCGCCGGCGGGTTCACCGCCGCGGTCGTTGACCGTGCGTTCCCTACCGTTTCAGTCCCACAAGAAGCTGCACAATTTCATCGGTGGTCTTGATCGCCTGCGAGTTGGCCTGGAACCCGAACTGGGCGGCCATCATGTCCACAAAATTGTCGGTCACTTCCACGTTGGAGAGCTCGAGCATGTTGGCCCGCACCTCCCCGACCGACGGCTGCCCCGTCAGCACGGTGCTTCCCGGCTTGACCGTGGTCGCGTCGCCGGAGGCCTCCGAGACGGCGAACAAGCCCTCTCCCGCCTGGGTCAGTCCCCAGGGGGCTTCAAAGCTTGCCAGCGCCACTTGCGCCACCGTTTGGTGCTGTTGGTTGGAGAAGTTTCCGATGATGCGGCCGTTCTCGCCGAGGGCGAGCGTATCCAGCCGCCCCATGTTGTACCCGTCCTGAGACTGGCTGAGGATCGCCGACGTCATGCCGTACTGGGTGGTCCCCGTGAAATCCAATGTCAGGGACTGGGAGAGGCTCGTCGCCGGCGTGCCGGAAATCGGGACCGTCACCGTGACGGTTTGCTCGGCTCCGGACGTCAGGGTCCCGCTCGTATCGAAGACCAGCTCTCCCGCATCGCTGACCTCCCCGTCGTCGACCTGCACATACAGCCCCCAGGTGTTGTCATCCGTTTTCACGAAATACGTGGTCATCGTGTGAGAGACATCGTCCTCGTCCGTCCGCGAATCATAAAACGCATCGCTGACGGAAAAATTGTACGTCGTGCCGTCCTCGGCATCGAACGCCGCCGTGGGCGCCGTGACCGAAGACTCCAGGTTCAGAACCATGGCCACGTTCGAGGTCGCCTTGGCCGCCATCTCGGTCTCCAGGGCCACGTCGCCCAACGTGTCGCCGATGACGCCCTCCTCATCCGCCAGATACCCCTGCAAGACGTGCCCGGTCGCGTCGGTAATCTTGTCGCTCGTCAGCCCGGCCTCGATTTTGAACTGGCCGGCCCTGGTATAGAAGCTGTTGCCGGCCGCATCCTTCACCACAAAAAACCCGTTCCCGTCGATGGCCCAGTCCATGGGATTGTTGGAAGCGGCCAATGGCCCTTGCGCAAAGTTCACTTGAGGGCTGGACACGGCGACGCCCATCCCATCCTCTCCGTGACCGCCTCCGGCCAACAACCCACCCATCAATTCGGCGAACCGAGGCTGGGACGCTTTGAACGCCACCGTATTCATGTTGGCAATGTTGTTGCCGATGTTCGACAACCACTGACTGTTGGCGTTCAGGCCGCTCATCCCCACATAGAAGGTCGAAAAAGTGTCCATGGCTCCGATTTCCTCCGCCCTGGCCGGCTCTCGTTCTAATAGACTTCCAGCACGTGATTCGGATCGACCTGCTGATTGCCGATCAGCAACATGGGATTGCTGGCGTCATTCTTCACACCGGTCACCGTGGCAATGGTGACCGGTGTGGCCGTGACGGCATGACCCATGCTGTCGTTTGCCGAGACGGAGAACCCGTAGGCTCCTTGAGCCACCTGGACGCCGTTTTGATCCAGCCCATCCCAGGACACCTCTTGGTTGCCGGCACTTTGGCCGCCCGCCGCGATCGTCCGGATCACCTGGTTGGCGGCGTTCAGAATATTCACCTGAACGGAAGCCGCATCCCCCGCCAATGTGTACTGGACCGATGCAGGGCCATTCCCGAGCTGAACCATCGCGCCGCTCAACTTGACCTGGTGGCCCAGCAAGGAGACGAGGCCGACCTGTTTGGCGCCCTGGAGATCGGTGTTGTTCTGCTGCATGAGCGTCACCAACTGGTTGCTCGCCTCGAGCTGGCTGAACTGCGCGAGTTGGGCGATGAACGCCTCGTTATCCATCGGATTCATCGGATCCTGGTTCTTCAATTGCGTGATCATCAGGTTCAGAAAATCCGCTTGGCCCAGCGCTTTGGGACCGCTGACGATGGGAGTGCCGGAGTCGGTCGTGGCGTTGGTCACCGAGTTGAGCGCGCCGGCCAGCGAAGTCGATTGAGTCGAAGCGACTGACGACATGATGGTTATCCTTTCTCGTCCATCCTAGGCGAAGACATTCAACGTTCGGCGTTCCAAGACTCCGCCGGAAGTCCCATGACCGTAACCGGACCATTGCTCCGTCCGAGATTCCACAAACAGCGGCTGAGTCACCGGAGGCTCCGGCTGCCGGCGTCCTTGATCCGCCTGATCGCCCTGGGCTCCGGCAAACCAACCGGGACCGGACTGCCCGCGGCCTTGGGGATCCACGTCCACCTGGAACTCGCCCATCTCCAGCCCCGACGCCTTGAGCCCCACGGCCAGCTGGTCCTGCCTGGCGACCAGAAAATCCCGTACTTCGACCTGCCCCGTCGTGACCTTGGCATGCACCGTCTGATCGGCCAGGACCACGCGGACCTGGACGCCACCGAGGTCCGGCCGCTCGACTTCCAGGCGCAGGGATTGGACCGAAGACACCCCGGCCGGCTCCGTCGGAAGGGCCGCCACGGGAGCCGCGGCGACGACCTTGGCCGCTCCGTCGATGCGTCCCGTCCGGCCGTCACCCATGCCGATGCCAAACCGCTCGGCCCCGGTCACCGACTGGGACGATTGGGGCTCTTTCTGGCCCTTGCCCGATTCCTTGCTCTTGTCGGCCTGACCTGAGGCGGCGAGCTGGCGCGCCTGCTCGCTCATCGCCCGGTCCTGAAGACCGGTTTGTGACGACGGCGCGGCGGCGGCATTGAGGGCCGCGTTGAGTTCGGATGACGCTTGGATCGGCTCGCCTGCGTTGCTGTTGGCTTCGGCCATCGTCTCAACCTTCACCGCAGCGCCATGGCGCGATAAGGCCGGAGCAGCCGTCTTGAGCGGCTCCGTATCCCGATCGGTCTGCCCAGCTTCCACGCGTACGGCCAGGGCAGCCGATACCTCCGCTGGTCCTGTGTTCTCACCGGCCGGCCCCCGATTCCCGGTGCGATCCTGTGTCGCACGGTCGGCGGCTGGCCCGTCCTGGATCTGTTCGGCGAAAGAGTCGGATGATGGATCGGAGGGGCCTGGCGCGACCGTCGTGCGGAGATCGCCCTGCGCCGTCATCCCCGCTTGACCGTTCGATTCCGGCTGATTGGTCCCGGTTGCGTCGCCCTGCTCGACGGATGGGAGGCCGCCGGGTAACCCGCTCTGGACGGTTCCGTCCAAGACTGCGCCACCGCCGGCGACCGATACGGAATCAGAGGGGAGCGGTCCTTCGGCTCCCGCCTGCGTCGCCGATCCAGCCCGGCCCGACTGGAGGGACAGGACCGCACCCGATCCGGTGGTCATCACGGGCGAGCCTTCTACTTGAGCCGTGGCTGATTGTCCATCGCCGGCATGCTCTTCGCCGCCCTGTCCCGCCTGAACCACCGCCAGGGCCGACGCTTGCAGGGCCAGGACGATTTGCAGCGGAGAGAGGGCGGCTGTTGAATCGGAGGATTCGGTCGTTGGAGCGACGGCCTCGGCCGGTTCGGTCGAGCCTGCTGCTTGTTCCCCGACTTGCGTCAACACCTGCCCGAAAGACGCCTCGTCGGAACGGCCCTCGACCTTCGACGCGTCCGCCGCAGGCTGCCCGGCCGCCTGGGCGCCGTTGGTTCCGGTCGAGAGAGAGATGAGAAAACCAGCGTTCACCGAATCGCTCCCTTCCTTGAATCTTGCGCCCGGTAAGACCAGGCGCCGCCCGTACTCATTCAAGCCCTGTGCCAATCCCTTCTTCCCGTTCGACCTGCAAAATCACCTGTAAAATCAACAGATCCATAAGCCAGCCCCAAGACAGACCAAAGAGCAGGCGCCTCACTAGGCAAAGGCTGCCGCGCAGGCGGCAAGAATGAGTCGGTGCGAAGAGTTGACGGTGCGCAGCACACAGTTCTCAGTTTCCGGAAGTGACAACTGAAAACCGACCACTCGCATTTTTACTGTTGTTTGGGAATCAACTGTTCGGTCAGCTTGGCGGCTTTGACGGGCGGAATCTGGGCCAGGATCGCGCCCGCCGTTTTCCCTTTGAGAAGGCGGAGCAATTCCAGGGCCCTGGCGTTGGGCATCTTCTCGATCCGCGCCGCCGCTTCTTCGGCCGGCATCGTCTCGTACATCTTCGCGAGTCTGGCTTGATCGGCCTTGCGCGTCTCATCATCGACCTTGGCCTGCTTCTGGGCCCCGGCGGCTTTCTGTTCCTCGGCATTCTTGCGCGCCTTCTCGGCCAGCTTCACGGACTGCTCATGGCGCACCAGAATCTCCTCGATTTCGCCCTTGAGCGAAGCGAGGCGCGTCTCGGATACCCGAATCGCCTCTTCCCGTTTGTCCAGCGCCTGCTTGCGCCGGTCGAGCATCTCTAAAATCTCCTGGGGAACCCCGATCGCCGGACCTTGCGCGGGGCCGGCCAGTTCGGCCTCCTTCTGTTTCGCGTCGGCAGCCGGAGGCGGGGCATCCTGCGCCGCCTTGCCGGACAACGCGAGCGCGACCGGCGGGGCCCACAGAGCCCACAGGACCGCCTGCATGACCAGCGTCCTCATGGCACGCCCGCCCTTCATCGCAACGCCCTTCACCCCTTCCGGCCGTCTCTGCAATGCCGGACCGCCGCCGCTTCATCCGTGGCCCGCTGCTCGCGCCGGCCTTCCTCCCCCCGACGCAGACGGGCCTCCCGCGCTTCCAGCAGCTCCAGCTGTTTCTTCTCGCGCGACATCTCCAGCACTTCCCGCATTTTCTCGTTCCGCAGCCGGAGCGTCTCCTCCACGACGGCTTGCGCGCGCCGAATCGCGTCCGCAAGCGACTCCCAGGCTTCATACCGCCCGATCACCTCGTCGGCCGTCAACCCGGCCTTGGTATCCGTCAGATAGCTGCGAGCACCGTCGTCCGCCGCGGCCCGTGCCAGGGCCAAACTCTCCTCGGCCGCGCGGAGCCGTTGATCGAGACCCGCCAGTTCGAGGCGCAGCCCCTCTTCCAACTGGCCGCGATAATTCTTCAGGACCGTGAGGTTCACCGGAGCGCCTCTGCCAGCTTCAACAGGCCGACGACCGATTCGCCCAGCACGGCCTTGTCGTTGACCTCCTGCCGCAAGTAGGCCGTGATCGCGCCGTGCTGCTGCACCGCCCGATCCAACTTCGGATTCACGCCCGGTTTGTACGCCCCCAGATTGATCAGGTCCTCCGAACGGCGATAGATCGCCAGCGCTTCCAGGACGCTCCGGGCCGCGGCATAGTGCTCGGGCACCGCCACGTCCCGCATGACCCGGCTGGTGCTCTGCAGGACATCGACGGCGGGAAACTGGTTGCGGGCGGCCAGGTCGCGGGACAAGACGATGTGCCCGTCCAGAATGGAGCGGGCGGCGTCGGCGATCGGATCGGACAGGTCGTCGCCTTCCACGAGCACCGTGTAGAGGCCGGTGATCGAGCCCTCGCCCTGGCAGGTGCCGGCCCGTTCCAGAAGCTTCGGCATCAGCGTAAACACGGAGGGCGTGTAGCCCTTGGTGGTCGGCGGTTCGCCGATCGCCAGCCCGACCTCGCGCTGCCCGTGGGCGAAGCGGGTCAGCGAGTCCATCATGAGCAGGACGTGCTTCCCGCAATCCCGGAAATATTCCGCGATCGCGGTGGCGAGAAACGCGCCGCGCAGGCGCACCAGCGGCGGCTGGTCCGACGTCGCCACGATCACCACCGACCGCTTGAGGCCGGAGGCCTGGAGGTCCCGCTCCAGGAACTCGTTGACCTCGCGCCCCCGTTCTCCGATCAGCGCGATCACGTTCACGTCGGCGGCCGTGTATCGGCTCAACATGCCCAACAGCACGCTTTTCCCCACGCCCGATCCGGCGAAGATGCCCACCTTCTGGCCGCGGCCGCAGGTGAGAAACCCGTTGATCGCCCGGACGCCCAGGTCCAGCGGGTGGGTAATACGCCGCCGGTGCATCGGATTCAGCGGCGCGGCGTACAGCGGATACTCCGCCTCCGCCGAGACCGGCCCCTTCCCGTCCAGCGGCAGGCCCAGCCCGTCCAGGACGCGGCCCAGCAGGCCCGGGCCAACCGGCGCCGAGGCCGTGCGGCCCTGCATGATCAGATGGCTCCCGGGTCCGATCCCGCGCATCTCGCCCAGCGGCATCAGCAACACGCGCTGGTCGCGGAAGCCGACGGCCTCCGCCAGGATCCGGTCCGTCCCGTCTTCGCGCACAATCTCGCACAATTCGCCGATCGAGTGCATCGGCCCGTAGCCTTCGACCACGAGCCCCACCGCCTGGGCCACCCGCCCCCGGACCGCAATCGAGTCCAGATCCGCGATTTGATCGAGCCGTTCGGTCAGGTTCAGCATAAAGGTCTCCGGATAAGCGGCCACCGGCTGTCAGCCATCAGCAATCAGCTTCCGATTCAAGCTGAGAGCTGAGGGCCGAATGCTGAGAGCCACGCGCGTCATGTTTTGATCGTCTGCCGCAACGCCTCGGCAATACGGGCCAGTTGCACCTCGATCCGGGCATCCACCACACGGGAGGGGGTCTCGACCAGGCATCCGCCCGAGGAGATACGCGGGTCCGCCTCGACCTGGAGCGTCATCCGGCCCTCGAAGGACGTGGCGATCGTCTCGCGCGCCTCTTCCAGGAGCGAGGCGTCTCCGGGATTGACCAGCACTTTCATGGGTCCGCCTTCGCGCACCTTCGCCAGCGCTTCCCGGACCTGCGCCACGACGGCCTCGCGCAGCCCGTCGCCCTGCTCCCGCAGCACCTTCCGCACGATCGCCAGCGCCAGCGCCGCGATCGGCTCCTCCGCATCCTTGAACCACAAGTCGCGGGTGAGCCGCAGTTCCTGGACGAGCGCGGTCAAGAGCTGACATTGCCGCTCCAGCAGGTCCGCCGCTTCGGCCCTCGCCCGCTGCGTCCCCTCGGCCACCCCCCGCTCGTAGGCCGCCCGTTCGCGGGACTCGCGATCGTAGGCGCCGGGGCCGGCCGGCGCCGGCTCCAACTGGTAGCTCTTGGCCGACTCGGCATCGGCAGTCTTCAATATCCGCGCGAAATCCTGGGTGATCACACCAACTCCTCGCCTTCTCCGGCAATCACGATCCGGCCCTCCGTTTCCAGCTTCCGGCAGAGCTTCAAGATATTCTGCTGGGCCTTCTCCACTTCGCTGATCTTGACCGGTCCGCGAGCCTCCATGTCTTCCTTGAACGTCTCGGCCGCGCGGCTGGACATGTTCTTGAGGAATTTGTCCCGCACCTCCTGCCCGGCGCCGCGGAGCGCCACGGGGAGTTCTTCCTTGCTGACCTCCTTCATGAGTTCCTGAATCCCGCGGTCGTCCACCTTCACGAGGTCGTCGAACACGAACATCAGGGACCGGATGGTCTCGGCGAGTTCGGGGGCCTTTTCGGCGAGCTTGCCCATGATGCTGCCTTCCATCGCCTTGTCGAGCCGCCCCATGATGTCGGCCACCACCTTGGTGCCGCCGACGCTGCAGCCCCTGGCCTTGGCGCCGCCCTTGAAGGCTTCCTGCAGGACCTCGCTCAAATGCTGCAGCACCTCCGGCTGGATCTCTTCGATCGTCCCCAACCGCAAGGCCACGTCCGCCTGCATGAAATCCGGCAGGTGGGTCAGGATCTGGCTGGCCTGATCCGGATCGAGATGGGCCAGGATCACCGCCACCGTCTGCGGGTGCTCGATCCTGATCATCTGGGCCACCGTTCTGGGCTCCAGCCACTTCAACGATTCGAGTCCCGGGTACGAGGTATTGGTCAGGGTTTCCAGAATGCGCTCGGCCTTGTCGGACCCCAACGCCTTGGTCAGTACGCTCTTGATGTATTCCTTGCCTTCGAAGCCGACGTCGCCGGTGGCGGCCGCCGCCTGGAATTCCACGATGACGGCGGATTCCTCTTCCCGCGAAATGTTCGAGATGGCGCTCATGTGCGAGCCGATCTTGCGGATGTCTTTGGGATCGAGGTGCCGCATGACCTCCGCGGCGGCATCCTCGCCGATCGCCCGCAACAGAATCGCCGCTTTTTCTTCCCCGCTCAGATTCGTGGCCATAGCGTGGTTCATTCAGCGGGGCTCTTCAGCCATTGTTTGACGATCAGCGCGGTGGACTGCGGATTGCCTCTGGCCATATCCACGATCTGGGTCCGCGGCGCGCCGCCCAGGGACGACTCCAACTGTCCGACTGTCATGGGAAGCGCCTGCTGCATGCCATGGGGCATGGCCAGCTGGCCCTCGGCCAGCATCGGCGCGCCCTGCGGCGCCGTCAACACGCCCAGCAAGGGCCGGACGACGAAGAACAGAATCAGGAGGAACAGGACGCCCGCCACCCCGTAGCGGACATAGGGCGCCCAGACGGCGGCGGACGGGAGCACCGCCGTGGCGATCGCGCCTGGGCCTTCCTCCGTCTCCTCGCCTCCGAAGGGCACGTTGACCACTTCGACCTGGTCCTGTCGTTCCGCCGAATAGCCCATGGCTTTCTTGACGATTTCCTCGATCTGCTTCATTTCGGCGTCCGCCCGCGGCGCATACTTGCGCTTGGCCTCGCCGGTTCCCTCGCCAGTCTTCGCCGCCTCGTAGGTCCCGTCCACCAGCACCGCGACGGACAGCTTCTTGATGGTGCCCGTCGGTTCGATGATCCGCGACACCGTCCGGCTGATCTCATAGTTCAGGGTCTCGTTCTTCGTCTGCGTGCTGTTGCTGCTGCTCTGGACCGGCTGCGCCACCTGCCCCGAGGGCACATTCGACCCGACGCCCGGCACCCCGCCGGCTTGCCCGCTGGTGCCGTTGGCCTTTTCCTGGTTGCGCTGCTCGCTCCGCACCACCTGCCCGTTGGGATCGAACCGCTCCTCGGTCAGCTCCACCTGTCGGAAATCCAGCACGCTCGACACCCGGACCACCGCTTTGCTCGCTCCGACGATCCGTTCGAGCATGGTCTGGATGCGGGTCTCGATGTCTTTTTCGATCGACCGCTGATACTCCAACTGCGACCCGGAGAGCCGCGTCGGCCCGTCATCCGACGCCTCCGACAACATCCGGCCGTGCCCGTCCACCACGGTCACGTGTTGCGGCTGCAACCCTTCCACGCTGCTGGCGACGAGATGCACGACCCCCTGCACCTGCGCCTTGCTCAACGACCCGCTGCGCTTGAGCGACAGCACCACCGAGGCCCGGGGTTTGTCCTGCTCGGAACTGAACAGGCGGCGCTCCGGCACCGCCAGGTGAACCCGAGCTCGTTCCACTTCCGGCATCTGCGCGATCGTCCGCGCCAGCTCTCCCTGCAAGGCCCGGCGATAGTTCAGCTTCTGGACGAACTCGGACATGCCCACCGTGGTGCGGTCGAAGATCTCGAACCCCACGCCCCCGCCGTGCGGCAACCCCTGCCCGGCCAGTTGCAGGCGCAGGTCGTGGACCTGGGCGCTCGGCACGAAAATCGAACCGCCGCCGGCCCCCACTTCGTAGGGCACCTTGGATTCCTTGAGCTTCTCGACGATGGCCCCGGCGTCTTCCTGCGTCAGGTTGGCGAACAGCACTTGCATGTCCGGCTGCTGACTCCAGAGTCCCACGGCCACCAGTCCGGCGACCCCCGCGGCCAGCACGAGCAGAATCGTGAAACGTCGTCCCACCGGCAGTTCGTTGAATTTTCCGAGCATAGCACCAACCCTTTCGCAGACGAGAGGCTGTCAGCTCTCAGCCGTCAGCGTTCAGCCCGAAGCTGACGGCTGAAGGCTGAATGCGAGTCGTTACACCTGCATCCGTTGAATTTCTTCGTACGCGGTCACGATCTTGTTGCGAAGTTGCATCATGAGCTGAAACGAGATGTCGGCCTTTTGCAGCGCGATCATGGTCTGGTGCACGTTCTGGTTTTCCCCCGTCGCCATCTTCTCCACGGCCTGGGTGGCTTCCACCTGCACCTCGTTGACCTTGGCGATCGCGTCTTTCAGCGTGCCCACGAAACCGGGCGCCGCCGAACCGGCCGGCCCTGCGGCGCCGACTCCCGCTGCGCCGGGAAGCTGGAGACTGGGGTTGATGCGGATGTCGTCCATCTTTCTTCCTCCGGAAGAGTTGAGAGTTGAGAATGGTGAATTGAGAGTGGGCTAAAACTCTCAACTCCTAATTCTCAACTCACCATTGTTACCGTCCGATCTCCAGCGCCCGGTTCCACATGGTTCGGGCCGTGCTGATCGCCTGCACGTTGGCTTCATAGGCGCGGGACGCCGAGATCAGGTTGTCCATCTCCTCCAGCACGTTCTCGTTCGGCATCTGCACGAACCCCTGGGCATCGGCATCCGGATGCTGGGGATCGTGGATGGCTTTGCCCGGCTTGGGGTCTTCAATGATCCGGGCCACCCGCACCCCCTGCAACGCCTGCGCCTGGGCATCGATCCCCGCCTTGCGCAGGGCGCCGGAAAACCTCGGGACGATCGGCGAGGCCTGAAACACCACGTCGTGCCGTTTGTAGGGGCCGCCCTGGTCGGTGTGCGTGGACTGGGCGTTCGCCAGATTGCTGGCGATGACGTTCAAGCGGTGGCGTTGGGCGTCCAGCGCGGAGACGGAGATGGCCAGCGTATCGGTGATATCCATGAGTCGGGCTCCTTCTGCTTGAGGACAATCCTCAGTGATGACCGGGGAGAAGCGGCCGGTCAGCCGCCGACCTCAACCGGCTGCGACTCCGGCGTCTCCGTTTCCTGCAAGAGCCGGCCCCGCCATAACAGGGTCCGACCATCGGGGCGATCGCCGGTGGCGCGGGCTTCATCGACGGAGGAGCCGACGGCCACGCGCGCGATCCACCGGCTGCCGGTCCGGCCCTGCCGGTCCGACTGTCCGATGCGCTGCTGCCTGGGCACCCACTCCCACCATTGGGCGCAATCTTCGCAATAGGCGCTGGCGATACCGTGGGTCTGCGTCGTCGCCAGGGTGATCCCGCCGCATTGAGGACATCTCATCGCGCACCTCCTCGCCGGACGTGGCACAAGACCGCGCTAGCGCGCATCCCGAATGGCATCCAGTAGCTGCCGGAAGCGCATCGACAGCATCGTCGCCGACGCGTTGTAGTTGATCGCGTTGTCGCCCAGCTTGGCCATCTCCATGTCAAGATTGACGGAGTTGGCGTCCAGCGGAAGCTCGGGCGAGGGCAATTCAATGAGCTTTCCCTGCACCCGTTCTCCCGCCTGGCCATCCGTTCCCAGGTGGCGGGTATCCGTGATCGCCAGTTTGGCGCCGGACTTGCCATGGCTTGCCGCGGCCAAAGCGTCGAGAAATTGCAGTTCTTTGGCCCGGTATCCTGGCGTTTCTTCGTTGGCGACGTTGGAGGCGATCACGCGGTGCCGCGCGGCACGGAGGTCCAGGCTCTGTTCCAACAGCTGCATGGTCTTATCGAAGATCTGCATGCTCGCCTCCTCTCCTCGATCCGCTGGGCATGTCTTGCAAACCGTATACCCGATGCGTCATCCAAGCCGTTCCGGCCCGGCATGCGTCAGGGAGCGCCGGGATCGGCCCCGCGTCCCCTCACAGAGCCGGGGACATGGGCAACTCTTGCCTACCGACGTCCAACAGCCCCGCCTCGGGAACCGACGCCTCCCCCAACTGCCGGTACTCACGCAACTTGTTGCGCAACGTCCTGATGCTGATACCCAGCACCTTGGCTGCGTGAGTGCGATTCCCGTTCACCTTGGCGAGGGTTTTGAAAATCAGCTCGCGCTCCATCTCCCACAAAGATCCTCCGCTCGACGCGTCCGCCGCGCCGGACGCGCCGGCTGACGAAGCCGGCGGCAACGCCGGTCGGGTGTCCGCAAGGGAGCCGCGCGCCGTCGTCACCGGGCTGACGCCGGGGCTCTGACTCTCGTCAAACTGGAAGTGTTCGGGCTGAATCGTGCCGGCGGATGCCATGAGCACCGCCCGCTCCACGACGTTCTCGAGTTCGCGGACGTTGCCCTTCCAGGGCCGCGCGCAGACCACCTCTGCCGCCGCCTCCGACAGGACGGGCACCGGCAGCCCGTTGCGTGCCGCGGCCGCCTCCACGAAGTGACGGGCCAGGACCGGGATGTCCGGCCGTCGCTCCCGAAGCGGGGGCAGCAGGATCGGAAACACGTTCAACCGGTAATAGAGGTCTTCGCGGAACCGACCCCGGTCCACCTCGGTCCGCAAGGACCGGTTCGTCGTCGCAATCACCCGGATGTCCACCCGCACCGGCTCGCGCCCGCCGATCCGGTCCACTTCCCGCTCTTGCAGCACGCGGAGGAGCTTGGCCTGCAATCCCAAGTCCATCTCGCTGATCTCATCCAAAAGGAGCGTGCCGGTGTGGGCCATCTCGAATTTGCCCAGCTTCCGCACCAGCGCCCCGGTGAAGGCGCCCCGTTCGTGCCCGAACAGCTCGCTTTCCAGCAGTCCGTCCGGCAAGGCCGCGCAGTTGACCGCGATGAACGGACGATGGGCGCGCGGGCTCCGGCTGTGGATGAACCGGGCCAGCAATTCCTTGCCGGTGCCGCTCTCCCCGTGGATCAGCACCGTGGCCTGGCTCATGGCCACCACCTCGGCCATGCCCAGCAGTCGCACCATGCCCGGGTCCTCCGTGAGGATCGACCGGGCCGGCCACCGTCCGGCTTCCTGGCCCGGCGCCGGATCGGTCCCCGTTTCTTCCAATCGGGCCAGCACCCGCTCGAGCGCTTCGGTGGCGAAGGGTTTGAGGAGATAGTCGCTGGCCCCGTGCTTCATCGCTTCCACCGCGGTCTCCACCGTGCCGTAGGCGGTCATCACCACGACGGCCGTGCCCGGCGACCGCTTCTTGATTTCCTTGAGGACCTCAATGCCGCCCAAGCGGGGCATCTTCATGTCGGTGAGCACCAGCCAAGGCTTGCACTGCGCGAGCCGTTCGATCGCCTCACGGCCGTCGACGGCGTGGGACACGCCGAACCCGTTGCGGCGCAAGGATTCCGTCAAAGCCAGCCGCATGGACGGCTCGTCGTCCACGACCAGGACCGACCGGGCTTCGCGACTCCCCGCACTGGAGCGCTGCGTTGACATCCCTAACATGGTGCCTCCTCTTAAATGATAAGAGCTATCAGCTCTCAGCCTTCAGCAATCAGCTTCTTCTCTGAGGCTGAACGCTGATGGCTGACGGCTCTGCGTTCTCCGGCTGCGGCAGGATGACCGAAAACGTACTGCCGCGCCCGACCTCGCTCTCCACTTCCACCCGTCCGCGATGCCCTTCGACGATGGCATGCACGATCGCCAGTCCCAGTCCGGTTCCCTCCTCCTTGGTGGTGAAGAAGGGGTCGAAGAGGCGCGAGCGATGATCGGACCGGATGCCCTCCCCCTGATCCGACACCGACAGGCGCACGACCGGCTGCCCGCTCCCCCCCTCCCGGTCCGGTCCGGCCTTCAGCGTCAGCGTGCCTCCGCCCGGCATGGCTTGCGCGGCGTTGAGCACCAAATTGACCAGCACCTGCTTGAGCTGGCCCCCGTCGCACCAGAGGGTCGGAATCGCCGGGTCCAGATGGACCTGCACCGCCACGTTCCCGCGCAGGGTCGCGTGCTGCGCCAGCGCCAGCGCCTCCTGGACCAGCAGGTCCGTCCGCTGCCAGCCGGCGTTCGGACAATTCGGCTTCGTGCAGACGAGCAGGTTGGACAGGAGCCGGTCCATGGCCTCGACCGCCTTCGAGATATGCTCGGCATATTGGCGGCGCGCCGGGTCTTCCCGCAGATCCCTCCGGAGCAGGGAGGCAAAGAGCTCCACGCTGCCGAGCGGGTTTCGTATTTCATGCGCGATGCGTCCCACCATTTCGCCCATCGAGGCCAGCCGGTCCCGCCGCTGCAGCCGCTCTTCGAGCCGTCGCACCGCCGAAATGTCGTGCAGGAGCAGGATCGCGCCGGTCGCCTCGCCCGCACTGTTCCGTAATACGGCCCGTGACAAGGACAGGGGGATGCCGTTCGGCGCGATCGGGTGCCCGCCGCCGTCGGGCAGGTACTCCGCCAGCACCGCCGAGATCGGCCGCCCGAACAGCCGGTTGCGCGACAGCCCCAGCAGCACCTCCGCAGAGCGGTTGCACCGGACGATGGCGCCGGCCCCGTCGGCCACGATCACGCCCGTCGTCAGCGATTCCAGAATCGCCGAGAGATGGCTTCGCATCTCTTCGTTCTCTTTGAGGTTCAGGCGAAGCGCTTCGTTGCTGGCCGCCAGCTCCAGATCCATCCGTTCCAGTCGCGCGGTCAGGGTCTGGTAGGATTCCTGGAGCGTCGCCGCCGCCTGGTCGAAACTTCGGAAGGCATCTTGCAGCAGGTCGAGTTCGCAGGCGCCGGCGGGACTCTGCTGTGCCATCTTACGACCCTCCCGTCTTCGTCGCCGTCAGGTCCGCCTGCATCGAGGCGGCCAAGCGGGCGAGCAGTTCATCGGTCGTCAATTGGTTCAACTCCTTGAGCAGCTTGCGCGCCTCCGGCCGGTGGCCCTGGGCGCGCCACACTCTGGCCAACTGGATCCGGATCCAGTCGGTCTGGGCGGCGTCGGGCGAGGTGCGCAAGGCCTGCCAGTAACGGGTCACGGCGTCGTCATAGCGCCGGAACGCCTGCAGCAAGTCCGCATACTGGATGAGCGCGGCCACGCCGGGCTGGCGCGCCAGCACCCCGGCCCGCTCCATGTCCGCGTAGATGCGCAGCGCCTCGTCCGGCTGACCGCTGTCCACCAGCGCCTGGGCCAGCAGGACCCGGGCTTCCTGGCGGGCCGGATGAGCGGGAAAGAGCGTGAGCCAACGGCGAAGAACGCGTACCGCCGTCTCGTCGTTCCGAAGCCCGCGGTGAACGCGGGCGAGGCACAGCAGGGCTTCGGCCCTCAGGCGACCCAGGGGATGTTGCAACCGGTATCGTTCGAACACCTGGCGGGCCGCAACGAAATCGTTCTGGTCCAGATAGGCCTGCCCCAGGTGAAACAGAGCCTCTTCCCGGATCGGCCCGTCGGACGACCGGCGGAGCAAGTACTGGCAGAGCCGCACCGCCTCGGGCGTGAACCCGACCCGGCGGTACACGGCCACCGCCTGCAGCACGGTTTCCTGATCGGCGAAAATCTGTTCGTCCGATCCCCAGAGCGGATAAAACAAGGTGACGGTTTGCAGGTCGTTCGACTGCGTAAGCGCCTCTTTGAGCCTGGGCAGGAGCAGCGCCGAGAGACGACGTCCCGCTGCGGTCGGCCAGGGGTCGTCCGCCACCCGCCCCGCCCGTAAGACCAATTCGCGGTACGCGGCCAGCGCGCGCGCCTGATCCGGCAGAGCTTCGTAATGTTCGCCGAGGCGAAAGAGCGCCTCGCTCCCGGCTGCGTCGTCCGCCTTCGCATCCGCCACCTCACGGAGCGCCTTGCCGCGCTGCGTCGCATCCAGATTCGGGGTCGGACCGTTCTGGAACAGCGCCTGCACGGTGGATCGGACCAGATGTTGCGCATCGCCGGTCGCCTGTTCGAGTCCCAATTCCGCCATCCGCACCAGCCCGAGACTGGCCCCTGGCGTCTCGGGATACCGCGTGATCGCCTCCGCGTAGAACCGGGCCGCGCGCGCGGGAGCCCCTTCGCGATGGAAGGCATCCCCGATCTCCACAAGGGCCAGCGGCGCCTGTGCCGACCGTGGATAGAGATTGTAGAACAGCGTGGCCCATCGGCGGACCAGCCCCCACTGCCCGGCCCGCCGGGCGTTCTCGATCGCGCGCAGGAACGACAGCGGGCGCCCTTTGAAAAATTCAGGCCATTGCCGATCGGCCGTTTCATAGAGCGGCTGCGCAGCCGGGAACTGTTGCTTGGCATGCAGCAGATCCGCCAGGGCGAGCAGGCCATACCGGCGGATTTCGTCATCGACCGACTGCCCGCTGAGCCGTCTGAGAATGCGCTCGGCCTCGGGCCAGCGTTGTTCGGCCGCATAGGTCGCGGCGAGCCCCAACCACGCTCGATCCGCATCCACTCCCGCAGGCAGGGTGGCCGCGCCTTGCTCGTAGGCCGCCTGCGCCTCCACCCGCATGTCCATGCCGACGTAGAGGTCACCGATACGCCAGTAGGCGCGTGCAGCGTTGGAAGTCTGCGGGAAATCGCGGATGATCCGGCGATAGGCGTCGATGGCCGCCTGGCCTCGTTGCTCCGCCGAGGGGCCTGCGACAAGCAGCTCCGCGAGAAAGGTTTGTGCCGTATCGGTCAGGGGACTGTCTGGGTCCTGCACAAGGAGTTGGCGAAAAGAAGCTTCGGCCTCGGGCCAGGCCTGTCTGGTATACGCCATCAGACCTTGCACGAACAGCTGATTGGCCGGGCCATCCGGAGAAAGATCGTATCGAGGCCCTGTGTCCGGCAGGTCCGGAAACCAGGATGCCAGCGGGACCGGCGCCGCCGCTTCCGAAGAGCCGACGGCCTGATCCGACTGCGCTCCCTTCTGTTGAGGCTGAGACGGGGGAGCCGTTGCCTCCCTCGGCGCCTCCGGCGCAGTCGACTTGGCCGGATCGTGCACAGCCGGTTCTGCGGAAGGCCCGGACCCAAACGACGGCGCCGCCCCCGGGGTTCCCAGAAGGGCAGCGGCGACCATGATATGCACCAGTGAAGGATGCGGTTCCACGAGCCCTAGGCTCAGCAACTTCTATGCCGGTGAGTGCGGACGAATAGGGAACGGGAAGCGCTGAAGTTCTAAGGAGTTAGCTGCGCGGATCAGGAAAGCCAGGTGACTTGGCCAAGGCAGGAGTCAAGTCAACGGGTGGGTTCGAGGAGCGGCAGTCAACGAGTTGACGGCACGAAGGAGAATGATGAACGAGGAAGGATGAATGCTGAGTGGGGGAAGACGGAAGAGAAGTGCTGAAGGCCGAGGGGACAACGATGTCCGGTCGATTGCCTTACCGCATCATTTATCACTCATCGTTCATCATTGGGCCGCAATATCCGGCTCAGGCACAGGACGCACCCGCAGTTTTCGTCTCGAGCCCCTTGCGCTTCAGTTTCTCGACCAGAGTCGTCCGGTTGAGATGCAACAGCTGCGCGGCCTTGCTGGTCACCCCGTTGGTCTGTCGCAAGGCTTCCAGGATCAGGCGATTCTCATACTGCTCCAGCTCTTTCACCAGATCCACACCGGACCCGTTGAAGTCCACCGGACCGTCCGCCGGTCGCGTACTGGCCGGCACAGGTCTGGCCTGGCGAATCTTCTCCGGGAGGTCCGCCACCGTGAGGGTGCCGGATTTCTTCATGATTATCAGCCGTTCAATCAAGTTTTCCAGCTCCCGGATATTGCCCGGCCATCCATACTGCGACAACGTTTCCACTGCGGCTCCGTCCATGTCGCGCACCGTGGTTCCCTTGGCTTCGTTGAACTGCCGCAGGAAGTGATCGATCAGGAGCGGCACGTCGGCCCGCCGGTCGCGCAACGGCGGCATCATCACGGGAATCACGTTCAACCGATAGTAGAGGTCCTGTCGGAAGCGCTTTTCTTGAACGGCCGACTCCAGATCCTGATTGGTAGCGGAGATGATGCGCACATCCACCCGGACGGTCTTGCTCCCGCCGACTCGCTCAAAGGCCCGTTCCTGCAGGGCGCGCAACAGCTTTACCTGCAAGGGCTGGCTCATTTCCCCCACTTCGTCGAGGAACAGGGTTC
>SXGU01070847.1_pt1 | contig 25465 bp, 20 predicted proteins | sample 3174531 | NCBI WGS metagenome assembly SXGU01 (sample SAMN11356863, study PRJNA531348) | freshwater metagenome | isolation source: freshwater sample F1-140 | place: China: Fuxian Lake, Yuxi | collected 2017-12-25
GCGGAGTGTACTGCGGAGCAAGCTTATCAATGGAGCGACGGCCGGGCCGTGTTCGCGAGCGGGAGCCCGTTTTCTCCGGTGTGGCTCCACGGCCGCGAGCATGAGCCCGGCCAAGGCAACAACGCCTACATCTTTCCGGGCCTGGGTCTGGGCGCAATCGCCTGCGGCGCCCGGCGGATCACCGACTCGATGTTCCTGGCGGCCGCCGAGACGCTCGCGGCGTCCGTCACACCAGAGGCGCTCGCCCGCGGAACCCTCTATCCCCCCCTCACGCAGATCCGGGCGGTGTCGGCGTCGATTGCCGCCGCCGTCGTCAAGGTCGCCCGCCGGGAAGGACACGCCGCCGTCGCCGACGGGTCCCCGGAGTCCCTCGTGGCCCGCATCGGGTATCACCCCGCCTACCCCGACTACCTGGCCCCCGAATGACCAGCCGAGTGCCGAGTGCCGAGCGCCGAGTGCCGAGTGCCGAGCACGGAGTGCCGAGCCCCTAATGCGAGTCCATCTCATCGACGGAACCTACGAGTTGTATCGCCATTTCTTCGCGCTGCCGCCCGCGGCCGATCGGGACGGTAACGAGGTCGGGGCGGTCGTCGGCGTTCTCGGTTCGATGCTAGGCATGCTGCAGGATGGCACGACTCATCTGGCCGTGGCCACCGATCACGTCATCGAGTCGTTCCGGAACGGCCTCTGGTCCGGCTACAAGACCGGCGAAGGGATCGAACCAAATCTCCACCGACAGTTCCATCCCCTGGAAGCCGGGCTCCGGGCGATGGGTGTGGCGGTGTGGGCCATGGAGGACTTCGAAGCCGACGATGGCCTGGCTTCGGGGGCCCGGATTGCGGCCGCCGACCATCGGGTCGACCAAGTCTTGATTTGTACCCCGGACAAGGATCTCGGCCAGTGCGTGGCCGGCACGAGGGTGGTGCAGTTCGACCGGCGGAACCGGGAGATCCGGGACGAGGCCGGCGTAGTGGCCAAATTCGGGGTCAGGCCGAAGTCGATTCCCGACTATCTGGCGCTGGTCGGCGACGCCGCCGACGGGTTTCCGGGGATTCGCGGCTGGGGGGCGAAGTCGGCTGCGGCGGTGCTGGCGCGCTACGACCATCTCGAGGGGATTCCGGCCGATCCCGCGGCGTGGGACGTGCCGGTGCGGGGTGCGGCCAGGCTTTCCGCGGCGCTCGAGGGCGCTCGGCCCGAGGCGGTGTTGTTCCGGACCTTGGCCACGCTGCGAGAGGACGCCCCGGTTTCGGATACCGTGGATGAGTTGCGGTGGACCGGGCCTCGGCCCGAATTCGAGGCCGTGGCGGAGGCGTTAGGTGTCCCTCATTTATGGGACCGGGCCCGCCGGATCGCCCCGGGGCGGTAGGACGCCAGGGTAGGTATCTTGGGGCTGGGTTCCTGATCTGCTCCGTAACCTACGAAAGCCACTCATGTCCGACGAAGATCTAAAAGCCGAACTCGAGCGCCTCCGCGCGGAGAACGCCTCCCTCAAAGACAAATCAAAACGGGCCGTCTATCTCAAGGTGAGCGAGAAGGGCGGACTTTCGCTCTACGGACTCGGCCGGTTTCCGGTGACGCTGTACAAGGAACAGTGGGACAAGCTGCTGGACATGGCCGACGAGATCCGGGCCTTCCTCCGCGAGCACGATCGCGAGCTCAAGAGCAAGGAATAGCCCGGTCTATTTCCGGAAGGTCTCCATCATGAGGGCGAAAGCCCGGTCGAGGGCCCGGTCAGCTTCCCGGGCCCCTTGATATTTCCCGAGCCGGACGATCGCCAACTGATGGGACGGAATGATCGTGGTGCTTTGGCCGCCGGCGCCGAGCATGGCGTACGCTTCTTTGGGAAGCGACCAGCCGCCGTCGCCGTTGACCCAGAAGAAGCCCCCACCGTACACGGGATTACCGTCGGCCACCCACGCGGGTGCCGGGGTTCGGACGTGATCGACATAGCCGGCCGGCAGTAGCCGCTGACCGTTCCAGACTCCGTCTTGCAGGTACAGGTTGGCCAGACGGGCCCAGTCGCGGGCCGAGAGAAACTCGTACCCCTGGGTCAGAAAGTTGCCGTAAGGATCGGTCTCCATGACGGCGTCGCGGATCCCGATCTTGTCGAATAGCGCCCGCCTGGGGAAAGCGTGGTAATCCTCACCCAGTTTTTCGACTGCCAGCCGGATCAAGTAGTTGGTCAGGACCGGGTCGGTGTTCCGGTACCGGCCGACCACGTTGGGCTTCCATTGCTGGGGCCGGGTCGCCGCGTACTGGAAGCTGTTCACCGTGCCGGTGTAGAGGTACAGGTGGTCGGGATAGCCGGTGGAGTCGACGAACCCGGGATCGTTCGGGGCGTGGAGCCGGATCCCACTCGACATCCGCATCAGGTCGGCGATCCGGATCGCCTGGCGGGGGTCGCCCGCGGTTTGCCATTCGGGAATCGGCGCCGGCTGCATCAATTCGTAGGCACCGCGGTTGATCAACGTGGCCATCAAGGTGCCGGTCAGGCTCTTGCCCATCGACCAACTTTCGAGCGGGGTGTGGACCCCGATTCCCGCCCCGTACCGTTCGCCGATGATCCGGCCCCGGTAGGTCACCACCAGACCTAACGTCATCGCGCCGGGCGAACCGAAGGCGGTATCCATCGCGGCGGCGAACCGGGCCGAGTCGATCTCGGCCGGCCACGGGCCCGGGGTGACGATATCGCCCATGGGCCACGGTGTTTTCTCCGCCGGCGGGAGGCTCGAGGTGACGATCGTCGGCGTGAAGAAGACTGAGTCACTCCCGATCGGCAGGGCAACGCAGCCCTGGCTGCCGTACTTTCGGGCTACTCGGGTCACCCCGGAGATGGTTGTCAGCCGGACCGTCGACGTGGCCCGATCGACAACCGTGTCTTTGACCTGCTTCCGGTCGGCGTAGGGGCCGGTGAAGTACCCGACTGATTCAGCGGCGTCCGCCGGGTCGAGTCCGGTGATGAAGACCGCCGAGCAGAGCGTCTTGGCGAACCCGGCAATGGAATGGGCCAGGCGATCACCGGGCGGGGCGGTCCAAGTGCCTGGCAGTTCCAACGAATCGCCGCGCGCTTTGATCGCGACCGCGGGATCGGGATTCGTTGCGGTCGGCGGTTTCGGCTCGGCGCCGCACCCAATGGCGAGGATCAGGCCGGCGGGGGCCCATCGGGTCATTGACAACACAGCGACCTCCTAGCGAAGAGCGCGGATCTTGATGTTGCGATAGGCCACCCGGTCGCCGTGGTCCTGGAGGCCGATGACCCCCTCGGCGGCCTTTCCGTAGCCGGGCCACTTGTCGAACTTCGACGCCTTGACCTTGGCCGTCCACTCGGCGCTGTCCAATTCGTAGCTAACCACTTTGGTACCGTTGAGCCAATGCTCGACCTGGTTGCCTTTGACGAGAATCCGGGCGCTGTTCCACTCGTCGGCCGGTTTGACGATTCCGCGGGGAGCCGGGTAGAGTCCGTAGTTCGACCCGGCCGAGGTCAGCGGCGACTTCCCATCGGCGTGCTTGGCGTCGTCGAGGACCTGCATTTCGGGCGCCGTGTGGTAGAGCGGCGTCAGTTTCGGAGTGGAGGACTCGACCCCCCGATAGAAAATGCCGCTGTTGCCGCCCGGGGCCACTTTCCACTCGATCGCCAACTCGAAATCCCGGAACTTTTCCGTGGTGACGATGTCGCCGGCCAGACCGATCCGGGTCAGGGCCCCGTCGACGACTTGCCAGCCACCCGGGAAGTCCTTGGAGCCGTAGCCGTGCCAGCCGGCCGTGGTCTTGCCGTCGAAGAGGAGCTTCCACCCCGCGGCACGTTCTGCGTCGGTCAGAGTATTCTGGGTCTGGGCGCCCGCCTGCATGGCGATCAGCGAGAGGACTTGGCAAAGGCGCAGCATCAGATGCTCCATCCGGCCCGGTATTCCCGGGTCAGGTATTGGTTGGCTTTGTCGTTGTTGGTAATCCGGCCGGCATGGCCGTCATAGAGGATCTTGACGCCCTGGCCGGTCCGCAGGGCCACGAGGCCCAGGAGCATGACTTCGGTAAGCCGGGCGGCGTATTCGATCGGGCAGGTCGCTTGCCCCTGGCCCTTGCAGGCGTTGGCCCAATTCATTTCATGGTTGGTGGTGATCCGGGTCATGGTCTTGGGCACCGCGGCGGCGGCTTCGGTCAGGGCTTCCGGATAGAGCGTGGGTTTGCTGCCGTAGGTGCCGTGAAGCAAGATGCCCTTGTCGCCGATGAACACGACACCGCCCTCACGATCGAGGACAACCGAGTCCGGAAGCTGGGCTGGACGCGGGGGCATCAGGCCTCCGTCGAACCAGCTCATCTTGACCGCGGGCATGGAGTTCCGCGCCGCGAACTCGTAGTGCGCCACCATGGCTTGTGGAAAAGAGACGGGGAGTTCGCTGGTCCCTCCCCACGGCGTCGAGGTAGCCTCGATGCTGGTCGGCATCCCCAAGTCGAGGGCCCAGAATGGGTGGTCGACTAAGTGGGCGCCCATGTCGCCCAACGCGCTGGCGCCGAAATCGAGCCAGCCCCGCCACCGGAACGGGTGGTACACCGGGTGGTAGGGGACGGCGTTCGGGACTGGGCCGAGATAGAGGTCCCAGTTGAGGCCCTCGGGGCGGGGATAATCGCCGGCCATGGCACCCCCGACGATCGAGTTCATGGCCCACTGCCCCCACCAATCGAGCTTGGCCAGGCCGGGGAAATCGGCCGGTGGCGCCGCCGGTCGCGGAATGCCCTGGGGCCAGATCGGCCGGTTGGTCCAGACATGCACCTCGCGGACGGGGCCGATGACGCCCGCCTGGATCCATTCGTTGATCAACCGGGCGTCGTCGCTCGAGTGACCCTGATTGCCCATCTGGGTGACGACTTTGGTGCGCCGGGCGGTGTCCGCCAGGACCCGGGCTTCGTGGACCGAATAGGTCAGGGGCTTTTGGACGTAGACGTGTTTTCCGGCGTCCATGGCGGCCTTGGCAATCACCGCGTGGAGGTGGTCGGGGGTCGCGATCAGGACGGCTTCGATGTCCTTCTGCCTAGCCAGCATTTCCCGGAAATCGGCGTACCGGGCGGCTTTCCTCATCGCCCCGGCGAGCTTTTCGGCGTTCGGGCCGGGCTTCCCGTTGGCCGGTTTGACCCGGCCTTGAAGCGAGCGCTCGACGTAGCCGAAATCGACATCGCAGAGGGCCACGATGTTCTGGCTCAGAAGCTGTTCGGTGTTGCTCATCCCCATGCCGCCGGGGCCGCAGATCGCGATGTTGAGCGTGTCGCTCGGGGCCTGAAAACCCCGCCCAAGGACGTGTCGGGGGACGATCATGGCGCCGAAGGCGGCGGTCGCGGAGTCCGCGAGGAAGCGTCGGCGGGAGCGGTTGGTCATTGGAGCACTCGTTGGATGATGGCGGGAATGATAGCGCCGGCCTAGCGCCTCTGGGTGGCCGGCCGTCGTTTGACGGGGCCGGCCATCAGTTGTTCGATCGGGAAGACCTCGCCGTTCTTCATCACCAGCTTGACCCGCCGAGCGTCGGTGATCCGCTCGAGCGGGTTGCCTTCGACCATCGAGAGGTCCGCCAGCCGTCCGACCGCGATCGATCCGAGGTCGTTGCCCAAACCCATGGCATCGGCGAAAGCCGACGTCGCGGTTCGGAGCGCCTGGACCGGGGTGAGGCCGCCGGCCTCGACGTAGCTCATCAACTCGGTGTGGAGACTCAGGCCGCTTGGAATGATCGGGGAGTCGGTGCCCGCGATCACCGCTCCGCCGCCGTCGATCACTCGGCGGACCGTTTGTCCGAGCGAGGCGATCATCGCGGGGGTGACTCGGAACGCGGCGGGAGTGGGCCGGCGAAGTTGGCGGACGTAGTCGGCGCCGTAGGCCAAGGTGAGGCGGAGATCGTCGAGGAGCGACGAGTCCCGGCCCACCAGCCAGCCGAAACCGCCCTGGAGGCTCATCGTCGGGGTCAGCGTCATCCCCGAGGCGGCGAGCAGGCCGGTCACATCCTGATACGATCGCGAGAGTCCCGACATCTTCGGCGAATACCCGCGCCGGCTGGTGCCGCTGATGTGCTCGACATGATCGCCGCCGAAGGCGACGGCGGGGTACAGCTCATGCGAGGCGACGGGAATCCCGATCCGATGGGCCGCCTCGATGATCCGCTGTTGGATCAGGTCCGGCAGCCGGACATAGGTCTTGATGAAGTCGAACCGGAGCTCGCCCGCGCGGGCCAGCTCAGCCGTCAGCTGGGCCCCGGGCGTGATCGAATTGTTGAACCCATAGTAAATCCGCTGCCCGTCGAAGATCCGGCCGGTGGCCAGTTCCCTCGGGCCGACCCGGACCCCGGCCTCGACCGCCTCCCGGCGCTCCCGGATCGCAAAGGGGTCGGAGGCGGGGTCACGAATCGTGGTGATCCCATAGGCCAGCCAAGTCCGGCCTAACGCTTCACCGGTGCCGTAACCGATATGGGTGTGGGCGTCGGCAAGCCCCGGTATGACCGTCAGGCCGGATGCGTCGATGACGCTGTCACCCGGGGCCGGCGGCCGGTGCGGTCTGATCGCCGTGATCCGGTGGCCGGTCACCACGATGTCGACGTTGGTCCGGACCCGTTCGGCGCGGCCGTCCCACATCCGGCCGGCGTGGATCGTGACGGCCCGAACGGGGTTGCTCCGCCGCCAGGTGAGCGGAATCGCGATCCGCTCGACGGCGCCGGTGCCGATCGCGACCTTCCGGAGTCCCTCCGTGGCCTGGAACACCAGTTGGCTGCCATCGCCGGTCCAGCTCAGGCTGTTGGCGAGTTCGTCGGATTGCCGGATCGGCGGGCCGGCGGGTTCGCCGTTCGGCTCGACCGGCTGGCTCCAGGCCATGCCGTCGATGACGAAGGCCATCCGTTTCCCGTCCGGCGACCAGGCCGGTCCGTCAATGCCCCGGGCCCCAATGCCCCGTCCCGCCGGCGGGACGACCCAGCGATCCGGCGACCCGTCGGCCGGCATGATCAGGATGTCGTTCCGGCCCTCACGGTACTTGGCGGAGTTGGCCCGGAGCGCGGCGACGGCGATGAACCGTCCGTCGGGCGAGAACGTGGCGCGCGAGGGTCCGAACAGGTTGGTGCGGAGCGGCTTGGTGTCGCCGGTGCCAACGTCGACCGAGTGAATCTCGGTCCCAAGGCCCTGCTGCACCTGGAAGACGATTCGCGCCCCGTCCGGGGCCCAAGCCGGGAGGGCGGCGCCCCCGGATTTGGTGATCTGACGGTCGGTGCCGGTGGCCAGGTCACGAAGCCAGAGTTCCATCGAACCGCTCCGATCGCTGGCGTAGACCAGCCGGGTTCCGTCGGGCGAGAACTGGGGATCGGATTCCACGAACAGGTCGGCGGTCAGCCGTTCGAGCCGGCCGGCTGCCAGCCGCCAGAGATCGCCTAACGCGACGAACGCATAGCTCTGGCCGTCGGGGGCCACGGTCGGCGAGAGAACCCCGCGGACCGGCTCGGGCCGAGTGCCGTCGAAGTCGCGCCGGGCTCGTTGGTAGCCGGGCCGGTCGAAGGTGATCCGCCCGTCGAAGGGAACCGCCGGCAGCCGGGTTCCGTCGGGCTTGACCTGGGCCACTTGGCCGTCGCTGGTGTAGAGGATCGCGCCTTCGGGGGTCCAACTGGCGCGGAACGGAAAGACGTCGTCGCCGGGGCCCGACAAGACCCGGGGCGGTTGGCCCCGGTCGGCGGCCACCAGCTGGCTGACGCCCGTGGACTGGACGTTGTAGACGACCGTTCGTCCGTCCGGGCTGATCGAGGGCGCGGCCACCCGCCCGTCCGATTGGGCCCACGGCTCCACGGCGCCGCTCGGCGGTACCACCCAGATCCCGGCGGCTCCCGGCTTGGTCGATGCGAACACGATCGATCCGTCGCGGCCGGCGTGGGGGCCGAACTCATCGGCCGGATCGGTGGTAACCCGGTCGAGGCGTCCCGATGCCAGCGTCAGACGCCAGATGTCGTAGCTGCCGGACCGATCGGAGGAGAACAGCAATGCGGCACCATCGGGTGACCAAGTGGGTTCGCGATGATCGAACTCGCCCACGGTGTGCTGGCGGAGTGATGAGCCGTCGGCCGCGACACTCCAGATGTGCCAGGTTCCGTCCCGATAGGACTGAAAGGCAATTCGCTTCCCGTCCGGCGACCAGGCCGGCTGGCGGGCGTCCCCAAATTCATCGGTCAATACGGTGGCGGTCCCGCCGGCGCGGGGCAGGGTCCAGATTCGTCCCAGCAAGTCGATGGCGATGGTCCGCCCGTCCGGCGAGAGAGCGGACGCGATGTTGGTGCCTTCGGTCAGACGGAGGTCAACCCGGCGGGCCTGGGCGGTGGCAAGCCCAACACCGGCTAGGGCCAGCAGGACGGTGGGTCCAACGAACCTGAAGAGTCTCATCCCGACAATGTCGCCGGGCGTCGGTCACACCGCTAGAGGCTCTGCGCGTTGCCGCCTTGCTAGTTCCTGGAATCGGTGGGAAATTCGCTGCCATGACCCAGAAACTGTTCTTTAGCGGGCAATGGCGATCGCTCGACGCCACGATCCCGGTTCTCGATCCGGCCACCGGCGTGGCGTTCACGACGATTCCGAACGCCGGAGCCCGGGAGACGCGGTTGGCGATCGAGTCCGCGGCCATGGGCTTCGAGACTTGGTCCAGGGTCAATCCCTATCAGCGGGCAAAACACCTTCGGCAGGCCGCCGACCTGATCCGAAGCCGCGCCAAGCGTTTCGCGGAAGACACCACCCGAGAGGCGGGGAAGCCCTTGGCCGAAGCCGAAGGCGAGTGGCTGGTGGCCGCCGATCTGTTCGAGTGGTTCGCCGAGGAGGCCACGCGGACTTACGGGTACACGATTCCAGCGCGAAAAGACGGCAAGCGGATGTCGGTGATCTACCAGCCGATGGGCGTGGTCGGCGCGATCACGGCGTGGAATTTCCCGGCGTACAACACGGCTCGGGTCTGGGCCGCCATGTTGGCGGCCGGGTGCACGGTGGTTGCCAAGCCCTCCGAATTGACCCCAGTGACGGCGATCAGGATGCTCGAGTGCTTGCTCGAGGCCGGGGTGCACGATCACGCCATGAATCTGGTGACCGGCGAGGCCGCGGCGATCGGCCAGGAACTGCTCGATCACCCGCTGGTCCGGAAAATCCACCTGGTGGGGAGTACCCGGGTCGGACGCGTGCTGATGGACGGCGCGTCGAAGACCAATACGAAGCTGTCACTCGAACTCGGCGGAAATGCCCCGGCGTTGATTTTCGGCGACGTCGATGTGGCTCGGGTGGCCAAGGCCGGGGTCACGGCCAAGTTTCGCAACAACGGACAAGTCTGTGTGTCGCCCCAGCGTTTTCTGGTTCACCGGTCGATCTATCAGGCGTTCGTCGACGCGGTCACCGTCCAGGTAGCCAAGGTCAAGGTCGGACCAGGCACCGAGGACGGCGTCACGGTCGGGCCGATGATTTCTCATCACCAGCGCGCCCGGTGCCTCGACCTGATCGCCCGGACCGTCTCGGGCGGTCACGGCCGGTTGGTGTTAGGCGGCACCATCCCGGCCGATCGTTCCGCCGGCTTCTACCTCGCGCCGACCGTGATAGCCGATTGCCACGTCGACGCGCCGGTGATGACCGAGGAGATCTTCGGACCGGTCATGGCCATCCTGCCGTTCGACACGCTGGAGCAGGCCGTCGAGTTGGGCAACCGGACCAACTACGGGCTCGCGGCGTATGTGATGACCGCCGATCTCAACCAAGCCATCAAGGCGGCCGAGGGGCTCGAGTTCGGGATGGTCGGGGTGAACGAGTGGTATCCCCATGCCACCGAGGCTCCCTTCGGGGGGTGGAAGCAAAGCGGGCTCGGGCAGGAGAGCGGCCGGGAGGGGATTCTCGAGTATCTCGAGAAGAAGCTCATCAGCGTCACGATCGGCTGAAGGATGGCCTTCGGCGCGTGGTCCTTGGTTCCGCCCGCCGTGGTGGTGGTGGTGGCCTTGAAGACCCGCCGGGCGTTCGAGCCGCTGGTGCTCGGCTGCCTGGCGGGCTATCTGATGATCGACTGGCGGGCTTTTCCGGGGAACTTCCTCGACGGGCTCCTCAAGACCTTTCAGGACGAGTCATTGGTCTGGGTCGTCGTGGTCTGCACCCTTTACGGCTCGATCATTCAGCTGATGGTCAATTCCGGTGGAATCCGGGCATTTGGTGACTGGATGCTTCGATGGCTGACGACCCCCCGCCGGGCCCTGGTCGGAAGCTGGTTGGTCGGGGTCGGCGTCTTCATGGATGACTATCTCAGTGCCTTGGTGGTCGGCAACACCATGAAGCGGGTCACCGACCGGCTCCGGATGCCTCGGGAAATGTTGGCGTTCCTGGTGAATTCCACGGCGGCGGCCGTTTGCGTCATCATTCCGGCCACCACTTGGTCGCTCTACGTCGGTAAGCTGTACGAGTCGACCGATTTCGTGCCCGAGGGGCAGGGGTTTTCGGCCTACGTTCACACCATTCCGTACACCTTCTACGGTCTTGCGGTGGTGGCCATCGCCGGCTTGGTGGCGGCCGGGGCCGTGCCGGTGGTGGGCCGAATGCGCCGGGCCGTCGAGCGGGTCGACCAAGGCGGGCCGTTGGCGCCCGCGGGCTCGGATGCCTTTGTGAACCGGGTGACGGTGCCGGAGTCGGTGTCAGGCCGGCCCCGCTACTTCGTGGTGCCGTTGATCTTGGTGCTTGGGATCACGGTGGCCACTGGAATCGACGCGCTCAAGGGCGTGGCTCTGGCGCTGGCCCTTACCGCCGGCTACTACGTGGTGGCCAAGGTCATGCCCTACGACCGGGTGGGGGAGGCGTTCTGGGAAGGGGCCCGCGGGATGCTGTTTACTCTGGCGGTCCTGGTGATGTCGTACGTCCTGAAGGCGGTGGGCGACGAGATGGGGCTGACGCTGTACCTCGTCGACGCGATGCGAGCCCACGCGAGCGCGGAAGCGATGCCGGCGCTGATCTTCTTGGCGCTGGGTCTGGTGTCGGTCGCGACTGGGTCGTCCTGGGGCGTGTATGCGGTTGCGATTCCAATCGTGGTGGCCTTGATCGGGTCGCTCGGGATCCATCCTTGGCTGTCGCTCGGGGCCGTCGTATCGGCGGGCACGTTCGGGTCGCACGCCTGCTTCTACTCCGACGCGTCGGTGCTCTCCGCCACCAGCACCGAATGCAACAACGTCGAGCATGGGCTGACCCAGCTGCCCTACGCGGCCCTGGCGTTCGGGTTATCGGCCATCGGCTACCTCGCGGCTGGATACCTGCTCTAACCGATGGCGCTCCCCGATCAGCCTTCCGGTCTGGTGGTTCGCCGGTCTGAGGCGCGGTTTGCCGATCAGCTGGAGGCGCTCCAGCGGAAAGTGTTCCCGCGGATCGCGCCGGGCGAACTCATCACCGCCCGCCATTTCCGGCGCCACCTCGAGGTGTTTCCGGAGGGGCAGTTTATCGCCGTTGACGGCGACCGGGTGGTCGGCTCGACCTCCTCGATGCGGTGCGCGCTGCGGACCGATCCGCACTCGTACCTCGAGATCTCGGACAATCTGTGGATCGGGACTCATGATCCGGACGGCCAGTGGCTCTACGGGCTCGACCTGATGATCGATCCCGACTATCGTGGTCGCGGGGTCGCCCGGCTGTTGTACCGGGCCCGGCAGGCCCTGGTGACCGAGTTGGGCCTGGCCGGGCAATACACGGTCGGGATGCTCAACGGCTACGAGGCGTACCAGAGCCGGATGTCGCTCGACGAGTATTACGAGGGGGTCGTGGCCGGCCGGGTCGACGACCCGACGATCGGACTCCAACTCCGGATTGGATTCGAGGCCCGGGGTCTGGTGCGCGACTATCTCGACGATCCGACCTGCGGCAACGCCGGGGTCCTCCTGGTTCTTTCCGCCAACCATACGGTGTGACATGGGAACGATTCGTTTGAGCACGACGGTGCCGGGTCCCCGGGCCCGGGCCATCTTGGATCGGCGCCTGGCAGCGATGCCGGCCGGACTCGCCAAGTCCACGGAGATCGTGGTGGAGCGCGCCGAGGGTGCCGTGGTGCACGATGTCGACGGCAACGTGTTCCTCGATTTTGCCGGTGGGATCGGCGTGGTCAATGCCGGCCACCGCCCGGCCGGCGTCGTCGAAGCCATGAAGGCGCAATTGGACCGATACGTCCATACCTGCGCCCTCGTCACGACCAATACCCCCTACGTCGAACTCGCCGAAGCCCTCAACCGGGTAACCCCCGGCGAGTTTCCGAAGAAGACGATCTTGGCGAACTCGGGCGCCGAAGCGGTGGAGAACGCCGTGAACATCGCCCGGTACGCCACCAAGCGGCCGTCGATCATCGTGTTCGAGGGCGGATATCATGGCCGGACCCATCTGACGATGAGCCTGACCAGCAAGTACTCGCTGTTCAAGAAGGGGTATGCTCCGTTTGCCTCCGAGATCTACCGGCTGACGGCGCCCAATTTGTATCGGACGCCGGCGGGCATGACGCCCGAGCAGTTCCTCGATTACTGCTGCGACAATCTCGACCACGCCTTGATTGCCCAGGTGGACCCCGAGGCGGTGGCCGCGATCCTGATCGAACCGGTGCAAGGCGAGGCCGGTTTCGTACCGATGCCCGCCCGGTTCCTCCAGAAGATTCGTGACCTCTGCACCAAACACGGGATCGTGATGATTGCCGACGAAATCCAGTGCGGGTTCGGCCGGACCGGGAAGCTGTTCGCGATCGAGCATGCCGGGGTGGCGCCGGACATGATCACCATGGCCAAGTCGTTGGGCTCCGGGATGCCGATCAGCGCGGTGACCGGCCGGGCCGACCTGATGGATGCCCCTCACCTCGGCGCCATCGGCGGGACCTACGGCGGGAGCCCCGTGGCCGCCGTCGCGGCGGTTCGGACGCTCGAGATCATCAACACCCCGGAGTTTCTGGCTCGGGCCGCGGCGGTGGGGGAGCAACTCCGCCTTCGCCTCGAGTCTTGGAAAGCCCGGTTCGGGGCCATCGGTGATGTTCGGGGTGTCGGCGCGATGCGGGTGGTCGAGTTCGTCAAAGACCGAACCACCAAAGTGCCGGATCCGGACCTGACTCTCAAGATCATCCGGGAGGGGGTCGCCGGGGGATTGGTGTTGATCCGGGCCGGTCTGTTCTCGAACTGTATCCGGTTGCTGCCGCCGATCGTCATCACCGACGAGCAGTTGGAAGAGGGGCTCCGGGTGTTGGAATCGGCCATCGCGAAGCACGCGGGGTAACATGCGGTTCACCAACGGCGTGGTCTACACCCTCGACCCCCGGCGCCCGAGAGCGTCGGGGTTTGCGGTGCAGGGCGGCCGAATTACCGAGCTGGACCCCTTGGATCAGGGCGACCGCGTGGTCGACCTTGGGGGACGAGTGGTGCTGCCGGCGTTCATCGACGCCCACATCCATCTCTGGAAGGTGGGCGACCTGCTCGACTTCACGGTTGACCTTCGGGGCAGCCGTTCGATCGGCGAGGTTCAACGCCGGATCGCCGAGTTTGCGGCGGCTCGGCCCGCTCTGCCGGTGATCCGGGCCCGGGGCTTCAACGAGGCGACGCTGGCGGAGGGCCGGATGCTCACCCGAGCCGATCTCGATCAGATCGATTCGGACCGGCCGATCCATGCCTTGAGAACCTGCGCCCACATCGCGGTCGTCAGTTCCGCCGGACTCCGGGCGTGCGGCCTCGACGACCGAGTCAACGCCCCCCGTGGCGGCGAGGTTCGCCGGGATGCCAGTGGCCGGCTTACCGGGGTGTTTACCGAGACGGCGTTAGGCCTGGTGGCGGCGTTGGCCGGCCGGATTACCGACGCCGAATACAAGACGATGATCCGGCGGGCGTCACATGAGATGCTCCGCCACGGGATCACGGCGGTATCGGATCCCGCCGTCGGCCCCGATCTGATGCGCTGCTATCGCGAACTCGATGCCGAGGGCGGCTTGCCGGTTCGGGTGAACGCGTTTGCGATCGGGATTCCGGACGGGGCCGCCGAGGCGCTGCCGCTTCCCGAGCCCTATCGGTCCGACAGTCTGGTGGTCGATACCATCAAGTTCTTCGCCGATGGCGGTCTTTCGGGCGGAACGGCGGCACTCGGCCGTCCTTACCTTGGCACGGACTACCGCGGCGTGCTTCGGCTGACGCCCGAGTTGTTCGAATCGGCGGGGGGGAGGGCGGTGCGGGGCGGGTTTCGAGTCGCCACCCACGCCATCGGCGACCGAGCCGTGGACCTGGTACTGGACGGCTATCGGCGGTTTGCGGAAGAGGCCCCGGACGGTCCCCAGCACCGAATCGAGCATCTCGGCCTGCCGACGGAGGTCCAGAAGGACCGGATCCGCGATCTCGGGGTGGCGGTCGCGACCCAGCCGATCTTCCTCTCTGAGTTGGGCCGGAATTTTCGGTCGGCGCTCGACTCCTCCTATCTGGCGCATTGCTATCCGGTCCGCTCGCTCCTCGACCGGGGCATCCCGACCGGATTCTCGTCCGACGCTCCCGTGGTCCAGAATCTCGACCCGCTCCGCTCTGTCCGGGCTGCGGTCGAACGCGCCGGCGCCGGCGAAGTCCCGATCGCGCCGCACGAAGCCGTCTCAGTCCAGGAGGGCATCCGCTGCCACGTGACGGGGGCTGCGGAAGTCGGCGGGTGGTCGGCTTCGCTCGGGATGCTCGCGGCAGGACGCGCGGCCGATTTCGTCGTGCTGGACCGGGATCCGATGATTGATGACGGCGCCGACATGCGATCGCTCCGGGCCACCTACCGGGCGGGCGTGGTGGCGTACCAAGCGCCGTGAAAGCGGGCTCCGGTCAGCTCCGGTGCTCGCGCTGGGCTTGAAGCCGGCCGAGATATACGGAAATCGCGAGCCAGAGCGCGGCGAGTGGCGCCGCGACGTACGCGGTGCCGGCGAACCCGAGGCCGAGGGCTATCATCAGCGCCATACTCCACGCGCCGACTTGATCGCCGCCCCGATAGATGAACGTGTCGATGAAGTGCTTGGCCTTGTATTTGTCCTCGCGTGACAAGACCGTATAGAGGACCTCCCGCGACGGCCGGGCCACCGCGTATTCACCGGCCCGGCGAAGGACCTGGAACACCACGAACACGGCCAGCACCGGCGCCGTGCCGAGCGCCAGGAACCCGATGACGGACATGGCCGGCATCAGCGCGAGGGTTACGCCGACCCCGAGGAGCTTGATCAGCCGGCCGGTCAAGAACAACTGGGTCAGGAGGGTCAGGATGCTGACCGCCAAGTCGAGCCGGGCAAAAAATGCGGTCTGGGACGCCCGGTCAGCGAAGTGTCGTTCGGCGATCTGGGCCTGCTGGAAGTAGAGAACCGTTGACCCGATGGTGAACAGCAGCATGTAGGCGCAGATCGCCAGCAGGTACGGGCTTCTCACCACGTGGGTAATGCCGGCCAGGGTCCGGCCTCCGATGAGCTGCTCGGCGCCGTCCGATGGGCTCGCGCCAGGGGCGTCGGCCGCCGGGGCCGCGGCCCGATTGGCGCTGAGGCGCTTGACGCACTGGACCGCCACCTCCAGCATCACGGCGGACACCAGAAACAGCCGGGTCGGCCCGAGCGGTTCGGCGAGGGCGGCTGTGACACCGGCCCCCGCAATTCCGCCTAACGTACCCCCGACCCCAATGAACCCGAACAGCCGTTTGGCTTGTTCGGTCCGGAACACGTCCACCATGAACGCCCAGAACACCGACACGACGAACAGATTGAAGACACTGGTCCACACGAAGAACACCCGCCCAACCCAGACCAGGCTGGTGGTCGGCATTAACTCGAACAGGGCGAAGAACGCGAGGATGTTGGCGACGAAGAACCGATTGGTGATCGTAATGAAGGCCCGGCGGGGAAGCCGCGCCACCAAGGCCGCGAAGGGCGGATGGAGCGCCAGCGTCGCGAGCAACGTGCCGGTGTAGAGCCACGGCAAGTTCCGGGTGCCGCCGGCCACACCCATCTGTTCGCGGAGCGGCCGCATGATGAACCACGCCGCCAGCAGGCAGAAGAAATACCCGCACGCGAGGAGGAGAGCCGACACCTCCTCCTCGCGGACATCCACCGCCCGCTGGAGCAGCCGGGTCAGCGGGCGGCTCGGGCTCAGCGGGCTGGCCTCGCGTGCCAAGCCTTGAGGACCTCGGCCTCTCGCTCGGCCGTCAAGCCGGCTCGCATCTTGGTCTGTTGCTCCACCGGCCGGGTTCGGTGCCACGCGAGGGTCTCGGCCGCGGTGACCGCCAGCGGACGGAACGTGAGGCCGGCCGCCACGGCCTTCTCGATGTTGGCCTTGCCCCAATAGAGGGTGTCACCCTGGTTCGGGATCCAGACCGGAAGATCGGCCCAAGGCCGGACCTTCTGCTCTTCGAGGAATGACGCATCGGCCGAGGTGAGCTTGATGTCCAGGCCTCCGGGCAGGGCGGCCCGAATACCGGCAAGCATCTCGAGTTGCGAAAGACTCGACCGCGGGCCGGTGGCGTTGAACACCCCGTACTTCCGGTCTTCGCACATCCGGATGGTCCACTCGGCCAAGTCGCGGGCATCGATGATCTGGGCGGCGTCCGCCGCGGGCGGGCAGAGCACTTCGCCACCCCGGGCAATCCGGACCGGCCAGTAGGTGAACCGGTCGGTCTCGTCGCGCGGCCCGACGATCAAACCGGGGCGGATCACCGTGACCCGGTCCGGGTACCACTTCTCGGCTTCCTGCTCGGCCAAGACTTTCATGGCCCCGTAGTACTGCATGCTCTCGCTGGTGGGATCGGGCATGGTGGCGAGGGGAGCCTTCTCGTCCATGTTGGCCACGTTCCACTTGTCGTACACCGACAGGGTCGAAATGAACACGTACTGGTCGGTTCGGCCCTGGAGGACTTCGCCCGCGCTCTTGACCCACCGGGGGAAGGTGGTGGGGTTGTCGATGATGACATCCCACTTGGTCGTCCCTTTGAGCGCCGACAGGTTGTCGTTCCGGTCGCCAACCAGATGCTTCACGCCCTTGGGCAGATCCGCCTGACGCCGCCCCCGATTGAAGACCGTCACCCGATGCCCGCGCGCCGCGGCGTAGGCAATTTGATGAGGCCCGGTGAACCCGGTCCCCCCGAGTATCAGGATGTCGAGGGGCGCGCCATTCCGCGGCCGTTCCTCCGCCGCGAAGAGGCGGCGATGCCACCCCAACGAAAGCGCTCCACCCGTAGCCGCCACCGCCTGAACAAACGACCGCCGCGAACCCGTCATTCTCATTGCCTCCCCAAAAGATGTCCCGCGCCTAGCCGAGTGCCGAGTGCCGAGCGCCGAGTGCCGAGCTCGAGCACCGGCAACACCACGTGACTCGGATAAATGTTCGTGTGGTGCACCGCCATGTTGCCGACCACGGTCTCCGTCACCCGGGCTTCGTCGCCCCCGGTGTTGGAGTTAGGAAATGTGTAGTTGTCGAGCGCGTTCATGACGGCCACTCGGATCCGGTGCCCCTTCTTGAAGGTATTCGCCACACCCTTTACGCCGATCTGATACTTCACCACGGCGGCCGGGTTTCCTGAGAGCAGTTCTTCGCGGGCAAAGTTCGAACCTTGGCTCCGGTGCCTCGGGTCATCCAAGTTCCGGAACCGGGCCCGGACGGATCCCAGGGTCAGCCGGTTCGACCGGCCGGTCGGGTCGACGTCGGACACGTGGACCCACCAGTCGGTGTCCTTCACATCGGTCGACGCGTGGACCACGGCCAAGATGTCGCCGGCGATGGTCAGATCCCGGTCCAACGGAGCGGAGGTAAAGGTCACGACGTCGTGACGGGACTCGAGGTCTTTCATGTCCCACTGGAAAGTCTGGACGTCCTCCCATCGCTGCATCTGCTCGAAGCTCATCCAGTTGGGGACCGGATTCCGGGGATCATACTGGTACCGTTCCGTCGGCTGATCGCCGGCCGGGGCTTCACGGGTCAACTTGCCGGAGGTGAAGAGCCGGTTGGCGCGGCCATCGCTGTGGAAGTACCAATTCTGGTGATCGACCTCTTTCGGTGGCCACGACGTCGCCGTGCGCCACTCATTGTCGCCCAAAACGAAGTACTCGACCTGGGTCTTGGTGACGCCGTTGTCGATCCCCTTCAGGAAATGGTCGTACCACTGCTGCTTCAGGACCCAAATGTCATCCCGGAGTGCGTCGAGCCCGTAGCTGTAGCCATTCAGGGCCCGCTCCAAGTTGTAACCGTGCTTCCAGGGTCCGAGCAGCAAACGTTGCGGAGCGGTTCCGATCCGCGCCATCAGAGCCCAGTTGCTCAGAGTGCCCGGCAAATCGTCATCGAACCAGCCGCTGATCTGAAAGGTTCCGAGTTCGGGCCGGACCCCGGCGGCGTGCCAATCCTGCCCCTTCCAGAATGCCCCGTTGGTGGCGTTCAGCACTTGGCTGTCCCAATTCGGGATGTTTTGGCCGGTTCCGAAGTCGTCCATCGTCACGATCGGGCGGTGGGCCAGCACTTCGCTCCAGGTCCGGCCTGGGAGCAGTTTCCGATCGTGCATGAAGAAATTGTAGTAGGCCATCCCGACCAGCATGCCGCCGCCGACATAGGGCTGGTCGGCAAAGGCGGTCCCCATCGACACCTCGGGCACCAGGCACTTGAGGGCGGGGTTCCGCGCCATGGCGGCGGTCCACTGGGTATACCCGACGTAGGAACCGCCTTGCATGCAGATCTTGCCGTCGGACCAGGGCTGCTTGGTGATCCACTCGAGCGCCGCTTTGCCGTCGGCGGGTTCGTTGACCATCAACTCGAGTTCGCCTTCCGAACGGCCGGCCGGGTCGCCGTAGCTGGTACCTCGGGCCGCCTGGAGAACGACGGCGAAGCCCCGGGCGGCGTAGTGCCAGTAGGTATTGATCAGCCCGGTGATCCCATAGGGCGTGCGGATGAAGACCGTGGGGAAGGGGCCTTTACCCGCGCCAGTCGGGAGGTAGACCAAGGTGGCCAGCCGAACGCCTTCGGCCACCGGCACCATCTGTTGGCCGAGGCCTTCGTAGCCGTACTTGGCCGGCGACATCTTGGGGCCGTTCCACGCGGCGACGGTCGTGAATCCTTCGTAGCCCCGGCGCACCATCACGATGTCGGATCGCGGATCGATCCCCGCGATCAACTCGTTGGCCGGGCCGAGCACGAGGTCCATTGAAGAGCCCCTGGCGTCGCGCCGGTTCCATCGGGTGCCCCGCCGAGCGACACCGGCTACGGTGGCTTCGAGTTCCCGGGTTCGTTCGTAGACCGTGGTGCGGTCGGGCCAACCGACCAATTCAAGCGCCTTCCAGTCGACTCGGCCGAGCCCCGCCATCCGGGCCGGGAGTTCGCGGATCGATCCCCACAGCTGAAAGCCCGGGTCCGCGGCCACCGCCGCCTGAGGGACCGACCGGGGCGCGGACCACGTATTCGAGGCGAACCCTTTCTTGCGGATCGAGTAGGTCGGCGCACGCGGGGGGCCGGCGATCGTCAACTCGGCGGACCGCACCCCGAACACGTAGACATCATATCGGATCGGACCTGGCTGAGCCGCGAGCGGGCCGGCGACGCCCACGAGCAATCCAACAGGCCAAAGGGTCGGTAAGCGCAACGGGGGCTCCTCGAGGTAGTCGCTATATTGTATCCGCTTTGCGGGCTTCTCGGTATGGGAGGGAACGAGTCCAAGCGTGCATAACGACGAATCGGTGGCCCGACTCCTCGACACGTTGGCCGGCCTCGGCGTGTCTTACACCCGGATTGACCACCCGGCCGTCTTTACGTGCGACGAAGCCGACCTGGCCGTCCCGGCGTCGGCCGGTGGAGCCCATACCAAGAACCTGTTTCTCCGGGACGGCAAGGGCAGGCGCCACTGGCTCTTGGTGACCGACTGTGCCAAGCAGGTGGATCTCCGGGCCTTGGCGCCGGTGCTCGGGGCCGACCGCTTGAGTCTGGCCTCTCCGGACCGGTTGGCCCGATATCTCGGCCTGACGCCGGGGTCGGTCACTGTGTTCGGGCTGGTCAACGATCCGGGGCACGAGGTCGAATTAGCGGTCGACCGCGTGGTGTGGGAGGCCGTGGCGTGGCGGTGCCACCCGTTGACCAACACGGCCACGCTGGTGGTCGGGAAGCAGGATATCGATCGGTTTCTCACGGCCACCGGGCACCAGCCGAAGGTGGTTGCGGTGCCGGAACGGGCCTAGAACGCTAACGACCCGCCGAGCCCGCCGGGCCCGACGATCGGGGTAATCTTGGTTCCCCGGAAATGAAGCTGCCGTCCAACCAAGAACCCAATCGCTCCGCCCGCAATCACGTCCGAGATCCAGTGCTTGTTGTCGTTGATCCGGGCGTATCCGGTCACGAGCGCGGCGCTATAGAAGAACACATCCGACCATGAATCCTTGGTGGAATGCGCCAGGCTCGACGCCACGGCCATCGCCAAGGTGGTGTGTCCGGAAGGAAACGACGCGTTGCTCGAAAAGGGCCGGAAGCGGCCGGGGGTGCCGCCGTCCCGGGGGCGGATGCGGCCAAAGCCGACTTTGAGGATTCCGGTGATCCCACCGGCAATGACGCCGGCCGCCAGGGCGTCTTCCGCAGCAATCCGAATCCCGCGGTTGTGGGTGAGGGCTCCGACCGCCCACGCCGCCCCGAGGGCCGGCCCAATATAGACCAGATTTCCAAAGCCGTTGCCGAACGACGCGACGGTGTTCGTGGCAGCGGAACGACTGGCTTGCGCCTCGCTCCGCACGGTGCCGTCGAGTGCAAACCCGAGCCCGAGGGCGGCGGTCACGCCGATCAGTTCGCCGGTTCGGATGATCGGCGCGCGGGTAGAGTCTCGGAGCGCGGCCTGACCGTGCAGGCTGGGCGGCGCGAGGAGCGCGGCCACGCACCAGATGGGAAGGAGACTACCGGCCGGCGACATCGAGGATCCTAGTATGTCGTTGCAGGAACCGCAGCGCGCCCGCGAGCACGAAGACAACGAGCGAAAGGCCAACCCAGGCCGGGGCAAGACCCGGCCGGCCGGACTCGACCCACACCGTCACCAATTCGAGTACGACGAACATGCTGGCGGTTGAGAACAGGGCGTAGTACTCCTGTCGGAGCACGGTCCGGAAGGAGAATGGAAGGGTCGCCCGCCGCCACTTCGATGGGGCTGGGAAGAACACGGGGGTTGCCTCGGCCCACGCCAAATACTCGGTTCCGAACGTTCGGCCGAGAAACGCCTCCTCCGCGAACATGATCCGTTCGTAGTAGAGGCTGAATGCCAGCGCCACGATGACGACGGCCCACCACGTCCCAGCGGCGATCGACGGCCCGAGCCAAAGGCACAAGTTGCCGAGGTAGAGCGGGTGGCGGACAATCGAATAGAGGCCGGTCGTGGTCAGTGTGGTCGCGACCTGGGTGTCGCGGTTTTTTCCAGATGTACCCCCGGGCGCGGTGCCAACCACGAGGGCCCGGATCACCAGTCCGACGGCCGCGACCGCCAAGCCGGCCACCACCGGCGGGGCCTCGAGCCCGGGCACCGCATCCCGTCCCGGTCGCTCCGCGGCGGCGAGCGCCACCCCGATGAGCAACAGGGGCGGGACGTAGCTCCGGCGCTGGAACAACCAAGCGCCCGATCGCTCGAATTCTTCACCGAGTGGCATGCCCGATCGGCCTCTGGAGGTGGCGCGGCCCGCTGGTTCCCGATATCGTACGGCGCGAGTCCAACCGACACAAGATAGATGGAGGAGAGTCCCATGGCCGGATTGCCCCGGGCCGCGTCGCTGGTGGCCGCCGCCCTCCTGTCTGCGATCCCGGCGGCCGCCCAGCGGCCACGCGTCTTCGCCGATTTTCGAGGGTTCGACCAGTGGGTGACGCAAACGATGGCCGAGTGGCATATCCCTGGTTTGGCGGTCGGGGCGGTCCGCGACGGCCAGGTCGTGTTCGCCAAGGGCTACGGCCACCGTGACGTCGAAACCGGCTTGCCGGTCACCCAGCGAACCGTGATGGGAATCGGGTCGAACTCCAAGTCATTCACCGCTCTCCTGATGGGGATGATGGTCGACGAGAAGAAGCTCGCCTGGGACGTTCCGGTCCGGACCTACCTGCCGGACTTCGAACTCCACGATCAATTCGCGAGCCGGGAGATGACCCCGCGCGACTTGGTGACCCACCGGTCCGGGTTGCCCCGGCACGACAACCTCTGGTACGGCCGCCCGTTCGGCCGCGAAGAACTCTTCCGGCGGCTCCGCTACCTCGAACCGACCCACTCGTTTCGGAGCCGGTATCAATACCAGAACCTGATGTTCATGACCGCGGGCTATCTGACCGAACGAGTGTCGGGCCGGAGTTGGGACGAGCTGATTCGTGACCGGATCTTCACCCCGCTCGGCATGGTCCGGTCCAATACATCCGTCCGCGAGAGCCCGAACAGCGGCGACTTTGCCTTTCCGTATACCTGGCGGTCGGATTCGCTGGTCCGGCTTCCGTTTCGGAACATCGATGCCATCGGCCCGGCGGGTTCGATCAACTCGTCGGTCGACGAGATGCTCAAGTATGTCCAGTTCCGGATCGATCGCGGCGTGGCGGGAGGCCGCCGGCTGCTCTCCGAGGACAACGAGTTGCAGATGCAAACCCCCCAGATGGTCACCTTGGCGCCGGTTGATTTCCCGGAGTTGGGCCACGGGACCTATGGCCTCGGGCTCGCCGTGTCGACCTATCGGGGCCGGAAGATCGTGAGCCATGGCGGCGGGATCGACGGGTTCATTTCAGCCATGTCGTGGCTGCCCGACGAGCGGATCGGGATCGTGGTGCTCTCGAACCTGTCAGGCAACAATCCGGTCCCGACGATCGTGATGCGAACCCTGTACGATCGATTGCTCGGGGCGCCGCCGGTCGATTGGGTGGCCCGCCAGAGGAAGACCGACGCCGATCAGGCCGCCCGGCAGGCGACGCTCGTTGCCACCCGCCAGGCCGAACGAAAGGCGGGGACCAGCCCGAGTCACCCGCTCCCGGACTATGTCGGGAATTATGAGCACCCCGGCTATGGCACGGTCCGCATCGCACTGGATCGTGGGAACCTGACGCTGACCCTCGAGCCGCATTCGGTCCGCCTCCGGCACTTTCATTTCGATTCTTGGGAAATCGAGGATTCGGGCAGCATCGTTCCCCTGGCCGGTCGGCTCCGGTTCTTGATGAACGGAGCGGGTGAGATCGACCGGGTGGCCGTGCCGCTCGAGCCGGCTGGAGCCGACATCGTGTTCGTCCGGAGCCGTCCGTGAAGCGCGGGGCTCGGTGGGTGGCTCTCGCGGTGGCGAGTGCCGGACTCGGCGGATGTGGAGGTCGCCCCGCCCCGGCGGACCTCATCCTCACCAATGCCCGGGTGTACACCCTCCGGTGGAGTGAGCTCGATGCCGAAGGACGCCCGGCGCCCGATGCGCCGCATGACGCCGCCGGGTGGAGACCAGACGCCGAGGCCGTCGCGATTCGGGGCGGTCGAATCGTCTTCGTCGGGACTGCAGCCGAGGTGGCCGGCTATCAAGGCGACTCAACCCAGGTGCGCGATTTGGCGGGGGCGACCGTCCTGCCGGGGTTGATCGACTCCCATACCCATGTCGTGGAACTCGGCGGAAACCTCGACCGGATCGACTTGACCGGTGTCGCTACCGAGGCCGAGGCCGTCGAGCGGGTGGCCGCGCGGGCCGCGTCGGTTCCCGCCGGCGAATGGATTCTCGGCTACGGTTGGGACGAGGGCGCGTGGGCGGGCCGCTACCCGACGATGCGGTTGCTGACGGAGCGAGTCCCGAACCATCCCGTATACCTGAGGAGCCTGCACGGCTTCGCGGGGTGGGGTAATCGGCTCGCGTTCGAACGGGCCGGCATTTCCGCGGCCACCGCCCAAAGTGAAGGTGGGACCATCCTGAAGGATGCGGCCGGGCAGCCGACCGGCGTGGTGCTCAACCGCGCCATCGAGATTCTCGACCGGGCGGTTCCGGCCCCGACGGGTGACCGGCTGGAGCGGCGGATCGTCCAGGCGCTCGACACGATGGCGGCGCACGGCTACGTCGGGGTGCACGAGGCGGGGGCCGACGGGCCGGCCATCGCGGCGCTCCTGTCACTCGACCGGCAGGGCCGGCTGCCGGTCCGGGTCTACCCGATGCTGTCGGTTCGCGATACTGCCCTCGCAAGGGCTTGGACCGCCCGGGGCCCGCTTCGGGATTCGACCCGGATGGTCCAGGTTCGGTCGGTGAAGGCCTACTACGACGGAGCGTTAGGTAGCCGCGGGGCCCGGCTGCTGGCGGATTACGCGGACAGCTCCGGCCACCGGGGTGTGAGCGGATCGGAGTACGGGTTCGATCGTCAGGCGGTGGCCGGATTGATGCGCGCGGGTTTCCAGGTCGGGGTGCACGCCATCGGCGATGCGGGCAACCGCGAGGTCATTGCCTTCTTTGATTCGGTGGGTCGGGTGGCCCCGAACACTCGGCCGCTCCGCCACCGGATCGAACATGCCCAGGTCGTCCATCCGGACGACTTCGCGAGCATTGCCGCCGCGGGGCTGATTGTATCGATGGAGCCGCCGCACGCCGTGGAAGACAAGACCTGGGCGGAGGCCCGGCTCGGGCCCGAACGGACCACCGGAGCGTACGCCTGGCGAACCATGCGACGAAACCGGATCCCCTTGACCCTCAACTCCGACCTGCCGGGCTCGGATTTCGACTTCTTCTATGGGTTCCATGCCGCCGTCCGCCGGCAGGACAAGGCCGGCGAACCCAGTGCCGGGTGGTACCCCGAGCAGCGTCTTTCGCCGGAAGAGGCGCTCCGCGGCTACACCAGTTGGTCCGCATATGCCGGGTTTTCGGAGGGGGTGACGGGGATTCTCGAAGCCGGTCGGTGGGCGGATCTGACGGTGGTGGACATCGACCCGCTTCGGGTCGCCGAGTCGGAACCCGCCCGGCTGTTGTCGGGTCGGGTGCTGCTTACCATCGTGAACGGGCGGGTGGCCTACCAGCGCTAGGCGAAACTACGGCGTCGGTTCGCCGCCCGGAGCCGGCTCGGTCTCGTCGCCGGCCTCGGCGCTGGCCTCGGCGCCGTCGGGATCGGTTCCCGGCTCGTCCACCCGCTCGAGCTTGCGCTGGCGTTTTTCTTCTTTCTTCTGTTTCTTGGCCAGATCACGCTGGCGCTTTTCGAATGAGTAGTTATGTCTGGCCAATCGACCCCCTGCGACGTGGTTTGCCGAGTTCCGCCGCGGCGCGAGGGAACCCGCCCAAAGTAGTCGGGCCAGGCGGGAATTGCTGCGCCGGGCCCCGGAGGCGCCATCCCGGCCGCCGATGTATCATTTGTGATCCCGCATAGAACCTGGAAAACCGATGAAACTCCTCGTCAACGGCACCACCCATGAGATCGATGCCCCGCCCGAAATGCCCTTGCTCTGGGCCCTCCGCGACTTGGTCGGCCTGACCGGTACCAAATTCGGTTGCGGGATCGCGGCGTGTGGCGCCTGCACGGTCCATCTCAAC
>SXGU01573908.1_pt1 | contig 25460 bp, 16 predicted proteins | sample 3174531 | NCBI WGS metagenome assembly SXGU01 (sample SAMN11356863, study PRJNA531348) | freshwater metagenome | isolation source: freshwater sample F1-140 | place: China: Fuxian Lake, Yuxi | collected 2017-12-25
GCAATGGCTTGGGGAATGCGGGCAATGGCTTGGGGAATGCGGGCAATGGCTTGGACGATGCCGGCAAACAACTCGGGGTCAACAAAGCCCCCAAAATCATCAGCCTCAAATTAATGATGCTGCTTCTGGACTTTGCATTGTTCACTCCATTCATCGCATTGTTCACTCCAATCATCATACAAATATAATTACTTCATCGGTTGGAACAAGCTAAGGTCGCGAGCATGACCCCTGCACCAGCGGCGATCAGGACGCGTGCGGCTGCCTCTAAGGTTGCTCCCGTGGTGATGACATCGTCGATGAGCAGCACCCTGCCGGCACAGCCCGAGACAGAAGCTCCTACGGAAAAAGCCGTTGCCACATTCGCCCAACGCGCTTCACGTGATTTTCGTGTTTGCGATTCGGTAGCCTCCACGCGTTGCAGCCAATCGTCATGGAAGGGAATTCCCATGACCTCATGTACGCCTTGAGCGATGAGGCTACTTTGATTGAACCCCCGAGTCCTTTGCCTGGATGGATGCAGGGGCACAGGCACTACTGCACCGCATTCATTGAAAGGCGAGTCGCGCAGTGCCACACCCAGCAGTCGACCCATAGCAACAGCCGTTTGGGTATCTCCGAAGTATTTTACCCGATGCAATAACTGGCGCGCAATGCCCCCACGGTTGAAAAATAATAGGGAAGTGACCCCATACACTGGGATTCGGCCGCGAAACATGCGCTCAAGCGGATTGTCAGGCATCTGGTGGTAATTGGTAAACGGCATTTCCAAAAGGCAGTGCGTACACACATAGTTTTCACCGGTGTAAAGATCTCGACGGCAACCACCGCACAGGCGTGGATATAACATATCGGCCAAAAAACGGAAAGGGTTGTTTGAACTGAAAAGGTTGCTCGAACCGGATGGGTTGCTCGAACCGGATGGGTTATTTGACATGAGGCTCCGATTTTGCCCCAATGAATGCACTATTTCTTATTTTTGCACTTTCTTTAAAAAAATCGCCTGTTTTTCGGCGTTCATCCACCGAAATGATTCTTTAATTTATCTCTATGATTATGATGTCGCACACACTTCAATCGATCACTCTTCGCAGCATTCTGTGCCAACATCGCCTCCGGGCTCTGCTTTTTGCGGGCTTGATGGTCATTTTGGCGTCATCGCCTGTCCTATCCCAAAAACCCGGTCAAGACGATGCTCGGGTGCTGTTTACAGTCGACCAAGCAGATGTGACGGTCGATGAATTCCTATCGGTCTTCAACAAGAACAATTACAGCAAGAAGGCAGCAACGCGCGAGGAATTGGAGGAATACCTGGGTCTGTATGTGAAGTTTAAGCTGAAGGTACGGGAAGCCTATGCGCGCGGGATGGATACCACGGCCAAATTTCGCCGAGAGTTTGACAACTACCGCGACCAGCTGGCGCAACCTTATTTGCGCGATAAGGATACGGGGGAAGAACTTCTGCGGGAGGCTTTCGAAAGAAGCCAAATCGAACGCCGTGCCAGCCACATCATGATCCGGATTGAAGAAAATGCCTCCCCAGCCGATAGTCTTGTGGCCTATAATAAAGCAGTAGAAATTCATAAGCAATTGATATCCGGGGCCGATTTCGAATCGTTGGCTCGTGAAAAATCGGAGGACCCTTCTGCCAAGGAGAACGGGGGTGATTTAGGCTATTTTTCCGCATTTCGCATGATCTATCCATTTGAAAACATGGCCTACAACACGCGGATTGGTGGGGTTAGCCCGGTTTTCCGCACGCAATTTGGCTACCATGTGTTGAAGGTGACCGACGAACGCCCGGCAAGAGGGGAAATACGGGTTGCCCATTTAATGCTGTTGAGCAGAACGGCCGATAGTGACTCGCTGAAGGAGTCGGCCCGCAGACGAATTTTTGAGATTGACCGGCGCATCAAGGCGGGTGAGTCGTTTGATAGTCTGGTGAAACAGTACAGCGAAGATCCATCTTCATCGGGCAGTAAGGGTTTACTGCCCTATTTTGGCACCGGTCGCATGGTGCCAGAATTTGAAAATACGGCTTATGCGCTTAAGGCGAATGGAGACATCAGCGAGCCCATACAGACTGCATACGGCTGGCACATCATGAAAAGGGTTGATTTGAAGGCTATTCCAAACTTAGAAGAGTCGAAAGCAGATTTAGAGGCAAAAATCGCTCGTGATAGTCGCGCGAACCGGAACAAATCGACTTTGCTGGCCAAATTAAAGAAAGAGTACAGTTGGAAAGAAAATGATGCGGCTTTAACCCAATTCATCAACACCATTTCAGAAAACAGTTACCGGGATAAGTCTTGGGAACCACCAGTTCCTGGTCCAAACGATCCTGTTTTATGCCATTTTGCGGATACTGTAATTCGTCAATTGGATTTCGCTCAATACCTCAATGAGAATAAGGGGGCGCCGGGCAGTGGCGATTTTGGCATGTATCTCCGCAACACCTACCGCGAGTGGGCTGATGAACGGCTTTTGGCCTATGAAAATGCTCAATTGGAACGCAAATACCCCGAATTCAGATCACTCGTGAAAGAGTACCGCGAAGGCATCCTGCTTTTTGACCTGACCGACGAATTGGTTTGGTCGAAGGCGGTGAATGACACAACGGGTCTGAAAGCATTTTTCGAGGGACGCCGAGAGCGTTATCGATATGGCGATCGAATTGAAGGTGCTGTATATGTTTGTCGCGATGACTCTGTTGCCCTAGCCGTCCGCAAGGCCATTAAAAGCAAAAAGAACACATCTGCCGTTCTTTTGAAAACCTTTAACGCTGCTGATCCTTTGAGTTTACGCATCATCGAAGGCAAGCTTGAGAAACAGGCGCATGAGGCACTCTCATTGGTGGAATGGAAAAAAGGCCTTAGTGCAGACTTGGTGTACAACGGACAAAAAGTATTCGTGCGAATCAACCGACTGATCCCTCCAGGCTATAAGGAACTTTCAGAAATCAGGGGGTTGGTGACGTCCGACTACCAACAGCAATTGGAAACGGAGTGGGTCAAATCGCTCGAGAATAAATACAAAATCGACATCCGTCGCGATGTCTTCCAAAGCATTCTTCCGCGTTGATTGGTACACGATATTTCATCTGGATCGGTCTGTTGCTTGAGGTATTGACTGGATGCGGCGCAGAAGAGCAGCAGGGCCGGCAGCTCTTGGTGCGGGTAGGCGATGCGGCACTGTTTGAGGATGAGCTCATCGATTTACTTCCCGAAATCTACAATACCGGTGATAGTATTGCTGCTGTCGATTTCTGGATTCGTGAACAACTGATCGCACGGGCAGCCGACGATGAACTCAGTGGAAGGGAACGTGATTTTACCGTAGAATTGGAGCAATACCGTAGAACATTATTGCGCCACCGCCTCGAAGACAAATTATTGGAGGCTAAGGCAACGGAATTAGAGCCTGACAGCGCCTCAATTGCGCGCTTCTATCGCGAAAATGCCGATTTGTTTCGGCTTTCTCATCCGCTGATTAAAGGACGATATGTGCGTGTGGATGCCAGTGCACCGCGACAGGCTCAGCTACCCTTATTGATGCGCGAGCGGGCCTCTAAGCGTCTGGAGCTTCTCGATGAGTATTGCCTGCAGTTTGCTTGGATGAGTCACCTGAACGATACGGTTTGGCGTAATCCGCTTGATTTGCTCGCTGATGTACCAGAGGCTACCCGAAATGCGTTTACTTATAGTGCCCTCAACCAAACCCAGATGGTGCGTCAAGATTCGGCTGTGCATTATTTAATGGTTCGGGAATGGAAGCCCGCTGGAGAAACCGCCCCCCTTTCTTATGCCCTGGAGGGTATCCGCGAAATGGTTCGCGCCGATCGAAGAAATCGTTTTTTGCAGGCCTACTACGAAGACCTCAAACTGAAAGCCATTGAAGACCAGATCGTAGAATTCGCACCTTAACTTCTTTTTATGTCCTTGCTTTTGCGTCGAATTCGCTTGTTTTTTTGTTCATCGGTGGTCAGCACCGTCCTATGGGCCTCTTCTACATGGATGGTACATGCACAAACTTTGCCCCAAGAGGTGGCAGAGGGAATCATGGCGGTAGTGGCCGATAAAATCATCCTCAAATCGGAAATTGAAGCCGAGTACAGCAATTGGCTGGGCCAAGACAACCTCCCTGATCCCAGAATGAAATGTGTAATCCTGGAACAGTTAATCAACAACAAATTATTGCTCCGGCAAGCGGAGGTGGATTCTATTGTGGTGAGTGATGAGGAGGTGGCCGATCAATTGGAGCGCCGTGTACGCTATTTCTCTTCTATGGTGGGTGGACGCGAGAAACTAGAAGAGTTTTACGGGAAAACCTTGGCGGAAATTCGGGAGGAGTTTCGCCCACAAATTAAAGAGCAAATATTGGTTCAGCGGATGCAGGATAAATTATCGGGCGATGTCAGTATATCACCCCAAGAGGTGCGTCAGTATTTTGAAAGCGTTCCCCGCGATTCCATCCCGTACCTCGATGCTGAATTGGAGATTGGCCAAATTGTGGTGTTCCCGGAAGTTGGTGCCCTTCAAAAGGAGCTAACGCTCGACAAAATCAACGGGATTCGGGAGCGAATACTGAAGGGAGAACGCTTTTCTACCCTAGCAACGCTCTACTCGGAGGATCCAGGGTCGAAGCAAGAGGGTGGTTCGCTCGGCTTTTTTGGACGTGGCGAGATGGTGCCTGAGTTTGAGGCGGCCGCATTCCGATTAAAACCTGGGGAGATCTCAACGGTGGTGAAAACCAAGTTTGGATACCACATCATTGAGTTGATGGAACGTCGGGGTGAGCGATTGATGTGCAGACATATCCTTATTAAAATACCCACTGGAAGTCGGGAAATGGAAGATGCGCGTAAACGACTTGACTCCCTCCGTTCGCGCATTACAATCGAAAATACACCCTTTGGCGATGCTGTTCGGCTTTATTCACAGGACGACGAAACCCGCAGCAGTGGCGGTATGCTGATGAATGAGGAAAATGCTACGAGTAGATTTACCCCAGAACAGTTGAGCCCGGAAATTTATTTCGGCATTGAGAAGTTAAAGCCTGGTGAATACAGCGAACCCCAACCCTATTCCTCGAGGGACGGCAGACAAGGCTACCGGATCCTTTTTTTAAAGTCTCGCTCGGAAGCGCACCTCACCAATATGAAGCAAGACTATCCACGCATCCAGGCAACGGCCCTGGGCATGAAAAAACTCCGGAAAATGGAAGCTTGGTACGCTACAGCTCGCCAAAAGACCTTCGTTCGGGTTCACCCCTCCTACCGCGACTGTGAAAATCTTGGATTTGTGAAAAAATGATCCCTATTCGGTAAAAAATTCGCGCATCCGCTCAAAAAAGCCCTGTCTCCGGCCGGTGGTCTCTTCTGGTTTAAAGTTGGATGAATCGCGGAGTTTTTCGAGGATTTCCCGTTCCTCGCGCGATAATTTGGTGGGTACATGAACATTCACCAGAATGATCAAATCGCCTTTACCGTGGCTTTGCAAAATGGGAAGCCCCTTGCCTTTTAACCGCAATAACTTACCCGGCTGTGTGCCTGCATCGAGTTTAATTCTGACCTTTCCTTCGAGTGCTGGCACATCGATTTGTGCGCCCAATGCAGCATCCGCAAAACTCACATCCAAATCATACAGGATATTATGGCCATCACGACGGAAATGCTCATGCTCCTCTTCTTCCACCACCACCAATAGATCGCCTGCCGGACCGCCATTTCGCCCGCAATTTCCCTTCCCCGACATATTGATTTGCATACCCTCTGCCACACCGGGTGGAATGCGAATGTTGATGATCTCTTCCTTTCTTTGCAATCCATCAGGATCCACACCCGGAGGCTTTCGGTCTACCACCTTTCCGCTGCCTTCACAATGCGGGCAAGTAGAGGCCATGCGCATCTGCCCCAAAAAAGTTTGGGTAACTTTGTTGATTTGTCCGGATCCGTTGCATGTTGGGCAAGATTTGTAGGTGACACCATCGGCCGGAACCGCACGCGTGACCTTCAACTTTTTTTCGACTCCATTGGCCACGTCCTCGAGGGTTATCTTTACCCTAATGCGCAGGTTTGATCCTCTATTTTGTCTGGCACCCCCACCCCTTTGTCCGCCGAAGAATCCTTCGAATGGACTGCCATCATTAAATATGTCGCCGAACTGACTGAATATATCCTCCATGGAGAATCCGCCTCCTCCGCCCGGACCGCCACCCATATTCATCCCCTGGTGACCAAATCGGTCATAACGAGCGCGCTTATCGGCGTTGCTGAGCACTTCATAGGCTTCTGCAGCCTCTTTGAAGGATTCTTCGGCTTGCGCATCGCCCGGATTTTTATCGGGATGGTACTTGATGGCTGCCTTGCGGTAGGCTTTTTTGATTTCGTCGTCGCCCGCATTCTTGGCGACGCCCAACACCTCGTAATAGTCGCGCTTACTCATATCGTTAAACGGCTACAATCACTTTCGCATACCGAACGACTTGTTCGTTGAGCTTATACCCCTTTTCGACCTCCACCAACACCGTATTCCTCTTGGCATCATTGGCCGCCGGGGCTTGGGAAATTGCTTCATGGAACTCAGTATCGAAGGCCTCACCAACTGCAGCAATGGGTTGCAGGCCGCGCGACTGAAGAATACCCCGGAATTTTTGGTAAACCAGATCTACGCCGGTTTTCACGGCCGAGACTTCTTTGGCTTGTTCCATGGCCGCCAATCCGCGCTCAAAATCGTCCAGTACGGGGAGCAGGTCGACCAATAAGTCTTTGGATGCATTCTTAAACAAATCGAGCCGCTCGCGCGCGCTCCGCCTTTTGAAATTCTCAAATTCGGAAAGTAGATACAGATATTTCTTTTGCATTTCTTCTAATTCACCACCTGATTCGACAGAAGCGGTTTCTGAGGAAGCGGTTTCGGAGGAAGCGGTTTCGGAGGAAGCGGTTTCGGAGGAAGCGGTTTCGGAGGAAGCGGCTCCCTCCGCATGCTGTTCATTCGTTCCTTCTGATGCTGCGCCTGCTTGCGGCTCTCGATTCGTTGCTGATGCTGCGCCTGCTTGCGGCTCTTGAAAAGAGTATTCGGCAGACGAATTGTCGTCTCGGTTTGGATTATTTTCGAATTCGGCTGTCATAGGTTTGCTGATGGTTCGTTTTGTATCGTATTTTCGGTTTCAAATATAGGGCTACAAATGCCCTGCCATCAATAAAAATATGCCAAAGTGTCAGCCCCCTAAACGGTTTGCCCATCCCATGCGCTGGTTCAAGCGTATGGCCTTATGCGGCTTAATCAGCCTGTTGTTACAAGGTACACTCTACGCACAAAAGTCCGCAGTACTAAAGCCTGAACGCTTTTTTACGGTAGACGTACCTTCGCCGCAATGTATAACATTTGATTTACGTCTTAAACGATTCTACCTTACTGGCGATCGGGGGAGGGTGTATAGCTTTAGTCAACTTTGGTCGCCCATCCGAAGCAGTGAACGGGAAGGCAGTGATTACCAGGCCGTATGTGCGCATGAAAAGGTGGTGTATGTTCGCGATGCTGGAGTCAAAAAGGTAGTGGCTTATGACGCCGGCACATTGCTGCCCCAATACACCTTCGATCTTCCGGCTTCCATTCAGCCTTCAAGCTATGGAAGCGGACTCATCTGGAATTCGGCGCGTAAGGCTTTTGTGCTGACGGCGGGCATGCAAAACAAAAGAATGATTTTAGCCGAATTTGACACGGATTTCCAGCAGATTCATGAGCATCGGCTTCCAATTGCTTCGTTGTCTGCTTTAGCTTGGTTTGATGGCGCCCTCTGGGGGTTTTCTTCGGATGAACGTATGCTGTTTCGATTGCACCCCGAGACCTACACTATTGTCCGCTCATGGCGTGTAAAAACCAAAAAATTGCGCTCCTTTTGCTTCGACAAGGAGGGAAATTTGTTGATGCTGCGTGGGGATAAGCCACTGATCTATGAGTTTCGTATGCCACGCATTCAGCCGCCAAAGTGAAGATCAATGGCGGACGGGGTTAGCCCGCGCAAGGTACCAGTCGACCCATGCATCGAGCTGTTTCACCGACTGCGGTCTAAGTAAAATTTGTCGGTTTTCATTGAGTAGAAACAAGCTTGGGGTAGCATATACGTAATAATCAACCGCAGCCCGACTTTCCCATTTTTGTTAATCGCAATACGATGAAAATGGCCAATCGATTGTGAATTTTTCAAAATCTTCCTTTCGATCGTCGAGTGAAATATAAATGACTTCTAGGCCATGTGATTTCCATTTAGAATATGCGCCCAGCAGCTCAGGCAGCTCGGAACGGCATTTTGGGCACCAACTCGCGCCAAAGGCTACTGCATAGTATTTAGCCTTGACTTCTGATAATCTTTTGGGCTGCACCTGGATGGTTGTTTGGTCGTTCTGACGATCCAAAGGCAGTCGGATATGATCACCAAAAATGATGTCTGGGGCAATATTGCCCTTCTTCATGGCTCGATAAGTTTCGAGCTGGCGAGCCAAGTCGCCATTTAATGTGCAACGGTTTTGATTAAGCACACTTATGGCCAGGTACTCAGAGGCTGCAAAGAGGCTATGGCGCTCGAGTAGATCAAATAGAAAATCGACAACTTGATTGAACCGTTCCTCATGGGCACTCAGTCCAGGCAGCAATGAGTCGATGGAACGTTGCATTTCCAAAAAAACCGAATCGATCGAACGGCCGCTGTTCTCAATGAGCCAAAAGTGGTTCTCCAGAGACTCCTTATAGAGCCCGCTTTTATATAGGCGATTGGCTGCATAGTTGAGTCGACGAAAAGCAGCCAAGGCTGCGGGAATCTCCTCCACTTGATGTTGCGCCAAGGATGAAGTACTGCCCACCAAGCGGCGCACGGGAAGATACCAGCGGGTGTAACTATCGGCCGGCAATCGGTCAATAAAATCATGGTCCTCTTGGGAAATCCGTTTCATCTCTCGATCAATCACCGCCCTAGAGTCTAGCTGCGGTGTGAAAACGGGATCTTGGGTATATAACCGTTCCAAATACCTCCATGCGCTCAGTGCTTGTTCGCGTTTGGGATGCTCCTGTGCGAATCGCTCAAAGACTTGATTTTCTTCTCCATGGAGAACCTTGATGGATTCGGGACGGCCCAAAGTCTGCCCGCTGATCTCGACATTCTCCTCGTTGAGAATGATCAAAAGAGGTTTTTCATCCTCTGCCAGCAGGTACGCCATACCATGGTCGGCTCTGCCAAAGGTCAGCATAAACTGCCCGATAGAATCTGTTTGGGTTTCCAAAATGGTATACGTCTTAAATCCCGCGAACCCCTCTAAACGAATACGCTGGCCAGGCATTTCACTCAGTCGGCCCGTGATCGTTTGCGCCTTAAGCCCAGTACCAATGACGCATCCCATGAATATCATGATTATTTGAATGATTCTACACATATCATGTCATTCAATGCGGCATTAAATCAAAATAATTCCCCCAATGCACATCAAAAGGATGAATTTTAGCGCTGTGTTGATTCGGTGGTGGTCTGCAGGACGAACGGCTTTGAACGTTAAATACAAGGATGCCCAGACCCCAGAGCCTACGAGTCCGGCAAATAGGTACGTTGATGCACTGTGGTTTAATAGGGTGAATGCCAATAGGGGTAAAAGCGCCGTTGTGTGCAAAATCACGAGTAGCCGTCGTGTTTTTTTAAGTCCATATTCGATGGGGAAGGTTCTGTAGCCAAACACAAGATCGCCTTTCATGTTGATCAATTTTTTAACCATTTCACGGGCCAAAACCAGAACCCAAAACAAGGCTGCGAGGATCAGCAGCCCGGCATTCACCGATTGATAATGCACACAGATGGTAAAAAATGCAGAAACGCTCAGAAAAGCTGCGGCTATTTCTCCTATGAGTGGAAACTTTCGCAATTTATGTGAATAGAGCCATAAGGAACCACTATAAAGGAAGTAGAAGAGCAGAAGCCGGGGCGATAAAAAGGCACTGAGCGTGAGTCCGACCCCGTTTAACACCAACCAGGCTTGAAGTGCATGTTTTTTGGAGATGACCCGGCCCACGATCACTTCCTGAGGTCGGTTCGCAAGGTCTGTTTCCATATCATAGAATGCATTGATGACGTAGCCCCCTGCCAACAAGATGCTTCCAGCCAGGGCTAGACCCCATAAGCCCCTGTCGAGCAGCCAATTCCACTGTTCTGATTGACCCACCAAAACGAACCGTGCCGCGAGGAACTGGGCCATGAGCACTAAAAACAAGTTATACCACCGAATGAGTGATAAAAAGGCCAAAAAGCGCACGAATTGCAGTCGCCGGGCATCGTTTCCGTTTCCCATCCGAAGCGACGAACGGACCATTAGAACCGATAGACCACTTTGAGGTCGTAATCAACCAGCAATTGACGCGCCCGTTCATAATCCTTCGTGAAACCGAGGATGTACCCTCCGCCACCCGAGCCGCATAGCTTGAGGTAATAGGCTTCGGTTTCGATGCCTTGCTTCCACAATTGATGGAAAAGGTCGGGAATCATGGGTTTGAAATTATCGAGGGCCAGTTGCGACAACTTGCGAAGATTACGAAACAGCGGCTGAACATCGCCCTTGAGAAAGCTTTTTATGCAAGCGTTGTTGTATTTCCTGAATTCTGTACGAATCATTCGACGGAAACCGTCCTGTTTGAGTCGCTCCATAAAGAGGTTCACCAGAGGCTGCGTTTCGCCCGCCTCACCGGTGTTCAACAGAAAAATGGCGCCTGCTCCTTGTTGCTCCTGCGGGAGTTGAACAGCCCCCAAATCGCTCTTTCCATTAAAGAGAATAGGAATTTGCAAGTAGCAGATGAGTGGATCCATCCCTGATGACCGTCCGTGGAAAAAACACTCCAGCGCAGCTAATTCCGATTTGAGTTGTTGTAGTTGCTCGGGGGTATGATCGGTTTCGGCTTTTATAGGCTTGGCAGCATATCGGGCGTAGGTTGCTGCCACCAGCGCCCCTGAACTGCCAACACCATATCCTTGTGGGATACTGGAATCGAAGTGCATCCCTATTTCAATATCTGCTAGCATCCGCTCCGTATCGATGGCCACGGTGAGGCGGCCTGCGCTACAACTTTCATGCAGGTGAAGGGCGTATGCCTTGAGTTTTTGGTTGCTGTCTTTTGCCGACTCGCTTTCTACTTGCTCAAAGGAAAAGCGGGCTTTATAGTCGTCGTAGGGAATCGAAAGACCTTGAGCATCTTCAATGATGCCATACTCCCCGAACAACAAAATTTTGGCGTAGTAGAGTGAGTTTTTAATCATACTAAGGGATTAATGGGCCGAGGACCTGTTCCCACAGAATCACAAATATACGCCTGATTTTCGCAATATTGCATTAGGCTATTGTTAATGAGTAACATGACCTCCGTTTCGTGTTGTGCGGGATACAATAGATGCAGGTTGGCACCTGCATCCAGGGTATAATGCACGGGAAGCCCATTTTGTTTGCGAAATGCCTGAATTTCGCGAATGGCGGCCAGTGTATTGGGCATCATCAGCATAAACGAGGGCTCCGAAGCCATCATCAATGCATGAAGGGTGAGGGCCTCCGACTCCACCAATAAACCGAATTCCGTTAAATCGCCCGATGCCAAAATCGACAACAGCCGGGGGATCCGCTCGTTTGCCTGTCGATATCGGGCATCTGCATAGGGGTTACCCTCCATCAATTTGTGCCCGGCGGTGCTCCCGGTTTGCTTGACTCCTTTGTGAATGAGCAAGATGGTGTCGCGATAATCGGTGAACACGGGGTGAATGGCCGATTGGTGGGCGATAGCATACTCATTTCGACTTTCGGGCGTGGCAGGGTGCATTCCCCACTGTACCCATCCACCATAAACCGAACGGCAGGCTGACCCCGATCCCAAACGAGCCAACTGGGATGCCCGGTTTAAAAAATGTGCATCGGCCAGGTGGGCCGACGGCTCGGGATGATGAACAGCCGACCCCTGTTCAGCCGTAAGGCGTAGATGCTGGTCGATTTGTTCGACGCACAGGGCCAAGGCGGCAAAACCCGATGCTGAGGAGGCGATGCCACTGCTGTGGGGGAAGCTGTTGGTCGACGCAATATCTAAGGCATATTCTCTGAGCCAAGGATAGTGCAGTTCCACGCTGTTGAGGAATTTCTCAATTCTGGTCTGAAAATCTGGATTCTGTTGCCCACTCAGTGAAAACCGAACCCCGCCGCCGGATTGGGGTTTAAAATGGACTTTGGTTTGGGATACACAGGCTTTTAGGCTGAAACTGATGGAGGGGTTAGCTGGCATTTGTTGCCCATATTTTCCCCAGTATTTGATGAGTGCAATGTTGGATGGCGCCTCCCAGGCTACGCTGCCTTCCAGCGCGGGTGTTTCCTTTAGGGGAAGCCGATCGGAAAGAGGGAGGCTTTGGGACAGAGGGAGGCTTTGGGATTGGGGGAACCGATCGGAAAGAGGGAGGCCTTGGGACTGGGGGAACCGATCGGAAAGAGGGAGGCCTTGGGACTGGGGAGATAAACCAGCGGCACACTTGGTGGAATCGGAAACGCCATCGGTTAGGCCATCGATTTCCTTTTTTTTCTCAGATTTCATAGGTGGTTGCACAAGCTCGTCAAGTCTGTGGATTGTTTATGCGTGGACAAAGCAACACCTCATGGAAGGCGAAGATCACCGAAAACCCATTGTTGGTTAAAAATTTCTTGGCTTGTTCGGGTTCGGTTGTTGCTGCAAGGATAAAATCGCCCCCCCATGCACCAAGTGATTTGGTTTGTCCGGGAAAACCGATGAATCTCGCTGACTGTATCGGCTCTTCACCTAATAAGCCCGACATGATGCGTTCGTGCCGATGCATGATCTCCATAAAGGTCATTAAATCGGTGGCAAACGTTAATTGATGGGTACACTCAGAAATTTCCTGCAGGCAGGTTTCGGCTGCAGTTGATCGCTGCCCGAACTGCCGGATGGAATGATCGGTCGACTGCTTCTTGCCGGTGTAGACGAATAGTAGATGCTCGTGAAAGTCCGGCTGGAATGCGATCGGCCGGGCGTTCGGACTAAGAGCGGGTGCCAAAAGTTGGTAGTGGATCGGCCCGCTGGCGGTGGCACACGCCTGATCATAACCACTGCCACCTTGGGTCGCAGCGTGAAGTTCCATTGGCCTACAACCCCACCATTGCGCCAACAAAGAAATGAGGCTGCTGCTGCTACCTAGCCCCCAATCGCGTTCAAATTCTAGATAAGTGTCTACCGAAATGCCTTCCGCCTTCACCCGTTCTATCTGCTCATGGAAGTACTCCGGGTTGGTTTGATGCGACAGCAACATAGCATGAGTAATCCATGATTCCAAGCGGGAAACGGCTGCTTCGGTGCCTGCTCCCTTATTTTGGAGGACCAATAGTTTCGAAGGTATTAACCCTTCCGGTTCCAAAAATTGAATGACTGGTTCTTTCGTTTTCTCCTGGATCATCCCCAACCAGTTCCATTCTGCTTCTAACCATACTTCGCCCCGTGGGGTGAATGCCTTCCAATGAATGCGGGCCGGCCGATAAGGGCTAATGAACATGGATTGACCGCGACGGGTGGGGCAAGCCAAAGCGAGCGCACCGTGCATCACAACATATTCCCCCGTCAGAAGCAGTTTGCCGCGGGCGTGGTAGTCGCGGACCACCCGAATTAATTGGGGTGAATGTGACTCATAACCTGAACAGCGGATTGTCCACGCAGTTTTTTCAGATACTCACCCACCGCTTGGAAGCTGATCGACTTATCGCTGAAGTAGGTTTTGGTTCGCTCTTTTTCCATTTCTGTGGCACCCAACTGATTCAGAATATTGAGCAGATGCATTTTCATATGACCCTTTTGAATCCCTGTGGTGACAAGGGATTTGACGGCCGAAAAGTTTTGGGCCAATCCGACGCAGGCCACGATTTCCATGAGTTGACCTGCGTGGGGATTGTTGAGCATTTCGAGGGACGTACGCACCATCGGGTGAAGGCTGGTGAGTCCACCCACTGTTCCAAGCGCCAGTGGGATGTCGAGCCAAAACCGGAAATGCCCATCAACCACTTCCGCTTGCGTGAGGCTGCGGTACTGACCATCGCGGGCGGCATAGGCATGTGCGCAAGCCTCAACGGCACGAAAATCGTTTCCTGTAGCCAGCACAACTGCGTCTATACCGTTCATGATTCCTTTATTGTGGGTAACGGCACGGTAGGGCTCCTCTCGAGCAATATGTAAGGCCTGAAGGAACCGATCAACAAACTGCTCATTGGTGTAGTCGTCGCCGTCTGCCAAGGCCTCAATCGCACAGGTCACCTCGGCACGTACCAGGCATTCGGGGGTGTAGTTGCTGAGAATGCTCATGACCACCGTGAGGCTTCGGTGTGCTTCGGGTAGCGAATGATCGCTTTCGATATAGGTACGAAGTTCTCGTGCGAAGCATTCGAGGTGACTGTTGATGAAGTTGGCTCCCATCGCATCGCAGGTCTCAAAAGTGGCTTTGAGTTGGTAATAACCGGGCTCTATTTCCGGCTTGGCCAGGAGTTCCAATTGGATAATGCCGCCCCCTCGGGCTTTCATCTGGGCACCAAGACGTTCTGTAGCCGCACGTAATTGCGCGTCAATTCCGGGCATCCGCTCCCTGAGTTCAATTTCGTTGCCGTTCCACAGGAAATGAACATGACCGATTTTGCGTGTCGACAACACTTGGGCCTGAAAACCTCCTCGGTCAAACCAAAATGAGGCGCTCTTGGCTGCAGCGGCCACCACTGAGCTTTCCTCGATCACCATGGGAATGGTATAGTTGGTGCCATTGATGAGAAAGTTAGGCGCCACGCCATAGGGCATATAGAAGTTCGTGAGGCTGTTTTCGATGAATTCATCATGGCGTTTCTGAACTTCTGGGTCGGTGTGCTGGTAGGTTTGCAGCAACCGAATGGCCTCTTCCGGTTGGGAAAAATGCTGACGGGCGATGAACTCAATTTTTTCATCACGTGTGAGACGCGAGAAACCTATGGTCTTTTTCATGGAACGAATACGGGCAAAATTACTAAAAAGTGTATGTGGGGCGGAAAATCATCATCATTCGAACAAAGCAGACATCAATTTGTTCGATATTCTGTCTTACATAATCGACATTCTGTTTATCGATTTGCATGAGCAAAAAAGAATGATACGGTATAAATGGCCCATCCATCCGGAATGGGAATTATTTTCACGCCATGTTGACTGCCCCAACAGAGGACTTATTTTCACGCCATGTTCATGAACCTAGGTACGCTTCCTGGTAAGCAATCTCGACTGATCGATAAATCCACGCATCAAATTTGTTCCTGATGGCTTGGCACGATCAATACCGCGGCCGTGTGGTGCTCATTTCTGGCGCAAGTTTGGGCATTGGCAAGGAGCTCGCCCGACAGGTTTGGACCCTCGGGGGAATGGTCATCGCCACGGGCAGGAATGCGCAGCGCCTCGAAGAAGCGGCCCAACACATTTGCAGTGGTTCGGATGCCGAGGCCCGAAGGCGCTTCCTCACGATAGCGGGTGATGTTTCGAAAGCTGAGGATTGTCGGGTTGCGGTGGAATCGGGGCTCAGCACATTTGGCCGGATCGATTACCTCATCCATAATGCGGCCGTTTTTCACTTCGACCGAATCGATTCGGCATCCGAGCATGTCATCGATCAAATGATTGATGTGAACATAAAAGGTTGCATCCACCTCAGCCGTGCCGCCCTACCCGCTCTGCACATCAGCAGAGGGGGCATTCTATTCGTTTCGAGTATTTCTGCTTTTTATGGCATGCCTGAGTATGGTTTATATGCCCTAAGTAAGGCCGCCCTTACCCCCTTGAGCGAAAGCCTGCGCCTCGAAAATCACGCCCATGGCGTTTTTGTGGGTCTTACCTATTTGGGTTATACGGCCAATGAACCCGACAAACGAGCATTGGACGCTCAGGGCACACCGCAACCCATTCCGGATCGGCCACACTCGTTTACCCGAAGCCGCGAAGCAGCCGCAAGAGGCATCTTACGCCAGCTGATCCGCCGCCAAGCCGTTTCTCTTCCCTCGTTTTTAGGACACATCAATTGGGTGTTCAGCTACATGATGCCTCGCCTTGCATTTCTCATCCACCAACGGTCTTATCGGTCCATTCTGCTGCTGTTGATCTGTTCGCTTCTACCATTGGGGGCTTCTTTAAATCTTAGGGCGCAGGCCCAGGCGCAGTCTCAGAATCAGACCCAGAATCAGAATCAGGCCCAGAATCAGGATCGCTCCGTTGAATTGACAGTACGGGTGGATGGCCTAAAAACTTGGGGCTCATCTCAATTGGTGATCGGCGTATTCGACCGTGCAGCATTTCCTGATGGTCGTCCTCTGCATCACGCTACCATAAAAGTCGATGAGCCGCGAATGCATTGGAAGGTTTCAGTGCCCATGGCAACCTATGCCATAGCCGTTTATCAGGACCTCAACCGCAACGGACGACTCGATAAGTCGACTTTTGGCTTCCCCACGGAACCCTATGGATTCAGTCGCAATTACCGACCGGTATACCGCGGACCCCTTTGGAAAGATGCATCGATCCTGATTGACCGAGATTCGTCGGCCGATATTAGGTTGATTGCGCCCTAATCTAATTCTTCAACCGAAGCCCGAGAGTTGTGGTTGCACACCCGTGCATCAGTCCCCTTCCGAAATAAGGGATCTGATTGGGCGACGAGCGTGTGCACTTGAGGGTTTACTCACCCTATTTCGCAACCCCTTGACCAGGTAACGGTTTACACCATTGGGGATGGGGGGCGGAGCGGCGATAGTTTCTAAACGCACCGTTCCCGTTCGGAGGGGAGTTTGGCTCGCATTGTCATAGATCAACTGGCCCTGTAAGACTGCTCCCTGTCCGCCTGGTGCGACCACTACGACCACCGTATCTGATGCAAAACAGCCATATAGAGTGCGCACTTTGAGTATGTAGGTTGTGGTAGACGCCGGGGTAGCCCATGGCCTCGGCTGGGTGCTATCCGATAGCCCTATGCTGGGCGACCAATGGTACACTACGGGTGAAGCTGTATCCCAAACATGAGTCATGAGCTGAACCGTGTGGCCAATCGAAGTGTGGATGCTGTCTGGACCCAGTTGCACCTGGGGTGTTGTGCGTACGATGATACCCCTATGCGCTGTGAGGGTACAATTTGGCGCTACGATTACCCGAACCTGATAGAGGGTGGTATGGTTCGGTGACGCCATAGGACTCGGACTGTTTGGATCATCGAGACCGGCCGTGGGTTGCCACAGATAACTGATTGATGGAGAAGGGAATGATGGCTGGAAACTGTTATTGGGTCGATGCGTATACAGCACTGGTGCAGACAGGCGTGTGCTGTCGCCCCGGCAGATCACGAGGTTCGGGCTCGGATTGATGCTTGGGCGTACAACCAATACACCCAGGCTTCGGCTGCATCCAAAAGTATCAGTCACTACAACGGTATATGCCGTGGTGGTATCGGGCGCGGCCAGTGGTGTAGGTGATAAACTATCCGATAAACCTGCAGCCGGACGCCATCGATAACTGATCCCTCCGGATGCCCTCAGCTGAATTTGTCCATTATTGTTGTTATAATAATATAATGTATCATCAACGCTGGCATTGGGCCCTGTTCGTACCCGAATGCGCACAGAATCTGTCCGGTGGCAGCCCGATGGTGAGTGGTACCGAACCCATACCAATGTGTCGGAATTAGGGTTTAGGTTGATGGTTGCGCTGCTGTCGCCCGTGCTCCAAATAGTTCCTGATGCCCTGCGTGCGGTGAGGGTGACGGGTGTGCCGAGGCAAACATCCAGATTATTGAGCCATGGCAAGGCCGGGGCGGGAAAAACCTCATAGGAGTACTGCCCCGAATAAGGACACCCATGGTATGTGACCTGATAATGAACAGTTCTAAGGCCTGGCGATGAGTCGACCTGAAGCAATTGCCCCTGTACACCTGCCCCACTGAATGTCCCTCCAGGCGGCCAGGCGTTCAATGCAACCGGGGCATCGCCCACAAACAAGCATGGAATGGGGGTGGTCAACTGAGCAAGCAATGGACCTTGCACTACCGCTCCGCTTTCGGTGTTAATTCGAAGTCGTTGCTGGTAGGGCGACCAGGCGTTGGTGCCTTGGGCGGAGGTGTCCCATTCTAAAAGACTGCCTCCGGTTACTTGAAACCTGAGCCTCAGCAATTCTACCGATCCCAACTGCAGCGGTTGAGATCCATACCAGATTAAGGCGATGGCGCCTGGTTGTTGGATCAGTTGACCTCCGGCGACCAACGAGGGGTGCAAGTAATCATTAGACACGAACTGAATGCTATCAGGATTGAACGTAAAACGAAGTGAAAAAGCGGCTACTTGGGTAAAGGAATCTACATGCTGAGAAAAGACATATTGTCCGGTGGTGCAGGCCAATACCTGAGGCAGGATAAACCGGATGACCGGCGCGCGCGATTCTACCCGCAGGTCTACCGCTAAGGATGTATCATTGCGACCGCATGCACCGAAGGCTATTAACCGAAAACGCGCATTGTTTAGGCTGTCAGGAGCATGATTCAAACGAAGAACTGAGGACAGAGTGCCGTTATAGGCCCCCGTCTCCACAAGACTCCTCCAGGTCGTACCGATTCGGATTTGCCAACGAAAGCTTGTGGCATTGGCGCATACAGCCGCAAATGAAACGGAATCGCCCGAACCCACAGTGGCGGAGACTGGCTCTTGTAGCACCTGGGCGGGTTGTGAGGGAACAACAATTTGTCCATTTACATGAACCAACCTGTGCACCCAACTCGTATTGGGATCGATATACTGCAACCCGACTGTACCGGGATCCGGATTCAGCCACGTCAAGGGGAGCGTGCCTGAAATCAATGGCCGAACAACCAAAACGAGCATCGTGTCGCCTGCGGCCGAAAGGGCGGGCAGCGAAGTCGTCTTACGAATTTTAACGGTATCGCCTTGGACTGAGAGTGTCAACCCCGACATTCGGGCGCTCCATTGAACCAGTTGTAGGGCTGATGCCGGCACAATAAGGTCCAACGCAATTCGGCCGACATTTTGCCAAGCACTAACCCGTACAGCTACAACGGTGTTGACCCCCACACACGATGTCATGGATGGTAACTGAACGGTTACGGGTAACTGCTGGGGAAATACCCGTAATTCAGCCGTATTGCTGCTCGCTTCTGCCAAACAACCGCGACAGGTGTAGCGATAGAATCTGTTGCTGTCTCCGCCCTGTGGAACAACCCGCAGATTGGACAGGAACGGGTTGGAATGGAAGGAATCGGACTGAACATCCAGCCATACACCTGTACCCACACGCATCTGCCACCTACAGGCTACAGCAGAAGATGATGCCGAACTGAATATCCCGGTGTCACCCACACCAATGTATTGATGAATTGGGTCCTGACCAAAATACGGGGTGTCGGAAATCGGTTGGATGTGGATACTTACCAGACTATCACATCCCAATATGCTCTGATAAGTCAAATCATATAAACCGGGAGCTAGGTAGTTATTGCCTGCAATGTGAATGGTATCACCTGGGCACCATGAATATGTAACCAATGTATCCACGCGACAAGGCGGGCAAATATCGTTGCATTTTGCCTGAACGCGGTTCGGAGAACAAAACACAAGCCCTGTGATACTCCAAAAAAAAAGTAGAGGCGCATTGAATCGCGCCCCTACTTTATTAAGACGGTAGTTGAACATCCGCCAACAAGATGAATAAACTACCGGCGAATCATCAATTTGGTCGACTTAGTCTGTGTTCCTGCATGTCCATCGAAACGAACATGCAGCATATACACACCGTCGGCCACACCTTCAGCATTCCACGACATACTGTGCTTACCAGAACTCATTGATAATCGATCTGATTGGTAGATGGTTTTACCTGTATAATCGGTAATCATTAACTGTACATCGCCATCTTCAGGCAATTGGTAAATGATTTCTGTGGAGGTTGAAAATGGATTCGGGAAATTAAACAAATCCAATTCCAGGCCATTCGACGGAGAAAACACGGGAACTTGAACCCGCAGCATTGCATAAGGAGTCGCCTCGTAATCCGTTGCTTGAGCGAATCCAACAACCGTCATTACCTCATCAATGCCCCTGATATCTTGCTCAAACGCTACCTCAAACAAGCCAGAACCTTCCGCTGCGATATAAGGTCCACTCGAAGCATACCATCCTAAATAAAGTTGGTTACCCAATTGATTAAACAACACTAGCTCACCGGTTTGGGACATTCTAATGCTCTTCACAACTAACCCATTCGCCAACTCAAGATGCATTTGGAATGAACCAAGAGCAGATTCACCTGTAGCTAAAACGGGCAGGGTAAATACGGGTTCATTGGACATCTGCTTGGCACCCGCTTCAATTTGAATGCCATGTACTAAGCGACTGCTGAATGTGAAATCTCGGTTCACATCACCCCTGCTCAACACCGCAATATCACGAACTGGATTGGAGTTGATCACCGTAACAGGGGCATTTTCGGACACCCAGGGCGTAGAGAAGATGGCATTAGGTAGGTTAATACTTCTTTGAAGCACCAACAATGCATCAGCGCTATTCACGATACCATCTCCATTGGCATCCGCAGCTTGTACCGCTAATCCCGACAAGGCACTTGGATTACTCAAATAATTGTTGATCAGGAATGCGTCAGCTGTAGTGATGCCACCTGCGGACATGGTAACGTTTGCACGCACTTGATATCCTCCATTCGGCAAACCAGGGAACGCATAAGAACCTCCAGCCATTATTCCAGAGGTTGCGGCAGCGTTACCACTGAGTATAACGGATCCGGTAGATACTGGGGTGCGAACTGCGCTACCAAGACGGTCATAAACCACGCGCCCACTGAGTGTACCACCTGATAGATTCGGATCGACTGTTACGATCACGCTGTCGGTGCGGACACAACCAGTTGCACCCGTTGCGGTTAGGACGTAGGTCGTAGTAACACTCGGGTTTGCTGTAGGATTCAAAACCGCCGAGTTGCTTAATCCAGTCGTAGGATACCAAGAAAAACTATTGGCTCCTGAAACAAAACCGTTAAGCGTTGTGGAACCACCTGGTGCAATTGAAAGATCCGCTCCCGCGTTTACTGTCGGACTCGGATTAACAATAACGCGAACCTGGGTCGAAACCTGACAACCCGATGCATCATTTACCCTTACCGTGTAAATTATTGAAGATGTTGGTGTGGCTATAGGATTTGAAATAAATGCATTACTCAAACCCGTTGACGGTATCCATTGATAACTTAACGCAGAACCATTATAGTTAGCATTCAATTGTGTACTTGATCCAGCACAAATTGTTCGATTACTTCCAGCCGTTACTGTAGGCACCAATACCAACACCGATTTCATATCCGAACATCCATTGGCACTTGTCACCGTGACGAAGTACTGCGTAGTTATGGGTGGGGTGGCGATAGGCGTTGCCGAATTCGCATCATCCAAACCTGATGATGGAGTCCATTGATAACTAACACCGCCACTGGCCTGAAGCTGAGCACCAACTCCAGAACCACAATAGGTTACCGTATCATTGCTCACAGTAGCATTTGGTCTTGCATTAACAAAAACGACTACGGTATCTCTACTGATACAGCCGTTTGCACTTAGACCTGTTACTACGTAAGATGTGGTAACGCTTGGCGATACAAACGGGCTAGAGGAGAACGCAAAAGCTTGTTGAGATCCGAGAATATTCCATACATATTGAACAGAATTAATTGCGCTTAATTGTGTTCCGGAACCTTGGCAAATCGTTCGGTCGGCACCAGCATTAACAGTGGGTTCAATGAATGTACTTACAATAAATGTGTCTGTTACACTACAACCTGCAGCGTTGGTTAATCTGACCCAATACATAGAGGCAGTCACTGGCTGAACATTAATAGACTGACTGGTGGCGCCCGTACTCCATAAATAGGATACGACTCCTGTTCCGGCACCTACAAGAGTCGCCGTGGTACCCGTACAAACGGCAACCTGTCCTCCTCCTGTTGTAATGGGTGCCGATTCGACTGTTACAAATCCATTGACCGTGTAAGTACATCCAAAACTATCTGTTACTGTATAGCTAATCGCGCTGGTACCTAGACCGGTCAACGCAGGATTAAATACCCCGCCAATAACGCCAGGACCAGAGAATACACCACCTCCAATACTAGCCGAAAGTACGATTGGTGCAGCGTTGGCACATATATTACCTAAACCAAGAATTTGTACAGCTGAACTGCGCACAGATATTCCACCATTGTTGAATTGTAAAGGCAAATTTTGACCATACTGATTGACTAAATTAGTTAAACCCGGCGTTATCGCATTCCATGAAATACTTCCCCCTGTATTAACAACAAAATTCAGTTGAAAAAGCTCACCGGAACCTAAATTTGAGGGCAATAACCCAAACCAGTTGATAGAAATTACCCCAGGTTGATTCACATTTGCAGTAATTCCCTGAAGAGACGAATGCACTGCACTAATTCCAGTGCATACCAAAGAACTTGGGTTGTATGTCATGGATAAGTCCATTGCATTAACCCCAATAAACTGACTAGCAGATACAGAAAGGGTATAGGCTCCAGGAGAACAGACCTCACGATTCTCAATATTTAAAACGATCGGTGCCGCATTGGATGTCACACGCAAAATCGCCTCATCGGAGGCCACAGAAGGAGGGCAAACTCCGTCAATAACGACCCTAAACATTCTATTGTGAAGGGAACCCGAAACATTGGAAATGGTTAACTGAGCCGTCTGCACCCCTTGGTAGGGACTTTGATTGAGTAAGTTCACCCAACCACCCGCTTGCATGATTTGCCATTGATAAGCTGATGCATTTGAGGCAAGCACTTGAAAATTAGCTGTGGATCCTTCTAAAGCAGTTACGTTTACTGGCTGTACTGATATTATAGGAGTCGCACCTCCAATGGTTATGCTGCCATCTTGGTACGTGAGCCTGTGTACCAGATTGCTTGGCGAACCAGTTTCCAATCCAACAACCCCTTGGGCCGATGGCAACCATTGAATATTGGTTTGACCATTACCTAATGCTATAAAATTTAACTTTAACAATGTATCGTTAGACAATGACGCAGGTATGGTTAGAGAACGACGAATGGCAATACCCCCAGGACTAGGCGTAATTTGCACACCGTTTAATCCAGCTCCTGCTTGGAAACTCAATAGTTGAAGAATAGAAGTGTTAAAGTTCAAATTCAGTTGGATTCGTCCCACATTTGAGAAGTTTGAAGCCAAAATGGGCAACATCAATTCCTGGCCGACACATCCACTGTATTGACCAATCATTAATGCAATAGGGGCTGCAGATGGATATAGAACCAAAGATGCAGGATTCGACGTCAGTCGACCTTGACAGCCAACAACAACCGCTCTGAACTGGGTCAGGTTAAGAGATGCGTTCGCCATGATGCTTAAATCAGCTGTTTGTGAACCCGAGTAAATAGCTCCATTTGATAAATCAGTCCAATTTATGCCGTCATTACTGCCCTGCCATTGAATAGCAATAGGATTCTGAACACCAATTGAAAACTGAACACTTGAGCCCTGCTCTGCATAAACTGAGCTCGGTTGATTTGTGATTTCTGTCACACCTGCGGTAGCAACGAGACTCAAATTGATCACACTGTCGCATCCGGATGCATTAGTAAGCGTGATGGAATAATTTCCCGTTGATCCAAATGTTTGCCCGCCAACACTCACCGTACCAGGACCGCATATGGTGTCGATCATATTGACGATTGGACTTGGAACCCCAACTGTCAAGTTTAATGTTACAATGCTATCACAGCCCCCTGCATTGGTTAACGACGCTGTATAAACTCCCGAAGCACTTAATGTCTGCCCATTGAATGCATACGTAGCAGGAGAACAAATCGAAGCGTTAATGTTCATTTCACTCGGGTCAGAAACTGTAAATGTGAAATTCATAGAACCATTTGATAGATCGGCCACACAACCATTTGCATCCGTAACAGACAAAAACTCAATACTCCAAATTCCGGCGCTTACACTTCCAGAAGGCGCGGAATAGATAATATCGCCTAAAGCGCTTACTGTATCTGTGAATACTGAGCTAGGAGTTCCCGTACCAATTGAACCTTCCCAAACCCGAACACTTCCAATGAACGGGAACATTCCTGCTTGCACATTACTGAGTGTGAAAGTATAATTACTATTGGAACAGGCATTTAGGGTGTGTCCTCCTTGTTGAGCAGAATACGGGATTCCATTGAAGGCAACCGAGAAGGACGGTCTAGGATTAACAGTTAGAGATAAAGTAACTACACTGTCGCAACCTACTGCATTTACCAGTGTTGATATGTAAGTACCGCTAGTGGCAATCACTTGTCCATTAAAATCATACGAAGCAGGAGCACAAATTGTTTCAGTTAGCGAACTTGAGCTCGGTTGATTAACCACTAAGTTCAGTGTCACAAAGCTATCAACACCTAAGGAACTCGTTAAGGTGTCTAGATAGGTTCCACTCACAAAAAGATCAACACCATTGAAATGATAGACCGATGGTGCACATATCTGTTCATTTACAGTAACAACATTCGGATCAGACACATAAAAAGTAAAATTGTATTGTGAATTCGACAAATCCGCTGAACAACCATTAGCATCGACGACCGATAAAAACTCAACGCTCCATATACCAGGATTTACACTGCCCGAAGCAGCTGAATATATTAAGTCACCCAAATTTGTAATGGTATCTTCGAAAACAGGGCCTGGTGTACCGGAAGCAATCAGACCATCCCACACTCGAATCCTTCCAACGAATGGAAGTACCCCTGTAAGAACTGAGGATAGTGTGATGTTGTAGTTGGCTAAAGTATTCGCTGAAACAATATTACCACCTGATTGTGCCCCATAACTCATCCCATTAATGTACACTTGAAAAGAAGGACTAGAATTAATGTTAAGGATCAATATTTCCGTGTGGCAGCCATTTACTGATGTGTAGGACCCGCTTTGCGTATAGGTCTGACCGTTTACATTCCAAGTATAGCTGTTACATGCTGAAACTTGAGAGGAATTACTGGTGAGCGGAGTAATAACGAGGTTCAACTGGTAATCCTGGCAATTCGAATTGTAGGAGTATACTCCGCTTGAGGTATAAGTCTGTCCACTTATAGACCAAGTATAACTGGAACAAGCCGACTCACTTGAAGCAATAACGGGGTTTGGCGTGCCTGTTACATCCCAAGAGCAGGTCGTGCTGTTGAAGGTCGCGGTCTCATAGCAGGCCAGTGATGGCTGCTGGGGCTGGCTTCCGGTTACATCCCAAGAGCAAGTCGTGGCGTTGAAGGTCGCGGTCTCATAGCAAGCCAGTGTTGGCTGCTGGGGCTGCGTGCCCGTTA
>SXGU01524263.1_pt1 | contig 25457 bp, 17 predicted proteins | sample 3174531 | NCBI WGS metagenome assembly SXGU01 (sample SAMN11356863, study PRJNA531348) | freshwater metagenome | isolation source: freshwater sample F1-140 | place: China: Fuxian Lake, Yuxi | collected 2017-12-25
ATTTATTATTTAAATATTATTATGTTTGTTGATACACATTGTCACTTATTTTATAACGATTATGACTCAGATTTTAAAGATGTCATAAATCGTGCATTTGAAAAAAAAATAAATTGTTTTATAATTCCATCAACAGATTTAAATTCTTGTAAAAAATCAATTGAACTTTCTGAAAAATATGATTCAATTCATGTGGCCGTTGGAATTCATCCACACGAAGTTGCGAAAGCAACAGAATTTGATTTGTATGAAATTGAAAAACTTTCTACAAATAAAAAAATTGTAGCGATTGGTGAAATTGGAATTGATTATCATTATGATTTCTCTCCAAAAGAAATTCAAAAAAAACTTTTTGAAACGCAAATTGAAATTGCAATTCGCAAAAATTTGCCAATAATAATTCACGAAAGAGAATCTCAAAAGGATATTTTTGAAATAGTAAAAAGAATCGTCGCTGAAAATCCAAATTGGAGAAAAGGCAATAAAAAAGGGGTGTTTCATTGTTTTAATGGATATACAAATTTTGCAGAAAAAGTTATTGATCTTGGTTTTATGATTTCATTTACAGGATTTATTACATTCAAACAAAAAATGGATAAAATAAATTCAATGCAAGTTGTTGCAAAAGAAATTCCACTTGAACACATTATGCTTGAAACCGATTCTCCATATTTAACCCCTGTTCCAAATCGCGGAAAACGAAATGAACCATCTAATATAATTTATATTGCTCAAAAAATTTCTGAAATAAAAAATATTCCAATTGAAACTGTTGCAAAAATTACAACAGAAAATGCAATAAAATTTTTTAATATAAAAATATAATCCACCGTTATGAAAAAAAACATTCTTCTTTTCTTATTGATTTTATTGAGTCAAATAACTGTTGCAAAAGAAAATAATGATGAAAATTTAAAAACAATTTTAAAAATTCAAGATGCTCGTGAAAGAAAAAGTAAAAAACTCATTTCATTTCTTTCCAATAAAAATAATGAAATAAAACTTGCAACGATTATTGCCTTTGCAAACATTCAAGATACAACGGTTATTTATAATTTGCTAAAATTTTTAGAAAATAAAAATGAGAAAATAAAAATGACAACAGCATTTGCCATTGGACAAATTGCAATTGAATTAAGTGATGTTGGAAAAAAAAATCTTGAAGAAAATTTTTTTGAAAAAAAACTTTTCACAACGAATAGAATGATTGAAGAGTTTGGAAAATTTTGTTCCGTAAATGGTTTAGAGAAGTTTGTGAATATATTTTCAAAAGAAAATGATGAAGAAAAAATAGCATCAGTTATTTTAGCAATTTCAAGAAGTGCAATGAGAAGAATTACTTCAAACACAGCAACTCAATTTGTTTTGGACAAATTAAATTCTAACAACGAAATTATATTAGAAAATTGTTTTTATTCACTTCAACGAATTGGAAAATGTGATTTAATAGAAAATAATTTAGAAATTATAATTCCATTTTCTTTGAGTGAAAATAGTTTTGTTCAACAAAATGTGGCAACACTTTTTGGAAAAATTGCAAACGAAAAAACGCTTTTTTCTCTTTCAACAATGATAGAAAACGACGATTGGAAAATTGTTGTGAATTCAATAAATAGTTTAGGAAAATACGATTTAAAAAAATATCAAGGAGTTTTTTTTATTTTACTTCCGCTTTTGGAAAGCGACAATGAGCATATTTTATTTTCTTCAATAAAATCAATATCAAACTTGGATTTTATAGATTCAATAAATTTAGATTTGAAAACAGAAATTTGGAATAAACTAACTAACATTGCAAAAAATGAAGAGGGAAATTTTTCAATTTATTTGCAATCAGAAGCAAGTTTTGTTTTGGCAAAATTATTTAAAAATAAAGCAAAAGAAATTGTTTTTCCAAAAGCAAAAAGTGCAAAACAATTAAACTCAAAACTAATTCAATCACTTGGATTTTATTCTGAAAAAAATACACTTGACGAAATTTTTAATTGGGCAAATTCTGACGACAAAACGTTTTCTTATAGCGGAATTGAAGCAGCAAAAATTTACTTTTCACTCAATAAAAATCAAAACGAAATAAGTTTTGCAAAAGAAAAAATTATGGAACTTCTTTTAACAAAAAAAGATATTGCCGTTCGTTCAAATTTGATTTCTTTAATTGCAGATACAATTTTTACAGAAGAATTTTTTATTGAACCACTTATTCAAATTTACAAAACGCAAACAAACGAAACGGGAATCGAAGTGAAACAAGAAATACTTTCTACTCTTGCAAAAATAAAAAGTAAATCGTCTCAAAAATTTTTGGAAAGCGAACTTACAAATTCAGAAAAAACACTTGCCACTCTTTCTGCAAACGCATTGAAAGAAATTACTGGAAAAGATTTTTCAAAAAAAATTCACGTTTCAGAAAAACCAAAAAAAGAAATTGATTTTAAATTGTTAGATGAAATAAAAGACACAACACTTGTTGAAATAAAAACACAAGTTGGAAATTTTAAAATTGAACTCTATAAAAATTTTGCGCCACTTACGGTTTTGAGTTTTTTAAATCTTACAAAAAGTGGATTTTACAATAATACAATTTTTCATAGAGTTGTTCCTAATTTTGTTGTTCAAGGAGGAGATCAAAGAGGCGATGGTTTTGGCGGACCAAATTATACACTTTGCACAGAAACTTCTCTTCTAAAATATGACGACGAGGGAATTTTTGGAATGGCATCTGCGGGAAAAGATACGGAAGGGTCACAATTTTTTATCACACATTCTCCGTCTCCGCATTTGGATGGACGATATACAATTTTTGGAAAAGTTGTTGAAGGAATGGAAATTGTAAATGAAATTTCTGTTGGAAGTGAAGTTTATGAAATTGGAATTGTGAAATAATTTTTTTGACAAAATATAAATTGTAAAACTAATTTTATTTTTCTGTTAAAATAGATTTTCTTTTTATTTATTAAATCCGATTTTGGAGAGATATTTGTTTGTACAAATCCTTATTTGGGAGAATAATTTGTAACGGAAAATTTTTCCGTTTTATTGCCTAAAAGAGGAAATTTTTTCCTGTCAAATTGATTGATTTTGTAATAAAATGACTTTTTGTAATATGACGATTTCACTCAATAAATTAGTACCGTTTCGGTCAAAAGTAAACCATTCCGATGAGGAAAAATACTCTTCTTGTGAATAAAAACACTCCAAAATTTTACAGAACAAATCCAATTTAAAAGAAATAAAAACCTGTTTGGAATAATGTTTTTAATCGGTTGAAAGAGTAATTCCATTTTAAAAAAAAATAATTTTCAAAAACATTTTATTGATTTTATTTTATTTAATCAAATTTTTACAAAATAAATTTCAAAAAATAATTGTGAAAAGTTTTTGAAAAAAATTCGTTAATCACTTCACAAAAGATTTCATATTTTTTATAAAATTTTTTTTATGAAAGAAGTCGTAATTGTTTCTGCGTGTCGCACACCAATTGGATCATTTCAAGGAAGTTTAAGTCAATTTACATCGCCACAACTTGGAGCATTTGTAATTAAAGAAATTATTTCTCGCACAAAAATTTCTCCTGAAATTATTGACGAAGTAATTATGGGAAATGTTTTAACATGTGGAGTTGGACAATCTCCAACTCGTCAAGCAGCAATTTTTGCGGGACTAAATGAAAGCGTTCAAACAATGACAATAAATAAAGTTTGTGGAAGTGGTTTGAAATCTGTTATGCTTGCAACTCAATCAATTAAATGTGGCGACGCAAATACAATAATAGCAGGCGGAATGGAAAGTATGAGCAATGTTCCATACATTTTAGAAAAAGCAAGAACAGGATATCGTTTTGGAAATTCGCAACTTGTGGATTCAATTATCAAAGACGGACTTTGGGATGTGTATAATAATTTTCATATGGGAAATGCGGCAGAAATTTGTGCGAGTGAAAGTAATATCTCTCGCAACGAACAAGATTTATTTGCTATTCAAAGTTACAAAAGAGCAATTGTTGCGCAAGAGAAAAAATTATTTGCAGAAGAAATTGTTTCAATCCAAAATGGAAATGATTTAATTAGTGAAGATGATGAACCAAAAAAAGTGAAGTTTGAAAAAATTCCAAACCTAAAACCAGCATTTCAAAAAGATGGAACTGTAACTGCAGCAAACGCATCTAAAATAAATGACGGAGCTGCCGCAATTCTTCTTATGTCAAAAGAAAAAGCGGAAGAATTAAATATAAAACCGCTCGCAAAAATTATTGACTATTTATCTTTTGCTAAAAAACCAGAGCATTTTACAACAGCACCAATTGATGTAATTGAAAAACTTTTTAAGAAAAATAATTTCACAAAAGATGAAATTGATTTATTTGAAATCAACGAAGCATTTTCAGTTGTAACACTTGCAGCAGAAAAAAAATTAAATTTAGATCCTGAAAAAGTAAATGTAAATGGTGGAGCAGTTGCTCTTGGACATCCAATTGGAGCAAGCGGAGCAAGGATTTTAACAACATTGATTTATGCGTTAAAGCAAAGAAATTTGAAACGAGGACTTGCCTCAATTTGTATCGGAGGAGGAGAAGCAAGTGGAATTATTATTGAAATGATTTAAAAAAAATTGAAATGGAAATAAAAAACATAACAGTAATTGGAAGTGGAACAATGGGAAATGGAATTGCACATTCATTTGCGCAAAATGGATTTGATGTAACATTGTGCGATGTGAAAAAAGAATTTTTATTGCGAGCAATAAATACAATTTCAAATAATTTGGATAGACAAGTTAAAAAAAATATTTTAACTGAAACACAAAAAGTAGAAACACTTACGCGAATAAAAACAAATACATCATTTGAAGAAGCCGCAAAGACAAGCGATTTAGTGATTGAAGCAGTTTTTGAAAACGGTGAATTGAAAAAAGATATTTTTAAAAAACTTGATAACTCTTGTAACGAATCAACAATTCTTGCGTCAAACACGTCTTCAATTTCAATCACAGAAATTGCTGCTGTTACAAATCGTCCTGAAAAAGTAATTGGAATACATTTTATGAATCCAGTTCCAATGATGAAACTTGTGGAAATTATTTGTGGATATTCCACTTCAAAAGAAACTCTCACCGCAACAAAAGAAATAATTTTAAAATTGGAAAAAGTTGGAGTTGAAGTTCAAGATTTTCCGGGATTTATTTCAAATAGAATTTTATTGCCAATGATAAATGAAGCAATTTATTGTGTATATGAAAACGTTTCAACGGCGGAAGCAATTGATACGGTGATGAAGCTTGGAATGAATCATCCGATGGGACCACTTCAACTTGCTGATTTTATTGGGTTAGATGTGTGTTTGAATATAATGAATGTTTTGTATGAAGGATTTGGCGACTCAAAATACCGTGCTTGTCCATTGTTAAAGAAAATGGTTGCTGCGGGATTTTTAGGAAAAAAATCTGGAAAAGGATTTTATAATTATTGATAAGAAAAAAATATAATTACGAAAATTTATAGAGATTGAAATAAATTTTTAAAATAAAATATAAAATATGAACTTTACCTTTGATGAAACACAATTGATGATACGAGAGACCGCTCGCAATTTTGCGGAAGCAGAACTTCGTCCAAATGTTGGCGAACGAGATGAGTTAGAAGAATTCCCTTACGAAGCAGTGAAAAAAATGGGCGAACTTGGATTTATGGGAATGAAAGTTTCCGAAAAATATGGTGGAGCAGGACTTGATGAACTTTGTTATGTTCTTGCGATAGAAGAAATTTCAAAAGTTGACGCATCAGCAGGAGTTATTATGTCGGTGAATAATTCACTTGTATGTTTCGGTTTGGAAAAATGGGGAACTGAAGAACAAAAGCAAAAATATCTTGTTCCTCTTGCGCAAGGAAAAATGCTTGGAGCATTTGCTCTTTCTGAACCAGAAGCAGGAAGCGATGCGACAAATCAACAAACAATGGCAAGAAGAGATGGAAATTTTTATTATCTCAATGGAACAAAAAACTTTATCACAAACGGAAGTAATGCTGATGTTGTTCTTGTGATGGCACAAACAGATAAAACAAAAGGAAGTCATGGAATTTCAACTTTTATTGTAGAGAAAAATTTTCCAGGATTTTCTGTTGCGAAGAAAGAAAAGAAATTGGGAATACGAAGTTCTGATACGGTTTCACTTGCGTTTAGTGATTGTAAAGTTTCTGTTGAAAATAGAATTGGCGAAGAAGGATTTGGTTTTAAATTCGCAATGAAAACACTTGACGGAGGAAGAGTTGGAATTGCCTCACAAGCAATTGGAATCGCAATGGCGGCGTTGGAAGAATCAGTTAAATATTCAAAACAAAGAAAAGCGTTTGGAAAATTTTTAGCAGAACATCAAGCAATACAATTTAAAATTGCCGATATGGCAATGAAAATTGAAGCAGCACAACTTCTTACACTTTCTGCTGCGGCAACAGGTTTTGATGATCCAAAATATGGATTTAAATCTGCGCAAGCAAAACTTTATGCGTCAAAAATTTCTGTGGAATGTGCTCTTGAAGCAATTCAAATTCACGGCGGATATGGATTTATCAAAGAATACCCCGTTGAACGACTTTTACGAGACGCGAAGATAACTGAAATTTATGAAGGAACTTCCGAGGTTCAACGAATTGTAATTTCAAGATATTTATTGAAATGATTTTTGTAAAATAAATTTTTGTTGTCGTAAAATAATTATTGGGACATAAAAATTTTTTGTGTCCCAATTTCGTTTTAAAATGGATTTCTTTTATTTGTGAAACCCGATTTTAGAGTTGTCTTTACTGACTTTTGACAAGTGGTTATAACCCCTTGTCTAGACGGAAAATTTTTCCGTTTTGTTGTCTAAAAGTGGAAATTTTTTCCTGTCAAATCGATTGGTATTGTAATAAAATGATTTTTTGTAATATAACGACTTCACTCAATAATTTCGTCCCGTTTCGGTCAAAAATGACTTGTTTTTTGAGTCGGAAGACTATGTTTGTGACCGAAACGATGATGTTTTTCTCCTGGAAGAGTGTATTTTCGGAAAAATGTAATCATTTCGGTCAAAAGTATAGTCCTCCGACGAGGAAAAACACTCTTCTTTCACACAAAAACACTCCAATTTTATACAAAATATAATTGGTTTTTCCGAATAAATTCCCAATTTTTTGAAACAAAAATACTAAGCTATTCAGTCCTTTTTTTCAATATAAAAAATGGAAATATGTTTTTGGTTTAAAGTTTAAAATTCAGTATCTTTGAATTAACCAAATTTAAATTTTATTTGGTGAAGTGTTTAAAAACCTATTTTAAAATAATGTTTCAAACAATTTTATTTACAATTAAATCACTTATTTACACGTTGTTATTCGGAGACAATAACAACTCAAAAAACATTTGTTTGAAACGCAAACTAATTAATTACAAGAAATTTTATTTATGCGAAAAGAGATTATTATTAATTCGACAAACGAAGAAGTACGAATTGCCATTACAGAAGACGGAAAACTTGTTGAACTTTATGTTGAAACATCAGATAGAGAAAGGTATGTTGGCAACATTTATTTTGGAAAAGTTGGAAAAGTTTTACCGGGAATTCAAGCAGCATTTATCAATGTTGGACATAAACAAGATGCGTTTCTTCACTTTTCTGACATTGGAACAACATATCAAGATTTTTCATATCTAGAAGGAGACGTTGATTTAGACAATGGAGAAGACAATTCCGATGATAACGAGAAAAAGGAACCTTCGCAAGAAAATGAGAAAACAAGTTTTCAGCAAAGAGAAATTCAAGTCCAAAAAATTACTGAACAACTAAAAACAGATGGCAAAATTGTTGTTCAAGTAACCAAAGAACCAACAGGAAATAAAGGCGTTAGAGTAACTTCTGAAATTTCACTTCCCGGAAGATATCTTGTCTTTCTTCCATTTGGAAACCGTTCAATTGGTGTTTCAAAAAAAGTGATGGACTTCAAAGAGAAAAATCGTTTGAGAAGAACGTTGCGAAATTTTGTTCCAAGAGAAAGTCAATACGGAGTAATAATTCGTACAAATGCCGTATATCAAAGCGATGAGTTATTAAAAAAAGATTTGGACTCGCTTATTGAAGAGTGGAAAGAGGTAGAAGTATTGCTAAAAAATAGCGAACCGCCAAAACTTATCTACAAAGAAGGAAATGCTCTTTCAACAGTTTTAAGAGATTTATTTTCGTCAAATGTTGAAAACGTTGTTGTAGATTCAAAAATTATTTATCGCGATGTTGTAAAATATCTTACCGTATATCAACCAGCAGTTGTTGATAAAGTTCAATATTACAAAGGCAAAGATCCGATATTTGATGTTTTTGGTGTTGAAAAAGAAGTTGAAAAAGCAATACAAAAAAAAGTTATGATTCCAAGTGGAGGATCAATTGTCATTGAACAAACAGAAGCAATGACGGTTGTAGATGTAAACACAGGAAAATTTGCGAGAAAGCAAGAACAAGAATTAAATTCGCTTCAAACAAATATGGAAGCTGCAAGAGAAGTTGCTAGACAACTTCGACTTCGTGATATTGGTGGAATTGTTGTCATTGATTTTATTGATTTAACTGATGAAAAAAATCAAAAGCGAATTTTTGAGGAATTAAAAAAAGAAATGCGAAAAGATAAAGCAAAATCAACTATTCTTCCGATGTCTGAATTTGGAATTGTTCAACTTACACGACAAAGAATTAGACAAAGTGTAATTCACTCATTTTCTGAACCGTGTCCAAACTGTAAAGGAGTTGGAATTGTAATTTCCAAATCTACAACTGTAAATAATATAGAAAGATGGTTAAGACGTTTTAAATCAGAAAATCACGGAATTAAAAGATTGACGCTTGTTGTAAATCCACATCTTATAGAATTTCTTCATCAAGGATTTCCAAGTAAAATTTTTCAATTGAAATTAAAATTTCATACGATGATAAAAATGGAAAGCAGCGAATCTGTTTCTCAAAATGAATTCAAATTTCTTTTGAAAAAAAATAAAGAAGATATAACTCAACAATTTTTAAATGTAAATTAAAAAAATAATCATGAAACTCTTTTTAGATACGGCAAACATTGATGAAATTAAACTTGCGGCGCAAACAGGATTGATTGATGGAATTACTACAAACCCATCTCTTGTCGCAAAAGAAAAAAAATCGTTTGAAGAATTATTACAAGAAATTTGTTCAATAATAAAAGGAGATATAAGTGCTGAAGTGACATCATTAGAAATAGATGGAATGGTTAAAGAAGGAAAACATCTTGCTAAAATTGCAGACAACATTGTTGTTAAAATTCCATTAACTCAAAACGGACTTTGTGCTGTTCAAAAATTAAAATCAGAAGGAATTCGTTCAAATGTAACACTTTGTTTTTCTCCATCGCAAGCACTTCTTGCTGCCAAAGCGGGAGCATATATTATTAGCCCTTTTGTTGGACGATTGGATGATATAAGCGAAGATGGAATGAATTTAATTCAACAAATAGTTCAAATCTATAACAATTACAATTTTGAAACACAAGTTCTTGTTGCAAGCTGCAGACACCCACTTCATGTAGTAAATTCAGCACTAATCGGAGCTCAAATAGCAACTCTTCCATACAAAGTTTTTGAGCAACTTATTAAACATCCATTGACAGATATTGGTTTAGAAAAATTTCTTTCCGATTGGAAAAAAGTAAATACTAAATGAAGAAAACTTCTCTTTATGAAATCCACAAACAACTTGGAGCAAAACTAATTCCATTTGCGGGATTTGAAATGCCAATTCAATATAAAAGTATTATTGAAGAATATTTTGCTGTGCGAAATTCTGTCGGAGTGTTTGATGTTTCGCATATGGGAGAAATTGAAATCAAAGGAAAAGATGCCTTTGATTTTGTTCAGTATTTGACAACAAACGATATTTCAAAATTGGAAAGTGGAAAAGTTCAGTATTCATCCATGTGTTACGAGAATGGTGGAATTGTAGATGATATTCTTGTTTATAGCTTTGGAAGATTTTTTCAAATTGTTGTAAATGCTTCAAACATTGAAAAAGATTTCAATTGGATGAAAGAAATTGGAAAAAATTTTGATATTGAAATAACGAATAAAAGCGATGAAATTTCGCTTCTTGCAATTCAAGGAAAAAATTCTTTAAATACACTTCAAAAAGTTTTTGATATAGATTTATCTACTTTGAAATTTTACACATTTACAAAAACAAAATTTTTGGAAAAAGAAATTCTAATTTCACGAACAGGATATACGGGAGAACTTGGTTTTGAACTTTACTTTCCAAGCGAAAAAAAAATTTCAGAAGAAATTTGGAACAAAATTTTTGAATGTGGAAAAGAATTTAACATTCAACCAATAGGACTTGCGGCAAGAGATTTATTGCGACTTGAAATGGGATATTGTCTTTATGGAAATGATATTAGCGAGGAAGTAAATCCAGTAGAGGCAAGTTTAGATTGGATTACAAAATTTCAAAAAGAGTTTGTTGGAAAAAATACAATTGAAAATTCTATTAAGAGTGGAATTGGAAAAAAACTTGTTGCGTTAAAATTTAATGGAGAAAAAGTTTTTCCACGAAATGGATATGAAATTTTTAAAGACAATATAAAAATTGGCAAACTTACAAGTGGAATCATTTCGCCAATTTTAAATTCTGGAATTGCACTTGGGTTTGTTCACACAAATTTTTCTACAGTTGGAAATGAAGTAGATGTTTTAGTAAGAACAAAATTTGAAAAAGCGAAAATTGTTGAACTTCCGTTTGTAGAAAGAAATCCAAGATAAAAAAATGAAAATAGATGTACATTTTTCTCCATCATCAATTGACGAACTTTCTTTAAAAGAAAAAGTTTGTATTGTAATTGATGTTTTAAGAGCGACAAGTTCAATTGCAACTGCATTTTCAAATGGAGCAAAAGAAGTTTTTCCTGTAAATACTGTTGCAGAAGCAGGAAAAATTGCATCAAATACATTTGGTGGAATTGTGCTTGCGGGAGAAAAAAACGGAGTTATCATTGAAGGGTTTCATTTGGGAAATTCACCAAGTGAATATACAGAGGAAAAAGTAAAAAATAAAACAGTTGTTTTTACTTCTACAAATGGTTCAAATGCAATTTTAAAAACGCGATTTGCAAAAATTTCTCTTCTTGCAAGTTTTTTAAATATTGGAAAAGTTTCTAACTTTCTTGTTGAAAAAAATTCTGACTTTACAATTATTTGTGCGGGAAAAAATAATTTATTTTGCGTTGAAGATACGGTTTGTGCGGGAATGATAATCTCATTTATTTCTGAAACGATTGATGTTGAACTTACAGATTCAGCTGTTGCAGCACTTGTGTTGTATAAAAATTTTGGACATAATATTCTAGATACATTAAAAAATTGTGAGCATGGAAATTTTCTTTGTGAAATTGGATTTGAAAACGATTTAACAGTTTGTAGTTCGTGTGATTTGCTTTCTGTAATTCCAATATATTCTAATAACTCAATAAAAAATTTTGAAAGAAAGGATAATTTATGAAATTGAAATTTTTGGTTTTAGTTTTTTTATCTCTAAAAGTTTTTTCACAACAAGATAGTTTAAAGGATAAAAAATATAATGAAAAAATTGAGGAAGAAGTTTTGATTGAAAAAGTTGCAATTGACACAGTTGAATTGAATGGAAAAAAAATACTAATTTTCAACAACTATTCTTGGGAATATATGGAAGAGAGTTTTTCAGATGAAGAAATTGTTTCTGAAACAGAAATTGTAGATGAAATGCTTAATTTATATGAAGAAAATTGGGATGAAGATGTAATTGACTCTTACAAAGAAACACGCGAAGAAGTTATTTCAAATGAAATTTCTATTCAACTTGTAGATGGAAGTTCAATGTTTACAATGCCAATTCATCGAATAGTTTTTTCAAAATTTGGTTTTAGAAGAAGACACTTTCATAAAGGCCTTGATATTGACGCAGATGCTGGTGATGTAATTTATTCAGCGTTTGATGGAAAAGTTCGCTATGCAAAATACAATAAAGGTGGTTATGGAAATCTTGTTATAATTAGACACGCAAATGGTTTGGAAACATATTATGCACATCTATCGCAAATAAATGTTGAGCCAAATCAATCTGTAAATTCAGGAGAAGTAATTGGAATTGCAGGAAAAACAGGAAGAGCAAGGGGAATTCATCTTCACTTTGAAACTCGCTATTATGATTTTGCTTTTAATCCTGAAAAAATAATTGACTTCAAAAATCAAAAGTTGATAAGCGAAAATATAACTTTGAAAAAAAATGATTTTATTCCTAAAAAACTAAAATCAACATATAAATCAAAAACCCATAAAGTAAAAAAAGGAGAAACGCTTTCATCCATTGCAAAGCGAAATGGAACAACAGTAAAAACATTGATGAAGCTAAATAACTTAAACTCAAAGAGCGTGCTTAAAAGTGGAAAAAAAATAAGAGTTCGTTGATTTATTTTGTTTGTAAATTTTTATCTTCCATAAAGTTATTTATGAAAAAAATTTTTCTTTTAAATTTCATTTTTTTCACTTCCATTTTTTCCAACGAAACATATTTTGGAAAAAACAAATTACAATACAAAAATTTCAATTGGTATTATCTTCAATCAAATCACTTTGATGTATATTTCAACGATGGTGGATATGATATTGCGGTATTTTCTTCCGAAAAACTTGAGAACGCATTAACTTCCATTTCAAAAACATTTAAGTATAAAATTACAAAGAGAATTCCTGTAATTCTTTACAACTCTCACAATGATTTTCAACAAACAAATGTTATATCAAGCTATTTGGAAGAAGGAATTGGTGGAGTTACTGAACTTTTTAAAAATCGCATTATCCTTCCTTTTGAAGGTGATTATAAAAAATTTCAACATGTAATTCATCACGAACTTGTGCATGCTGTAATTAACGATATGTTTTACGGAGGCTCATTGCAAAATATTATTTCAGGAAGAATCACGTTTCAACTTCCGCTTTGGTTTAATGAAGGACTTGCTGAATATGAAGCATTGAAGTGGGATGTAAATAGCGATATGTTTATTCGTGATGCTGCTTTGAATGAATATCTTCCTGATATTGAAAATCTTTCGGGATATTTTGCTTATCGTGGAGGACAATCAATTTGGTGGTATATTGTAAATAGATATGGGGAAGAAAAAATTTCTGAAATACTTCACAATGTAAAAAATTTAAAAAGTGTTGAAGGAGGATTTAATTATTCTCTTGGATTTGGAATTGAAGAATTTTCTAAAAGATGGAAAGAAGGAATCAAAAAAAAATTTTTTCCTGATATAAAAACATTTGAAACAGTAAAAGATTTTTCTACACAAATTACAAATCACAAAAAGGAAGAATGTTTTTACAACACATCTCCTACGATTTCTCCAAAAGGAGATAAAATTGTTTTTATTTCAGATAGAGAAAACTATTTTGATGTTTATTCTTATTCTACAGTTGATAAAAAAGTAAAAAAAATTATTAAAACCCAAAGGACATCTAATTTTGAGGAACTTCATCTTTTAACTCCAGGAATTACATTTTCTCCCAATGGAAAAAAAATTGCAATTGCAGTTAAAAGTGGAGGATCTGATGCAATTGTAATTTTTGATATTGAAACGGAAGAAGAGCAAACAATTGTTTTGCCTCTAAATGGAATTTATTCTGTTGATTGGTCTCCAGTTGATGAAAATAAAATTGCATTTGTTGGAATAAATGAAAAGCAGTCAGATATTTTTTTATATGATATGAAAAGTTTGAAACTGGAAAATTTGACAAATGATATTTCTAGCGATATTGATCCATCTTGGTCTAAAGATGGAAAAAAAATTTATTTTTCATCGGATAGAAATTCCAATATAAAATTTCAGTTTGATATTTATTCTTGCGAAATTGAAAATAAAATAGTTTCGCAGATTACAAATTTTCCTGAAAGTGATGAAACCTCCCCAATTGCATCAAAAAGTGGTGAAGAAATTTTATTTCTTTCTGATGCAAATGGAATAAATAATATTTACAAAGCAAATTTTAAAACAGGAAATATTCTTCCAATTACAAATTCTATTTCAGGAATTTATCAACTTTCCATTTCACAAGATGAAAAAAAACTTGTTTTCTCATCACTTTTGGATGCGGGATTTGATATTTTTCTTTTGACAAATCCATTTGAAATGAATTCAATTTCAGAAATTCCAAAAACGGATTTTAAAAAAAATCTCACTGAAAATATTTCTACAACTTTTTCAGAAGAAAATATTGAGGAAAATTATGCATATGATTTTTCAAAATATATTTTTGGAATAGATTCTAAGCCAACAAAAATAAATGATTCAATGTTTGTTGTGAAAGATAATTTGGATTCAAATGGAAATTTTATTGCAAATAGATACAAACTGAATTTTTCTCCCGATATTGTTACAGGAACGGTTGCATATAACACTTTGTATGGAGCACAAGGTTCAACATTTATGGCCTTTAGCGATATGTTGGGAAATCATCAAATTTATTTGCAAACAAATCTTGTTGTAAACGATTTGAAAGATGGAGATTATTCTCTTTCATATCTTTATCTTCCGAAGCGAATAGATTTTGCCTTTCAGATTTTTCATTCATCTCGTCTTTTGGATTTGGAAAACGACGGATATTTTTTACCATCTACGCGATTTCGTTCTTTTGGTGCAAATTTTTCTATGCTATATCCAATTGATAAATTTAAGCGAATTGATTTTGGTGCTTATTTTGTGAGATCGGTAAGAGAAAATCTTACGGGGTCAACAAAAAATTCTCGTTCGGATATTGTGTTTCCATCGTTAAATTTTGTGCACGATAACACATTGTGGGGATACATAAATCCTATTACTGGTTCAAGATATAATTTTTCTGTTTATGGAGTTCCCAAAATTGATGGGAGTAGAAATTTTATTTCTTCTACAATTGATTTTAGAAATTATTTTAGAATTTCTCGCGATTATTCTTTTCTTTCTCGAATTTTTTTGGGAGGAAGTTTTGGCGAAACGCCACAAAAATTTTTAATTGGAGGAGTTGACAATTGGTTAAATCATGAATTTGGAAATGTTGATATTCCAGTTGAAAGTCCTGAAGATTTGATTTTTTTAACGACAGCAACTCCGCTTCGTGGTTTTAATTATTATGAAGGAGTTGGAGAGAAATTTGCAATCACTAATTTTGAAATTAGATATCCTTTTATTGGTTTTGTTGCAGTTGGACCACTTCCTATTTTTTTTCAGAGTTTGATGGGAACAGTGTTTCTTGATGTTGGCGGAACTTGGAATAAAGAAAAATCTTTTAGGGGAATAGAAAAAATAAATGGCGAAATAGTTACAAAAGATTTATTGATTGGAACAGGAACGGGAATTAGAATTTTTGTATTTGGGTTTATTTTAAAACTTGATGTTGCGTGGAGTTACAATATAAAAAATTTTTCAAAACCGAAGTATTATATCTCACTTGGAGAAGATTTGTAATTAGTGCACCTGAAGGGAGTCGAACCCCTAACCCTCAGTTCCGAAGACTGATGCTCTATCCAGTTGCGCTACAGGTGCAAAAAAATTTTCAAAATATATGAATTTTTATTTCTCACTATCTGTAAAAAACATTGAAAAAATTTCTTAAACATATTTCTTTTCTTACGATTGCAGATTTTTCAAGCAGAATATTTGGATTTTTTGTTACAGTTTTTTTGACACGAAATTTTTCTGTTTCAGATTTTGGATTGATTCAAATTGGATTTGCAATTTTATCTTTTGGTTTAGCAGGGATAAATCCTGGAATCCAAATTTATGGAGCAAGAAAAATTTCGCTTGAAAAAATAGATGAAAGTGAATTTATTTCAAACATATTTTTTCTTCGTCTTTTCCTTTCTACAATTTTTATTTTGATTTCAATTATCATTTCAAAAGTTTTTTATACAGAAAATATTTTTTTTGTGTTTTTATTTTTGCTTTCACTTTTTCCAAACGCAATTTCTTTGGAGTGGTATTTTCAAGCGAAAGAAAAAATATCTTTGATAAGCAAAAGTAGATCTGTGATGCAAATAATTTTTTCAATATTGTGCTTTGTATTGGTTTATTTTTTTAGAGATATAAATTTCGTTGCGGTTTCTTTGTTGATTGCAAATTTGGTTTCTGCGTTTATTTTATTATTTGGGTTAGATTTTTCTATAAAAAAAATTCTTTCTAATTGGAAAATAAACGAATGGAAATCTATTTTAAAAAATTCACTTCCAATTGGATTTGGAAATTGGATTGCACAAATTGGAATCAGTTTTCCACCAATTGCGATAGTATTTTTTTCAAGTTCAAAAGAAGTTGGAATTTTTTCTGCTGCGAATAAAATTGTGTTTTTCGCATTGATGATTGATAGAATTTTTTTCTTTCTTTTTTACCCAATTATTTTGCAAAGTGAAAATAAATCACGAGAGAATCTAAAAGAAACTATAAACATTGCTTTAAAAGTTATTTTTGCTATTTTACTTCCACTTTGCGTTTTTTGTTTTTTATTTTCTAACGACCTAATTTTTTTCGTATATGGAACAAGTTATTTTGATGCAATAAATGTTTTAAAAATTTTGATTTGGTTTGTCTTTGCAACAACATTTAATAGCATTTTTATTTTTGGATTAATCTCAATTGGAAAAGAAAAAATTTATTCTCTCACAATTTTTTTAGGAACAATTTTTCAAATTTGTTTGATTGCCGTTGGAAGTTATTTTTCCAATTCAATTGGAGCATCAATTGGAATTGTTGTTGGAGAATTTTTAATAATGGTTTTGATGGTTTTGCAATTCAAAAAATTTGTTTTCGGAATTAATCTGAATTTTTTTTGGAAACCAATTATTGCTGCGATTACAATGTTTGCAATTTATTTTTTTGAGATAAATATATTTTTAGAAATGATTTTATCTGTGTTAATTTTTGCAGTTATATTTTTACTGTTCAAAGGAATTTCAAAAAACGATTTAGACGTTTTAAAAAATATTTTATAATGAAAATTTGTGTTGGTATTGTTAAAAAAAACTTTGTATGGGAAAATTTCTTTTTTCAAAATGGAGTTTTTTTTGAAGAAGTAAATTTTGAGAATTTGAATTATTCTGTTATTGTTGTGAATGATTTTTTAGATGAGTTTAAAAAAGAGAAAATAAAAACATATTTGAAAAATGGGGGAAATGTTTTAACCTCTACAAAATTTTTGAAAAACCTTTTTTATCTCAAAACTCAAAAAATGTATGTGAAATCAATACTTCCAGATAGAGATGAAATTTTTAAAACAAATTTTTTGATTGATATAAATTCAATTTGTGAAATTGTAGAAGGAGCAAATTTTTTAATTGACAAACATAAAAATTATACAACATTTGTAACAGAAAAATTTGGTGGAAAATTAATTTCATTTCCATTTGAACTTGATGAAATTCTTTCTTTGCAAAAAACTCAAACGAAAAATTTTTTTTCAAACACAAAAATATTTCCATATGAAAAAGTTTCTTCTGTTTCAAAAAATGAATTGCGAAAACTTATTTTCAACGCGATTGAATTTTTACATCACAAAAAAAAATTACCGTTTATTCACCTAAATTTTTTCCCAAACGCTCAAAAAAATATTTTTTTATTTAGAGTTGATACGGATAAAGCAAATAAATTTGAAGTTGAGAACCTTTACAAAACCATTGAAAAATATGGAATAAAAGCAACATGGTTTTTAGATGTTAAAACTCAATTAAGCAATTTTGATAGTTACAAAAAATTTGAAAACCAAGAACTTGCACTACATGGTTATTATCACAATAGTTTTGAAACAGAAAAAAGGTTTTTTGAAAACATTTCTATCGCAAAAAATATTTTGCAAAAAAATAATTTTTTCCCAAACGGATTTGCTACTCCTTTTGGTGAGTGGAGTTTTAAAATGCAAACCGAAATTGAAAAATTTAATTTCAACTATTCTTCTGAATTTTCATTTGATTATGATAACATTCCATCATTTCCAAAAAACTCAAATACACTTCAAATTCCAATTCATCCAATTTGTATTGGAAGTTTGAAAAACGCAAATATGACTGAACCAGAAATGAAAAATTATTTTTATTTTGAAATTCAGAAAAAAAAAAAATTGCAATGAACCACTTGTATTTTATTATCATCCAAAAGATGGAAATGAAAATGTTTTGGAATTTATTTTTGAACAAGTAAAAGAATTTTCCAATTTAACGTTTGAAGAATTAGCATCTTTTTGGAAAAAACGAGAGCAATTTTTAAAACAACAAAACTCAGTTGAAATTGAAAATGAACAAATTAAAATTCAAAATTTTTCTGATGAGTTTCAATATAGAATTATAACTGAAAATGGTGAAACTGTTATTGAAAAAAATAATTGTAGTTTGAGTGAACTAAATTTTGAAAAAAAACTTTTCCAATTTGATAAACAAAAATTATTTCGCACAAGGAATTTTTCTCCACGACTTATCAAAATTAAAGTGCAAACATTTTTTAGAAAAAAGTTTTGAATCAATGATAGAAAAAGAAAAAGCATATAATAAAACTTCTGAACTCAGTCAAAAATTTTCGGAGCAATTCTTTTACGGTTTAACACAGAGGAAATAAAAATTGTTGAAGGAAAACCACAAAACAAGAGATTGTAACACAAGGTTTTGCGCTGTATTTATTCACTTTTGACAATGGATTATAACCCATTGTCTAGAGTGAAAAATTTTTCCGTTCCACTGATTGACATTGTGTGAAAATGACTTTACATGGCATGTATTCGTGTTGTAATGGCATGTCAACGACTTTTCGTAAAAAAATAAATCATATTTTTGTGAAAGAAGTTAAAAAAATAAATGAATATTTTAATCGTCTCAAATTTAATTGGTGCTACTTCTGTTGGTGGAATGTTTATCCAAATTCAAAATACAGCAAAATTTTTGAGTGAAAAAAAATTGAATGTAACACTTCACAATCCATTTGAAAAAATTGAGAAAAATAAATTTGATGCAATTCATATTTTCGGTGCCAACATTTCAACATATCATTTTGTAAATGAACTTCATAAAAAAAATATTCCGTTTTTTCTTTCTCCAATTTTTTTTTCAACACATTCTACTAGAAAACTTAAACTTGCATTAACGTCACAAAAAATTTTTCAAAAAATTTTAAGTGGAACATTTAACGATATTGGAATTGTAAATCAAATGTGCAAAATGGCAAAAGCAATTTTGCCAAACACAAATGAAGAAAAAAAATTGATTCAAAATAGTTTCAATATAGAAGAAGAAAAAATCGTTGTCATTCCAAATGGAGTTGATAAAAATTTTGCAAACGGAAACCCGGAAGAATTTGAAAAACAATTTGCAGTAAAAAATTTTGTTTTGAATGTTGGATATTTTGGAAAACGAAAAAACACATTGAAGCAATTGAACATTGCGTCAAAAATGGATTTGCAATTTGTTTTTATTGGAGAAAGTTTTGACGACAATTATTCTTACGAATGCAAAAAAATTATTTCCAATTCAAAAAATATTTTGCACATAAATAAATTGGAAAATAATTCTGAACTTTTGAAGTCAGCATATTTTTCTGCAAAAGTATTTTGTCTTCCATCACTTTTTGAAACTCCCGGAATTGCAGCACTAGAAGCAGCGATTTGTGGAACAAACATTGCAATTACAAAATATGGTGGAACAAAAGAATATTTCTTAAATTATGCTGAATATATTGAGCCAAAAAGCGAAGAGGCAATTAGAAATGCAATTGAAAAATCTTTTCAAAAAGAAAAATCAGAAAATTTAAAAATACATATTTTAGAAAATTATACTTGGGAAAAAATTGCTCAAACAACAATTGATGCTTATAAAAAATTTTTATGAATGCTAAACAAAAAAAAATTGTAACAACTTCAAACATTGAAATTCCCGAACAACTTGGAAAAGAAAAATCAGGAGAATTTCCATTCACTCGTGGAATTTATCCATCAATGTATCGCACACGTCATTGGACAATGCGACAATATGCGGGATTTGGAACTTCCGAAGAATCAAACAAACGATATAAATATCTTCTTTCGCAAGGAGTTACCGGACTTTCCATTGCGTTTGATTTGCCAACTCAAATTGGATACGATAGTGATTCTAAAATTTGCGAAGGTGAAGTTGGAAAAGTTGGTGTTGCAATTGATTCACTTGCTGATATGGAAACTCTTTTCAGTGGAATTGAACTTGAAAAAATTTCAACATCAATGACAATAAATTCCACAGCAGGAATTTTACTTGCAATGTATGTTGCTCTTGCAAAAAAACAAAATGCAAATTTGAAAAAACTTTCAGGAACAATTCAAAACGATATTTTAAAAGAATATTCTTCACGAGGAACTTATATTTATCCTCCACAAAAATCTATGAAATTAATTACGGATATTTTCAAATGGTGTAATAAAGAAATTCCAAGTTGGAATCCGATTTCAGTTTCAGGATATCATATGCGAGAAGCTGGATGTAATGCTGTTCAAGAAGTTGCATTCACACTTTCAAATGGAATTGAATATGTTCGTTCGGCAATTGATAGTGGTTTAAATATTGATGATTTTGCATCACGAATTTCATTTTTCTTTAACATTCACAACAATTTTTTTGAAGAGATAGCAAAACTTCGAGCAGCAAGAAAAATGTGGGCAAAAATTATGAAGGAAAGATTCAATGCAAAAAATGAAAACTCAATGAAACTTCGGTTTCATTCGCAAACAGCAGGTTCAGCATTGACACAACAACAAGCATTTGTAAATATTTCGCGAGTTTCGTTTCAAGCACTTGCTTCAGTTTTAGGAGGAACACAAAGTTTGCATTGCAACGGATTTGACGAAGCAATTGCACTTCCAACAGAAATGTCAGCAATGCTTGCTTTGCGAACTCAACAAGTTGTTGCTTATGAAAGTGGTGTTGTAGATAGTGTTGATCCTCTTGCGGGAAGTTATTTTGTAGAATACTTAACAGACGAAATTGAAAAAAGAGCATTTGATTATATAGAAAAAATTGATGAACTTGGAGGAGTTGTTTCAGCAATTGAACAAAAATATATTCAAGATGAAATTGCAAAATCGTCTTACGAATATCAAAAGCAAATTGAAAGCAAAGAAAAAATTATTGTTGGAATGAATGAATTTCAAGTTGATGAAAATCCACAATTTGAAATTTTAAAAATTGATGAAAGCATAAGAGAAAAACAAATCAAAAGATTGAACGAAGTAAAATCAAAAAGAAATTTTCAAAACGTGAAAATGTCTTTGCAATATCTTGAAAACGCAACACAGACAACAGAAAATTTAATGCCACATATTTTAAATTGCGTTGAGCAATATGCAACTATTCAAGAAATTTCAGATGCGTTTAGAAATGTTTGGGGGGAATACGAAAGTTAATTTTCAAAATGTGTGAAAAAATTTTGAGTTTCAAAATTTTTTTGTTCAGAACTTAAAATAAAATTTCCCGTTTCTTTTTCTTGAATGTATTCTCCGTTAAATTCTTTTCGCACAATTTTCGTTAGCATTTCAACAAAGATATCAATATCCTCATAGTTATTGTAACATCCAAACGATGCTCTTACCATTCCCGGTATTTTAGATTTATTTCCACTTATAATTTCATCAGTTAAAATTTTCTCTTCCTCTTTTGAAATGTTTAAAAGGTTTTTGACATAAGGTTGAGCACAAAAACATCCATTGCGAACACCAATTCCTCCTTCGTAACTTAAAATCGCAGCAACATGCGAATGAAACATTCCATCAACATTGAAAGTAATTACACCAACTTTATTTCTCAAATTAGAAGTTGGTCCGTAAAGAGTTATTTTGGGAATGTTTTGAATTTTTTTGTAAGCATATTCCAATAAATCCAATTCATGTTTTGCAATATTTTCCATTCCAAAATTTTCTAAAATAGAAATTGCTTTTGCACACGCAATTGCACCAACAACATTTGGAGAACCTGCTTCTTCTTTTTCAGGAACATTTGCCCAATGAACCTCATCAAGTGAAACAGATTTAACGGTTCCACCACCAACAATATCAGGAGCACCATTTTCAAAAATGGTTTTTGGAGCAATTAAAATCCCAGTTCCAAACGGAGCATAAAGTTTATGTGCAGAAAAGGCAATAAAATCAATATGTTCACTATCATCATTTGGTAGAATATTTATTTTTCTGTGTGGAGCAAGTTGTGCAGCATCTACAAAAATTTTTCCACCAACATTATGGCACCATCTCGCAATATCATGAATTGGATTTATAATTCCTGTAATGTTTGACGCACCACTTATTGCAACAAGTTTAATTTTACCTTTATATTCTTCAAGAGTTTTTTTAAGATGATCAATTTTTAAAAATCCATCTTCATCTGTTTCAATATGAATTAAATTTTTATGTTGCCTCCAAGGAAGATCATTTGAATGATGTTCCATTGATGTTGTAATTACAATATCATTTTCATTTATGCCTAATCTATTGCTTAGTTTGTTTATTACTTCAGTTGTATTTTTTCCAAATACCACAACATTTTCCTCTAAATCTGCACCAACAAAATCAGCAATTATTTTTCTTGACAAATCAAAAATATCTGTTGCAATTTTTGACTTTAAACCAACACCACGATGAACACCCGAATACCACGGCATAAAATCATTTATGCAACTCAACACTTGTTGAAATGTTGGAGTTGATGCTGCGTTATCTAAAAATATATATTGTTTGAAACCCCCATCAAGTGTTGGAACTTGTGTATCTATTCCAACAATATTTTGTCGTAAAGAGTCATTCATAAGTAAAAAATTTAGCCAATTTATTGAATTTATTTTTTGTAAAAAATTTTTTTGAATTCATATATTTATTATATGAAAGTAACCTCAATTTTATTTTTAATTTTATTTTTTGCACAAAAAAGTTTTTCGCAAATTATTTTTTCTCCACAAGAACTAAATTTTGAAAATGTATTCGCAAATCAAACGGATTCAATTTTTTTTACAATAAAAAATATTGGAGAAAACACAATTTTTATACACGATATAAATTCTCACACGAAAGAAATTTTTTTGAAAGACACAATTTTTACAATTGCAGAAGGCGAAAGCATTTCAACAAAACTTTATTTTTCATCAAAACATAATTTAACATATAAAGATTTTTTAACCATTGAAAACATTGGTGGAAATGGTGTTTTTGCAATTCCTATTTTTGTTTCTGCAAACTATATTGACACAAATTATTCATTTACAAAAAATTTAAAAGATGAAGATTTAAAAATTGCTCTACACAGTTTTACAAATTCTCACACATCTTTAAGCTACAACACAGCACGTGATAAAATGTTTGAAACGATTGATGATTTTTATTTCAACGATACAATTGAATGTGTTTATACAGGAAGAAAAATTTTTGCACAGAATAGAGCGGAAGCACAAAACCAAAATTTCAATACGGAACACACGTGGCCTCAAAGTATGTTTGGAAGCAATCTTCCGATGCAATCAGATTTATATCATCTTTATCCAACTGATGAAACTGCAAATTCTGTTCGCAGTAATTTTCCGTTTGGCTTTGTTGTGCAAAATATAACTTGGCAAAATGGCGGTTCTAAATTGGGAAAAAATTCTTTCAATCAAACTGTATTTGAGCCGCGAGATTTGCACAAAGGAAATGTAAGTCGTTCGCTATTTTATTTTATTGTGCGATACGATTCAAATTTTTCTAACTTCATTGATAACACACAAGAATTTATTTTGAAGAATTGGAATTCGTTTGATATTCCTGATGAAAAAGAAATTGTGCGAAACAATAGAATTTTTTCTTTTCAAAACAAACGAAATCCATTTATTGATCATCCTGAATTTATTGAGCGAATCACAAAATTCAATAGCGTTTATTACACTCCAAAAAAAGAAAAAATTTTTGTTTCAGAAAATTTTATTGACACTTTGATTACAACGGTTGGAGATACAAATGGTTGGAATTTTGTAATTGGAAATTTGGGAAATGACACGTTAAAAATTTTTTCTATGGAGTTTTCTACTCCAAATTTTTCAATTGAAAATTTTTCACAAACTATTTTTGAAAACTCATTTCAAAATATAAAAGTTAAGTTTCACCCAATAGATATTGCTCAAAACTATTTTGATACATTGAAAATTTTTTCAACGGATGAAAACTTTCCTCAAACAAAAATTCCAATTTTTGGAATTTTAAATCCAAATTTTGTTGATGAAAATAATTTTACAACAAAATTTTATTTACAACAAAATTTTCCAAATCCGTTTAATCCAAAAACTGTGATCTTGTTTTCATTAGCAAATGTGGAAATTGTGTCATTAAAAATTTATGACATTTTGGGACGTGAAGTTGTAAGTTTAATCAACAATGAACGATATGAAAGTGGAACTCACAAAATTGATTTTGACGCAAATAATTTAAATAGTGGAATTTATTTCTATAAACTCACAACAAATAATTTTTCCGAAATGAAGAAATTGATTTTGACAAAATAAATTTTTTGTTGTTGTAAAAAAAATATTGGGACATAAAAAAATTGTGTCCCATTTTTATTTTATATAAAAAATAAGTTGATAAAATTATTTTTCTAAAGCTATTTTGGAAAACTTTAAAAATAATTTCTGTCCAAATATAAATTGGAAAATACAATTTTCTTTTATTTGTGAAACCCGATTTTAGTGCGGTATTTATTTGTCCAAATCGTTATTTGGGAAAAATTATTTATTGTAGAATGTGTTGCTTTTAATTTTCTTTTAGTGCTTTTTTGCGAAGGAGATATTTTGGTTTTTTATTTTTTTCAACAGTTGCTTTTGTAATAATACATTTTTTTATTTCTCTATTTCCAGAAACATTGTAAAGAATTTCTGTCATAAAATTTTCCATGATTGAACGAAGTCCTCTTGCGCCGCTTCCTTTTTTCATAGCCAATTTCACTATTGATTTTAATGCGCTTTTTTCAAATTCTAATTCTATGTTTTCCAATTCCAAAAGTTTTTGATATTGTTTTATAATTGCGTTTTTTGGTTTTGACAAAATATTTATCAACGCATTTTCATCCAATGAATGAAGCGAAGCAACAACGGGAAGTCGCCCAATAAATTCGGGGATAAAACCAAAATGGAGTAAATCTTGTGTTTCAATTTTATTTAATAAATCGTCTTTTGTCAATTCTTTTTTAGAAGAAATATTTGCGCCAAATCCTATTGATTGTTGATTTATTCTTCTTGAAATAATTTTTTCAACTCCATCAAACGCTCCACCACAAATAAATAAAATGTTTTTTGTATTGATATTTACAAGAGGTTGTTCGGGATGTTTTCTTCCACCCTGTGGTGGCACATTGGCTACAGTTCCTTCAAGCATTTTCAATAATGCCTGCTGAACGCC
>SXGU01446672.1_pt1 | contig 25451 bp, 22 predicted proteins | sample 3174531 | NCBI WGS metagenome assembly SXGU01 (sample SAMN11356863, study PRJNA531348) | freshwater metagenome | isolation source: freshwater sample F1-140 | place: China: Fuxian Lake, Yuxi | collected 2017-12-25
CCTGCTGACGCAGGCGGTTCGACAATAGGTTTGACGGGTGGGCGAACCGATTGTCGAACCGCCTGCGTCAGCAGGCCGGGTTGAGGTGTGCGAGGTACTGCCATGGAACGCTGGTGGTTCTTGACGTGGCGAACCTACGGAACCTGGCTCCCCGGCGAGGAGGGGTTTGTCGGTTACTACCGCGCACCGGTCGGGCCGCGCCGGATCGATCACGCGGTCGGTGAAGTGGCGAGCGAGGCAATCCCGGCATTGACGAAGTATGCACGCGAACAACTCGTCGTTGAGCCGGTATCGTTGACCGTATCACAGGCAACACTGATCCTGGCCCAATTGCAAGAAACCGCGACGCATCGGGGATGGGCGTTAGACGCCGTCGCGGTGCTGACCACACACGTTCACCTCGTATTCGGGGTGAACGGCGACCCCACGCCAACGGCACTGCTTCGCGACTTCAAGAGCTATTGCAGTCGTGCCTTGAATGCCGCGCAGTCTGACCGCAAGCAAGCGAAGTGGTGGGCCGAGCGCGGGTCAACGCGGTTTCTGAAGGATCGTGACCACCGGGCACGGGCAATTCGTTACACCCGCGACCAAGAGAATCCGTTTCTCGTTTGGCTCAGCGACGAGGTCCGTCACTTGGTCGAACCGCCTGCGTAAGCAGGCTGGGTGTGCGGATCAAATCAACCCAGCCTGCTAACGCAGGCGGTTCGACGAGGACTACCGATGCCCGTTATCCTCTCCGATGCCGCGGTTCGCGAGTACCACGCCGCGGGGTTCTATCTCGCTCGCGGGTTCTTCGACGCGGAGGAAACCGACCTCCTGAATCGCTCCGCGAAGCAAGACAACGAACTCGACAAGCGTTCGTTCGGGCGCGCTGACGGCGAAGGCGGCGTGGTGCGCCTCTCGCTGTGGAACCACCCCGGCGATGGCATCTACGGCATGTTCGCTCGCTGCGAGCGCATGGTTCGCAGTGCCGAGAAGTTGCTCGGCGGCGAGGTGTATCACTACCACTCGAAGATGATTCTGAAGGACGCGAAGGTGGGCGGGGCGTGGGCGTGGCACCAGGACTACGGCTACTGGTATCAGAACGGCGTCCTAACCCCGAACCTCACCAGCGCGTTCGTCGCGGTTGATCCCTGCACGCGCGAGAACGGCTGTCTTCAGGTGATCCAGAACTCGCATCTCGCGGGGCGCATCAATCACGTGCTGACCGGCGAGCAAGCTGGCGCGGACCGCGAACGCGTCGAAGAAATGTTGAAGCGCCCGGAGCAGTTCCCGCTTGTGTACGTCGTGATGGAACCGGGCGACGCTCTCTTCTTCCACTCGAATTTGCTTCACCGCAGTGACCAGAACACGAGCGACAACCCGCGATGGGCGATGATCTGCTGCTACAACGCACGCGCCAACGATCCGTACAAGGAAGCACACCACCCGCGATACACCCCGCTAAGCGTGGTTCCTGACGCAGCCATCAAGCAAGCCGGTGTGAAGCGGTTCGCGGACTCGGGCGATGTCGCGTGGCTGGAGGACTCGCGCGACAGCAGCGCAAAGACGCTGCTGAAGGGCACCGAGTAGCAACTCTCAAACGCGCAACATTCTAACGATTGCCGACGTTCCACGTGGAACATTTTACAATCGCGCCGGTCAGAACGTCACGCCGACGCCCGCCGCGATCTTCAGCACGCGCTCGCGGGCGATCTTCGCGGCGTGGTCCGGGTTCTCGTGGCACGTGTACAACTCGATCGTCACCCAGCCGTCGTAGCCAATCTCCTTGAGTGCCGCGAGCGTGCTTCCAAAGTCGATCGCGCCTTCGCCGGGAATCAGGTGGTGATGGACCCGCGTCGCGGCGATGTCTTCGAGGTGAACGTGCTTGATGAGTTTCGCGAGCCTCCGTACAGTGTCCGCCGGGTCGTCGCTGACGCAGTACGAGTGCCCGATGTCGAAGTTCAGCCCGAGATACGGCGACGAAATCTTCGATGCGAACTCCAGGTACTGGTCCGCGGTTTCGATGAGCAAGTCCGGTTCAGGCTCCACCAAGAGGAGAACCTGCTCTTTCTCGGCATGTTCCACGACCGGCTTCAGCATCTCCACGAACAGCTTCAAACACTCACTCCATGAGCGGCCTTCGAGCGGCCCGCCGGGTTCCGTGGTAATGCACTTCGCGCCCAACTCCTTCGCGAGCGTGAGCGCGCGCTTGGTGTGGTCGATGCGCACGCGGCGGTAGTTCACATCCGGTTCGATCCACGACGGGTGCCAGTACTTCTGGCGGTGGTCGTTGACCGCGTGCATCATGAACGCGTTGATGTTCGAGATCGCGAGGTTGTTCTTTGCGAGTGCGTCGCGCAGCGCCTGCTTGTGTTCGGGGAGCAGGTACGCGGGCCACGCGTGCGGCACGTCGGCCATGATCTCGACGCCGCGATAGCCGATGCCCGCGAGCCGCGCCGTGGTGTCCGCGAACGAGTGGTGCAGGTACGCATTGGTGGAGAAAGCCAGTTGCATCAGAGATCCAGATGGAATTAACGACAAAGGCACAAAGGGCACGAAGAAGACAGGAAGAGGAAGTAGGGCTTTCAAATCAAGATTTCTGTTTCTCTTCTTTGTGCCCTTTGTGCCCTTTGTGCCTTTGTGGTTAATTCTGCTTGTTGAGGTACGCTTCCAGCATCAGGAACTGTTTGCCGAAGTCGTGTTCGGTGACGCCCACGGGGCTTTTGAAGAAGCTCGCGAGGTGTGGCATCGGGCCGCTTTCGCCGCGGCGCTGCGCCAGAGCCGTGAGCCGCACGAGGTCGATCACGAGCGGAGCAGCAAGGAGCGAATCGCAGCCCTGCCACGTGAACTGCATCATCATCTTCGTGCCGAGGAAGCCTTCAAAGTGGATGTGGTCCCACGCGGTCTTCCAGTCGTCCAGCGATTCGATGTACTCGATGCTCACGTGCGATTGCGGCTTGTAACCGAGCAACTCCGCGAGCAGCAAGTCCTTGCTCTTCACTTTGCTCGCCTTGTTGTCGGGGTCGTTCAGCACCTGCCCGTCGCGGTTGCCGAGGATGTTGTGCCCGACCCAACTCAGCACGCGCAAGTTGCGCCGCGCGAACATCGGGGCCAGTACTGACTTGATGAGCGTCTCGCCGGTTTTGAGGTCTTGCCCAGCGTGCGGCACACCACGCTTGCGGGCGAGTTCCTCCAGCGCCGGGAGCGTCGCGCCGCGACTCGGTGTCATGTTCACGTAGGCGAAGCCCGCGTCCATTGCGGCGAACGCGTAGACGCTGCTCGTCGGGAGCGCTGCGGGCGCGGCTCGTTCGAGCGCGGGGAGCAGGCGTTCGAGCGATTTCTGCTCGTCGGTCGCGTCGAACGGCGGTTCCGTGGAAGCCGCGTTCATCACCACCACTTGATCGAGCGCGTTCGCGGTCTTGAATGCTTTCAGGTCGGACTGAATCGCGTCGATGGCTTCGCGGGCGGTGTTCGCGCGGCGCATATCGGTGCGGTCGGCGAGTGCGGTGATCGCGGCGTTGGGCCGGTACACCATGCCGGGCCGGATGTTCGCGCTCCACGCTTCGAGGTCGGCACTACATGCCGCGAGCAGGCGCTCGTCGAACACGTTCGACCGCTCGTGCAGCTCGCGCGCAGCGGTGAGGAAGTTCCCCTTGCGGATGTCGTGACCGCCGAGCACGAACGCGCCCGGTTCATCGAAGTCGTGCCCGCGGAACTGCGGCAATGCCGTGACCATCCCCGTGGTCGGGGTGCGACCGCGTGCGAGCGCGGACAAGCCGAGGGCGGTTGTGCTGGCGACGCCGCCGCACGCACCAATCAACCACAATCCGACGCGCCGCTGGGCCATGAGAGTTAAACGTCCGTCAAAGGTGTGAAGCGAGCGGGTTCACCCATTCTACCGGAATTGTCGAAGCCGCACGCGGCCGAGTCAAGTTCGCCCAGCGTTACTATCCGAACGACGACCGCGAACCGGCATCACAACCGGGTGAGCAAAGGTTGTTCATACCTGTTCGCCCGCTGCCCGCGTCAGAAGGAGCACCACGTATAGAGACGTGGTACGTCATCGTGACTCCAAAACGGACCGCACGAGTGATTCGGGAACGTCGTCGAACAGTTTCACTTCACCGATGCGCGTCGGCAGAATGAACCGCATTTGTCCACCCACGGATTTTTTGTCGCGACGCATCACCGCGATGAGATCGTCGGTTGCGAATTCCGCCAGGGGTGCGGTGGGGAGCCAGAGCGCCTCGAGTAACCTCCGCTGTCGCTCGACCAGTTCCGCGCCAACGAGGTTCAGCTTTTGCGCGAGTCGCATGGCGTCGGTCATGCCGATTGCGACCGCTTCGCCGTGTAAGAGCGTGCCGTACCCGCCGCACGTTTCGTAAGCGTGCGCGAAGGTGTGGCCGTAGTTCAGCACCGCGCGCAGGCCGGTCAGTTCGTACTCGTCCTTCTCGACTACCTCGGCCTTCAGACGACAGCATCGCGCAACGACCTGAGCCAGACCGGTGGCCTTCCGATCGCGAACCGTCTGCGCGTTCGCTTCCAGGTAGTTGAAGAACTCCGCGTCGAGAATGACGCCGTACTTCACCACCTCGGCGAGACCGCTGAGGTACTCGCGTTCCGGCAGCGTGTTCAGGTGCGCGAGGTCGATCCACACGCCCGCGGGTTGGTGGAACGCGCCGATCAGGTTCTTGCCTTTGGGGTGGTTGATACCGGTCTTTCCGCCGACGCTCGAATCGACCATCGCGAGCAGCGACGTGGGCACCATCACGAGCGGAAGGCCGCGGTTGTAGGTCGCCGCTGCGAACCCCGCGAGGTCGCCGATCACCCCGCCGCCCACCGCGACGACCGCGGTCTTGCGATCCGCCGCGAGGTCGTAGAGCGCGTCGTAGAGCGCCGCGAGTTGCTCCATGCACTTGGAAGATTCACCCGCGGGCACGGTGGCGAACCCGGTGCGAAGACCTTCCTCCGCGAGCGCCGCTTCGACGGCGCGCCCGTGCGACTGCGTGTTGGAATCGCACACCACGAGCGCCGTCGAAGCCTTCGGCAGCGCGGCGCGCACGAACGGCCCACACGAACCGCTTGCGGCGTCGCGGGGAGTAATCGCGATGTCGTAACTTCGCGGGCCGAGATTGACGCGAACAGTTTCCATATCCGCAGTGTATATCTTCTTGTGGCACAGGCTTTCCAGCCTGTGCGTGGTCGTACGAGCGGGTACGATATTCGCCGATGTCTTACGCCCCACCCGCATTCGACGACGAAGCCGCGAAGCCGCCCGAACCGCCGTGGCGCGAATTCGGCCGCGCGCCGCTCGTGCCGGTCGCGCTCGCGGCGTCCGTCGGGTTGCTCGCGGACCGCTACGTCGGCGTGCCGTTTGGGGCTGTGTTGATTGTGGCGGCGGTCGCGCTCGTGGGTTGGTTATCCACGCGCATCGCGACGCCGCAATCGGCGCTCGGCTGGCTGCTCGTCTGCGCTGCTGCGCTCGCGGCAGCACACCACCATTCGCACCGGCACTCAACAGCGCCCGACGACATTTCCGCCTTCGCGAAGGACACGCCGAGCGCGGTTCGCGTGCGCGGCACGCTGGCCGACGAACCGGACCGCTGGCGCCCGCCGAAGTACGATCCACTTCTGACGGTACAGCGCGAAGAGAGTAGTTCCGGTGTGCTGGAAGTGACTGCGGTGGAAAGCGTCGAAGGATGGCGCCCCGCGTCCGGCCGCGTCCGGCTTTCGGTGGAGGGCCGACTTGATGACCTTCATTGCGGTGACGCGGTCGAAGTGTCCGGACGCCTGTCGCGACCCGACGGCCCACACAATCCCGGCGAGCGCGATTACCGCGTCTACCTTCTCAATCGCCAGATCACTGCGGACTTTCGTGTGAAGCGCTCCGCGGACGCGGTCGTCCGACTCGAAGAAGGTTGGCGCGCGTCGCTGTTCGGCTGGCTCGCGGTGGTTCGCGGGTGGGGCGCACGCGCGCTCGCGAAGTCGCTACCGAAGGACGAGGCCGGTCTCGCGACGGCGCTTCTGCTGGGCGACAGCACCGCGCTCGACCGCGAAGAGTGGGACGCTTACGTCCGCACTGGCGTGATTCACGTGCTCGCGATTTCCGGACAGCACCTCGTGATTTTGGGCTGGTTCGCGTGGCTCGTGCTTCGCGCGTGTGGAGTGCGCAACCGGCACGCGGCGTGGGCCGTCGCGTTCCTACTCTTCAGCTACGCGCTGCTCACCGGCGCGCGGCCGTCGGCGATCCGCGCCGCGGTGATGGTGTGTCTGGTGTGCGGCGGGATCATCCTGCGCCGACCGGTCATCATGGCGAACGTGTTCGCGTTCTCGTGGCTCGTCGTGGTCGTCGCGAACCCCGCGGACCCGTTCACCGCCGGTTGCCAGTTGTCGTTTCTCAGCGTGTTCGTGCTTCTGTGGGGCGCGGTGCGCTGGCTTCGCCCACGCGAACTCACGCCGGTCGAGCAACTGATTGAAGAGACGCGCGGTATGCCCGAAAAGATACTACGCGCGGTACTGCGCGCTCTCTGGCAACTCTTTGCGATCAGTGTGATCCTCACGGTTGTGAACACGCCACTCGTACTCGCGTGGCAGAACGTGGCCTCGCCCATCGCGCTGTTCCTCGGTCCACCGCTCGTTGTGCTGACCGCGATCGCGCTCGTGACCGGCTTCCTGTTGCTCATCGTGTCGCCACTGGGCGTGTGGGCCGCGTGGCCGTTCGCGCGTGTCACCGAAGGGTGCCTTGCCGCGTGCGAGTGGCTCGTTCACCTCGGTGACCGCGTGCCGTTCGGTCACGTGTACTCGCCCGCGCCGCCGATGTGGTGGCTGGTCGGGTTCTATCTGCTCGTCGCGGGGTTGGTGTTGTTCGATGGGAAATGGGTGAAGCGGTTCCTCGCGGCAATCGGCGTGTGGGTGGTGTTTGGCCTCGCGCTCGGGCTACAACCGCGAACGTCGGACGAACTTCGCGTCACGTTCCTCGCGGTCGGGCACGGTGGCTGCGTCGTGATCGAAACGCCGGACGGTCGCGTACTCCTCTATGACACCGGCACGACCGCGGGACCGGACGCGATGCGCCGCGTGATTGCTCCGTACCTGTGGAGCCGTGGCGTCAACCGCATCGACGAGGTGTTCCTCTCGCACGCGGACCTCGACCACTTCAACGGTCTGCCCGAACTGATGAAGCGGTTCCCGGTCGGTCAGGTGACGATGACGCCGACGTTTCCCGACAAGGAAAGTCCCGGCGTCGGCGCGGTGCTGGCCGCGTTAGAGAAGCACGCCGTTCCACGTAGAACGGTGGTCGCGGGGGAACGATTCACGGCCGGAGACGTGTCGTTCCAGGTGTTGCATCCGCCGCCGGTTGGGCCGGTGGGGAACGAGAACACGCGGAGCCTTGTTCTCTTGATGCGGCATGCGGGGCACACGTTTCTGCTCACGGGTGACCTGGAAGGCGAAGGGCAATCGCTCGTGGTCGCGCAGCCGATTTCGCTGGTCGATGTGATGCTCGCGCCGCACCACGGCGCGAAGAACGCGAACGCCCCGCGCGGGACCGCGGAGAAGCCCGAACCGGGCGCGATGGCGACGTGGGCGCGCCCCAAACTCGTGGTGTCGAGCCAGCGCGCCGGTTCCGCGACGGAGCACCTCCACGCGAGCTACGGCGCGGTCGGCGCGACCGTGTGGGACACGCCCACCGCGGGCGCGGTCACCGTGCGGAGTCATGCGACCGGCGTGATTGCGGAAGCGTTTCGTACGCGTGAGATGCAAGGGGTGACTCGCGGGAAGTGACCCTTCTCCCGCCGCTTGCGGCGTCGCGGGCCAGGCCCATCACCGGCTCGGTTGAATCACTTGCTCCGCGAATCGCTCCATTTCCTCCAACTGCGGGCTGCACTGGAGCAACAACAGGTTCACGCCGGCGGCCTCGAACGCCTTCACGCGGTCGAGAACCTGCTGCGGCGTGCCGATCAGCCCGGCACGCAGTCCGCGGTTGGACACGGAGTAGTCTTCCAGGGACACCCGCTGCTCGAGTTGCGTGCCGGCCAGCCATTGCTGATAGTTGTTGTAACCCGCGGCGGACTGCTTCACGTCCGTGATGCGACTCAACTCGTGCTTCGCTTCAAGCTCCGTGTTCCGCACGATGCTATAACCCGCGACGCCGTAGATCATCGGACCGAGTCCAAAGCCTTCGCGACGGCGGCGCATGTCGGCGATCTTCTCCGCGACGCGCTCGGGCGGATCGCCGTGCATCACATACGCGTCACATGTTCTCGCGATGAGGTTCTTGGCGGCCTCGGATTCACCGCCGGCGTAGATCACCGGGCGCGGCTTGGTCGCGGGCTTCGGTTGAAGCACGTTATCCGCGACCTTATAGAACTTGCCATCGAAGTTGAAGTGGTCCTGTTTCCACACACCGTCGACGACGGAGAGCCACTCCGCGGTGCGCGCGTAGCGGTCGTCGTGCTGCTCGAAGTGGACGCCGTACTTGGTGGCTTCGTCCTTCCACCAACTCGAAACGACATTAAGCGACAGCCGCCCGGCACCGCCGATGTGGTCGATGTTCGCGGCCTGCTTTGCGAGCAACGCCGGACTATGAAACGTCGGCCGCACAGCGACCATCAGTTCCAGTTTCGACGTGACCGCCATGAGCGCCGCGGCGGTACTCCACGCGTCCAGCGAAGGCGCTTCTTCGCCCTTGATGTCGTTGAGGTTCAACTCCGCGACCAGCGAGAGATCGAACCCGATTTGCTCGCTACGAATCGCGAGACGCTTGTTGTACTCCCAGGTGGGAGTCATGTTTTCGTCATCGACATTTCGCAGCCACCCGCCGAAGACCGGCATCCAGTAACCGTAGCGCATGGGAACCTCGTTCAAGTCCACCGATTGCAATGGGTGGGCATGGAGAGCGAAGGTGTTACGACGCACGCTTCACAAGATAATCGACCAGCCGTGCGAACGGATCAAACCCCACAACATTCACCGCATCTGCCACGAAGTTGGAGAGCGCGTTGATGTCGTAATACACGATCTTCCCATCGCGATCATCAATCATGTACTCGATCCCACCCACATCGATACCGGCCGCCTGCATGATCTTCTCGCACGCCGTGATGACTTCCGCGGGCGGAGTGTAGCCTTCGACCTTCAACCCAGTTTTCGGAGCGTCGATGGCACACGCGCCGCGCACCAACTCCACGCCGTCGGCGCGCTGGCAGATATCCGCGGGGCAGAGGTTGAACGATTCGCCCGTGGTGTAGACCTTGATCGCGTAGAGAAACTTCCCGCCAAGCGTCTCCACGCGTGTGATATGCCCGCCCCGCGCTGGAACGAACTCCTGTACCAGCGCCGTATGATCGACGCCGAAATCGAGTTCGTTCGCGTCCCCGGAGGCCGCGAGTGATTCGCGCTTCGCGTACTTCACGATGCCCGCGCCGCTCCCGCCGATGTTCGCCTTCACCACAATCGGAAAGCGCAACCCCTCGCTTGCCTCCAGCGCCTTCGATGCGTGATTGATGACCCGTGCTCGCGGGTAGCCGAGACCGAGCGATTCGAGCAGCGTGAGCTGGCGGCCCTTGGAAATCTCCATCGAGAAGCCTTGCACGCCGTTCACGACCGGTACGCGGAGGCGTTCGAGGTGAGCCATGAACGCGACCGTGAAAAACATGCCCTGCACGCCGCCACGCAGGTACGCAGACGGACTCATCCGGTTGAACACGAGCGCGTACGGCGACGACTTTTCCGCGGGATCGTAGACGTGTGCGCGCGGATCGAGGCGCACGAACGGAATGTCGCGGCGCTCGAGTTCCGCGAACAGCGGACGGAACCAGTCGGGGTGTTCGTGGTAGATCGCGAACGGCTTCGGCATGTCGGACCCTCAGGGGATGCCGACGATTGTAGTCGCATTGGGAGTCGCTGTCATGCCGCTTGCGGCGTCGCGGAACCACTCGATGGTGGCGCGCAGGCCAGCGCGGAGCGAAGTGACCTTACGATCGGGCAGCAGGCGCGAGAGCTTCGACACGTCGAGCACCTTCGACCGCGCACCGACGTACTTCGACGTGTCGTACTGGATGAACTCCGGGTCGTAGTTGATCAGTTCGCAGATCGCAAATGCGAAGTCGCGGATGGAATGTTCCTCGCCCGACCCGACGTTCACGATGTCGTTATCGACCGTCGATGTGAGGTGGACTGTCGCATCTACGAAATCGTCAATGTAGATGAGTTCGCGCTTCTGGTGGCCGTCGCCCCACAGCACCGCTTCGGGACCACCGACTTTCGCGACACGCAACTTGCGGATCAAATCGAAGATGAAGTGCATCTGCCGGCCGTCGGTGTGATAACCGGGGCCATATAATGTTGACGGTACGAGATAAAGGTAACGCAACCCGAACTGCGCGGTGAGTGATCGCAAGCCAACCAAGAGCATTCGCTTTGTCATCGCGTAGGTATAGATACTGTCAATCGGCGTGCCGTTGAGATATTCACCTTCAACAAGCAGTAAGTCGGGCGAATAGGAGCAACTCGTGCCCATCGCGACCAGTTTCGCCTGTGGTTGATGCCGTTGCCACCACGCGAGTACCGCCGTGTTGATTTGCTGGTTTGCAATCCATTGTTCGCCTGGATGGGTCAGGCAGAAGTCGCCGGCCTGGGTCCACGCGGCGAGGTGATAGATCACGTCGAACCGCTCGCCGGCGAAGGCGGCGAGCGGCTCGGGTTGTGTCAGGTTCGCGTCACGCGAGCCGAACGCGGTGACCGCGTGGCCATCGGCGCGCAACCGGCGCACGAGTGCAGTGCCGAGAAAGCCTGTGCCGCCAGTAACGAGAATGTTCACAGGCGCGGCCTCAAGCGTCTACCGGGAAATAAAACTGCACGCCGCGCTCGATGAGGTGCTGGTTGTTCGCGATAATCTCGTTCTTGAAGTTCCATGCAAGCACGTAATAGATATCGGGCGGTGATTCCAACTCGTCTTCCATCACAACGGGTATGTGCATCCCGGGTGACACCAGGCCGTTGCGCAGTCGGTTCTTCTCGACGAGACACGATATCCGTTCGCGGCCGACGCCGAAGTAGTTGAGGAGCGTGTTGCCCTTGACCGGTGCGCCTAAACCGTACACGGACTGCCCGCGTTGTGCCGCGCCGTCGAGGAAGTCGACGTCGCGAGTTTTCACTCCGCGCACACGCCTCGCAAATCGATGGTAGGTCGCAATCTCGTTGCACCCGCTCGCGTCCTCGGCTGCGAGGTACTCTTTCAGTCGCGCGGAGGATTTGCGTGTACCGGTGTGCGACGCGAACGCGATCATCGAACCGCCGTGGATCGGCGCGAGGTAGCAATCGTGAATCGCCAATCCGTGGCGTGCGAGGAGCGCGTTCAGGTTGCGGAGGTTGTAGTAGAGAAGATGTTCGTGATAGATCTGATCGAACGCGAGGTTATCAACGATCTTCTTCATGTAGAGGAACTGTACCACGAACGTGCCGTCCGGGCGGAGACATTCGCGAACCGCATCGGTAACATCGTGCAACTCTTCGAGGTGAAAGAACACGCCGGCTGCGTTGATCACATCGAACGTGCGCCCGAGTTGTTTCGCGGTGCCGCCGTTGAAGAACGTGTTGTGGGTCGGTACACCGGCTTCGTTCGCAATCGCCGCGGTGGTCGTACTCGACTCCACGCCGAGAACGTCGTAGCCGAGCGACTGGAAGTGTTTCAGTTGCGTGCCGTCGTTCGAGCCGATGTCCAGCACACACTTCCGCTGGCCGTCGTTGATCCGCGTATCGACTTCTATCGCAACGCGCTTGAAGTGATCGCTCAACGACTTCGTCACACCGGATAAGTAGGTGTGATCGGCGAACATCACCTCTTTCTTCACGGTGTAGTCGAGTTGTGCGGTGCCGCACGCGTGGCAGTATACAAGCCGCAATGGGTAGCGCGGTTCGGTACCGGCTTCCTCCGGTTTCAGGAAGTGGTTGCACCACGGCTGCTCGCCCAGGTCGAGTACCGGCTCGAGGTTGGTTCCGTCGCAGATGCGGCAAATCATGTCGTGCGTCCGTGCGGGCTAATCCAGGTGCTTGCGGCTCATCCAGAACGACGCGCCGCCGTTGCGGAGTTGACCCGATTTGTGTAGCCAGAACACCGGCAGAACCGGCAGCCACTCCGCGGAGTTCAGCAAAAGTGTCGCGAGCATGTATTGCTCATTATAGTAGTGCGCGCTGTACCCGGCTTCGTACTCGTTTGGTAACTGGATGTCGTGTATGTGAACGTAGACGTTCTGCTTGATGAGCGGCAGGATCGACAGATATAGGTGTGTGGTATCTGTACCGTTGTACGCGATGTGGCTTCCGTCCCAGAACAGGATATCGCCGTCGCGAAGCGAGGCGAAGTGGCGCACGTCCACGTCCTTCACGTGCTCGTAGATCACGTGATCCGCGACCGTCGTAATTTCCGCGCGCGGCTGCGGGTCGATACACACCAACTCACAGTTGATGCGGTGATCGGTGATTGCCTTGCGGAAGAATTTCGTGGAGTTGCCGCTGCCCACTTCGAGAATGCGCCGCGGGCGCAACTTCGCGGTCATCGCATATACGGCACGCGCGTCGTCGCGCTCGAACATCCCGTTATTCCAGTGTGGGTCAGTGTCGTTGACGCGCGCGGTGGGTAGGTCGTCAAGCACCGGGCAATACATCTGTGGGGCGAGCAGTTTCGCGTTCCGCTCGATGGCGGCGCGGTGTCGCGTAAACAGGTCAGCGACCGGCTTGTATACATAGTCGGCCGGGTTCGGCTTGAACACGCCAGGGTAATCGACCTTCACTTTGATGAAGAACGATCCGCGGACGCGCGGGATCGCGAGCGGTTCGCACTGTGTTGCTTCGCGCGCGAACTGGTCGTCCGCTTCTGTATCGGTGAGTGGTTCGCGTGGGGCCGCTTGCGGGCGGTGCCGTTCGCGCATCACCTTGCGGTAACTCGAAAGCCGCATGACGCGGAGGTTCGCACGGCTCAGACACCATTGAACGATATCGGTCACGATCGCACCTCACACGCACGCCGCAGGGCAATGTGGAAGCCCATGCTATCTTCGGGTTTCCAGTCGTAGCGTCCGTTCCCGGACCCGCGGAGCCAGTCATATGGGCCGAATGGGTGGTCACCTGATGTAACAAAACCGAGCGCCGCGAACTTCGCTTCCCACCACTCGCGCGGCTGCACGGTACGGTGCCATGCGACGCCGGTCGTCGGACTCCAGTCGAGGAACGTTGCGATTGAGAACAGCACCCATCCGCCAGGCGCGAGGTGGCACGCGATGTTCTTCATCAGTGGTTCGATGCGGTCTTCCGGGATGTGTTCCATCACCTCCCACGCGGTGATCGCATCAAACTTGATACGTTGCTGAGTTGTGCGACTCGTGAGTGTATATGGTTTCGTGATATCGCAGGTGTGCAAGTGGTGCGGGATCGTGCCCCACTCGCCGAACTGATTCAGTCGCGGGTAATCACTGCCTTCGAGGCCGACCGCGAAGTGCCCGTCGTCGATGAGCGTGCGGACCAACCCGCCGCCGGCGCAACCGAGATCGAGAACCTTCAACCCCGGTTTGTGCCGGAAGAGTTGATACAGGCGCTGGTTGAACCGGAGGCAAATGGAGTTATCTTGCTTCGCGCCGCGCGGGTGAATCGTGTCGATAGAATCGGCCGCGACCGGGTGCTTTGTGTGCAGTTCCGGCACATCAAGTTCGCCGGTGCGGATTGCGGTGAGATACTCATTTTTGCGCAGGAATCGCAGCAACGTTTCCAGTTCGAGCACCTTCCACTCGTCGCCCCCGGCGACCGCGGTTCGCGTGCGCTCGGCCTGTTCCACAACGAGCTTGTGCGTGGTCTCCGCGTGTTCCGTCAACACCTGCTGGAGCCATACGGCGCGGTCGTGCGTGGCGACACGCGTGAGGTGCGCCTGGCGAGTCACCTGCCGGCGGCCGAGCGGGTCGGTCGCGAGCCGGGCGAGATTCCACAGCCCGCGTTTCGTGGCGGTTGCGATTGTTGAAAGCATGGCGATGTCCTCGTCAAGCGGTTGTGCGTTTCGCGCTTGCTGTTACTTCCGTAAGCACTTCGTGGAACCGGTCAGCGGTCGCGCCCCAGGTGAATCGCGAGGCCCATTGGCACGCGGCAGTTGTTCGCACGGCACGCTCCACGTTCGGCATCGCGAGCACGCGGTTGATCCCGTTCGCGATGGAGACCGGGTCGTATGGGTCGCAGTAGATCGCGTGCGGGCCGGCAATCTCCGGGAGCGACGACACGTCCGAACACACGACCGGCACACCGGCCGACATCGCTTCCAACACCGGGATGCCGAACCCTTCCCACAGCGACGGGTACACGAAGCAATCGCACCCGCGCAACAACACTGGAAGTTCCTCGTCGTCGAGGTAACCCGTGCGCTCAACGCGAACGTACTTGCTCGCTTCGCGCACCAGAAAATCCAGCGGGTCCGGCGTTCGCGGGCGGCCGATGAGTACGAGCGTGATGGGTTCACGAGAGTGCGCCGTGGCGATGTGGCGACAGGCGCGGAGCACACCGGCCTGGTTCTTGCGCGTTTCGATGTCACCGATCATCGCGATGCGATTGCCCTGCTGTCGCGCACGCGGTTCGGCTTCGCGGAAGCGTTCTGTGTCGTGACCGAGGTGAACGACGCGAGTACGCCCGTGCGTGATTGGGAAGAACGATTCGAGGTCGTCGCGAGTGCTTCGCGAGTCGCAGCAAACGACGCTCGCGCGAAGGGCCATCAAGCCCGCGGCGCGGAGATACTCGTCCGGGCGCCACGCGGCGCCCTCGTTCATGCGGAGCGGGATCGCGTCGTGGAACACGCCGACCGTGCGGCACCCGTAGCTTTCGAGCGGCCACTGCCAGATCGGGTCGTAACACTCGAAACTGAGCACCGCGTCGAGGTCGCGCACCGAGATGAATTCCGGTGGCGTTGGCGGGTGAGGCGGCGACGCTGGTTTCGCCCGCCGAACGACGCCGCGTGCGATGCGGTACGCGAGTTTGCCGGGGCGCTTCAGACCGACCGCGGAGAGTACACGTCGCCCGACACGGACCGCACGGCGCAGTGACGTTGCTGCTTCTACGTGGTCCACGCGGCGCTGGGGATTCTCGCTGAGCCACTCACCCAACTCACGCTGTTCGCACACCAGTTCGCCGGAATCGAATGCCGGTTCGGAGATCGCAAGAAGACGAAGACCGTCGCGGGACACGAGGCGCTCCGCGACTGCGCGCGCGGCACGAATCACACCACGTGGGTGCGTCTCGTGCAGACAACCGGTCGTGATGCCGACCGTGATTTCGCGCCCGTGGTTCACGCGCACACCAGGGAGAGTAGCCGCTCCGCGTTGTGGAACTCTCGCCACCGGTTCGTGCGGTCGGCGCGGCCCTCCGTGAACCGGTCGCGCTCTTGGATCACGCGCATTGTGACCCGTGCGAAGTCCTCCGCGTCGCCGGGATTGAAGCTCGCGCCGCCGCCGAACTCGCTTAACTGTCGCGCCATCCAACTCCCCTTCGGTGCGACAACGAGGCTCCCGTTGCCCATCGCCTCCGCGAACACGCCGGACGTTTGCGCGTGGTAGTTGTCGAGCGTGTACGGCAGCACCACAAGGTCGAGCGACGCGACGAACCGTTCATACTGCTCTGCGGGCATTACGTCCGAGTACAGAGTGACAGTGGTATGTCGCAACCCACTCAGCGCGCGGCGCAGGAACTCGCTGGTGGGGTCGTGTGAGAACGCGTGAAGGTGGAACTCGACGCCGGGGAGGTGCGCCTCGTTCGCTTTGCGCACGAGCCGCGGGAGCAGGTGGAAGCCCTTGTTTTCGCGGGCCTCGCCGACACACCCCACCGTGTACGCGGGTGTGCTGCGCTCGCGCGTTTCTGCTTTTCGTACGTGCGGGATTGGCGCGAGCACGAAGCTCAGTCCCGGCGCAATCGCACGGTATTCGTCGATGAGTGACTCGGAGTCCGCGAGCAGCCTGATGCGGTCGCGTACCGGGCTTCGCGCGATGCGCGCGAACGCGTGACGATAGAACTCGACCGTGCCGTCGGACTTCGCCGGGTCCGGGAACGCGGTGAAGTGCAACACGAGTGCGACGAGCGGGCAGTTGCCGTCGGGGAGCGATTCGAGCCAGTCTACGACGCCGCGAATTGACCAGTGCCGGAGCGTGTTGAGAAGGAAGAGATCGTTCGACGTGACTGCGAAGCGGCGGGACACGTCGAGCAGTTCTCGCGTGAGGTCGCTTTCGTGCAACCGCCGCGTGCGCTCGGGCGTGCCGTAGCGAGCGTCGCACCAGTGCGTGAACGCGGGAACCACGTTGTGCGTTGTGCGCAGGTCGTTCGCGACGTTGCGGTTGCCGAGGTACACCGGTTCGTACCCGCGAGCGCATGCGGCCGGGGCGAGCGCCGCGAGGTACTCGAAGCAGTGCCCGGAGTGCCCGCTGAGCGAGGGGTCCGCGAGGAACATGCGTGGCAGCGGCATCAGGCGGCCTCCGCGGTCGCGAACGGATGCGCCGTGCGCGTGGGAAGTTCCCAGACCGCATCGAGCGCTGTGAAGAAACGCTCGCGCGAGTGGCGGCTTGTGGTATGTGCGGCGCGCGTGCCGAGAGCTTTCCGCCAACCGGGTGCGGCGAGCAACTCGCGGATCACCGTCGCGGTGCCGACGGGGTCGGTTCGCATGTCGATGGAGATGGCCGCGTCGGTCGGCGCGTCCAACCCGCGGAGGCCGAGCGGCGTGGTTACCACGGCGCGCCCAATTGCCAGCGCGTTCATTACCGGCACGTGTGGCCCGGCGGCTTCGTGAGCGGGCGCGACCACGATGCGCGATTCTTCGTAGACGCCGTTCGTGGTCGGGAGCTTTGTGACGCGGAGGTCGTTCACGGCCCACCGCTCGCTCACCGGTCCCGCGATGGTGAGGCGCACGCCGCAGGCGCGGAGGTGCGGCAGGTACACGTGCCGGTAGAACCATTCGAGGTCCGCGAGATCGCCGCTCCGTTCGCCGCCGCAGATGGTGATGTCGTGGTCTTCGATCGGCTCGGCGTGCGGAGCAACGGCTTCGCGCACCCACAGCGGAACGTGACACGCGGACTTCGCGCCGTGCTTGCGGGCGACGGTCACGTCGGCTTCCGACGTACACAGCACGCGGTCGAACAGCCGGTAGAGTTCCGCTTCGATGCGGCCGAACGCGAACCGTTGTTCCGCTTCGCGCACCGCGACCGGCGATCGCTCCGAGGTCGCGGCGCGGCGTGCGTAGTTGTCACCGGCCGCGAGTACCTTCAGCGTGTCGCGGGGCAGGGCGTGCGCGAACGGCGCGGCGCACACGTCCGTGGTGAAGAACGCGTCCCACGGTTCGCTCGCGATGTGGCGGAAGGCAGACGCGTTCGCGGCGCGTTCGCTTGAATAGAGGAGCTGGCAGAACTCACCCCCGTAGTCGCCCGGCGCGACCGGCGGGCAGTCGAGCGAGACGGCGGGTTCGTCGTCGGGGGCGATCACATTCCACATGGGGATTTCTTGCATCACACAGTGAACGTCCCATCCCCGCGCGCGGAAGTAGTCGCGGTGCGCGAGCGCGGTGTGACTCGCGCCGCACGCGGAGTCGAACCGGCCCCAGGGGTGATACAGCAGTACGCGCACTCAGCCGTCCTCCGTGGCGATTGGGAAGATATGTGCCCCTCCGGGTCACACGCTAAACGCGGGTCGTCGCGGGGCGATTCAACACTTCCTGATGCGCTGCGCCTGGAGGCGCGCCGAGCAACTGAGTGAGCAAGTTCTCTGGCGTGTGGCGGTTCAGCCACCGGGCCCGGGTGGTTTCCGCCGCGGTGCGATAGCGGGCATGGTCGCTTACGACGCGTTGCAGCGCGCGGAGCAGGTCGCGGTCGTCGCGGTACGCTTCGCCCGAACCAGGCCACTGCTCGGACGCCATCCACGTGTCCGCCGGAACGATGGTCGGTTTACCGGCGGCGACCGCTTCCGCGAACACACCGGAACTGCGCGAGCGGTACGCGTTCGCGTCGTAGGGACACAGCACGATGTCCGCGGAACTGAGCAACCGGTAGTAGTCCTCGGCGGGTACGAAGCCGTCGTGGAACGGGCGCTCGACCTGCGATTCCGGGTACGTTTCCAGTTCCGCGAGTGCCGCGAGCATCGCCGGTTCGCGCTCTTCGGGGTGCAACGCGCCGGGCACGACGAACTGCACGCGACCGCGCCCGTCGGCGCGCATCGCGCGTACCAGAGGCGGCAACTTCGTGAAGCCCTTCTCGTCGCGTAGGTCGCCCAGGAAGAGAACACGCAGCGCGGCCGTTACGCTTCGTGCGGGTGGTGCGGGAATCAGATCGGCGCGGAACGGGATGGGAAGCACGCCGAAGTGGAAGCCCGCGAGTGCCGCGTAATCGGCCGCGAGTTCGGCGGTGTCGGTGTAGAACCGCACCTTGTCGCTCTCCGGGTACGCGCGACACGCATCGAAGTACGCGCGGTGCGTGCGCGAGTGGAACGCCTTGAACGAACATGTCTCGCGTTCCAGCTCACGCGGCGAGAGCATCGCGTGGCGGTATTCGAGATGGAACGTCGGCAGGCGGTCGGCGCCGACTCGCTGCGTGAGCGCGAGGGCCGCGACCGCGTCGCGCCCGTAAGCCGTGGGGAAGTACACGTGATCGTTCGGCCCGGCTTCGCAGAGCGAGAGGAATCTCTCCAGGTCGGCCGCGAACATCTGGTAATGCGTGAACTCGTTGTGGTCGGGCGGCGTGCGGTTGAGCGCGCGGCGGAGCAGACCCGCAGTGTCGGCTGGAAGCGGATCGTGATCGTTCGCGTGTGCGGAGTTGTCCGCTTCGTGCCACGGTGCTGGCGGCAACCCGCGGCGCCGGCGCGACATTGCGCGGAGCCAGTCGAAACCGATCGGCGGCACCATCGCGCGGAACACGCCACCGACCACTGGCGGGAGGGTGCGCTTCGCGAAGTGCGCGAGTTTCGCCTTCAGCCCGCGCTTTGTCTGTTGCGGTGCCGCGAGTCGTGCGTCGAGTAAGTCGCGAAGTGTTGTGCGGCCGTCGAGAACGGCTTCGATTGGTGTGTCGCAGAGAGGTGCGAGTTCGCCGCGCAGGGGTATCGCGCCGGGTTGCGCCTCATCGACGATGTGGCCCCAGTGATCCACGCGGAACAGCGGGAGCGTGGGCAGGTCGGCCGGAAACCCGCGGCCGGTGCAGCGCGTGTGAACGCCCATTAACACCTCGAAGCCGCGCCGCCGCGCCGCGCGAGCGACAGCAACACCCGTTTCGACGAAGTGTCCGCGTGCTTCGGTCATCCCGTTGTTCACGATCAGGAACCTGGCCGCCATGCCGTTGTCCTCTGGTGTGCGAATCCGCGAGCGGCGAGTCAGACGTTGCCGAATCGCGAGTTCCGCAGAATCGTGAAGCCCTTGATCAACTCGCGGATGCCGTCGGCGAGCGACACCTGCGGCCGGAACCCAGTCGCTTCGATGCGTGCGTTCGACACGATGTAGTCGCGTTTATCTGGGTCTTCGCCGATCGGGGCTTCGAGTGCGGTGAAGCCCGGTAGTTGCTCGCAGATCGCATCGCACAGTTCGAGTTTCGAGAGGTTCGCGTCGCTGAGACCGACGTTGTAAGGCTTCCCCTGCATTGACTCGAAGTTCGCCATTGCGTGCGTGAACGCACGGGCCACGTCACGCACGTGAATGAAGTTTCGCTTCGCGTGTCCCTCGAAGACTACAACCGCACGGTCCATGACTGCGCGATAAACGAAGTCGTTCACGAGCAGGTCGAGCCGCATTCGCGGGGAGAGGCCGAACACCGTGGCAAGCCGAAACGTGACCGCGTTGCCCGCGTCGAGGACGGCCTGCTCCGCGTCCACCTTTGTGCGGCCGTACAAACTGAGCGGTCGCAGCGGGCTTTCTTCGGTGCAGAACGCCTCCTTCGCGCCGATGCCGTAGCCGCTGTTCGTGTTCGGCAGAATCACGCGCTGCGCATTCGATCGCAGCGAGAGCAGCAGCTTGATCGCGTCGAGGTTCGTGCTGACGGCTGCGGTCGGGTCGCGGTCGCACGCCGGCGCGCCGACGATCGCGGCCAGAGGAATGATCACGTCCGCGTTGTGGAGGGCGAGCGCGAGCGTGTGCTTCTCGCGACAGTCGCCGCGTGTCACGCGAAAGTTCGGATCGAGGCAACAGTCGGTGAGGCTTGTCTGATCGAAGCGGAAGTTGTCGAGGACGTGAACGGCGTAGCCTTCGCGTAGGAGTGCCGGCGCGAGGACCGAACCAATGTACCCGGCGCCGCCGGTGATGAGCACGTTCGTCACCATGATCGCCCCCATCGTCACGCGGCGAGCTTTCCCCGGATCGCCGCCCACAGTTCCACCGCCGCCGCCAAGTCTTCCACCGCGTCCGCGAGTTCTTTCCCGTGACCTGTTCGTACCAACAATGTGCGGCAACCGGCGGCGTGCCCCGCTTCCGCGTCACATGGCTTGTCGCCGATCATCCACGATGCGGTGAGAGCGATGTCCAAGTCGCGTGCCGCGGCCAGCAGCATTCCTGGTTTCGGCTTGCGGCACGCGCACGCCACGCGGTACTCGCCCACGCCTTCCGTCGGATGGTGCGGACAGTGGTAGAAGGCGTCGATCTTCGCACCGCGTTCCGCGAGCAACAGCGAAACGCGATCATGCACTTCACGCACGCAGTTTTCGGGGAAGTACCCGCGAGCAACGCCGGACTGGTTCGTCACCACGACCACCAGTACGCCCGCGTCGTTGAGTCGTCGCACCGCGTCCGCCGCAGCGGGGATCAGTCGCACCTGTTCTGGGTGCGAGAGGTAGTGAACCTCTTCGATCAGCGTACCGTCGCGGTCGAGGAAGACGGCGTCACGCGGCATGAGTGGCTTCTCGCATCGCCGCGAATTTGTGAAGCGCGTCCGGTGTGCCGATGTCGTGGAACGCCTCTTCTTGAGCGAACGTGGCGAGGGTTAGCCCGTCGCGGATCGCCGCGGGGAACACGTCGCGTTCCAGTGACATCGTGGTGTTACTGGGGACGCGCGCGAGCAACTCGCGCTCGATCACGTACACGCCGGCGTTTACCCACGCACTTCGCGACTCGCCCACTACCTTCTCGCGGAACGACGTCACGCGATCACCGTCGAACGCGATGCGACCGTAGTGGGTCGCGTCCGGCACGCGCGCGAGCGTGAGCGTTGCAATAGCGGAGGCGGATGAGTGCGTGCGTGCGAGGCGGGCGAGGTCAACGTCGATGTACGTGTCGCCGTTCACCACGATGGCCGACGGCGCAAAGAAGTTTTCGGCGCATTTCAGCGCACCAGCGGTGCCGAGCAGTTTTGCGCCATCGTGAACGTAATCAATGCGCACGCCGAGTGCGTGACCGTTACCGAACACGGCTTCGATTTGCTCCGCCATGTGCCCAACGCAGAGCACAAAGTGCCGCGCGCCGCGGTCGCGCAGAAGGTCCAGTTGCACCGCGAGGAACGACATGTTGCCGACGGGCGCGAGCGCCTTCGGGCGGTCGTTTACCACAGCGCGCAATCGCGTGCCCAGACCGCCGCACAGCACTATCACGGGGAGGTCGAGCATCACGCGACCTCCAGTTTCTTTGGCGAGTGGGGGGCGTAAGCACCTCGACGCTGCGACGCGGGAGCGTGTTGCGGAAGTTGCGGCTGCTCGCGTGTGTTGGCGAAGATGACGCGGGAGCCAGGCGCGTTGAGCGAGAAGTTCACCTCGGTCAGGTCCGCGAGGCTTGCCCGAATGAAACCGTGCGTTTCGGGCGCAGCGAAGAACATTAGGAACCCGCCACCACCAGCGCCGAGAAGCTTGCCCCCGACCGCGCCCGCGTCGATACCGTCGCGATACCAGCGGTCGATGCGCGAGTTGCTCACACCCGCGTCGAGGTCACGCTTCAACTGCCACGACCGAGCGAGCAGTTCGCCGAAAGGCATCAGCGAACCGCTTCCCGTGAGGACGCGGTAGCCGTCATCGACGAGTGCCCGCATCTGTGCGAGACGCGAGAGGTTCAGTCCGATGCGCCGCGTTTGCGCGCGGGCGAGGTCTTCCGCACGCCGACGGATGCCGGTGAAGAAACAGATAAGGTGACTTTCCAACTCGTGCAGTCGGTCCGGCGCGATCGCTACGCGATGCACCACAAACGCGCCGCGTTTTGGGAATTCGATCAGGTTGAAGCCGCCCACGGCCGCGAACACCTGATCCTGACAGCCGACGGATTCCTTGAGTACGTTGCGCTCGAACTCGATCGCGAGGTTGGCGAGTTCCAGCGGTGGCACCGGGCGCTTTTGGTGTGCGTAGACGGTGTTCAGCAGTCCCACCGTGAACGCGGACGACGACCCGAGGCCAGTCATCGCGGGTAGTTCGGTGGTGAGTGTGATCTCCGCGTCGCGCGTCAGCCCAGTCCAGCGCAGGCATTCGCGGAAGGGTGTGTGTTCGATCTCATTGATGTGGGCGACGCACTCCACCTTGCGGTACGCGACCCGCAAGCGGTAATCGAACATGCGGCTCTGGAACGGCGCCGCAGTGAAGTAGCACGACTTATCGACGGCACTTCCGAGGACTGCGCCGCCGTGCGCGGAAAAGTATTCGGGGTAGTCGGTGCCGCCGCCGAGGAAACTGATGCGCAGCGGCGTCTGAGTGATAATCATCGGGTCGCGTCCGTGCGGGAGGCGCATATGGTGCGCCACCGCCGGTCGCGGTGTCAACCCGAACTGCACCAAAGTGTGGCCCCTCCGGGGCCAGCGCGAAACCTGTTCTTGACTCGTTCAGCTCCTTAACAGGGCGAAGAGGGTCACCCAATCGGCTGCCAGCAGTCGAGGAGTTGGTTGGCGCACGCGGGGCCGTCGGAGCCGACGGTGTATGGCTCCGGTTGCCGCGGGGCGTGTTCCGCGGCGGCGATGATCGGGTCCATGATCTCCCAGGCACGCTCAATCTCGTCCGCTCGCATGAACAGCGATGCCTCGCCCATAATCGCATCCAGCAAGAGGCGCTCGTAAGCTTCCGGAATCGCCTGGTCCGGGAATGCCTTCTTGTAGTCGAACGTCAAGTCGTGTGGTTTCAGCGACACGCCGTCCACGTCGGGCACCTTGGACTGGAAGCTGATCGAGATGGACTCGTTTGGTTGGATTACCATCCGAAGCCGGTTGCACTGGAGCATCTGTCCGGGCGGGAGTGGGAACATCAGCCGTGACCGGCACTTGAACTGAATCAGCACCTCGCTGTAGCGGTTTTTCAGACCCTTGCCGCTCCGCAAGAAGAACGGCACCCCGTGCCACCGGTGGCTGTCCAGTTCCAACTTGATCGCCGCGTAAGTGGGCGTGCGCGAGTTGTGGCCCGCCTTCTTCGACACGTCTTCCCCTTTGGCGAACAGTTTCTGCTTCTCGGCCTCAAGCGCGTCCAGATAGCCTTTGTACTGGCCCAGCGCCATCACCTTCGGAGCGTCCGCTTCCGAGTGAACCTTGATGGTCGAGAGTACCTTCATCTTCTCGTTTCGCAAGTTCTCCGCGTTGTACTTGTTCGGATCCTCCATCGCCACCATCGTCAGCACCTGGAGCAGGTGGTTCTGGATCATGTCGCGCATCACGCCGCTGCCGTCGTAGTAGTCGAGCCGGCCATCGACCGTGACCTTCTCGGCCACGGTGATTTGCACGTGGTCGATGTACTGCGCGTTCCAGAGCGGTTCAAAAAGCGTGTTGGCGAACCGGAACACGAGGATGTTCTGGACGGTGTCTTTCCCGAGGTAGTGGTCGATGCGGTAGAGCTGGCTCTCGTCCCAGTGCTTGTGCATGTTGTCGTTCAGCGCCTTCGCGGTGGCGAGGTTGGTGCCGAACGGCTTCTCGATGATGAGTCGGCGGTGCGCCGCGTCGCCCTTGTTCAACCCCTCCTCGGCCATCGCCGAACTGATCGCGGAGTAGTACTTGGGTGCCATCGAGAAATAGTAGAGACGCCGCGAGTCCGGGTTGGTCTCGTTTGCCTTGAACCACTCCGCGAGCGCCTTGCACCCGCCCGGTTGCGTGGCGTCGGTGCTGACGTAGTGAATGCGCTTGGCGAACTCGGCCCACTTTGCTGCGTCGAACTGGCTACCCGGCAGAATGCCCTTCACCTTCGGTTCAAGTTCGGCGCGGTAGTCCGCGTCCGCGTAGGCCGTGCGGGCCACGCCGACGATGCGGGCGTCGGGCGGCAACTTGCCCTTCTGGGCGAGGTTGAATAGCGCAGGGATCAGCTTTCGCCAGGTGAGGTCACCGGAGGCGCCGAAGATGACGACGGTGAGTGGCTGTGCCATGTGCGGCCCGTGTGCGTTTGAGGATGGAGAGGGAAACGAGAGATATGCTACCGCAGAGAAGTGCGAGTGCGAGTGCGAGTGCGAGAAAAGACCTCAGAAAGTGCGGGTGCCTTGTTGAAGTGTGAGCGCGAGTGTGCGCGTGAGGAAAAGCAGGAAGCAGTGAAAGACAGCAGACCCGAACCGCTCTCGGTTCCAAATTTCTGCCTTTCACTGCTTCACGTCTTCTGCTCTCTGCCTTCCCTCACACCCAGACTCAATTTGGAGAGAAGTCGAACTTGGCGGCGCTCTCGCGGCCGAGCGGGTCGCGGACGAACTTGCGGAAGCAGGCAAGGCACAAATCGAAGCGGAGTTTCTTGCACGTTGGGAGCGGTTGCGGCGGTTCGTCGCTCTCTTCGAGGTCGTTCAGCACGCGAGCCATTTCTTCGACGTGATCGGTCTCCAGGTCTTCGTCAGTCAGTTCGGCCGGGTCGTTGGCTGCGAACGCTTCCATCTTGAGCACGTACCGCTCGGCTCCGTTTTGGGTCATGTCCGTACCGCAGACGTCGCAAGAGAAGTGCATCATGACCGTAGGGGCCTTTGAAGGGGGTCACGGAACCGCAACGTTCGACCAGAGAGGTGGTCGGTCGGGCGGTGGCGGTCGAGCGAGTCCGATGTGGAGCGAACCGCCGAATGAAGCTCGTATACTCCACAACTCGCAGTTTCGCGACGCACTGTCAACCGGAATTATCCGCACAATCCGAGTAAACCGTACTCGTGTTTGCTCAGAGAGAAAGTGCTCACCTTCGGTAATTTTCCCCTGGACCGAGGCGGCGTTCTGTGCCTTCCATTTCCCCGATGACGGCAACTGACTGCGCGAACGCCAGCGCAAAATCCACGTTCACCAGAAATGAGAGGACAGAAAGCAGAGGGGAGAGGACGGATCAGGAGAATGAAGAAACGCCTTTGAGCGTTCGATCCGGTGGGGCGAAATGAGTCGTTTGTAGCCAGACTCCCTCGCCCCTGCGGGTCGCACGCTCAACTTTTCTCTCTTGATCCTTGTTAGTCTCCTGTTCTCTGTTTCCAGTCGCTGGACTCTTCATCCGTCACAACCCATCCTCTCGCCACTGCCGTTACACACGTTTCCACCCGTCGCCGGTGTGGGGCCAATCGCCTGCGGCGCGCCTGGTTGCGTTATTTGGCG
>SXGU01090968.1_pt1 | contig 25433 bp, 20 predicted proteins | sample 3174531 | NCBI WGS metagenome assembly SXGU01 (sample SAMN11356863, study PRJNA531348) | freshwater metagenome | isolation source: freshwater sample F1-140 | place: China: Fuxian Lake, Yuxi | collected 2017-12-25
CCCCAACGCACCACGATTCACGTTTAACAACTCGGATGTCGATTACACCGCGAATCCCCACACCTATCGCGCGGTGAACACGCCGCAGATCGTCGAGAACCTGAGCTATCTCACGGGCAAGCATGTGATGCGTTTCGGCGGAAACTTCCGGTTCTACCAGCACAACGATCAACGGGGCGACGTCGGCGGCACGAGCCTTACGCCCGCGATTTCGCTCTCGCGCATTACGCGCCCGCCGGCCGGATTCACCCTGCCCGCCGCCGGTTCCGCCACGGTCCCGGGAATCCACGCCACGGACCTGAACCGCCTCCAGGGCACGATCAACGATCTGTTGGGAATACCGGCAGGTCTGACTCAGGTCTTCATGGGAGACCTCAAGCACGATACTTATGCGCCATTTCTATCGGGGCCGAAGACCGTAAACGTGTGGGCGCAGGGCCAGCGCGCGCGACAATTCAACTTTTTCGTTCAGGACGAATGGAAACTGCGGCGAGACCTCACGATGAACTACGGTGTCCGGTGGGAAGTCAATCCACCGGCGACCGAAGCCGGAGACCGGGCCTACGTTCCAGACAAGGCGATCGACGGCAGCCAGGGGCCGGTGACGTTCGTCCACGCGGATCGCTGGTGGAAGAACTATAACCGCGCCGCGCTCGCCCCGAGGTTGGGCTTCGCGTGGTCGCCGGGCGGATCGTCCAGGATGGTAGTACGCGCGGGCTATGGCATCGCGTTCGACCCGGTGGGCACGTTCCAGGTCACGTCGGTAGCGGCGTCCGTTCCGGGCCAAACCTATATTTGCCGGGCAACCTTCAGCGGCGCCAATGGCGCGCTGGCCACAACTCCCGGGTGCGCGGGCGTGGCCGACATCCGATTGGGCGCGGGGTTCCCCAACAGCCTCCCGCCTCCCACCGCGAAGCCCACGAGTTTCCTGAAGCCGCCCGCGCAGGTGCGAAGCAACGCTCCAGCCGTACGGGTATTCGATCCGAACCTGAAACTGCCCACCGTCCACATGTGGAATCTCACTATCCAACGCGAGTTGCCGGGGGGGTATGTCGTCTCGGGCGGTTACGTGGGACGTCGCGGTACGCGCCTCTACCGCGCCTGGGACGTGAATCAGATCGACTCCGCTCCGATTCTGCCATCGTTTCTTGCGATGAAGGGGAACGTCGGTCTTGGCGGCGGCTGCCGTCCGGATGGCACCTTGGCAAGCGGGAGTGCATGCGCGGGCGCGGCGCCGGTCGCGATCCTGCAACGGGGAATCGTCAACCAGACATTCATCAACTCTGCGACCACGGTGACGGATCTGGACCAGAACGCAGCCGGCAACTTCGCGGGACGCGTTGAGCAAACGACTCTGCTGGCGGGGCTGCGGCCGAATCCGCAGTTTGCGCAGATTCTTCAGATCGACAATGGCGGCGACTCCAATTATCACGCCGCGCAGTTCACGTTCCGAAAACGCTACGACAAGGCGGGCTTGCTGGTTCATGGGGCTTACACACTGTCGAAGTCGATCGACGACCTCTCCATCGATCCGGTGGCGGCTGCGGTCGGCGGTGGATTGACCACGACCAATGCCCGTACTCCCGCGGACGGCCGCAACTATCGTAACGAGCGCGCGCGCAGCGATTTCGATCAGCGGCATGTGGTCAACTTCACCGGAATCTACGAACTGCCGTTCGGCCGCGGCAAGCGCTTTTTCGACGCAGTTCCCAGGGCGGTGAACGCCCTGATTGGCGGATGGAGCCTGAACGGGCTCTACACCTATCAATCCGGCGAGCCGTTTACAGTGCGCTCCGGCGTGCTCACGGCGAACTTTACGGCGCAAAGCCGCGCCGCTTTGAAACCTGGAGTTCCACTTCCGCAGGCACAATTGCAGTCAAAGGACGGGGTGCGGGGACCGGTTTACTTTCCGAATGCGGAGGCATTTACGTTTCCCGCGCCCGGAGAGCTTGGGATTGGCCGTAACGTTTTCCAGGGACCGAGCTACTGGAACCTGGATGCAGGCGTGACCAAGGGTTTCCAGTTCACGGAGCGAGTGAAGATGGTTTTCCGCGCGGAGTTCTTCAACGCCTTGAACCATCCGAACTTCCGCAATCCGCGCGACGCGAGCGTTGGCAGCCCGGCGATCACGTCCGGCCTATTTGGGCAAGCGTGTTGCGTTACACTCTCGACAGCGAGTTCGGCAACCACGAACCAGAACGGCGAGAGCTGGCGAGTCGTGCAACTTGCACTGAAGCTTTCGTTCTGAGGACGACGGCTTCCTTCAGCGCAAGCAAGAGCGCCGTTGCCGTCCCCGACGATCCCCGGTACTTCAACGCCCGAGTACGTTCACTCACCGCAAAACCGCCAAACGAAACACAAGCCAGATAATCTTGATTCCCGCGAGGACGCTCCCTTTCAAATTGCCGGACACCTTACTAACACCGATGCGGCAGTGGTAAGTCACAGGCACCTCCATCACGCGCAGCCTGTGGCGAAGGGCCTTGATCTGCATCTCGACGGTCCACCCGTAATTGCGGTCGCACATGCCGAGCGTCCGCAACGACGACGCGCGGATCGCCCGGAACGGACCCAGATCCGTATACCGGTGGCCATAAATGATGCGCATCAGCAGCGTCGCCAGCCAGTTTCCAAACCTCTGGTGCGGCTGTAGAGCACCGGCGTCCGCGTTCCCCAGCACCCTGGAACCGATCACGAAATCCGCGCGTCCCTCCATGATAGGAGCGATCAACAGGGCAGCCTCGGCGGGTTCGTCGCTCGCGTCGGCATCCATGAAAACCACGATTTCGGTATCCGGCGAGGCCGCACCGACGGCGCGCAAGCAGGCCGCGCCGTATCCGCGTTCCGCCTCGAAAACCACCGTCGCGCCATGCGCTCGCGCCACTTCCGCGGTCCGGTCGGTCGAACCATTGTCGGCTACGAGAATCTGGCGGTACAGGCCTTTGGGAACCCGGTCGAGCGTACGCCCGATCGCCGCTTCCTCGTTCAAAGCCGGTAGCACCAGAACTGTTCGCGGCGCTTCGGATGGCATAAGATGAGAAAGGCACATCAAAGTGGAACAACCCGGCCCTGAAACATCTTCGGCATCCAGATCGGCGGTCTCAAGCTTGTTGTTCTGGCTGCGCGACCTGCTGCTGTCCGTCCTTTTGGCGTTCATCCTGATCGTCTTCGTTTACCAGCCGGTAAAGGTGGAAGGCACCAGCATGATGCCTTCGCTCACGGACCAGGAACGAATCTTCATCAATAAGTTCACCTACCGCGTCGGAGCGATCGAGCGCGGCGACACGGTGGTGTTCTGGTTTCCGCTCGACCGGTCCAAGTCCTATATTAAACGTGTTGTCGCCGTACCAGGCGATACCGTCGAAATCGATCTTGGCAGGGTCCTGGTCAACGGCCGAGAAATCGACGAGCCGTACGTTCCACAGGAATACCGCGACCGTGTCTCGTACCCGCCGACGGAGATCGGCGAGAGGCAATACTTCGTCCTGGGCGATCATCGCAGTTCTTCGAACGACAGCCGGGCCTGGGGGACCGTGGAGCGCGGTTTCATCTACGGCAAAGCCGTCTTCGTCTACTGGCCGCTCCAACACATGGGCCGTTTGCGGTAATCATCAGCGCTTCCCGAACAGCCACATCCCAAACGTCAGCACGGCGCTCACCACGAGACACGTGACAACGGGAAAATAGAATACGGAGTTTCTGCCGCGGATCTCGATGTCGCCCGGCAGCCTACCGAGGCGCACTGGCCACTTTTCTCCGATGGTCATAAATAACCCGATGCAGACCAGCAACAACCCGGCGGCGATCAGACTCCGTCCCATCTCAGCGGGTGGCAACCCGATCCGCCGACGGCAAATCCCGCAGGAGTTTCTGCTTCACTTTCCCTGTGGCCGCCCATTCGGTTCCGCGCCGCAGAGTTACCATGAATCCGGTGCAGTTCATCGCTTCCATGTCGTGCCCAAGCATGGTGTGAAAGACCCGCCCGTTTCCATACTTGACGGTGAAGAGCAGTGGTTCGTGCTCACCTGTGCCGCCGAATTCGGTTTTTGACAGCGCTGTTCCAAGGACGTGCATGTTCTCCGCGGGACCGCGCATGCTGTCGTACAATTCGTCCTTCGCGTGCATCCAAAGCCGAGGCATTCCTTTCATGATGGGATGCTGAGCGTCGCGGGTCGCAATCTGGTATTCATGCCGCTGTCCGTGGTGGCCGCCCTTTCCCGGCTTCGCCTCCACCACCAGCCTGCCGTCGCGGAAACGGGCCATCGGCCCCGATTTTTCGTCGCGCCCGCCCCATCCGCCGAGCGCGATCATTTGATTGAACGCCTTCCACTCGGGAAATGCGTTGTCGGCCGCGTGATAACTCACGAAGCCGCCGCCGTTACGGACGAACTTCTCGAAGTTGTCCATGACGGCCTGCGGCCAAGGCTCGCCGTTGTAGTTCGAAACCACCACCGGATACTTCGCGAAGTCCGGGTTAAAGCCGCTGAAATCGCCCTTTGCGGGCGGGGATGTCACGACGTCGCACGCGAACAGTCCTCCCTCCTCAAGTTGTTTCTTGAGGATCGGCGTGGTCTCTTGCCATTTGTGATTGTTCTGTCCATCGATAATCAGGCACTCTAGGGGAGCGGCGGCGAACACCGACGCCGCGAAGAAAATCGGAAGTGTGAATTGAAGTGTTCGGAACATGGCGGAATCCTGTGTACGAATGATACTATCACCCTCATGATACGCCGTTTCGCCGCACTCGTCCTGGCAATCTCAGTTTGCACGCCGCCGCTTGCCGCGCAGGGAAAGAACACCGATGGCCAGAAAAAGAAGGGCGCGAAAAAGAGCGCGGAGCCGAATCCCGAAGCCGCGGTAGTGCTCACCCTCGCGCCCGCCGCGATCGCCGGCGAACTTCCCGGCGAACGCGCGAGCGATCCTGGCAAGCAGTCCGACTGGCCCTCGATCGCTTACGCATCCGATGGCGCGGCCTTCGCCGCATTCATCGAATGGAACGACAAGGACGCCGACCGCGTGCTCGTGCGGCGAAAGCCACCCGGCGGAGCCTGGAGCGCGGCCACGGAACTCGCGGACGGCAACTGGGATCACTACTCTCCCGCTGTAGCCGCGAGGGGAACCGGCGCGCTGGTGGTATGGTCCGGGCAGTCCGACGGCAACTTCGAATTGCATGCCACCGAAGTATCGGCCGACGGCAAAGCGTCGAAGCCCGAGCGCCTGACCCGAGCCCCATTCGGCGATTTCAACGCTCGCGCGGTGTCGGACGCCGCAGGCCAGGTAACCGTCGTCTGGCAATCGTTCCGCGACGGTCAGTCAGACATCTACCTGCGACGCCTCACCGGTAAGCGGTGGGGTCCGGAAATAAAAGTTTCGACCAGCGGCGCGAACGATTGGGAACCCGCCGTTGCGCTCGACAGGCGAGGCGTCGCGTGGATCTCGTGGGATTCCTATCAGGCAGGCAACTATGATGTCTTTCTGCGCTCGTTCGACGGACGAAAACTGAGCGCGCCCGTCGCCATCACCACCGAAAGCGCGGCGCAGTTTCATTCGACCGTGGCCGTGGACGGCGAAGACCGCGTCTGGGTGGCTTGGGACGAGGGCGGAGAGAATTGGGGTAAGGATTTTTCGCGCTCAAGCGCCGCACCCGGCAGCATGGGTCTGCACCATTCGCGCAAACTGGGCCTGCGAACGTACGCAAACGGCCGCGTGCAGAACACCGCGGCCGATCTGGCTCCGGTCCTGACCGGCCGCATGACGCGCTACGCCGAACTGCCGCACCTCGCCTTCGACGGAAGCGGCGCGCTGGTTCTGGTTTTCCGGCATTGGACCTCCACGCGGCCCAACGAAATTTATCATTTCTACGCAACGCGCCTGAGCGGCTCCGCATGGTCGCTGCCTTACCGTTTCGCGCAAAGCTCGGGGCACAACTCGCAGCATGCGTCGCTCGCAAGAAACGCATCGGGCGCGATCGAGACTGCCTACGCGAGCGACGGACGATCCGAAACCAACGTCCCCACCGATCAAGCCCATGCGCTCCACTACAACGTCTACGTTTCCACAATTCCGAAGGGGAGCGCGCCGCCGGCTCCCGCGTTCGCGGACGCCGCGCTGCCGTCACCGGGTTCGCGCCCCGCTCAGCGTCCGCGCCACTCGATGACCGTCGCGGGCAAGACCTACAAGCTGTTGATGGGTGACGCCCACAGGCACACGGACATCCGTGGCCACAGCGGCGTCGATGGCTCGGTGCTCGATACCTACCGTTACGCCATGGACGCCGCGCAACTCGACTGGCTGGGCACGGCCGACCACAACGAGGTCCTTGGCGGGCGTTGGCCCGACGGGCTTCGCGACTATCAGTGGTGGACGGTTCAGAAGACGGTCGATCTGATGACGCACTCGCCTGTGTTCACCGGCGTTTACAGCTACGAGCACAGCATGCAGAGACCGGCGGGGCATCGGAACATTTTGTTCCTGAAGCGCGGCGCGCCGCTACGCATGATCGACCGCGAGAGGAAGAGCGACGACAACCTGCCGCCTGAGTTGTGGCGGTGGATGGAGGCGAACGTCTTCACGCAGAAGGGGCAAAAATCCGTGATCGTTCCGCACACTTTTGGAGCGGGCCCGCTGGCGGATTTCAATTGGCCGAACGCGCGCTTCGACTGTTTGCTCGAAATGTACCAGGGCTGCCGGGGCAGTTACGAATCCTTCCGTGCGCCAGAGAAAGAGAAACGCGGACCCACGCAGGTGGACGAGCCGGGTCACTTCGCGCAGGACGCGCTCGCCAAGGGCAATGTCTACGGGTTTGTGTCGTTCAGCGACCACGGCTCGACGCACAATAGCTGGGCGGCCGTCTGGGCGCTCACCGAGGACCGCGCAGGAATCCTCGATGGCATGTACGCGCGCCGGACGTACGCGGCAAGCGACGAGATCATTCTAAAGGTCACGGCGGATGGACACATGCCCGGCGAGGAGTTCGCCGCGCCGGGCGGCAGCGCGCCTCTTATTGAAGCGAGCGTCAATGCGCCTGACACGATCCTACGGGCCGACGTCATAAAGGATGGCAAGTATGTGTTCACGACGCGTCCGATGAGCCCCACGGCCACGCTGAAGTTCCGCGACAACGATACGAAGGCGGGACGGTCATACTACTACGTGCGCGTATTTCAGCGTGATCCGGAGAATCCCGATGGCGATCCGGAGATTGGTTGGGTCTCGCCGTTTTACGTGACGTATCCGTGAGCTTGAACATGAAGCGGCGTTCGTTCCTTTCGGCTGCGGGCGCGGCCGCGGTCGAAGCGGCATGCTCGAAGTCCACGGCCGATTTTGAATTAGACGGCATCAGCCTCGCCGACATCGCCGCCGGTCTCAACAGCGGGAAGTGGACGTGCACGCGCCTGGCGGAGTTGTACCTCGATCGCATCGAGGCCGTGGATCGCAAGGGTCCGCAACTCGCGTCGGTGATTGAAGTGAATCCGGATGCGATGGCTCTCGCCGCGCAGTTGGACCGGGAGCGCAAGGACGGCCGTATCCGCGGCCCGCTGCACGGTATTCCGATCCTGGTTAAGGACAATATCGATACCGGCGACCGCATGCGTACGTCGGCGGGATCCCTGGCGCTGGCGGAATGGCGCGCTCCTCAGGACGCATTCGTGGTGAGGCGTCTGCGCGCCGCGGGCGCTCTCGTCCTCGGAAAGACGAATCTCAGCGAATGGGCGAATTTCCGCTCGACTCATTCGAGCAGCGGATGGAGCGCGCGCGGCGGCCAAACCCGCAACCCCTTCGCGCTCGACCACAGTCCCTCGGGATCGAGCTCGGGTTCGGGCGTAGCGGCAGCCGCGAGCCTTTGCGCCGCGGCCATCGGGACCGAGACTGACGGATCCGTGACGAGCCCTTCCTCGATCAACGGCATCGTGGGTATCAAGCCCACGGTGGGACTCCTTAGAGGCTTGGGAATCATCCCGATCTCCGCCAGCCAGGACACCGCCGGTCCAATGTGCCGCACGGTTCGCGATACCGCCCTTGTGCTCAACGCCATGCTTGGCCCGGACATACCTCAGGACTATACGCGGTCTCTCGACCCGCGCGGCCTTCGCGGCGCGCGACTGGGCATCGCTCGAAGATTTTTCGAGAGTAATGCGCCGCTCGATCGTTTCCTCAACACTTGCGTCGACATACTGAAAAAGGCGGGTGCGGAGGTCATTGACCCAGCCGACCTTCACACACACGGCCAGATGGAGGGCCCTGAGATGGAGGTGTTGCACTACGAATTCAAGGACGGGCTGAACCGTTATCTGGAGCGACTGCCGGATGGCAGTCCGGTGCGGTCGCTTGGGGATCTGATTGTGTTCAACGAGAAGAATCGCGATCGTGAGATGCCGTTCTTCGAGCAGGAATTGCTCGTGCGGTCCGTAGCGAAAGGTCCGCTTACGGAGGCGAGGTATCTGAAGGCTCGCGCTGATTGCCTCCGCTTGTCGCGAACGGAAGGCATTGACGCCGTCATGGCGAAGCACAAGCTGGACGCGCTTGTGACGCTGACGTCCGGACCCGCGTGGTTCATCGATCATGTGAACGGCGACCGCGATACCGGCGGATGCACGACGCCGGCCGCGGTCGCGGGCTATCCTCACATAACCGTGCCGGCGGGATTTTACCGCGGCCTTCCGGTCGGGCTGTCGTTCTTTGGATTGGCCTGGAGCGAAGCGACGTTGTTGAAGCTGGCTTTCGGCTGGGAGCGGGAGTCTGAGGCGCGGCGAAAGCCGACGTTCGCGGCGGGTTGACGCTCGGAGTTGATGTGGTCAGGCAAAACCAAAATCGCCGGCATCAAGATCCACGACACCCGGATGATGCGACTGATGGATGTACTGCTATACGGAGGCACGCAACTCAACGGATGGCGTTCCGCCGAGATCCATCAAACCATCCTCGCCACCTTCGGCCTGTCCGCCGGTGCCTACACCCTCACTCAAACTCCGCTACGACCTTCGCAAGATGAAAGCCCATAGCCTGCTCGAACGGATCGGACGAAGCTACCGCTACCGCCTCTCCGACAAAGGAGCCAAAGCTGCACTCATATGATCAGGTACTTGCGCTTTAAGGTGCCTGGAACTTCGGTCTAGAAGCGTGAGGGAAGAACGGGGCGAATAGTGGCGACGATTTCGTGGACTGCCCGCAGATCGGATGCAGCCTTCGAGGCAGCGTCGCGCGATCGGAATGGGCCGAGGCGGACGACGTGCCAAGTGCGTTGCCCGCGGTCGATCTGGTCCGACAGGGTCGCCTCGTAGCCTCTGTTCCGGAGCACTCCTGCCAGGCGCTCAGCGTTGCCCTTTTTCGAAAACGAGCCGGCCTGTACGGTTAGTTGAAGGTTCGTCGCATTTGCAGCGGCAGACTCAGTTGGATCCGGCGTAACAGCAGAAGCCGGCGCGGGCGTGGAGGATTCTTCCGTCTGTTGCTCCACTGGCGGAGCAGGGAGCGGGGTGGAATCGACGGGCGGTTCCGGGCTTGGCGATGTACGCGCCAGATCGGGAGGGTTCGGAACGGCGGGCGTTTCCGGCGCAGGCGGCGCCGACGGAGGCGCTTTCGTGGGCGGTTGCTCGTGTGGCCTGCCCGCAGGGTCTGATTGCGAAAGCGGCACCAGGCTCTCAAACGGCATGGCTTCCGCCGGCGCTCGTAACGCAACGGACCCGGTGATAGCCATCCCGGGAGTTCTCATCTCCCTGCCCGTGTTCGGTTCGAGAAACTTCTCCGGGTTCCGCACACCAGGAACCGGCTGCCCAGCCGGGATCGGGCGAACCAGTTCGGGTGTAACGATCACGATCAGCTCCGTGTTCTGCTTTCTCTCCGATTTGGACTGGAATAGCTTTCCTAACACTGGAATATCGCCGATAAAAGGGATCTTCTCCAGCGTTTGGCTCAGTCTGTTATCGATCAGGCCCCCTATTGCGAAGCTCTGACCCTCGCTCAATTCCACCTCGGTGCTCAGTTTTCGTACGCTGAGTGCGGGGACGTTGAAGCCGCTCACAGACAGGCCGTTCGTGAAATCGAGCGCGCTAACCTCGGGCGCGACCTGCAGGTTGATGGTTCCGCGGGGAGTGATGGTCGGTAGAAACTTGAGGCGCACTCCAAACTCGCGGAATTGAATGGAGACCGTGGGACCGGTCCCCGCGCTCGCATTTTGTACGGTGGGAAAGGGAAACTCTCCACCGGCCAGAAAGTTGGCTTGCGTCTTGTTCAGAGTCAGTAGATTTGGCTCGGCGAGTACCTGAAGCAACCCTTTCACCTGCAGCGCTTCGATCACGGCGCCCAGATTCAGGTCGGGCCTGAAGAAGAAAAGATTGAGCGCGTCGGAGAGCGTGGCCGTGCCTTTGCCCTGAGTCACCGACAACGCCGGCGGTGAGAACTGTTGCGTGGTGATCGATCCAACGGTGTTGGTGGCGCCGGTACTAAATATATTGACTCCGAGTTGGGTGCTGACGCTCCGGTCGACGCTCGCGAACTTGACGCGCAGCAGGATCTGCGCTTCGGGTGGAGGCACATCCACGTACAGCAGATTCACGAACTTCCCCATTGTGGTAGCGATGGCGGCAGCGCGATTCGCGTCGGTCAGCGTCTTCACCCGCCCGCGGAGGAACACCACCTCTCCCTCGAAGCTCACATTCACTGTCCCGCCTGGGAGTTCTCTTGATATTTGGCGGGAGATGGCTTCCACCTGCCGCTCCATGGCTTCCACGCGGCTAGCGGCCGCGAAACGGCTGGGCTGAACGGTAACGTCGTAGAACAGCCTGCTTCCGTCCTCAAGCCAAAGAATAAGGTTGGTAGCTCCGGGCGCCTTTCCGTTAAGCAGTACCTCCTTCGGACTGATAGCAGTCGCCTCCGCCACGGCGCTTGAACCGACGGAGACGCGTTGCATGGGCGCGACGCTGCTTATGAGCCGCGACAGCCCAACAGTGATGGAAATGGTCTCCGGATCCTCGCGGCTGCTCTGTATCTTCGCAGCAGGGCTCGCCGCACCCGGCAGCTCCGCCCCATAGGCCAAGCAGGGTCCAAACAAACAGATTGCGGCGGCTGACAGATTCCTTCGCGAACTGGCTCTCATGGCTTTTCCGTGACACGCTTGAATAGAGTTTCAGTGCGCTTGGACCCATTGAATACCTCAATCGCATGAGGCATTCGAACGATGTCATCTTGCCCTCCCGCGGGCCCCTTCTCCCTTGGGTGCCTTAAGGGCGGTCTCCTCACGGGCCGGCCATCCGATGGGCTTGCGGTCTCACCCGGAATCGGCGCCCTCAATTCGCCGTACAGTTCGGCCATCATAGTCCCCGGCGGTCTTGAGATCTCTCGATCCATGGGATTCCGTAATACCAATTGGACGTGAGCTTCGCTCGCCAAACTGAGAATTTCGGCCTGGCTTGGCGTGACCATGAGGTTTACGACCTGCACTTGTTGCGGCTTCCCCTGGTCGTCTTTCTGAAAGTTCGCGCCGGCGGAAAGGACCTGAATATTCTGGAGAAGAGTCCTCGCCTCCGGTCCGCGTGGGACGGTTGTACCTGGCCTTACTCCTGTGATCAAGACATCGACACGCATGCCTGGTATCACAAATCCCGCAAGGCCCGCGACCTCGTTCACCCTGACCGCGCACGCTCTCATCCCGGGAGGGATCGTCACCGCGAGACCGGCCCCTGAACCTATCGCGGCGACCCGGTCCTCCGTTATCGGCTCCCCTTCGTAGATCTTGGCCACAACACCCCGGCCTACAGAGTTGGCCCTTTGCAGAATGGCGCGCTTCGGTATCGGCACGGTCCAACTCGCGGACTTCACGTCAACCTCCCGAATAAGAGTGCCGGTCTCAAGGTCCCGGGCGGCGACAACAACCTGTACAACTGGCTGGGCCGCAGCCGCGGAGGGTTGACCGCTCACCATCCGGTAAACCAGGTAACTGACGCAAACAGCGGCGAGGAGCGCACAGGTGAAGACCATCAACAATCGCCGGTTCATATGGCTTTGCGTGGCAATTCGATGCCCAAACACGGGCACTTTGAAAAGAGCCACTTATCACACTGGACTGTAAGCTCCGGTGGACATGCGCCCCAACGTTGTACGACTGGCTTGACACTTGGGCTCCATGCGGCATTCGCAGGGCTATTTCACCAGAGCTGCCGATCTGGTATTCAACCACGGCGCTCCAGCAAGATTGAAAGTAACATTAGCCGTGCCGCCGGTGGAAAGCGTGCCGACAACAATCAGCCCGTTTATCTGAATGGTAGAGTTCCCGGCCAAGCTTAGACCTTGGTAGTGGCTGGCATCGGCGAGCATGGTGGCGGCCGGGTTGGTCAGATAGAGCGATCCGGTGAGGACAATTCCACCACCACCGCTTAAGGCGTGGGTTTGCGCCACAGCGTTTCGGTCTTCGAAGAACAACAGTCCTTTGTAGACGGACGCGTTGGCGGATCCGACCAGGTTCGCCGAGCTGTTTGCACCGAAATCGAGTATTCCAATGCCAGTGTTGTAAACAACCATGCCCTGCCCCGTGTCTGGGTCGTCGGCAAACCCGGTGGACATGACCGAGTGCCCGTTAGCGTTATGCTTGAAGCCGCCACCGTCAATGTAGTAGAGCCCGGGCTTGAATACGGCGGTCTCGTTCTTGACGTCGATACCACCCGTGTAGAGACCCGGGGAGTAAAGTTTGCATGCCTTCTTCGGGGCCGCCGGACATCCGCTAACGCCGTCTGCCAGAGCTGTTATCGCCGGGTGGACCGCAGGCACCGCTGGAGCGGCGACGCCGGCATATGGATCAGTGACCGGTGAAGAGGGCTGACGATAGTGGCCCGTTGAACCCAGGGAAATACCCGCTTGTGCTGCCGCAGGTCCCCCAAAAACGCCGAAATCAGCGCCAGTGCCGGCAGAGCAATCACCGGAATCGGCGGGCCCTGCGTGGCTCAAATCCGCTTCGGCGGACGTCGCAGCCGTTGCGCTGCTGGAATTTATCTGAATACTCCTGTTCGTGCCGCCGCAAACCCTCAGCGAACCGGCTCCAGTAGAGATCGCGTCCGCGAGCGTCGGGTGAGTTACCAGTAGTGGGATAGGGCCAACAGTACTGGCGATACCTCCATTGGCTTTTGCCGTAACGCTGGACGTCGCCGGTCCCAGAAAGCGGATCAAGCCTGTTTGACGCGTCCGCTGCACGGTGACCATGATTGCCGGTACGAAGTCGGAAGAAAGCGAGGCGCCTGCCACACTGACCGGGAAGCTCACGGTAACGGTATCGGCGGCGGTCGAGCCGAATCCGTTGTTTCTCACGTAGACACAGGGAGTAGCCGCCTGCGAATCGCACCGGCAAGAAAGTCGCCGTCATCGGCTCCGGTCCCGCCGGACTCAGCGCCGCCGCGCAACTCAACAAGGCCGGCCACCGCGTCCTCGTCTTCGAGCGCGCGGACCGCCCCGGCGGCTTGCTCATGTATGGCATTCCCAACATGAAGCTGGAGAAAAACGAAGTTGTCCTCCGCCGCATTAAGCTGCTGGAAGAGGAAGGCGTGAAGTTTGTCTGCAACTGCGAGGTGGGCAAAGACGTGACCGCCAAGCAGCTCATGGACGACTTCGACGCCGTCGTGCTCTGCACCGGCGCGACCAAGCCACGCGACCTGCCCATCGAGGGCCGCCAACTCAAAGGCGTTCACTTCGCGATGGAGTTTCTGCACAGCAACACCAAGGCGCTCCTCGACGGCAAGCCCGCCCCCATCAACGCGGCAGGCAAGGACGTCGTCGTCATAGGCGGCGGCGACACCGGCACCGACTGCGTGGGCACCGCGATGCGTCACGGCTGCCAGAGCCTTGTCCAAGTGGAGATTCTCCCGAAGCCCCCGCTCGACCGCGCGAAGGACAACCCGTGGCCCGAGTGGCCCAAGACCTACAAACTCGACTACGGTCAGGAAGAGGCGAAGGCCCGGTTCGGCGACGACCCGCGTGTTTACTTCACCACCGCGACCAAGTTCGAGGACGACGGGCAGGGCAACGTGAAAGCCGTCCACCTCGTGAACATCGAGTGGGCCAAGAACGACAAGGGCCAGTTCATCCCGAAGAACGTCCCCGGCACCGAGCGCATCGTCCCAGCGCAAGTCGTCCTGCTGGCGATGGGTTTCCTCGGACCGGAACAACCGCTCCTCGAAGCCCTCGACGTCGAGCGCGACCCGCGTTCCAACGTGAAGGCCGAGCACGGCAAATTCCAGACCAGCCTCCCGAACGTCTTCGCCGCCGGCGACTGCCGCCGCGGCCAGAGCCTTGTCGTCTGGGCCTTCAACGAAGGCCGCGGCGCCGCGCGCGAGTGCGACCGCTACCTGATGGGCAAGACGGAGCTGGCGTGAGCGGAGCGCGGCCTTCAGGCCGCAGCAACGCCCGCAGGCCAGTGGTGGTTCGATAGCACTTTGACGTTCGCAGCTTTCAGCGGCGTGAACGTCGCGCTCCTCGACGAACATTCCCCTTGTCGCTTCCGCCACACGCGGAAATCCTCTCCCGTGGACGCCGCCGCCAAAGTCACACCAGAAACCCTCCGCGCCATGAAGGCCGCGCAGCAGCGCATCGGCGCACTCACGGCCTACGACTACCCGATGGCCCGGTTGCTCGATGAAGCTGGCATCCCCATCCTTCTCGTCGGCGATTCGCTCGGCATGGTCGTGCTCGGCTACCCGGACACCACGCACGTCACGCTCGCGGAGATGGAGCATCACATCCGCGCCGTCGCCCGCGCCCGCCCGCGCGCGCTCCTCGTCGGCGATCTGCCCTATCACAGCTACGAGACGCCCGTGCAGGCCGTCGCTAGTGCCCAACGCCTCGTCACTGCCGGAGCCGAAGCCGTGAAGGCCGAGGGCGGACGCGACATCCTTCCGCAGATCCGCGCCATTCAGGTGGCGGGAATTCCCTTCATGGGCCACCTCGGCATGTTGCCGCAGCATGTCCTGGAGGAAGGCGGCAAATACCGCATCAAGGGCAAGGACGACGCGGGCCGCGCCAAGTTGCTCGCTGACGCCGCTGCGCTCGCCGAGGCCGGAGTCTTTGCTGTCGTGCTCGAACTCGTCACCCCGCCCGTGGCGAAGGAAATCACCGCACAGTTTCCCTTCGCCACCATCGGCATCGGCTCCGGCCCGGACTGCGACGGGCAAATCCTTGTGACCCACGACCTGCTCGGCGCGTTCCCGTGGTTCACCCCGAAGTTCGTGCAACCCAAACTCCGCTTGGGCGAAGACGTGCGTCGCGTCGTTCGCGAATGGGCCGCCAGTCTATGAAACCATGAAAAGCCTCTCCCACCTCACCCGCACCGGCGAAGCCCGCATGGTAGACGTGTCCGCCAAACCCGTGCTGCTCCGCGAAGCCCTCGCGACCGGAGAAATCCAACTCCAGCCGGCGACGCTGAAACTCATCGAGTCCAACGCCATCGCGAAAGGCAACGTCCTCGCCACCGCGCGACTCGCCGGGATCCTAGCCGCGAAGAAGACCGGCGAGTTAATTCCGCTCTGCCATCCACTGCCCATCACCCATTGCGAAGTCCGCTTCGCGATTCCCGCCAGCCGCGACCGCGTGGTCATCACCGCCTCAGCGAAGATTGCCGCGCAGACCGGCGGGGAGATGGAGGCGCTGACCGCCGTGACCATCGCCGCACTGACCATCTACGACATGTGCAAGGCCGTGGACAAGCAGATGGTCATTGGGGAGGTGCGGTTGGTGAAGAAGACGAAAGGGGAGGTGGGAAAGTGATTAGTAAGCGCGTCGAGTTCCGGCACCCGACTAATTACTAATCACTAATTACTTCAGCCCGTCCCCCTTTCCCGGCATCCTCCCGCCCATGTCACTCGCCCCGTTCATCGCCTGGCTGGGTGTGCTCGGCTTTGCGGCGGCCAGCTTTTTCTTCGCGCTGGCGGAGACGGCGCTGTTCTCGCTGGGCAAGTGGCGGGCGCGGCAGCTTGCGGAGCGGTCGCCGGGGCTGGGCGGGTCCGTCGCCGCGCTGCTGCACGAACCGCAGGACTTGCTCGCCACCATCGTGCTGGGCAACACGCTGGCCAACTCCGCGCTCATCGCGCTGGCGCTGTGGATGAGCCTGAGCGTGACGGGCGTGCACCTGGGTCTCACGCTGGTGGGCACGTTTCTGCTCATCCTGCTCGGGTGCGAGGTGGTGCCCAAGACGCTCGCGGTGCGGATGCCCGAGGCGTGGGCGCTGCGCGTCGCGGGGCCGATGACCTTCTTCGTGCGCGTGAGCCGTCCGCTGCGGCAGGTGGCGCAGCGGCTGAACGAGGCGTTGCTGCGCGTGGCGATTCCCAAGTCCGTCACGCCGCAGGCCACGCTCACGGACGCGGATTACAAGGAGCTGATTGAACTGGCCTTCCAGCAGGGCACGCTCGCGGCGTCGGAGAAGGAAATCATCCTGCAAATCATACAGCTCGACCGGCGCACGGCGAAGGACGTGATGCGTCCGCGTGCGCGCATGGCGGCGATTCCCGATGATTTGCCGGTGGAGGAGATGGTCGCGGCGGCACGGAAGTTCGGGCACGAGCGGCTGCCGCTTTATGACGAGTCGCCGGACACCATCGTGGGCATCCTGAACTGTCGCGCGCTGTTGCTGGACCCGAACGGCGACCTGGCGGACGCGATTGAGTTTCCGTCCTTCGTGCCGGAGAGCATGAACCTGCTGCAACTCTTGAGCGCGTTGCAGCGGCAGCGGCGCGGGCTGGCGATTGTGATGGATGAGTTCGGCACCACCGCCGGGCTGGTGACGATGGAGGACATCATCAAGGCCATCGTCGGCGAGCTGCGCGGCGAGGGCGAGGCGCCGGGCTTCGTGATGGAGCAAATCGCCGCCGGCCGCTGGCGCGTGAACGGCACGATGCGCGTGGAGGATTTCCGCCGCGAGTATCCCGAGCTGGGAGACGTGCCCGGCGTGGACACGATGGGTGGCCTGCTGGTGGCGCTGAAGGAAGTCGTGCCGCATACGGGCGAGTCGGTGGTGTTCGGCGGCGTGAAGCTCACCGCGCACGCAGCGGATGAGCGGCGCGTGCGTGAGGTGTTGGTGGAACGGGTGAAAGGGGGCGCGTGATGGGGTGGGCGCTGTTTACTCTGGTGCTGCTACTGTGCATGGCGGTGTCGTTCGTGCTGTCGGGCATGGAGGCGGGCGTGCTGGGGCTGAACCGGCTGCGCATTCGCAACTTGATGCGCAAGGGTGGTCGGCGCGCGCGGCTGTTGCACGGCTGGCTGGAGCAGCCAGAGAACTTTCTGTGGACCATTCTGGTTGGCAACACGCTGGCGAACTTCCTAGGCGGGGGGCTGGTGGTCTATGCGTTGCACCGGCAGTTCAAGGAAGCGCCCGGCTGGTTCGCGCTCTGGGTGCTGGTGATGGCGCTGCTGTTTTATGCGTGGTGCGAGCTGCTGCCCAAGATGCTGTTCACCCGCTTCCCAAACCGGCTCACGTTGCTGGTCGCGCCGTTCTTCAGGCTGATTCACGTGGGGCTGCGCCCGCTAGTGGGCGTGACTACAACTTTGAGCGATGGACTGCTGCGCTGGACCGGTGGGCGCGTCTTCACGGGACACTTGTTCGCGAACCGCGACGAGCTGCGCCGCCTGATGCAGGAGTCCGCGCAAGGCATGACCAGCGAGGAGCGCGTGATGATTAACCGCGTGCTGGACTTGCAGAATCTCACGGTGCGCTCGGTCGCGGTGCCGTGGGAGAAGGTCGTGAGCGTCGAGACCACGACGCCGATGAAGCAGGTGATGGAGCTCTTCCGGCAGCGGCAGTTCACGCGGATGCCGGTGTGCGAGTCGCGCACGGGCCGGGCGCGCGTGGCGGGCGTGTTGAGTCTCGGGCGGCTGCTGTTCCAGACGGATGTGGACGAGCGCAAGCTGGCGGCGGATTACTTGCAGCCAGCGCTGTATCTCGATGAGGAGCTGCGGCTGGAAGATGCCTTGCGCGCGATGCAGCGCAGCGGCCAGCGGCTGGGCATCGTGCTAGCGCGTGACCGAAGCGAGCTCGGCGTCGTGAGCCTGGAGGATGTTTTGAAGGCCGTCTTCGGGGAGGTGAGCTTGTGACCGGCGAGGAAATCCTTTTCATCCTGCTCAAAGTGCTTGCCGTGCTGGTGTTGGTGGCGTTGAACGGCTTCTTCGTCGCGGCGGAGTTCGCGCTGGTGAAGGTGCGGGACACGCAGCTCCAGCCGCTCATCGCGCAGGGCAACCGCCGCGCGCGCATGGCGCAGCACATCCTGCACAACCTCGATGCCTACCTGAGCGCGGCGCAGCTCGGCATCACGCTGGCGAGCCTCGCTTTGGGGTGGATTGGCGAACCCATCTTCGAGGCGCTGCTGCATCCGGTCTTCGGTTGGCTGGGCTGGACGGGTGATGAATGGGAGCGCGTGCGATCCGGCATCGCCTTCGCCGTTGGCTTTTCAGTCATCACGTTCCTGCACATCGTGGTGGGCGAACAGGCGCCGAAATCGTTCGCCATCAAGCAGCCGTTGCCCACGGCGCTGTGGGCAGCGTATCCGCTGCGCTGGTTTTACGTGGTGGCGTATCCGTTCATCTGGGTGCTGAACCACAGCGCGCTCTGGCTGCTTCGACAGGTGGGCATTGCGGTCGCGTCCGAGCACGATGGCGCACACTCGGAGGAAGAGCTGCGGCTGATGTTCGATGCGAACCAGCGGCACGCGGGCGGCTCGCAGCTGGGCCGGGAGATCGTTCTCAACGCGCTCGACCTGCGGCATCGCGTCGCGCGTGAGGTGATGCGGCCGCGCGCGGAAATCACGGTGCTCAACACGCAAGCGAGCATCGCCGAGTGCCTGGAAGTCGCGGAGAAGACGCGCTACTCGCGCTTCCCGCTCTGCGAAGGCGGTGACCTGGACCGCACGCTGGGCGTCGTCCACATCAAAGATTTGTTTGCCATGCGCCTCAAGGCGCGCAGCGGTGCGGAGCTGGCAGCGGTCGCGCGCAAACTGATCTTCGTGCCGCCGACGGCGCGGCTGGAGCGGTTGCTGCAACTCCTGCTCGACCGCAAGCTGCACATGGCTCTGGTGGTGGACGAATACGGCAGCACCGTCGGCCTCGTCACGCTGGAGAACATCATCGAGGAAGTCGTCGGGCAGATTCAGGACGAGTTCGACCAGGAGAAGCCGCTGCTCCAGAAGACCGGCGAGAGCATTTGGGACGTGGACGGTGCGCTGCCCTTGCACGAACTGGAGGCGCTCGTCGGCGAGAAGCTGGCCGAGGAGGAAATCACGACGACCAGCGGCTTCGTGACGCACCGGCTGGGCGGCTTTCCGAAGGAAGGCGACGCGGTCCAGCTCGCAGCCTTCACTCTGCGCGTCGAGGCGCTGGATGGGATGCGTGTGGCGCGGCTGCGGTTGGAGCGGAGAGTCGAAGGGGAGTCGTGATGACGCGGTGCGCCCGACTCCTGTAGCGGCCGAGGCAAGGAGGCAGAGTAAGTTGCCTGCTACTGAGTTTCCGCCGCGGAGATGCCGTCCAAGTGCGGCTCTGCCACGGCTGGCTTGCGCGGCGGGGGAAATGATTATTACTCTGTCGCCAATGAAATTTGCCTCACAGCTCTGCGCCCTCCTTTGCGCCGCTTCGCTTGCCCTCGCCGCCGATAACTGGCCGCAGTTTCGCGGTCCAACCGGCGACGGTCGTTCCGACGCCAAGGGGCTGCCCGTGATGTGGAGTGAAACCGAGAACGTGAAGTGGAAGACGCCGATTCACGACAAAGGGTGGTCTTCACCGGTCATCTGGGGCAACGAAATCTGGCTCACCACCGCGACGAGCAATGGCACTGCGCTCTTCGTCCTCACGCTGGACAAGAACTCCGGAAAGGTTATCCGCGACGTGAAGCTCTTCGAGGCGCAACAGCCGGAGCTTTGGATGCGTTACAACAGCTACGCGTCGCCCACGCCGGTCATCGAGGAGGAGCGCATCTATGTGACGTTCGGCGAGGCGGGCACGGCGTGTCTCGACACCAAGACGGGCGCAAAGCTGTGGGAACGGCGGGACTTGAAGTGCAACCACTATCGCGGCGCGGGGTCCTCGCCGATTCTCTATAATAACCTGCTTGTTCTGCAATTCGACGGGGCGGACGACCAGTTCATCGTCGCGTTGGACAAGCAGACCGGCAAGGACGTGTGGAAGGTGAAGCGCTCAACGGACTATCGCGACCTCGACGCTGCCGGAAAGCCCAAGGCCGAGGGCGACTTGCGGAAGGGCTACGCCACGCCGCAGATCGCGATGATCGAGGGTAAGCCCGTCCTCCTAAGCAACGGCGCGAAGGCGCACTATGGCTACGACCCGCTCACCGGCAAGGAACTGTGGCAGGTGGAGAACCAGCCGTTCCACTCGACCGGCGCGCGGCCCCTTTACGGGCACGGGCTGATTTACTTCGCCGCTGGGTTTTCCAAGGGGCACTTCTACGCCATCAAGCCGCCGCCCGCGTCCGCGTGGAAGACCGGCAACATTCTCGACGCGTCCAAGGACGGCGAGCCGGTTGCTGGCAAGCCGCAGCTCGTCTGGAAGTTGATCAAAGGCGTGCCGGAGACGCCGTCGCCTATCCTGCATGGCGACCTCCTGCTGCTGGTGGACAACAGCGGCTTTGCCAGCGCGGTCGAGGCAAAGACTGGCAAGGGGCTGTGGTCCGAGCGCGTGTTGAAGGCGGTGTATGCCTCGCCGGTCTTCGCGGACGGACGCGTGTATGCCGCTGATCGCGAGGGCAAGTGCGTGGTGTTCGCTGCGGCACGGGAGTTCAAACTGCTCGGGGAGAGTAAACTGGACGGGCCCGTGGAGGCGTCGCCCGCCATTAGCGGCAAGGCGCTTTACCTCCGCACGGCCAAGACGCTGTATCGAATTGAGCACTGAGCGAAGTCTCACGCAAAGGGCGCAAAGGCTGTTGAGAAGAACCTGCTCGGCTTTAGCGAGCTTTCCGTGTGGTTATTCCTTCACAGCAGGAACATCAGACTCGCGAGGTTCACGTAGAGTGCCGCGAGCAGGTCATCCACCGTCACGCCCCAGCCGCCGGGAAGTGACTGGCTTTGCCGCACAGGCCAGGGCTTCCAGATGTCGAAGAGACGGAAGCTGGCAAAGATGGCGGCGACGCCGATCCAGTTGTGCCCGTTGAAGAAGTGTCTGCTCTCGGGCAATTGGCCGGTGGCGTGGACATGGTTCACCACCCACGCACCGAAGCACAGCGGCACGGCAATGATTTCATCCAGCACGACGGAGCCGGGGTCTTTCTGGCCGAGCGCTTTCTCGGCGAGGCCGCAAAGCCACACGCACAGCGGGATGCTGAGGAGTATTCCGCCGAAGAAGCCCCAGAGCGAGCCCGTCGCAAGCAGAGCCGCAAACCAAAGCAGGCCAACGATTGAACCCCAAGTGCCGGGGCCGGGCTTGAGCCGACCGGAGCCGAAACCTTGTGCCACCCAGACCGCGGGGTTGAAGCCGATCACATGTCCTCCAAGTAAATCTGCCGGTTCTTCCAGAGGTAGATGGCGCCGGAGGTGAAGGTAAGCAGCAGTGTCACCCACAGCGCGAGGTGAGCGAACCACGGCAGCAGCAGCCCAAACGCTTCCCGTAGCCACGGCCACCATTCGACGTGAGCATCCAGCACCAGCAGCGCGATGACGGCGGTGATTTGCGAGATGGTCTTGTGCTTGCCGAAGCGCTCGGCGGCGAGCGTCACGCCTTTCGAGGCTGCCAGTAGGCGCAAGCCTGTGATAGCCAGTTCGCGGGCAACGATGAGCACTGCCATCCACGCCTCGACATGCACCGCCGGCAGCGCTCCGCCCGGGCCGGGGTCAAACCGCCCGCGCTCGACCAGGGCGATGAACGCCGAGCAAGTGAGAATCTTGTCCGCCAGCGGGTCCATCAGGATGCCGAAGTTGGTGATCAGCTTGCGCTCGCGGGCAATCTTGCCGTCGAAGTAGTCCGTCAGCCCCGCGAGGCTGAAGAGCCCCAGCGCGACGGTGTCGTTCACCGGCGAGCGCGAGAACATCGCCACGAGGAAGAACCCCGTGAGGATGAAGCGCGAGACGGTGAGTTGGTTGGGCAGGTTCACGGCGGTGATGGCAGTGTCTTCAAATCGGCTCCGCAATTAAGTCGTAGTCCGTATGCCCAATAATCCTCACGCGGGCGAAGCCCCCGGTGGGTAGCTTGCCGCGCACATAGACGCGACCGTCAATGTCCGGCGCGTCCGCTTCGCCGCGAGCCAGGAGATAGCGTCCCTTGAGTTGAGCCCTGTGTTCGTCGGTCCCCCGGATGTGCCCGTGTTCCCATGAGGCGACTTTTGCGGCCTGAAGTGCTTTCGCGGACGCCTCGCCCTCGATGAGCACCTTGAGCGTGTGGCCCACAAACGACTCTGAGACAGCGCGGGCGACTTCGTGCTGCGCGGCCATGGCCAGTTCGCAGCGGCGATGCTTGGTCTTAGGCCTGGCCTGCTGGGTCATTTTACCAGCAACGGTGCCGTCCTCCTTCGAGTAAGTGAACACGCCCAACCGCTCGAATTTCGTCTCGCGGATGAAGTCCAGCAGCGTGTCGAAGGCCGCCGCTGATTCGCCGGGAAAGCCGACGATGACGGTGGTGCGCAGAGCGATGCCCGGCACGCCAGCGCGGATGCGGGCGATGAGGTCGCGGATGTATTGGCCGCTGGTCTCGCGGCGCATCCGGGCGAGCATGTCGTCGTGGATGTGCTGGAGCGGCATGTCCACGTAGCGCGCGACCTTGGGGCACTCGGCGAGGGTGCGGATGAGTTCGTCGGTCCAGTGGGCGGGATGCGTATAGAGCAGGCGAATCCAGAAGTCGCCCCTGAGCGCGTTCAACTCGCGGAGGAGCGAGCAAAGCGTCGTGGCATCAGCAGGCAGCGAACTGGCGGCGGCGCGGAACTTCTCCGGCGAAGAGATGGCGCGGCTGTGGTTCGTGCGGAGGTCGAGGCCGTAGTAGGTCGAGTCCTGGGAAATGAGGTTCAGCTCTTTCACGCCGTCTTGGATGAGCGCCTTGGCCTCCGCGACCACGTCCGCCTGCGTGCGGCTCCGGTGGCTGCCGCGCATCCGGGGGATGATGCAGAAGCTGCATGGGTGGTTGCAGCCCTCGGCGATCTTCACGTAGGCGAAGTGGCGCGGCGTGAGGCGGAAGCGGGGCGTCTCGTAGTCGGGTATGTAGATGGGGCGCGGCGTGACATCGAGGAGCGGGGTGGTGGGCGTGCTGCGGGTTGCGTGTTGCGTGACTCCGCTCAGGACGGTTTTTGTTTTGCCGAACGTGGCTTGGCCTCTGAGAGATTCGTCGCCTGCGTGGGAGGCGGGTTGGGCTTTGTCCAAGTTGGCGATGGCCTTGGCGACTTTAGACTTTGGACCTTGCACCTTGGACGTCGTTGCACTTTGAACTTTGGATTTTCGGGCGGTTATCGCCTCGCGGACGAGTTCGCCGACCTGCGCGACTTGGTCAATTCCCATGAAGGCGTCAACCTCGGGCAGCAACTTCGGGAGTTCCTCGCGGAAGCGCTGCGAGAGGCAGCCGGAGACGATGAGCGCCTGGCCGCGATGATTCGCCTCGCGCACGGCGGCGGAGTCGAGGATGGCGTCCACGCTCTCCTCCTGCGCGGCGTCGATGAACGAGCAGGTGTTGACGATGACAGCGTCGGCGTCGGTGGGGTCGTTGGTGATTTCCGCGCCGGACTTGAGGAGCGAGCCGAGCATGATCTCGGCGTCCACGAGGTTCTTCGCGCAGCCGAGTGAGATCATGCCGACGCGCACGGGGCGGGCGGATACGGGTTTGGGTTTAGATGTCACGAAGCGGTGGATGGAATGACCAATGACGCGATGTCCAATGACCAATCAATGCCCGATTCCCAATGCCCGAAGGCCAGCGGCGTTCGGTTTGCCATTGGGTATTGGGGCTTGGTCATTCATTGGGAATTGGGAATTGGGCCTTGGGAATTGCTCTCGTCATTTCAGCGCCGGTGCGTTCGTCGGCACCGCGCCCGGCGGGAGCGGCAGATACTCGACAACGCCATTTTCCGGCGGTGGACTGTAATAGCCGGGGCCGAGATTGGAGAGTGGGTCGGCGGACTGGTGGCGACGCCAAGAGGCGTAGGCCCAGACCACGAGGCTCACGAGCAACGCGACGGCGACGAGCGGCAGCAGGAGTCGGAGGTTCAGCTTGGAAAGCTGGAGCGTGATCCAGTCGAGGAGGCCTTTTTCTCGGGGGATCAGGCTGGGCGGCTCGGCGAATTCCTTCGTCAGCGCAAGCTCCGCGTCGAGGTCGGCGAGGACGTTGGGCACGTCGAGCTTGTAGTGGCGGGCGAGAGACTTGGTGTAGCCTCGGATGTAAACCGGCGCGCTGAACGGGCGGAAGTTGCCCTCCTCCAGCGCGATGATGTGGTCCGACTTGATCTTGGTGGCGTCGGCCACTTGGGACACGGTGAAGCTGCGCGATTCGCGCGCTTTCCGGAGTTGTTCGCCCACGCTGCTGCTGGCCATGCGCGGTTAGGAAAGCAGTTCGTTGCGATGGAAAGCAACCACGGAAACCGGTCTAGCGCTCAAATCGGGGCGGGCGCGGGTGCGCCGAGTCCGGGTTCGAGCGGAGGCGGGGTGGCGCGCGGCGGCTCGGGAACGGGAGTCCCGGCGGGTGCGCCCATGGGTGGGGTGGCGGTGAGGGAGGCGGGCGGAGGAGGGTTGCTCATCTTGCCGGTGCGGACGATCTCCTCCACTTGCGAGCCTTCGAGGGTTTCGAACTCCAGCAGCGCCTTGGCGATGGCTTCGAGCTTGTCCCGGTTTTCTTCGATGAGCCTCTTCGCCACAGCGTAAGCCTCGTCAATGATGCGTTTCACCTCGGCATCAATCTCCATCGCGGTGTGCTCGCTGTGCTCGCTGCGCCGGGTGAGTTCGCGTCCGCTGTAATACTCGCTTTCGCCGGCGTAGTTGATCATGCCCAGCTTGTCGCTCATGCCGTATTGGCAAACCATCGCGCGGACCATGGCGGAGGCCTGCTGGATGTCGCCTGTGGCCCCGGTGGAAATGTCGTCCGCCACCAGCTCCTCGGCAATGCGGCCCGCCATCGTGACTGCGACTGTGTCGAGCATCTCCTTGCGGCGGCGGCTGTGGACGTCGTCCTTGGGCAGGAACATCGTCGTGCCCAGGGCCTGGCCGCGCGGGATGATGGTGACCTTGTGCAGCGGGTGCGTGTGTTGGAGCAGGACGTTTATCAGGGCGTGGCCGGCCTCGTGCCACGCGGTGTTTTTCTTCTCCTCGTCGGTCATGGCGAGGCTGCGGCGCTCGCGGCCCCAGCGGACCTTGTCTCTCGCTTCCTCAAGCTCCTTCATCATCACGGATTTCTTGCTCTGGCGGGCAGCGAGCAGCGCGGCCTCGTTCAACAAGTTCGCCATGTTACGCGTGTTGCGCGAAAAACGGGTGTTGGGTTCCGTGCGGCATTCCTCCAGCACC
>SXGU01409455.1_pt1 | contig 25423 bp, 21 predicted proteins | sample 3174531 | NCBI WGS metagenome assembly SXGU01 (sample SAMN11356863, study PRJNA531348) | freshwater metagenome | isolation source: freshwater sample F1-140 | place: China: Fuxian Lake, Yuxi | collected 2017-12-25
CGTTCGGCGGTAAAGCCTTCGGCATAATCGGTGCCGATCAGACGACCCAGGTCCTGCGCCCGGTACCGGATGCTGTCCAGGAAATTTTTTGTTGCGATCGGCGTCTCCGGCTCGCTCGAACCTGGTTTGTAGAATTGCGAATTATAGGCCATGATCGATCTTACCTTTATGTCGATATAGCCGCTGATGTCCACCACCACGTCAGGAACGATGTTTTTCCATTGGATGTAATGATAGACCACCGCGGGCCTCCAGGCTTCCTGGTCGCGGCCTTCCATGGCGGTCCCGATCTTTCTCAGCCCTGACAGAAAACACGCGTCCGATACCAGCTTGCTTCCCTTCCCATGGTCGATGTGCCTGTCGTCGATCGCGTTGCAGAGCACCATTTGCGGGCGGTATTTCCGGATCATCCGGATCACCTCCATCTGGTGCGGTTCGTCATTGATGAAGAAACCATCGCGCATGCCCAGGTTTTCGCGCACCGATACGCCCAAAATTCCGGCAGACCGGGCCGCTTCCCCGTCGCGTATTTCGGCTGTGCCCCTTGTGCCCAGTTCTCCACGGGTCAGGTCGATGATACCTACTTTTTTGCCGGCTGCGATCTCCTTGGCAAGCGTGCCGCCGCAGCCCAGTTCAACATCGTCGGGATGTGCCCCGAAAGCCAAAATGTCCAGCTTCATAAAATAGTTTTTATTGTATTGGATTTACTTACCGTCTCCAGGTATTCGCGCCGAGGGTCGCTGCCGGCGTTGATACCGCACCCCATGTACAGGGTCGCGACGCCTGCCTCCCACTTCATGCAGCGAAGGTTCACATAAAGGTCTGTCCTGCCGGCCGATTCGATCCCCAGATATCCGCTGTAATATTCGCGGTCGTAACCTTCGTTCTTGCCGATGAAGGACATGGCACCATCGGGAGGAATGCCGCAAACCGCCGGTGTGGGGTGCAGTGCCGATACGAGCTTCCCGGCCGAGGCATCGGGCCTCATGACGCCCGATAGTTCGGTCTTGAGGTGCACGATATTGCCCGCCTGCGCGGTCAGGGGTCCGTGCTGACCAATTTCCGAAGCCATCGGCCTGAGTTTTTCAAATATATAATCGGTGACGTAACGCTGTTCGGCTTTTTCCTTTTGGCCCCAATCGTAATGGCCGGATGGATCGTGCGGCATGGTCCCGGCGAGCGCCATCGTATAGAAATCGGGCCCGACGGCGCGCAAAAGTCGCTCGGGGGTCGCGCCCATCCAAAGCCCCGAACCCTGATGGTACCACAAATAGCACAACGCCGACGGATATTGTTTGACCATCCGCGCAAAGGCCGGAAGCAATTTATCGACGGGGTAATCATGTGTTTCGCAGCGCGACACCACGACCTTTTGCAGATGCCCGGTCGCAATTTGATCCAGCGCTTTTTTTACCAACGCGGTGAAATGCTCCTCTCCCTGGTCGTCAAATGAAACAGGGACCGCGGGAACCACCGGCAACTCGCAATGGAAAACATCGTCCTGATCGAAGGGTATGGATAACTTCGGCCCCCTATTGAACGGCGCGAATACAAATTCGCTGTCGGCCTTTTTCGCCGACGAAAATATGCCCTTAACGAGGGTCGATCCGGGTTCGGCATAAAGCACCAAAGGGATTCCGGCATCCAGCCTCGCGCGGGCGTGCGCCACGAAATCAGCGGGGTTCATGGCCGTCGGATTTGCGTTCAAGGATCATGTTGGTTAGTTTGCAGAGCGTTACCAGCCTGCCTTGTTCATCTGCAATGCGTATTTCCCACAGGTGGATGCTCCTTCCCTTGTGCACGATTGTCGCCCGTGCCGTCACGGTTCCTTCGCGCTTGCTCCGCAAATGGTTGGCCGTGATCTCGATGCCGCGGACCTCGTACTTTTCGGGGTCGATGAACATGATCGAGGCCGCGCTGCCCACGCTTTCGGCCAACGCCGCCGATGCCCCGCCGTGAAGCAGTCCCATCGGCTGGTGCACGCGTGGATTGACCGGCATGGTCGCGACCAGGAAATCCTCGCCAGCGTCCACATACCTAATTTCCAGCGTTTCCATCAGCGTATTGCGGATCCAGCCGTTGCAACGTTCGAGCATCTCTTCCCTGTCAAAGGCCATGATGAAGTTTTTTGTAAAAGTACGGAATCTGGTTGTGAGTTGTCAATTATCAGTTGTCAGTCGTCAGTCATCAGTCGTCAGTCGTCAGTCGTCAGTTGTCAGTCGTCAGTCGTCAGTCATCAGTAACAAATAATAAACTTCATGTTTTAACCGTTGGTTTTATTCCGTTGGACGTTCGACATTCGACATTCGACATTAACATTCATCATATTTCTCTACTTTTACCAAAAATCGTTTTTATGCGCAACTTCTGGCTGTTGCTTTCGGGAATTTTGATCATGCTGACCTCTTGCCGAAAGGACTTCGAGTTTGAACCTTCAACCGGCGACCTTGAATTCTCGAGGGATACGGTTTACCTCGATACCGTCTTTACCAACATCGGTTCGAGCACCTATACGCTAAAGGTTTACAACCGCAGCGACAGGGACATCGAGATCCCGCAGATCCAACTGGGGCGTGGCCTGGACTCCAAATACCGCATGACCATAGACGGGATGACCGGCAACAACAACCGCATTTTCAACAATGTCGAACTGCTTGCCAATGATAGCCTCTACGTTTTTATCGAGGTCACGGCCGACGTTGCCTCGGCAAATCCCACCGATTTCCTCTACACCGACCAGATCCTCTTTGACGCTGGCGGCAACCAGCAGAAGGTAGAACTCGTCACCCTTATCCAGGACGCGGTTTTCCTTTATCCGCAGCGTTTTGCCGATGGCACGACCGAGACCCTGACTTTGGGCGAAGAAGAGATTTACGGATTTTTCCTCGACGAGGACGATCCGGTAAATGGCAACGAGTATCACTTTACCAACCAAAAGCCCTATGTGATTTACGGATATGCCGCGGTTGCCACGGGCAAAACGCTCGAGATCGATCCGGGCGCACGCATCCATTTCCACGACGCCTCCGGGCTGATTGTGGCCGGGGGCGGCGCGGTGCAGGCGATAGGCGATTATTCGGCAGACCCTGAACTCCAGGAAAACGAGATCATCTTTGAGGGGGACCGGCTTGAGCCGATGTTCGCGGAGGTGGCCGGCCAATGGGGCGCTATCTGGTTCACGCCGGGCGCGGCGCCCAGCGCGTTCCACCACGTCACGATCAAGAACGGGGTGATTGGGCTCTATGTCCAGGCCAACACCGGGCTGCTCGACATTAGGAACGCAAAAATATTCGATCACTCCAATTTTGGGATCCTCGGGCAGAGTGCCAACATCTATGGCGAAAACATTGCGATCAATTCGGCGGGGCAAGCGGCGCTGGCATGCACTCTGGGCGGATCCTACGAGTTCAGGCATTCGACCTTCAACAACAACTGGCCAAGTTCGCGGCAGGTTGCAGTGTTGCTCAATAATTATTTCGAGCTCGACAATGTCCAGACGGCCTATGACCTTATTAAGGCAGACTTCATCAACTGCATTATCTACGGTTCTAACCAGGTTGAGTTTCTTGCCGATAAGGCCGAGACCGACGACAAGGCTTTCAACTTCACAATGCGCAACGTCCTGCTTCGCTTCAACAGCTCGAGCCCGGACATCGCGACCCATCCGCTTTACCAGTTCACCGACGGCGTGCGCTACATCAACGTCATCCGCAACCAGGGCCCGCGTTTTTACGACATCCAGCGCAACAGGCTCTACATTGACGAGGAATCGCCGGCCTATCAACAGGGTGACGCCACATTCATGGTCCCGCAAGACATTACGGGCGCTACGCGTGTGGCCCCGCCAGACCTGGGCGCGTACAAGGCGGCGGCATTTCCCGAGGACTAAGTTGTCAAATGTCCAATGTCCAATGTCGAATGTCGAACGTCGAATGTCGAACGTCGAACGTTATGCGAAAACTGACGCAATCGGCGCGTGATTGTCTCGCTATTCCTGAAGAACGACGATATAGTTTACGCCTGTATCGTTTATTTTACATTCATTTTGGACATTCATCATTTGCTACGCGACGCTCCGTACAATTCGGCTAAGCCTCGGGTCATCAATTGACATTTGACATTTGTCATTCGTCATAAATCCTTACCTTTGCACAACACAACTACTTTCCTATGATCCATTTTTTCGGGGACGAAAAGGCCATGGTATTTGCGGTCCAGGCCCAGGGGGAATTCACTTCCGAAGACATCGCGAAACTTAACTGGCTGTTTGGCAACGCACAAAAAATAGAGAAATCCGTCCTGACGGATTTTTTTGTTGGCCCCCGCGCCGCCATGATCACGCCCTGGAGCACCAATGCCGTGGAGATCACGCAGAACATGTGCATCCCGGGTATCATCCGCATCGAGGAATTCAGGCATTGCCGTGAGGACGAAGCCTTTGACCCGATGCTCTTCCAGCGCTATAATCGTTTGGGCCAGGATGTTTTTACCATCGATATCCAGCCCGAGCCTATCCGCGAAATAGGTGACATCGCGGCCTTCAACGCATCCGAAGGCCTCGCCCTGAGCGACGACGAGGTCGAATACCTTGAAAATTTGTCGGCAAAACTCTCGCGCCCGCTCACCGATTCGGAGGTATTTGGATTCTCGCAGATCAATTCGGAACACTGCCGCCATAAGATATTCAACGGGACGTTCGTCATCGACGGCAACGAGATGCCACAATCGCTGTTCAGGATGATCAAGCAGACATCGGCCGCGCATCCAAATTCCATCGTATCGGCCTACAAGGACAACGTCGCCTTTACCAAAGGCCCCGAAGTGGTGCAGTTTGCGCCCGCCTCTGCAGACAAGCCCGACATTTATGTGGAAAAAACTTTTGAATCGGTCATTTCGCTAAAGGCCGAGACCCATAATTTCCCGACAACTGTAGAACCTTTCAATGGCGCGGCAACCGGTTCGGGGGGAGAGATCCGCGACAGGCTCGCCGGCGGACAGGGATCGCTCCCGCTTGCCGGGACGGCGGTGTACATGACCTCATATCCCCGCGTGGCAGACAGGCCTTGGGAACGAAGCATGGCGCAGCGCAACTGGCTCGACCAGACGCCGCTGGACATCCTGATCAAGGCATCAAACGGCGCCTCGGATTTTGGAAACAAGTTTGGCCAACCGCTCATCTCGGGGTCGGTATTGACATTTGAGCACGCCGAAGACGGGCGCATGCTGGGTTATGACAAGGTGATCATGCAGGCGGGCGGAATCGGCTACGGCAAATTATCACAGGCCGTCAAGAAACAGCCGGCCAAGGGCGACCGTATTGTCGTGCTGGGCGGCGAAAATTACCGCATCGGTATGGGCGGCGCCGCGGTTTCCAGTGCCGATACCGGGGAGATGAGCAGCGGAATCGAGCTCAACGCGATCCAGCGATCAAATCCCGAGATGCAAAAACGTGCGGCCAATGCGGTCCGGGGGCTGGTGGAAAGCGATAACAACCCCATCGTCTCGATCCATGACCATGGCGCGGGCGGGCACCTGAACTGCCTGTCTGAATTGGTGGAAGCCACCGGCGGCCACATCGACCTGGACAAACTTCCCGTGGGCGACCCAACACTTTCGGCTATGGAGATCATCGGGAACGAATCGCAGGAAAGAATGGGCCTGGTCATCCGGGGGAACGACCTCGAAACCCTGGAACGGATCGCCTCGCGCGAACGGGCCCCGCTCTACGACGTGGGCGAGGTCAGCGACGACCACCGATTCAGGTTTGAATCTTCGGCATCGGGACAAAAGCCCATGGACCTTGACCTTGGCGACATGTTTGGCAGTTCGCCCAAAACCGTCATGGCCGATACGCGTATTTCCCGGGAATACGAAACCCCGCATTACGAAGCCTCCAAAATTCGCGAATACCTGGAAAACGTGCTCAGGCTCGAATCGGTTGCGTGCAAGGATTGGCTCACCAACAAGGTGGACCGTTGCGTGGGCGGACGTGTGGCCAAACAACAATGTGCAGGCCCGATCCAGCTCCCGTTGAACAACGTGGGAGTCATGGCGCTCGATTTCAAGGGGAAGCACGGGATCGCGACATCCATTGGGCATTCGCCGATGACAGCACTGGTCGATCCTGCAGCCGGCAGCCGCAATGCGATCGCCGAGGCCCTGACCAACATCGTATTCGCACCCCTTTCAGAGGGGCTGAAATCCGTTTCGCTGTCGGCCAACTGGATGTGGCCCTGCAAAAATCAAGGAGAAGACGCAAGGCTTTACGATGCGGTGAAGGCGTGTTCGGATTTTGCGATCGCGCTGGGCATCAACATCCCTACGGGCAAGGATTCCCTCTCGATGAAACAAAAATACCCCGACGGCGAGGTCATCTCGCCGGGGACGGTCATTATTTCGGCGGCCGGGCACTGTGACGATATCACAAGGGTCGTGGAGCCGGTGGCCAAAATCGGGGGTGGCGGCCTGTACCTGGTCGATTTTTCTGGCCATGCCCCTGCGCTTGGCGGTTCGGCCTTCATGCAGACCCTCAACGCCGTGGGCAGCAATATCCCCGACATCGTCGATCCAACTTATTTTGCACAAGCTTTCGACGCGGTACAGCAGATCATCCGTGAGGGCCGCGTGACCGCCGGACACGATGTGGGCAGTGGCGGGCTTGTGACCACAATCCTTGAAATGCTCTTTGCCGACAATGGCCTGGGCGCCGACATTGACCTGAGTTCACATGGATCGGATGCCGTCGCGGCACTCTTCGCGGAGAATGCGGCAGTCGTGATGCAGATGCAGGACGAAGCGGCGCAGCAGTTGATCATAAACGGAATCAGGGTTGCGAAAATCGGCACGCTCAACGATCTCGCCGAACTCAACCTTACTTTGGGCGACAATAAATTTGCCCTCGCAGTACCGGCCATGCGAGACACCTGGTACAGCACCTCCTATCTGCTCGACCAAAAGCAATCGGGTGAGCAAAAGGCGCGCGAACGTTTTGAAAATTACAAAAAACAGCCGCTGCGGTTCACTTTCCCATCACACTTCGACGGGCAAATGCCAACGGCCGGTATTGCAAGGCCAAAGGCGGCCATCCTGCGCGAAAAGGGTTCCAATTCGGAGCGCGAGATGGCGCACGCGATGCATCTGGCCGGTTTCGAAGTGCGCGACGTGCACATGACCGACCTGATTTCCGGGCGCGAGACGCTTGAGGACATCTCGTTTCTTGGCGCGGTGGGCGGATTTTCAAATTCGGATGTGCTGGGCTCAGCCAAAGGCTGGGCAGGCGCCTTCCTCTACAACGAACGGGCCCGGACGGCTCTCGAGAATTTCTTTTCCAGGCCCGACACCTTGTCGGTGGGTATCTGCAACGGTTGCCAGTTGTTCATTGAACTGGGGCTGATCAATCCAGATCACGACCGCAAACCGCGGATGCTTCACAACCAGAGCGGCAAGCACGAGAGCGGGTTTACGTCGGTCAGGATCGGCGAGAACAGTTCGGTGATGCTGTCGAGCCTGGCGGGAACGACCCTGGGCGTCTGGATTTCGCACGGCGAGGGACGGTTTGACCTGCCTTATGACGAGTCCCGATATGACATCGTCGCCAAATATGCCTATGAAGGTTACCCCGCCAATCCCAACGGATCGCATTTTGACGTCGCGATGATGGCCGACCGCACCGGCAGGCACCTGGTGATGATGCCGCACATCGAGCGGTCCATCTTCCCGTGGAACTGGGCTTATTACCCGGATGGGCGCACCGATAAAATTTCACCGTGGATCGAGGCGTTCGTCAATGCGCAGAAGTGGGTTGAGGTTAAACATCCGGTCTCTCCAATCCCGAGTTAGGGATGGAAGCGGCACAAAAAAAACCGTGCTTTCCACACGGTTTTTTTGTACAGCGGACAGCCCGGGCTTTAGCAACGCCCTAACGGACAGAATCCTTACGTTTCACATAGGACTTGAGAAATTCACCCTTTGGCGTGCCGTGGTCAAAGGAGCTGAAGATGACCGGGAATGCGGCCTTCTTTCGCGCCTGGTCGTTTTCAAATCCCTCGTATTCAATGCGATAGACCGCCGAATACACCTGTGCGCGCCCAATGCCGTGGTAGCAATGGATCAGGACGGGATAATTGGACTTGTCGTCCATGATCTTGTAAAATTTGTCGAGGTTGTCTTTTCTTGGAACCTGCTCCGACGGGATATTGTAATAGTTGAGCCCGGGGATTTTGGCCGCGGCGTCGCGTTCGGCGTTGATCTGGGTCCAGTTTTCCGGATTGTTGATCTTGTCCCGGGTCACCGGGCCCCGGAGGTCCACGATGGACTTGATATTGTACTTCTGGACGTAATCGGCAATCTTTTCAGGCGGTATCACACCTGATTTGTAAACTTTTCCCTCGCTGATTTCCATGAACCGGTAGTTGAAATACACGTCATAAATCTTCCAAACGCCCGCGGCGACGGCCACTACGGCGACAAAAATCCATATTTTCTTTTTCATTTGGGGCCTAATTTCCTTTGGGTGATGCGGTACATGTAATCCTGGACCAATGCCTTGCACCGCAGTTCAAGCGAGTCCATTTTTGGGGTGCGCGCGTTTAGCAAATTGCGTTCCATTCCCTTATCGTCAGCGGCAAAAAAACCGGTCGCTTTCTTGCCGTCAAACGTGCAAATATAACCGCCCGAGAAATACTGGTACTGGTTTGCCGAATATTTTATGACAAACGGATCCACCCGGGAATCGCCAAGCAGGCTCCGGCCCCAGCTCCTGAAAGGTTTTTCGTACCCTATCATGTCGAGGATCGTGGGATAAATGTCGATCTGCTGCGCAAGTTTGTCGTTGACCCCCTTAAAATCGCGGCCGGGACGGTAGATCAGGATCGGCACGGTGTTCTTCATGAATTCCTTTTTGTACTGATCGTAATAAATGGTATTGCCGTGGTCAGCGACAAGGACGAAGATCGTGTTGTTGAACCAGGCCTGTTTTTGTGCCGATTGAAAAAACCGCCGGAGTGCAAAATCGGTATAACCGATGGTCTTGTGGATGTTGACATCGCCCTCGGGGAACTTCCCTTCATACTGCGCCGGGACCTCGTAGGGCTCGTGGGAGGAAACGGTGAAGATCGTGGAGAAAAAGGGCTGCTTCTCCTTGCCCAGGTTGTTGCAGAAATACTGGAAAAACGGCTCGTCCCAAATGCCCCATACCCCGTCAAACTGCGAATCGTCATTGAACTCGGTCTTGCCGTAATAGCGGTCGATCCCGAGTATGTTGGCAAACCCCAGGAACCCCATCGACCCGTTTGGCGCGCCGTGGTAGAAGGATGTGGTGTAGCCCTCGGATTTCAGGACGGATACAAGCGATTCTATGGGTTGCTTGGCATAAGGCGACGAGGTGAATGCCTCGCGGAAAGACGGAATCCCGGCCAGGATCGATGACATGCCGTGGATGGACTTGTGTCCGTTTGCGTAGGCGTTTGTGAAGATCATGCTGTGCGCGGCGAGCGAATCCACAAAAGGCGAATATCCCTTATATCCCGGAATTCCGGAATCGCGGTTGAAAGATGCGATGTATTCGCGGCCGTAACTCTCCAGGATGAAGATGACAACGTTGGGCCGCGAAGGCTTTACCTTGCGGTACTCCTTGTACGGGACCGCAAGCTGTTCGGCCAATGGCTGCGGCATGTAATCCATTCTTCTGAAAGTCTTGATGCCCAGCGTCCTGAAAAACGCAAATGGCGTGTTCAGGACCACGTCTGCCTGCGCCGGGACCCGCACGTGACGGCTCGCATCGACAAGGTTGATGGGCCGGGTGCTCTTCTTGAAATCGCCGCGGATCCCGCCCACGCAAAGCGTTGCGATCATCAGCAGGGCGATGAGGCTCGTGCCGAAATAGGTTTTTGAAAAATTTCGTTCGGCCGGTTCGACGCGGATCCAATTATAGGCCCTGACCCATAGCAGCGACATCGCGATGAAGAGGGCGAAAACATGCCAGTAATTGACCAGGAAATTGCCCAATAGGGCCACCTTGTTCTGTTCGTGCTCAAGGGAATCCATGAAGGCCAGCGTGGTGCGGGCAAAGGTGAAGCGATAATAGATGAAATCGACGAAATTGAGCGAATAGGCCAAAAGGTTGGTGACCAGGTACAGGACCTTCAGCATATTTTGATAGCCCCGTGTGGCGTTGAAACCTGTTGGCAGAACCGATAATATAATGAATAGCGCGTTGACGTAAAGGATTGCCGTGGTGTCGAAGGCCAGCCCGTGCCATGCGAGTTTGGCGAATTCAAAAACCGATGCAACTTCCATCAGGTCTGCATTATATAGCCAGAAAAGGACCCGCGCCACCATGTAGAAGGCGAAAGCCAGCCCGATCCTGAAAAACAGGGCCTTATATTCGGTAAGCCTTGGAAGCCGGAAGGGGTTGTTCTTGACCATTTTCGCCTGCAAAGCTAAAGATTTCCCGCTTTGGCACCGAAACTTTTACGGTTTACGGGATAATCGTTAATTTGCCGAAAAAATAGCGATGGCAACCATCACCCGATTATTCGACTTTCCGTACCATCAACTCGAGCAATACGACATTCCCGACGCGCTCGTGACCAAGTCCGATGGAAAATGGGTGCCGACCTCGACCCGCGGATACATCGAAAAGGCAAACCGCATCTCGCGCGCCCTGCTGCGGATGGGCGTGCAACCCGGCGACAAGATCGCGGTGATATCCTCCACCAACCGCACCGAATGGAACATCCTCGACATCGGGGTTTTGCAGACCGGCGCCCAGAACGTACCGATCTATCCCACGATCTCGGAGGCCGATTACGAATATATCCTGAACCATTCCGGCGCGACCTACTGCTTTGTATCGGATGCCGAGGTCCTGCGCAAGGTCAACCTTATCCGCCAGAATGTGCCGAATCTCCGGGAAGTGTACAGTTTTGACCGCCTGCCCGGCTGCAGGAATTGGGACGAGCTTCTTGAACTCGGAACGGATGATGCCAACCAGTCCGAGGTGCGAGGCCGCATGGACGCGATCCTTCCCACCGACCTCGCCACGATCATTTACACCTCCGGCACGACCGGAAAGCCAAAGGGCGTCATGCTCTCCCACGACAATATCGTCTCAAACGTGCTCTGCAGCGAGCAACGGATTCCTTTTGATGCGGGCAAGACCAAGGCACTCAGCTTTCTCCCCATCTGCCACATTTTTGAGCGGATGGTGCTATACCTCTACCAATATTACGGCGTTGGGATTTACTTTGCCGAATCCATCGAGAAGCTGAGCGACAACCTCAAGGAAGTCCGTCCGCACGTCATTACCGCCGTGCCCAGGCTTTTGGAAAAGGTTTACGACAAGATCTACGCGAAAGGTGCCGCGCTAACGGGCGTGAAAAAGAAGCTGTTTTTCTGGGCGATCGATCTTGGCCTGAAATACGAACCGTACGGGCAAAATGGCTGGTGGTATGAATTCCAGTTAGGCATGGCGCGCAAACTGATCTTTTCCAAGTGGAAAGAAGGCCTTGGCGGCAACCTGAACCTGATGGTATCGGGAAGCGCGGCCCTGCAACCCAGGCTTGCGCGCGTCTTCGCCGCGGCCGGCATTCCGGTCATGGAAGGCTACGGATTGACCGAGACCTCGCCCGTCATCGCGGTCAATGACATGCGAAACGGCGGCTTCAGGATCGGGACGGTGGGACGTGTGATCCCGCGGGTCGAAGTCAAGATTGCGGCCGACGGTGAAATCCTCTGTAAGGGTCCGAATGTCATGCTCGGCTATTACAAAGACCCCGAAAAAACGGCCGAGGCCATCGTGGACGGATATTTCCACACGGGCGACATCGGCGAAATTGACAAGGACGGCTTTTTAAGGATCACCGACCGCAAGAAGGAGATGTTCAAGACCTCGGGCGGCAAATACATTGCCCCGCAGTTGCTCGAAAACGCGATGAAGCAATCCAGGTTCATCGAGCAGATCATGGTCGTGGGCGACGGCGAAAAGATGCCGGCAGCCCTGATCCAGCCCAATTTCGAGTTCATACGCGAATGGGCGCGCCTGCACGAAATTGACCTTCCTGCATCGCAGGATGCCATCGTGACCGACCGGCGCGTCATTGACCGCATCGCCGAGGAAGTGTCCAGGCTCAATGACCAGTTTGGCAACTACGAGAAAATCAAGAAATTTGAACTTACGCCGGACATTTGGTCCATTGACGGCGGGCACCTTACCCCAACGATGAAACTCAAGCGCAAGGCGGTGCGGGATATTTATTCGGCTTTATACGACCGGATATACCGCGATTGATGTTTATAAGTTTGTGGATAACGCGGTTCCACAAATGTTAAAATCCGCATTGGATTGGTAGTAATTTTAATCAAACCAATTAAAAACCAATGCTTTATGAAAACAGGTAATTTTATTGCAGCAGGCATCGCCGGTGGTATCAGCGACTTTTTGCTCGGTTGGGTTTTCTACGGGATCCTCTTCCACGAGTACTTTGCGACCGGGGAACCCAACATGGCGATGATCGTGGGCGGATGCATGAGCTTCGGCTTTTTGATCTCCTATATCTTTGTCCGGTGGGCCAATCTCATGACTTTTTCCTCCGGCGCGATGGGCGGTGCCGTACTGGGCATCATCATGGGTTTCATGAATAACTTCTTCATGTTCAGCGACGATCCGGCCGTGGATTGGACCCGGTTCCTGCTCGATGTTGGCATCAGCATCGTCATTGGCGCGCTCGTGGGCGGGGTGGTTGCGGCCATTAATGGCGCCATGTCGCGCAAGGCTGGATGAGAATCTTGAATTTATTGAAGAGGGCTCCCGCGAGGGAGCTTTTTAGTTTACGGCCGACACGACCGACCGGTGCACGAATCCACGCCGGCCATCGTCAGACCTGACGTGCAGCCAGTCGCGGCTCTGGCCCATGACCAAAAGGCGTGCACTTCTGGGCGCCTGCGCTATGACTTCACCGGCCACATCGGGAGATTTGCGAATATTGGCCCTGGCGGTCTTCACTTTGATGGCGGTTTTTGAAAATACTTTAAAATCGGAGATTGAAATGGGTTTGTGCCGATACACGAATGGCAACGGATCCACGGCACCCGATGCGGTATAGATGCCAAAATGCAGATGAGGCGCCGTATGCTTCGCGTTTCCGGTATTCCCGACAAACCCCAAGGTGTCACCTGTCCGCACCCGTTGCCCTCCGGCCACTGTGACCGCATCGAGGTGCGCGTAATAGATGGAGTGGCCAAAGAGCCCGGTGCGTTGCCAGACCTGCTTCCCTCCCAGCCCGCGCTCGCCGGTGTAGGTTATGAAACCGTCGGCAACAGCCACCACCGGCGTGCCGCGTTTGGCAAAAATGTCGATGCCCTCGTGGCGCCGTTTTCCGCCGTCGCGCTCATCGGCCCAAAAACTCTGGATCGATGCATTGCCCTTGCCCGCCACGGGAAAAGACAGGCTGGCATCGCGCTCGACCTTTAGCCGGAATAGGCCATTTGTCACCATTCCGGGTTGGACGATCAAACGGTGTGCTCCGGTCCTTTGGGCGGTGAACTGCACGGTACCCAGGGAATCCGATTCAACGAGTATGGCGTTGCCTGAACGCAGTTGGGAGAACACGGCACCGGGCGCATCGACCGACACCATAAGCCGTTCTCCCTGCTTCAGCATCATATCGTAAGACATTGCGGCGGTACTGTCGCTTATGAAATTGCCCTGCTCGCCATAAGGCAACCTGATCGAAACCCCACCCGATATCGCCTCGCGATAGCCGTCCTGCCACCTTTGGACCAAGCGATGATCCCTGAATTTCTTCTGGTGCACCTCGCGCGCCGATCGGGTTGACGTCATATCGCCAACTCCCGAACAGGAAGCGGCAAACACACTCAAAATAAGCAAGAATTGAAAATTTTTCATCGGCGCCGCGCTTCGCCAAAAGCATGCCGCCAATCGCGCGGGAGAATTTTTTTGGCAATTTTATAAGGATTGTCGCAGATGATGCATGCGATGGTCATCACAATCTCTTTAACCGGGCCATGCATCACGCCATCAAGGAGGATGGCCATCGCAGACCGCACGCCACAAACCCGCATAAATAACTGGTAGATGTCGCACGGGAATTCGATAACTTTCAATAAGTTTGTGTAAACCCGCTGCCCATGACCCAGGAAAAACTACTGAAAATGATCGCCGAGAAGGACGACCAGGCCTTTTCACGCATGTATGACATGTATGCCAAGAGCCTGTTTGCCGTGATCTCAAACCTGATCCGCGACCGCGAGGAGGCCGAGGATGTCCTGCAGGAAGTTTTTGTCAAGATCTGGAAAAATATCGACAGTTACAGTGAATCCAAGGGCCGCTTTTACACCTGGATCCTCAATATTTCGCGCAATGCCGCCATCGACAGGCTGCGGTCCAAAGGTTACAACAACAGCCGCAAAAACCTATCTGCGGACAATTTCGTAAATCTGCTCGACGACAACACGCGGCTCAACAACCGCATAGATGTCATCGGTATCCGCGATTTTGTCAAAAAGCTCAAGCCCAAATGCATCCAATTGATCGAACTGTTGTTCTTCAGGGGATTTACGCAGCAGGAGGCATCAGACGAGCTGCAGATCCCACTGGGAACCGTCAAGACGCAGAACCGCAATTGCATTAACGACCTCAGGAATTACCTACAGATATAATGGACACAAGGGATTTGACCGAATCGGGAAACCTCGAATTATACGTTTACGGACTTTTGCCCGAAGACGAGGCCCGGCGCATTGCCGCAATGTCTGCCGAAAACCCGCAGCTTCGCGAGGAAATCGAGCAGATCGAACTTGCGGTGATCGACCTCTCGTCAGCGTTTGCACCGTTTATACCCGCATCGGTGTACCGCCTGATCAGCAGCCGGATCGCACCTGATAGCCCGGCTCCAATGGAGTCCGTGCAAAAACGCGGTTTCAACTGGGCGGCGCTGACGGGCTGGGCGGCAGCAGTGCTTTTACTGCTTGGAATCGGTTACTTCTACAAGGAACTGGACGAGCGCAACGAGCGTGTGGCCGAGGTCGAGAAACAGAGAAAATCACTCCAGGAAGCCGTCGTGACGCTTGAAGCGGCCAAAAAATCGGGTGACGAGGCGCTGGCCGTTGTGCGCGACACTGCCAATACGGTGGTGGCCCTTGGAGGACAGGCCGTGTCGCCCCAATCTGCGGCAAAGGTATATTGGAACCGCGAGACGCAATCGGTCTATGTTGATGCGCAGGGACTGCCACGCCCCCCTGAGGGAATGGTTTACCAGGTATGGGCGCTCAAGTTGGACCCGTTGACGCCGGTCAGCATTGGATTGCTTGAAAATTTCGAGGCGGACAATCGCAAGATATTCGCGGTGTCACAAGCAGCCGAGGCAGAGGCCTTCGGGATCACGCTTGAGCCCGCGGGAGGAAGCGCAACGCCGACGCTTGAACAGCTTTACGTCCTGGGCAAGGTTTAGGCTTTGTTGAACTTTCTATAACGCCAGTACACAATTCCCGAAAAGACCAGGAATCCCGCCAGGATATACAGATAGACCGTCACATTCTGGCGCTCACCGGAGGCGTATGAATGAAGTCCGCTCAGGTGGAAATTCACCCCGAAATAGGTCATCAGGATCGACGCGAAAGCCAGGACGCTCATGAAATTGTAGATGAATTTTCCGCGCAGTGCCGGTACGAACCGCATGTGGATCACGAAGGCGTAAACCATGATTGAGATCAGGGCCCAGGTTTCCTTCGGGTCCCAACCCCAATATCTTCCCCAACTCTCGTTAGCCCATTGGCCTCCCAGGAAGTTTCCGATAGTCAGCATTACCAGGCCGATGGTCAGCGCCATTTCATTGATGTAGGTGATTTCCTTGATATGGAGCTGCATGCGCGCGCGGTTGTCCTTGCGGGTGAAAAGCATCAGGAGCATCGCCACGATCCCCAATACCATCGCCAGGGTGAACGGCCCGTAGCTCGCCACGATCACGGCCACATGGATCATCAGCCAATATGAATTGAGCACGGGAACGAGATTCGCGATCGAGGGGTCCATCCAGTTCCAGTGGGCGATCATCAAAATCATGGATGCGACAAATGTACCGGAGGCCACCGTCAGCTTCGATTTACGGTCGAAGGCCAGCGTAAAGAACATCGTCGCCCAGGCCACATAAATCATGGATTCATAAGCATCGCTCCAGGGCGCGTGCCCCGAAATGTACCACCTGACGATCAGCCCAAGGGTATGGATGGCAAAGAAAACGCCGATCAGGAGATGGAAGGCATTGATCGTTAAGCGGATCCAGCTGCGGTTGTGGAAGATGCTGACGATGGTCAGCGCAAGCATAAACACCCCCGCCAGCATGTACAGGTAGTACAGGTTCTTGAAAACGTCGTATTTGTTGTACAGGATTTCAGACGTGATCTTGTCCTCCGCAGGCATCACGCGGCTCCCGTATTTGGATTGGAACTTCTTGATGCCACCCAGGTAAAAATCCGGTTCCTTATAATTTTTGGCCGCAGCGGCGTTCTTGAGCGAGACAAGGTAAATGGGCAGGATCTGCTGGGTAAAAGTAGAGTCCATGCCCTTGAGGCCGGCGTGGCGGAGCTCCATGTAGTTCACCCACTTGTCGTTGGGATCGTTCGGAACCGGAAAGATTTTCAGGATGCTCCCGGATAGTGCCGAATTGAGCAAATTGACTTTCTTGTCGGTTTCGATGAAATCCTTCTGGAACTGGTTGGGCACGGCGGCGGCATAAGCAGGTTCGAGATAGGGCGAAAGCTTGTAATTCCCGGTCTGGTCGAAGAAATCCAAAAACCTGGCGTACTTGGCCTTTTCGGCCACCCCAATGATGCGGCGCAGGCTGTCGTTGCCGGGCTTGAGGTAAACCAGCGGAATCTCGAACCAGGCGTTGGGATACTGCGTCATCGAGAGGAATACCTGGTCAGAATTCAGTCCCTCGAAATTGTCCTTCTTGGACACCTTGCGCAGCAGTTCGGATGAAAAGGTGTTGATCGGCTTCATGCGCCCGCCCTGGTCCTGGACCACTAGCCTCCCGAATTTCGCTGCATGATCTTCCGTGACGGCGTTGTCCAAAATGAACTTCCTGGCTTCCCCTTCCGACGGCCTGTTGTGGTCGTGCTGCGCCGAAATGCCCATCGAGGAAATCAACATGATCGCAAGCCCGGCCTTCTTGGCCTTGACCTTCTCGAGTTTGCGCTTAAGATCGGCGAACCGGGAATGTTTCGTGAACATGATGGCCATCAGCCCGAAGAAAAGCATGAAATAACCCAGGTAGGTAATGTTGGTGCCCCAAAAATCGTGGTTGACCGAAAGTACGGTACCCTTCTCGTCAGGATCGAAAGAAGCCTGGAAAAAGCGATAACCCTTGTGGTCCAGCACGTTATTCATGAAGATGCGCGCGTCAAAGGGCTTCTCGTCCAGTACGGTGACCTGGCTTTCAAACGAGGAATAACTTTTTTCGGTCCCGGGGTATTTGCTGGCAATGAAGTCGTTGAGTTTGACCTTGAACGGAAGGGTATAGACCTTGCTGCCGTAGAAAAGCGTAAAGTCCAGACCGCCCAATGTGACCGATTTTGGCTCTCCCATCTTGCCTTTCGCCCCGGTCAGGGTCACGACTTTCGATTCGCCATTATGCGACACTTCTACGGTCAGCGCATCGTCGGTCTGCTTGTCCGTGTAATCGTTGTTGGAAGTAAATCCCTTTTGGCCACGAACGGCAACTTCGGGAAAGACGAACTGTGCGCCTCCCATATTGTACAGCGAGCGCATCATCAGCGGTTGGACCGAATCCTTCGCGACACTTCCCTGCATCTGGTCGGCCATGCGCATGAACTGTCCTTCAAAAGGCGAACTGATCGTGTAACCATCGCCCAAAGTTGTGATGTTGATCGCGCCCTTCGTGGGTTTGTTAAGCGCAAAAAGCATGTTGTGTATGTTTTCGACACGGCCTTCCTCAAGGTAATGTTCATGCCGCGTACCATCGCCGGACTCCACCATCTTCAGGTACAGTTTTCCCTTTGGGTCGGGCTTAATGGCCTCGGTGGCGTTCATCACGTAACCCGAATATCCGACCTTGAAATCCTGCTGGTCAAACTTGCCCGACAGGGTAAAATCATTATCGGTGACCGGTGAAAGCAGCAGCGGTTTTTCAAAGACCCGGCGGCGCATCTCACCCTGGTACTGGCCATCGACAAAGACCGTAAGATAGGTCCGGTCGCTGAAAATCTCGTTTGCGGCCTGTCCCTCGCGGATCGGCATGACGCCCTCATAACTGATGTATCGCGTCACGAAGGCCCCGAGAAGGATGAAGATGAAAGACAAATGAAGTGTCAGCGTGGCCCACTTTTCCTTTTTGTAAAGTTTGTACCGACGGATGTTCCCGAGGAAATTCAGCATGAAGACAAACATGATCGCCTCGAACCACCAGGCATTGTAGACGATGATCCGTGCGGTGTCGGTATTATAGGCATCCTCGATGAAAGTACCGGCGGCCATGGCGCCCGCAAATGCGATAAAAAGAAATGCCATGAGACGGGTCGAAAACAGGAAAGAGAAGAATTTATTTTCCATTGCGGAAGGGGGAAATTTTTGTGCTGCAAAAGTAGGGAAAATTTATGGGCATCCCAGCGTTGGCCGCTTTGCTTTTGCCCTCCGGCGCACATTTTTTAGCCGCTTCGTTGCGGCATTTTTCATACTTTAGCGCCATGGTGAAAATCGGGATAATAGGTTCGGGAAATGTGGCGCTCCACCTTGCAAGTGCATGGGGCAGCTCACCGCAAATTTCCATGCAGGGGCTGTTTGCCCGGAATCCCGAAAAACTCCCCCAATCCCATAGGGCGCGTGCTATATCCGACATTTCGCAATTGGCGGATTGCGACCTTGTCATCATTGCCGTTTCGGACGATGCGATCGCATCGGTGGCCGCCGCCCTGCCCTTTGAGGGAAAACTCGTCGCGCACACCTCCGGAAGCAGGCCGCTCGGGGATATCGGCGGGAAGAATTTTGCCGCATCGTTCTATCCGCTGCAGACCTTTTCGCGCGCGAGAACCCCTGATTACGGTGCGGTTCCCGTCTGCATCGAGGCGTCCAGGGAAAGCGATTATGCCTTGCTGGAGCTGGCCGCATCTGTTTTTGGCGCGTGCCAAAGAACCGATTCGAAGCAGCGCCGGGCGATGCACCTGTCGGCCGTCTTCGCCTGCAATTTCGCCAATCACATGTATGCCCTTGCCGATTCGCTCTGCACGGAGCACAACGTTCCTTTTTCGATGCTGCGCCCGCTTATCCTCGAAACTGCCCTTAAGGTTCAGTCCATGGCGCCTTGCGAGGCCCAGACCGGACCTGCCATCCGCGGTGACGCGAAAACGATCTCGGCACACCTGGAAATGCTAACCGAAGAACGCATCCGCAGCCTTTATGCCGAGATTACCCAATCCATCAGATATGAATCAGAAAAATTATAAGGAACTCATGCACGGAATCACGGCATTCATCCTGGATGTCGATGGCGTGCTCACCGATTCGTCGGTACACGTGACCTCGACGGGTGAGATGCTGCGCACGATGAACATCCGGGACGGCTATGCCATGAAGGCGGCCGTGGACAGCGGATACAGGGTCTGCGTCATCTCCGGCGGAACCAATGAGGGTGTCCGCGTCCGGTTGCAGAACCTCGGGATCACCGATGTGCACCTGGGTGCGGGCGACAAAGTTGCGATCCTTGAACAACTTCTCTCAAAATATGGGCTTTCTCCCGAAAACATCCTGTACATGGGCGACGACATCCCCGACTATCACGTCATGAAGCGCGTGGGACTGCCCGTTTGCCCGCAGGACGCCGCACCTGAAATCAGGGGGCTCTCGCGTTACGTGTCGCATCACAAGGGCGGCCGGGGCGCGGTGCGCGACGTCATTGAACAGGTCATGAAGGTACAGGGAAAATGGATGCAATTTTTTGACGCGAAATATGATTAAATGGCTTGAACTCGTCAGGTACCAGAACCTGATCCTACTGGCACTCATGCAGTTGCTTTTCCGTTTCGGATTTTTAAAGCTGCAAAACATTCCCCTCGCCCTGTCCGACCTGCAGTATCTGCTATTGGTGGGGGCGACGCTCTGCCTTGCCGCGGCGGGCTATGTCCTGAACGATATCCATGACCAGGACACAGATCGCCACAACCGTCCGCAAAGGTTGACGGTGGGCCACGGGATTTCGGAAAAGGCGGCCTACAACGCCTATTTTGCACTTACGATCTTGGGTGTCGGGTTTGGGTTCCTGTTGTCCAATATCATTTGCAAGCCCATGTTTTCGGCAATTTTCATCTGCATTGCCGGCGTGCTGCACCTGTATGCGACCAGCCTCAAGCAGAGCCTTCTGGTGGGCAATGTCATCGTGGCGGTCTTGCTTGCCTTTTCGGTTTACATCATCGGGATCTTTGACCTCTATCCAATTCTCAATGCCGACAACCGCGCGCTGCTTTCGATCGTGTTCCAAGTCCTGATCGATTATGCGGTGTTCGCATTGCTGATCAATTTCATCCGCGAGATCGTCAAGGACCTCGAGGACGTGGACGGCGACTACAACCAGGGCATGAACACGCTGCCCATCGCGCTGGGGGTCGCGCGCACCTCCCGTGTGGTGTTCTACCTGAGCATCGTCCCCATTGCCGTGCTTTTCTTTTACATCAATAAGTTTTTCATGTCCTCGGGACTTTATTTTGCGGCCATCTACGCCTTTGCGCTCGTGGTGGCACCTTTGATCTATTTTTCCATAAAACTCTGGAACGCCAGGCACAAGGCCGAATACCACCACCTGTCGAACGTGCTGAAATTCGTGCTGCTGTTTGGCATCCTGTCCATTCTGGTGGTCTCACTCAACATAAGATACAATGCTCAGGGATAGTCTCAGGAGCGTCAGGATCGTCCTGGCATCGGGATCCCCGCGGCGCCAGCAGTTTTTCCGCGACCTGGATGTCGATTTTGAGATCAGGGTACGCGAAGTCGATGAAGTCTATCCCCCGGAACTCGCCGGTGCCCAAATCCCTGAATTCCTTTGCAGGCTCAAGGCCGACGCTTTTGCAGACCTTGCTCCGGACGAACTCCTGGTGACCAGCGACACCATTGTGTGGCACAAGGGGCGAGCATTGGGAAAACCCGACGGTTTTGACGATGCATTGCGGATCCTGACCAAGCTGCAGGGCGATACGCACGAGGTCATCACATCGGTCTGCTTCAAGACCACAAGAGGAATGGACGTCATCACCGAAACCACGCGTGTGACCTTTAACCCGCTTGACCAGGCATCGCTTCGATACTACCTGGAGCACTACCGTCCCTACGACAAGGCGGGCGCGTACGGCATCCAGGATTGGATAGGGCTGGTGGGCGTGGCGCGGATTGAAGGGTCATACGCCAATGTGATGGGCATGCCCGTGGACAGGGTTTTCCAATACTTAAAATCATTCAGGCCATGATGCTGTTTATCAAAGGATTCGAACAACAAGCCATCGCGACCGCGATCCTGCTTGCCGTCGTGATTGCGTTGCGGTATCTGTCGGCTTCGCTGGTGCGGCGCTATTCGGCAATCAGCCAAGTACTGGAATTTAGGGCAAACCTGGTCATCAAGTACATCAGCATCTTCATCACGGTGGTCACGGGTTTGGCGCTTTTCGTGATTTGGGGCGTCGATGCGGCCAACATATTCGCGACCGTCACCGGCATCATGACCCTGATCGGCGTGGCGCTCTTCGCGCAGTGGTCGGTGCTGAGCAACATCACCTCGGGCGTGATTTTGCTGTTTTCATTCCCGTTCAAGATCGGCGACACCATCCGCATCCACGACAAGGATTTTCCCATCGAGGCCGAAATTGAGGACATCCGCGCCTTTCACACCCTGCTGCGGACCGCCGAAGGTGAAATGATTTCCTATCCCAACAACCTGCTCCTGCAAAAGGGCGTTTCCATTGTGCAGCCCACGCCACCTGCCCGCGAATTCACCGATTAATAAAAATTTCCCTGTTAAAAAGTGCGAATGTTGCAAAATTTAGCCGTTCGCATATAAGGAATTCGCCACACTGCCGGTGCATCTTTGTAAAGTTTGCGCGGGGTTTCTGCGCATGCCATTTTTCTTATGCCGACAGATACGCTCAAGTTTCCATTTTACGCCAAACTCGCTTTCACGCTGGTGAGCCTCATCGCCATTTTCGTGATTTTGTGGCTCGGGCAAGGAATCATCACGCCCCTACTGATCTCGATGCTCTTCGCGATCCTGCTCGATCCCTTTGCGAGGATGTTGCAGCGAAAATTGAAGTTCCCGCATGTAATTGCCGTATTGACAACGGTTTTTCTTTTGATGCTGTTCTTCGTGGGGTTGATATTTTTCCTCTCGTGGCAAATCAGCGATATGGTGAGCGACTGGGACAAGATCAAATCCAACGTAAACATCCACATCTCCAATCTGCAGCGGATGATCTACGAGAATTTCAATCTTACCTACCGCGAACAGAACGAACTTTTGGACGACGCGACTTCCCAATCAAAGGGGTTCGTGGGCCAGACGCTGATATCGGTTACCGATACGCTCATGAACAGCATCCTCTTGCCCATCTACACCTTCCTGATCCTGCTCTACAAGACGCATTTCGTGAAATTCCTCTGCAAGCTCTTCAGCATGGAGCACCATGCCAAGCTCCAGCAGATCCTGGCGCAGGTGAGGGTCTCGATCCAGAGCTACATCAGCGGGCTGTTCGTGCAGATGCTCACCGTGAGCGCGCTCACCACCATCGGTTACATGATCGTGGGGGTAGAATATGCATTCCTCCTTGGCGTGATGACCGGCCTGCTGAACCTGATTCCGTACATCGGCATCCTGATTGCCGCCGTTTTCTCCATTGCCGCCTCATTGACGGGGTCACCGGATCTTTCGATTATCCTGGGTGTGGTCATCGTCAACATCATCGTCCAGTTCATCGACAATAATTTCCTGGTTCCGATGATCGTGAGTTCGAAGGTGGAAATCAACGCCTTGGTCTCAATCGTGGGCATTATCGTGGGCGGATCGGTCGCGGGTGTGGCAGGCATGTTCCTCGCCATCCCGATGATCGCCATATTAAAGGTCATCTTTGACAGGATCGACCCGCTTCGGCCATGGGGATACCTCATGGGTGACGACCTGCCCAAGACCTGGCGCTGGCGAAATTTGAAATTTCCGCTCTACAGCCCGCATTCGACCACCGATACGCTCACCATCTCTGAAGAAGCGCCACCGGTCATATTCACTGAAACCATAACAAAACCCGATACCAAAGAAGAATGAAACAACAAGAAAGCCAACAGGCCGCGGTTGAATTCAAGCCGCCGGGAGCCTTTCGCAGGTTTTTGGTCGGGATGGGCGACACTTTCCTGTTTTTGGGAAGGCTCGTTCGCGAGACCTTTTCGCGCGGGTTCGAATTCAACGAATTCCTGCGCCAGTGCTACATGATCGGCAACAAGTCGCTCGCGCTGATATCGGTTACCGGAATCATCGTCGGGCTCGTGCTCACGATACAGTCGCGCCCGGTCCTTGTGGATTTTGGCGCCGAGAGCATGCTTCCGGGCATGGTGGCCATTTCCATCATCCGCGAGATGGGCCCCGTCATCACGGCTTTGATCTGCGCAGGGAAAATTGGCTCCGGGATGGGCGCCGAACTGGGCTCGATGCGCGTCACCGAACAGATCGATGCGATGGAAGTCTCCTCGACCAACCCGTTCAAGTTCCTGATCGTGCCGCGCGTACTGGCGGCCACCCTGATGCTGCCGCTTTTGACCCTATATGCCGATGCGCTGGGGATCATAGGTAGCTGGGCCGGCGCCAACATCAAGGGTACGATCAACCTGGTGCTCTTTACTTCACAGGCCTTCTCGAACATCGATTTCCTGGATTTGATCCCCGCTGTGATCAAATCATTCTTTTTTGGGCTTGTCATCGGACTGGTGGGATGCTACAAGGGCTTCAATGCAGGCCGCGGTACCGAAAGTGTTGGCGTGGCGGCCAATTCGGCGGTGGTGATGGCCTCATTGCTGGTAATCGTCGTCGATTTGATCGCCGTCCAAATAACCGATTTGCTTTGATCATGGAAGAAAAGACAATCAATAACGCCATCGAGATCCGCGACCTTAAAAAGCAGTTTGCCGGCGTCCACGTGCTCAAGGGTGTCTCGCTTGATCTTCGCGAACAGGAAAACCTGGTCGTGCTGGGCAAATCCGGTACGGGGAAATCAGTGTTGATCAAATGCATCGTGCGGTTGCTGGACGCCGATTCGGGGACGATCAAGGTTTTGGGAGACGACGTCAACGCGCTGGACCACCGCGAACTGTCGGAGACGCGCAAGAAAGTCGGGTTTTTGTTCCAGAGCGGCGCACTTTACGACTCTATGACGGTTCGCGAGAACCTGGAATTTCCGCTAAAGCGCATCCGCAAGGAACTGTCGGCCAAAGAGCGCGACCAAAAAATCAAGGAGGCACTTGAAAATGTTGGGCTTCCCGATGCGATCGACAAAATGCCGTCGGAACTCTCAGGCGGCCAGAAAAAGCGCATCAGCCTGGCCAGGACCATCATCGTGGACCCGCAGATCATGCTGTATGACGAGCCGACAACCGGCCTCGACCCGATAACGTCGGACGAGATCAGCCAACTCATCAACGAGATCCAGCACAAGTTCAAGACCGCATCGATCATCATCACACACGACATCGAATGCGCCCGCACCGTGGCCGACCGTTTTATCCTGCTCAAGGAAGGCGAAGTTTACAAGGAAGGCAGCCTGCAGGAATTTGAAAATGACCAGGACGAATTTGTACGGTCTTTTTTCCAGACCAAAAAACAACAAAATTAAAGCATCATGAACGCACAATCATCCACTTTCAAAGCCAGGCTCGGCCTTTTCATTACGGTAGGCATCGCGCTTTTCGTGCTGGCCATATTCTTTATCGGGCGGCAGCAGAATCTATTTGACCCCGTCTTCACGCTTTCGGCCCGGTTCAACAACGTGAGCGGCCTGCAACCCGGCAACACCGTCAGGTTTTCCGGTATCAATGTGGGAACAGTGGACGACATCCGCATCATCAACGACACCACCGTGCAGGTCAAGATGCTGATCCGCCAGGAGGTGCAGCGCTTCATCAAGTCGGATTCGCAGGCCGGCATCGGGTCGGAGGGCATCATCGGTGACAGGCTGATCACGATCTCGAACGGTTCTCCCGGATCCAAACCGGTCGTGGACCGCCAGCTGCTTTATTCCTATGAGCCGGTCGAGACCGACGAAATCATGCAAAGCCTGCAGATCACGGCCGGCAATGCCGCGATTGCCAGTGACGAGATCGCGCAGATTCTCTATAAGATCAACAACGGCGAGGGAACCCTGGGCCGCC
>SXGU01543098.1_pt1 | contig 25395 bp, 17 predicted proteins | sample 3174531 | NCBI WGS metagenome assembly SXGU01 (sample SAMN11356863, study PRJNA531348) | freshwater metagenome | isolation source: freshwater sample F1-140 | place: China: Fuxian Lake, Yuxi | collected 2017-12-25
AGGCGCCCTTCTCGTGGCCGAAGAGTTCACTCTCGAGCAGATTCTCGGGCAAGGCGCCGCAATTGACGACGACGAGCGGATTGTGCTTACGCCGGGAACGATAATGAATGGCGTGCGCGATGAGCTCTTTGCCTGTGCCAGTTTCCCCGTGGATCAGCACCAGAGTCGAGGAGTCGGCCACGGCCCCCACCTGCTCGTACACCTCCTGCATCGCGGGGGAGGCACCGATGATGCCCTCGAGGCCATAGCGCTGGTCGACCTCGCGACGAAGCTGCTGCACCTCGCGGACCAGCGCGCGGTTGGCGAGGGTGCGCTCGATGACCAGCAAGAGTTCGTCGCGCTCGATGGGTTTCTGCAGGTAGGTGGCAGCCCCCGCCTGCATCGCGCGAACGGCGTCGGGCGCGTTGCCGTAGCCGGTCATCACGATCACCCGGACGTCGGGCCAGTGCGTCTTGACCTCGTCGAGCAGGTCGAGTCCACTCATCCCCGGCATCTTGACGTCGGTGATCACGAGGTCGATGGGCTCCGCTCGGAGCCGATCAAGCGCCTCGATCGCTCGCTCCACCACCACCACCTCGTGGCCAGCCTTGGCGAGATTCACGCTAAGCGCGGCGCGAACGCTGCGATCATCGTCGCAGACCAGGACTCGGGCGGGCGTTCCTGGCACCCGCCTACTCTACCCGGACGTCGTAGGGCATCAGCGCGAAGACGTGCTCGTCACGCAGCGCGCCGAGTCGCCAGAAGGGCTCCAGGGCGCGAGGCGTCTCGATCCGGGGCCGGAGCGTCGCCTCGATGCGCCTACCGAGTTGGGCCACTTGCCCCGGCATCGACGTCGCCCCGCTCCACGGGTCGAAGGTCACCACGTTGAACGGGGCGTTTGGCGCCATTCCCGCGCGGAGGCGAGCGTCGTCGATCGCGTCGAAGAATCCGCCGTGGCTGTCCACGAGGCCGTTACCCTTGGCCCGGGCGCCGCTCCACACTCGCCCCCGAGCCACCTCCTCGACTTTTTCCTCGGTCATGCTGCGGCCCGTGGCCACGCGGTCCTTGAACTGGGCGTAGGTCTCTCCGATGAGGCGGTCGAGCGCCGCGTACTCCACGCTGTCCATCGGTCGCGACATCGAGAACATCGACGCGTTGCGCCCGCGCGCGGTGACCTCGGTGTTGATCCCCACCTTGTCGAACAGGCCATCAAGGCTGAACTTGCCACCATAAACGCCGATACTGCCGGTGACGGTGGACGGCTGGGCCCAGATGGAGTCCGCTCCCGCCGAAACGTAGTATCCGCCGCTCGCCGCGTAGCCGCCCATGCTGACCACGACCGGCTTGCCCGTTTCCTTCACCTTCTCCACTGCGCGCCAGATCTCGTCGGATGCAAAGGCCGAGCCGCCCGGGCTGTCCACGCGCAGGACCACGGCCTTGATGGACTGGGCCTCGGCCGCGTCTTCGAGGGCCTTCGCTACCGTCCGGCTCCCCGTGGCCGCGCCGCCGAGAATCCCACCAGGCGACGACTCGCCGTCGGCGATCGCACCATCGACGACCACCACCGCCACCGCCCGCTGCGGCTGCCAGCCGCTGGTATCGACGTCGAGGCCGTAGCGGTCGGCGAGGGTGTAGTCGCCCGGGAAGTCGCCCTCGAGTTCCTCGCGCAGCTCGTCCGGGTAGAACGCGCCGTCGACGAGACCCTTGGCCACGGCCTCGCTCGCGCTGTACGGACCGGCGTCGATGAGGGCCTTGACCTCCTCGGTGGACCGGCCGCGACCTTCGGCGATGCCTGTCACCAGGGTGGCGAAAAGATCATCAATCAAGGCGTCCATTTGCTCGCGCGCGGGATCAGAAGAGCCGGTGCGTGTCATGGGCTCCGGGCCCGACTTGTAGTCGGCCCGCTTGGCGTACTGGGCCTCCACGCCGACGAGGTCGAGCGCGCCCTTGAAATACTGGATCTCCGCCGAGAGGCCGATGAGCTCGAGCCCGCCCGCGGGGTGAACGTAGATCTTGTCGCAGGCGCTGGCGAGCAGGTACTCGCCGTTGCTGACGTCGCCGCCGAGCCATGCCACCACGGGTTTCCCTCGGCTGCGGGCCTTCTTGATGAGGCCGCGGATCTCCTCGACTTGCGCCATCGAAAACCCACTCGACTCGATGCGCAGCAAGATCCCCCGCACGCGACCGTCACGAGCGGCCGTATCGATACGACGGATCAGGCCGAGATAGCTCTCCTCTGGAGCCGAAAATAGCGAGGCGGCTGGCTGGTAGGGGTAGGCACCGTCGATCGTGATGTCAGCGATTGGCCTTCCCGGCAAGAAGAGCTGGTCGTCGCCACGCAAACTCGTGACGTAGCCGTAACCGCCGATGGTGCTGCTGCCCGTCGCGCTGCGGCCACCGGCGCCGACTGCCGTGTCCGCGAAGTGCAGCTCGATGCTGGCACCGTAGCCGATCGGGGCGCTCGCGCTCAGCCCCCGGTCGGCATAGCCGCGCAACCAGAGGCCGCGAACCGGGCGAAGTCGCAGCGATGCCTCGGCCGTGGTGCTCACTGGCAAGTCGGGCGGAGCATCGGCCAGGAAGTCGAGGCCAAGCGTGAGGAAGTCGCCCGCCGGACGCAGGGCTAGCCCCACGTCGTAGCGGGTGTTCACGCCGAGCTCGGGCATGGGCGAGCCGAGGTTGGACACGCTGCCGCCAAGTCCCAGCCACGGCGATGGACGCCAGCCAAGACCGAAGTCCCAGCTGACAAAGTTATTGTCACCCCCCTCCGGCAGCTGCCAGTGCACCGCCGAGCCCATCGCCACCGTGTCCGAGAGCCGCAGCGAGAGGGCGCTCGAAATGGTCCACCATTCCTCGCCCGGCATGACCTCTCGGTAGCTGAGCCCGGCGCCCACCCCGCTGCCTGCGGTCGCGAGCGTTACCTGGTTGTTGGTACCGCTCACAACGTCGGCAGTGCCGTAGTAAGCCGCATAGACCGGGTCGCGATCGAAGTTCAAAAGCGCCGGGTTCGTATACATCGTGTGCGCGCCATCTTCCCCGGCCACCGAGTGAAACGGGAGCACGGGGCGCTCCACCGGGTCGGCGTGGGCGAACAGGGCAAGAGCAAGCAGCATCCCTGCAACGTAACGGGCCATCGGCCCTGGCTGCGCTCTTGACGCTGCCAAGCCATGGCTCGATTTCACCTTGACACTGTGCCCCATCTACCTTTTTTCACTGATCCTCTTGTCCTCGAACTACGCATGCGTGAAGATAGGCGGAGCACTCCTCCCTCCGCCGGTGTCTCAACCGGCATCCCCGCCCGCCCTGCCCACACCTGGGGGTCCCTGATGCGCGCCACCTCCCTGCTGTTCCTGCTTGCCCTGTTGCCGCCCGCCCTCGCCGGCGCCGGTGAGGCCGTGGCCCTCGACGAGGGTGCCCAGGTACTCGCGCCCGCCTCGGAGGCGGCCACGGGGGCCGCCAGCTCGCCGGGTGGAGGACCGGTCTCCACGATGGCGGCCTCGGGCGCCAGCCTCACGTCCGCACCGAGCAATGCGGCCATCACGCCCGAGTTGCAGGCGGCGTTGGCCAACCTCCCCAACCTGCCCATCTTCGCCAAGTCCCACAGCGCGCTCGACGTGGTCGACGCCGAGACGGGCACCCGGGTGTACAGCTACGGAGACGACGCACGGCTACTCCCCGCCAGCACGATGAAGCTCGTGACCAGCTCAGTGGCGCTGCGTGAGCTCGGACCGAGCTATCGATTCCCCACCTGGGTCAAGCACGACGGGGATCTGGGCGCCGACGGTGTTCTGAAGGGCAACCTCTACGTGGTCGGCCAGGGCGACCCCACCATGGTGGTGGAGCGTATGTGGCGGATGGTCGCTGACCTCAAGTCCCACGGCATCGCCGAGATCCAGGGCGACCTCGTGTTCGACGACAGCTACACACAGGACAGCGTGTGGATCCCGGGTTGGAACAAGCCCGAGGACCTCGAAGAAGGTTCAAGCTACTACTCGGCCCTCGGCGCCCTCTCGCTCAACTACAACATGGCGACGATCAACATCCGCCCCGGCCCCGCAGTCGGGGGGCCCGCCATCGCGGCCTTCGACACGCCGAGCGACGTGCTGGTGCTCGACAACCAGCTCACCACTGGTCGCGACCGGTCGAAGTACTGGGTGAAGGTGGAGCGCACGCTCGACGAGAAGGACGGGAAAGTGGGCACCTACAAGCTCACGGGCAACGTCCCCGCCGACCACGAGCCCGACCAAGTGTACCGCACGCTCGCCGACCCCACCGGCAACTACGTTTCTGTATTCCGCGACATGGTGAAGGCCAACGGGATCAAGCTCAAGGGCAAGGCGCGAACCGGCGCCGCCCCGGTCGACAGCACCCTGGTGATGAAGGTGGAGTCCGACCGCCTGGTCGAGATCCTGATGGACATGAACAAGCAGTCCAACAATTTCATGGCCGAACAGGTACTGCGGGCGGTGGGTGCCGAGAAGCTTGGCCTCCCCGGCACGACCGAGAAGGGCGTGCAGGTGCTGAACGAGTACATGGGCGCGCTCGGCGTTTCGAGCGACCGTTACAAGTTCGTCAACGGTTCTGGTCTCTCACGGGAGGCGACGATGAGCCCGTCGGCGATGGACGCGGTGCTGGTCGACATGTGGAACGACGTGGATCGTGGCCCCGAGTTCCTCGCCACCCTGGCGGTCGGCGGCCGCGACGGCACGCTGTGGCACCGCTTCCGCGAGGACGGCATGGAAGGCCGTGTGCGCGCCAAGACCGGCTCTCTGAACGGCGTTTTCTGTCTCTCGGGCTACGTCCAGGCCGTCGACGGCCGGAACTACGCCTTTTCGTTCTTCGTCAACGACATCGACGGAAACACGGTCCGCGCCCGCGCCGCCCATGATGAACTGGTGCGCGCGTTGGCGGGAGTGAACGGCAACCTTGCCGAAGCCGGCGATGGCGGAGGCGACTGAGGTCGCGTTACGGGGGGCGCCGCCCCCTATCGGAGACGTCTCATGCTGCGTTCGCGTCTGCCCGTTCTCGCCGCTGGGCTCTGGATGCTCGGCGTCGGAAGCGCGATTGCCCCCGCCTTTGCCGGCGAGGGCAGCACTAAGGAGGAGCCCGTCGGTGGCGACGAGGCCCAGGCCGACTTCAACCGCGAGCTCTTGACGGTGGAAGAACAGGTCGATTCGCTCAAGGAGCGCGTCTTCCGCAGCAAGGCCACCCTGCAGCTGCTCAAGGAGATCGTGATCGAGGGCAGCTCGAGCGGCGCTCGCGCCACGATCTGGCACGTCAATCGCCTCTCCAGCGGCTTCCGACTCGAGTCGGTCCAGTACCTGCTCGACGGCCAGTCGAAGTTCTCGAAGGCCGACCCCGCCGGGTCGCTCGACCAGAGTCGCGAGTTCAAGATCCATGACGGTGCGGTGCCTCCGGGCAACCACAACCTGTCGATCGACTTGAAGATCCGCCCCACCGGCATGGGCATCTTCACCTATGCGAAGAACTACGAGATCAACGTTCGGTCCAACTACGCGTTCAACGCGGAGCTCGGCAAGACTTGCACCGTGCGCGCCGTCGTCAGCGACCGCGGCGGCGTGGTCAACAGCTTCGAAGAGCGCGCCAAGGTGGACTTCGAGCTGAAGTGCGAGCGGATCGCGGATGGCAAGTAAGCTGCTCGCCCTCGTCGCCCTGCTCGCGTCCCCGGCGGCCCTCGCCGCCGACCGGGCCACCACGGAGCGCTTGCGCGACCTCGAGTCCGAGATCGGCAAGATCGGCTCCGAGGTGGAAGACACGCGCCTGAACTTCACCGAGCGCAGCGGTCTCATTGGCGTGGGCGAGGCCCGGCGCCGCTACGAAGACGCGGTCTACGGCTACCTGGTCGGCGATTTCAAGAGCGCAGCCACCGGCTTCTACATCCTCGTGCAGTCTCGGGCCCTGGGCAACGCCGAGCTGGCACGCGACTCCGAGTGGTACCTCGCCGAGTGTCTCTTCGAGCTGGGCAACCTCCGCACCAGCGAAGAGGCCTTCCGCTCCATTGTCGATACCGGCTCCAAGCACCCCTACTTCGCCGACGCGGTGCGCCGGAACCTCGAGGTCTACGCGCTGATCGGCGACGACGCCGCGTTCACTTCGTACTACAACACCTACATCGTCACGGGGCGCGTGCCAGCCACCGACCTCGTGAACTACACCCTCGCGAAGTCCTTCGTTCGCCGAAACGAATTGCCCCGCGCCAAGGCCCTCTTCGACGCCATCGGCAGCTCGAGCCCCTACTACACCCGCGCTCGCTACCAGCTCGGCGTGCTCATGATCGAGGAGCGCAACCTCCCCGCCGCCATCGCCGAGTTCCAGAAGGTCGAGGGCACCGCCGTGTCCGACGCCGATCAGAAACGCATCCAGGAGCTCGCGATCCTCGCCCTGGGGCGCCTTCACTACGAGACGGGCGACTTCGCGGCCGCCAGCACCTTCTACGACCGGATCGATCGCGGGTCCAGCGAGTTCGCCGACAAGCTGTACGAGTCGGTCTGGAGCTTTGTGAAGCAGGAGCGCTACGAGGCAGCTCTGGGTCAGGTCGACAGCTTCCTCGCGGCATTTCCCGAGCACCGCTACACTGCCCAGATGAAGGTATTGCAGGGCCACCTGCACATGAAACTCAAACAGTACGACGAGGCGCGGAAGGCGTACGAGGAAGTGGTCGAGGCCTACACGCCAGTTGCGATGCGCCTCGACGACCTGTCACAGGGCACCACTCAGGCGCGCCAGTTCCTCGAGCGCATCGGCGACACCGGCGGCACCTCGGGTTTGCCGCCCTACGCGCTGGAAACGCTGATCGGCCGCGAGGATGTCTCGCGAGCGATGAAGGCCTACCTGGAGCTGGGCCAGACCCGGCAAGACGTCGAGGAGGCCGAGCGAATCGTCGCCGACCTGGAAACGGCGCTGTCCGGAGAGTCTGATACCCTGGGCATGTTCGTTGCGGCCCGCAACCAGCTCACAACGATGCGGGGCGCGGCGCTGGCCATGCGAGCTCGGCTCTTGCAGGCGGAGATCGCCTACTTGAAGGGCAAGTCATCGGCGAGCACCAAGTCTGAGCTGGTCTCGCTCGGCCGCGAGGTCGAGACCGCCGGCGGTGCCGATGCCCCGCTCGACTCGGGTGTGTCCGTCGCCACCGACAAGTTGCTCGTCTACGAAGCTCAGGTGCGCGAGGTACAGCAGCGGGCGTTTCGGGTGCAGCAGGTGGCCGAGGAGTACGTGGCCAGCGGCCGCAGCATCGCGGAGGTGTTGTCCAGCGGGAACACCAAGCTTTCGCCTGCCGACCAGGACCGCATCCGGGGCGAGTTGGAGACCGCACGGAAAGACCTCGCCGCCGCAGTGGTCGAGCTCGAGAGCCTGCAGTCCGAAGTGGCACGTCGCAAAATCATGCGCACGGTCGAAGGCGGCAGCGTGACGGAAGACTCCGGCGCCCGCGCCCAGAACCTCGCGAAGCTGCAGACGCTGCGCGACCGGCTCGCCACCTATCGACGCGGCGTGCAAGACACCGACAGCGCGTCGATCTACGCGCAAATCGATCGCCTCTGGTCGGCGCTCGACACGCTGGAGGCCACCTCGTCGGAGGCCGCACGCGTGGTGGCAACCGGTGAGGCCCGGGAAACGCAGGCCGTGCGCCAGCGCCTCGCTGCCACGGCCCAGAAGGTCACCGAGCTGCGCCGCGACCTGGAGACCGAGTCCGCCAACACCGAGGCGGTTGCCTCGCGCGTGGTGCTCGGGGGCCTGCAGGACCTGCGGACACAGTTCGAGTCCGACGTGATCGACGCCGACAAGGGCATCGTCGACGTGTACTGGCTGCGAAAGTCAGAAACCGGTGAGGAGCAGGATCTGTTGATCGAGCAGCAGGCAAAGATGTTGCAGGAGCTCAACGATCGGTTCCGCATCATCCGGGAGAACCTCGACCGATGACACGCGCGCTTCGTATTTCGAGCCGGATCCTCCTGCTGAGCAGCGTACTGCTGCCCGGCGTGGCGATCGCTGCCCCCGACCCCGCCGAGCAGAAAGCTTTCCGGGAGACAGCCGAGCGCTACCGCGAGCGCATGGGCGAGTTCCAGGCCGATGTGCGCGCGATCGTCGACGCCACCGAGGCCGAGGAGAAGGCTCGCATCACGTCGGCGTTTGGGGCCGCCATGGGCCGCGTGGAGGAAGACGGCAACACCCTTCGCCGCGTGGCCATCACCAAGCTCGAGAGCTTCCTCTCCAAGTATCCGGCCACCAAGTACTCAGCGGATATGAAGTTCAGGTTGGCCGACCTTTACTTCGAAGAAGCCGAGCTCGATTTCCTGTCGCGGATGGACGAGTACAGTCGGATGGAGGACCAGTTGGGCGCCGACGCGGCGGCCACGCTGCCCGAGCCGCCGGTCAAGGACTACCGCAAGTCCGTCCAGCTCTACCGCGACATCATCGACAACCACGCCGATTACCAGTACCTGGCCGACACCTACTACATGCTCGGCTGGTGCCTTAGCGCCGCCAACGCCGCGCAGTACGACGAGACGGCCGCCCGCGACGTGTGGCTGGTACTCGCACAGAAATACCCGAAGTCCACCTTCTCGAACGATGCCAACATGCGGCTCGGCGAGTACTACTTCGACCTCCCGGCCCCTCGCGAGGATCGTACGCTGAACCTGCGTACCGCCGTGTCCTACTACGAGACCGTGCTTGGCGACGGGCCCTCCGGTCGCAACTACGACAAGGCCATTTACAAGCTCGGGTGGACCCACTTCCGCCTGTTGAACTACGACAAGTCGCTGGAGTACCTCGTCACCCTGCTCGACTACTCCGACGAGCAGTTCGCCAAAACCGGTCGCACCTCGGACATGCGCAAGGAGGCGGTCGAGTACCTCGCCATCTCCTACTCCGACATGGCCGACAAGTTCTCGAAGAAGCCGGTCGAAGTGGCCCGCCAGCATTTGGCCAAGGTGGGCGACAAGAAGTGGGAGCACGACGTCGTGGAACGTCTCGCCCAGATCCTCCTGGCACAGGCGAAGTTCGAGGAGTCCATCGAGACCTACCGGTATTTGCAGACCGAGTGGCCGCTACACCCGCAGAACCCCATCTACCAGTACGAGATCGCCCGCATCTACGCTGAGAAGATGCCCGCGCCGATGCGCAAACCCGAGCAAGCGGCCGCCGCGCTAGCCGACCTCGGGGAGAAGTACGGCGAGGGCACCAACTGGTACAACGCCAATCGCAACAACCCCGACGCCATCGGCGCGGCGCGCGGTTTCGTGGAGTCCTCGCTCGCCGACGTCGCGACGGAGTACCTCCTTCGCGCCAAGGAATCGGGGCAGTCGGCCGACTTCGCCATGGCCGCTGAGAAATACCGCGACTTCCTTACGAAGTACCCCTTCGCCGATGACTACGACACCTACGAGTGGTACCTCGCCTACGCCCTCTTCTCCTCGAGCCAGTTCGACGAGGCCTCGAAGGTCTACCAGCAGATCCTCAAGAACGAACGCAGCCAGTTCCGCGAGGGCGCCCGCTACCAGTTGATGAAGTCTCGCGAGGAGATCGCCCGCGCCAAGTTCGGCGTGCTCGAAGACGTGCCGCAGGGCGCGATCGTGCAGAACACGGTCACCACGCCGGCGGGCAAGAGCATTACCCAGTACATGATCAGCGACGAGCAGAAAGCCTTCGTCGATAGCGCCGACGATCTCGTCGACCGGGAGTTCACCGACCCCGAGTGGGCGCAAGTTCTAGATCGCGACCGCGCCGCCCTCGCCTACCTCGCCTCCGAGATCTACTACAACCACGGCTACTACGACGAGGCACGCAAGCGCTTCAACGCCGTGGGCGCGCGGTTCAAGGGCTCAAAGGAAGCGAAGTACGCGGCGGACCTGATGTGCCAGACCTACCAGAACGAGGGCGATCTCCCTCAGCTGCAGGCCTGTCTGCGCCGGGTCATCGAGACGGGAACCGACCTTCCCGTCGCCGGGGCTGCAACGGCCGCCGAGAAGTACGAGCAGGTCACCCTGGAGCTCTGTCGCCAGAAAACCGACGCCGACCGCGCCGGTGCGGCTGCCTGCTACCAAGACTTCATCGCCCAGTTCCCGAAGTCCAAGTACCGCGACGTGGCGTTGTACAACGCCGCCAACAACTTCGACCTGTCCGGCCAGCAAGACACCGCCAACCGGCTCTTTGAACAGTTCATCAACGAGTTCCCCTCGCACGAACGTGCGAAGTCGCTCTATTTCCGCATCGCGCAGGGCTACTCCTCGGTGCTCGACCTCGACACCGCGGTCAAGTACTTCGAGGCCCTCCCCAAGCTCGACCCGTCGCATCCCGACGCGCCCGCCGCGCTCTACAACGCGGCTTTCCTGCGCACCGGCATGGGCGACCACGCCGGCGCCGCCAATGCGTACATGAAGTACGCCAATCTGCCCAATGTCGGCGACGCTGAGAACATCTACTGGCGCGCCGGTGAGCAGTGGGAGCTCGTCAGCGACCGCGAAGCCGCCGACTTCTACGACAAGTACCTGCGGCGATTCGGCGTGGAGAATCCGAGCCACACCATCGAGGCGCACTACAAGCTCGCCAAGATGTACGAGGCGAAGGGCGACAGCCGTCGCGCCTCGGCGAAGTGGTCCGAGATCGACGCGGCATTCCGCGAGAACGTGGCTCGAGGTGTCAGCAGCGACGCGCGCAAGATGGCCGCAGAAGGTCCGCTCAACGGTCTCCTCGCCGAGTTCGAAGCCTTCAAAGTTTACAAGTTTGGAAGCAGCGAGAAGGCGAACGTCGAACTGGTCCTGAAGGAAAAGCCCGAGGAGCTGAAGGCCCTGGTCGACAAGGCCCTGGCCCTCATCCAGGCCTACCAGGACTACGACAGCGCCGCGGCCGCGCTCTACGTGCAAGGCATGGCCTACTTCGCTTACGCCGACATGGTCTACGCGGTGCCGCCGCCCCCCGGGCTCACCGAGGACGAGGTCGCGATCTACCAGGAACAGCTCGACCCGTTCCGGCTCCAGGCTGAAGACCGCGGCAAGGGACGACTCATCGCGGCGCTCGAAAAGGCCAAGGCCGACAAGCGCTGGAGCGACTGGAACAGCAAGACCCTCGCCGCGCTCCACGACCGATACCCCATCGAGTACCCCTCGGAGCGCACCGAGGCCCGTGGAGGCGTACCCACGGGGGGCATCGAGTTCTCCGGCCCGGCCTCGCTGCCGGCGGGAGGTGCGAAGTGAGTTTCCTCCTCTGGCTCGTCCTCGGCTGTGGTCCCAAGGAAGTCGGGCCCGCCGCGCCCGCGAGCGCGAGCACGGCACCGCCGCCTTCCGCCGCCCCGGCACCGTCCACGCAAGCCGCCCCGCCGCCCTCGGCGCCCGCACCTTCATCGGTCGCGGCGAGCGCAACCACGGACAGCGCCTCGACCGAACCCACGGGGGCCGCGCCGAGCGACCCGGCGGCCGCCACCAACCCGCAGGGCGCCGCCTGGGACGAGCCCACCGGCGGGGCGGACAAACAACTGAGCGACGCCGTCGCGATGCTGACGACGGGCGACGCTGCACGTGCGCGCGGCGCGATCGAGATGCTCAAGCCGCTCACTTCTCAGTACCCTGATCGGGCTGAGATTCCCTACAACATCGGCGTGGCTCACAACATTCTCGGTGACGATACGGAGGCCCGTCGTTCCTGGCTTCGCGCCACGGAGATCGACCCCACATTCGCCCGCGCCTGGCTCAACCTCGCCGCGCTCTCCGCGAAGAAGGGGCAGTACGACGCGGCTCTTGCCAGCCTGCAGGCGGGAATCCGGCAGAACCCGAAGGACGTGGAGCTCCGCGTGGCCGCCGTGGCCACCCACCGTCAGCTCCGGCGCTACTCCGAGGCGGTGTCCGAGGCCAAATCCGCGTTGAAGGTAAACAGCAAGGCCATCGAGGTGTACAACCAGCTGGCCCTTGTGTACATCGACACGGGACAAACCGACCTCGCCAAGTTCATGTGCTACAAGGCGATGGAAGCGGTCGAGGGGGCCGACCAGAACGCCCAGCTGCAGTCCAACTTCGGGCAGATCTACCTGAAGGACGGCTACCCAGGCGACGCAATCGCGGCGTTTCGTAGGGCGCTGGACATCGACCCCAATCAACTCTCCTCGTTGCAGTTTCTTGCTGGGTACTATCTGGATAATCGCAACTACAGCGACGCGATTCCTCTACTTGAGCGGATCGTGGGCCTGGTGCCCGAGGCCGGCGGCGCGCGCACGAACCTCGGCATCGCCTACCGGGGCGATGGTCGTTTCGAGGATGCCATCAAGGCCTACAACGAGGCGCTCCGGCTCGACCCCGGCGCCGCCGAGCCGCACCGGAACCTGGCGGTGCTCTACTCCGACTACATGAAGGCTTACGACGCGGCCGTAAACGAGGTCGAGGCCTGGCGCCGCTATGGTGGGAACAGCGCCGAGGCCGACACCTGGATCGCCCAGATCCGCAAGGATCAGGAAAAGGCCGAGAAAAAGCGTAAGAAGGAAGAAGACGCCCGTCGCAAGCAGGCCGAGGAAGAGGCCGCCAAGTCCGCGCCTCCGCCCCCGGAACCCGCTCCGGAGGTGGCACCCACGCCGGCACCTGCCCCGGAGCTGGCGCCGGCGCCCGAGCCCGCACCCGCACCGGAGGTCGAGCCGACCCCCGCTCCGTCTCCAGCCCCGGGGGAATCAAGTCCCGCCCCCGGGGGTTCCGATTCTCCTTGGGGAGGTGGTCAATGACGACCCTTTTGCTCCTGGCCTCTACCGCGCTCGCCCAGTCCCGCGGCCTCAAGTTCGTGGACGAGATCACCCGGGTGAAGATCCAGAAGCCTGAGATCGCGATCGTCATGACGCAGCAGCACCTCGCGCCCCGCTACGACCTGGAGCTGAAGGAGTCGTTCCTGCCGAAGGTCGTGGATAGCGTCGAGAAGAAGCCCTTCTAGGCGCCGATGCAGTTTCTGCTCGAGGGCTTCGAAAAAGGCGGCATCTTCATGTGGCCCATCGCGCTTTGTGCGCTGGTGGGCGCCACGATCGCCGTGGAGCGCGCGTTCTTCATCTTCCTGCGCGCGGCGGTTCACGGCCAGGTGTTCATGGCCGCGGTGCAGCGCCAGGTACTCGACGGCAACGTCGATGGCGCCATCCGCCTGTGCAACGCCGAGCCCGCGGCCGCTCTCCCGCGCGTGGCCAAGTCGGCGCTCCTGCGCGCCGATCGCCCCGACCCGGAGATCCGCGACGCTATCGAGGAGGCTTCCCTCGAGGTGTACCCCGAGGTCAACCGTCGGCTCGGGTACCTCCCGATGATCGCCAATGTGTCGACGCTTCTCGGGCTTCTCGGTACCATCCAGGGCCTGATCCTCGCCTTCCACGCAGTGGGAGAGGCCACCGCCGAGGCTCGGAGCACGGCGCTCTCGAGCGGCATCGCCGTCGCGATGTACACCACCTTCTTCGGCCTGCTCGTCTCGATCCCCATCCTCGTGGTGCACAGCGTCATCGCCGCGCGAGCCAACTTGCTCCTCGACGAGATCGACCACTACGGCTTGCGCCTCGTCAACCTCCTCAACGCGGTGCGCAACTCCACTGCTCAGCCGCAGGGTGGTGGGCCCGCGGGCGCCCCGGGAGGCGGCCCGTCCGTCCTCCCCTTCCCCGGGCGTTAGCCCGTGAAGCGTCGCCGAGTCGAGGCCACCACCGAGCTCGACCTGATCCCGGTACTCTCGCTGGTTGTGCATCTAGTCCCCATGCTTCTGCTCGCCGTACGCTTCGTCACGGTCGCGGAGCACCCCGTCGACCGCGCCCCCGTCGAGGCCACGGACGCCCCCAGCCGCGAGAAACTCGACACGCAGGAAAATGAGCGTGTGATCGTACGCATCACGGCAAGCGGATTCTCGGTGCGCGGCGTCGGCGACGGCGAGGAGCTGATCGCTTGCGCGGCGGCCTGCGCGCCCGAGCACTACGACTACCGCGCCCTCGGCGACGCGATGGTGGTGGCCAAGGGGCTCCACCCTCAGGTGCAGCAGGTGATCGTCGCGCCCGATCCTGGCATCCCCTACGCGGTGATCGTCGGCGTCATGGACGTCACGCGCTCGCGACGGACCGGCACGCGGGAGGAGTCGCTCTTCCCCCAGCCTGTCCTCGTCACCGGGGTGGGGGAAAGCCGTCCATGAGGCGCCGGAACAAGCGGCGCGTGGAGGCCACCACCAGCCTCACCATTACCTCGATGATGGATATGTTCACCATCATCCTAGTGTTTCTTCTTGTCTTCTTCGATCCCGAGGCGCAGCCCGATCCTGAATTCCAGCTCCCGACCTCGATGGCAACCCAGGAGGTCGCGGAGGGCCCGACGCTCCGGGTGAAGCGCGACGCCGTGGAGGTGAACGGGCATGCGGTGGTGCAAATGGTCAACGGCGACCTCGGCAACGCGACTCGGGACGGTCGAAAGGTGGTCGCAGTCCTGAGCGCGCTCGAGTCAGCCCGTGGGCAGGCCACCGGCGAATCCCCCCCACTGCTGGTTGAGTGCGACCAGTCCGTGCCGTGGTCGACCCTCGGCGACCTACTCGCCACGGCGGCCAGCGCGGGCTTTCCCCGCTACCGGCTCGTGGTTCTGGGTGGCGCGGAAAACCCGGTAGTACCGGCCGGAGCGCCCCCGGGTTAGGTTTTTTGAACTTCCTTCACGCCTCGCTGTCCACAGAAGCGCTAAGCTCGAACGATAGGGAACTCGATGTCCGCAGCCGCGCAACAGTCCCAAGCCCCGACCAAGAACCTTCCCAAAGTGCTCCGCATCGGCGTGGTGCAGGAAGGCAAGATCGTCCAAGAGCGATTGATTCGCGGCGGAGATCCTGTCACGTTCGGTGAGGGCACGCGAAACACCTTCGTCTACGCGGGCACCGCCCTTGGTGCCGCCCACACGCTGTTTGTGCCCAACGGCAATAGCTACAACCTCGCCGTTCCCGAGTCGATCGAGGGCAAGATCAGCTGGAAGGACGGCATTCGCGACCTGTCCGATCTCCGCGCAAAGGGAGAGATGCAGAAACGCGGCGAGGTGTGGCACCTGCCGCTGAGCGAGAACGTGCGCGGCAAGGTGGCGGTGGGCGCCGTCACGGTGCTCTTCCAGTTCGTGCCCGCGCCGCCGGAACCGGTTCGCGCGGTGTCGGCGGCCGACTTCCGCCCCAAGATTTTCAACGACGACGATCCGCTCTTCCTTGGTTTGCTCGGCGTTTTCAACCTGATCGCCGTTGCCTTTCAGGTGTGGGTGTTTCTCACTCCGGTGCCCGAGGAAAACGCGCTCGACCACGTCGACGACGCACTCGACCTGCTGGTGGAGCGGAAGCCTGAGAAGATCGTCATCCAGGACAACACCGTCCCCGATCAGACGAAGGCCGAAACCAAGAAGCCCGAGGCTAAGACCGAGGCCAAGAAAGACGACGACGGCGCGCCGAAGCCGGAGGCCAAACCCGCCCCCACCGCTGAGTCGGTGGCGAAGAAGTCAGTCCTTTTGCAGATGCTCGGCACCACCGGGGCCGCCAACAGCGACCAGGTGGCCAACGACATCCTCGGCGACGCCCAGGCCCAGCAGGGCAGCCTCGACAGCGCGCTGGAAGGGGTGGGCAAGGTCGAGGCCGCGAGCGCGGACAACCTCGGCCTCAAGAGCGGCGGACAGGGCGGAAAGGGCGACGCGGCGGTGGGCATCACCAACGCCACCGGCGGCGAGGCCGGCACGGGTACCGGTGCGACAGTGGCCGTGAAGAAGCCCAAGGTCGATCTGTCGGGTGAGGGCGACGTGTCGGCCGAGGAAGGCGACGCGGGCGGCGTGGCGCAGGTCGTCCGCGCCAACAAGGGACGCATCGAGACGTGTGTGCAGGTTTCACTGCGGCAGAACCCCGACCTCTCCGGCCGCGTCTCCGCGGGCTGGGTGATCCAGCAGGGCAAGGTCAGCGACGTCCACGTGGTGAAGAACACCACGGGCGACAGCGGTCTCGGCGATTGCATCGTCAAGGCGGTGCGCTCCTTCCGCTTCGACGCCGGTCTCACTGCGACGGTCGACGAGTTCCCGTGGGTCGTCTCGGGCCAGTAGCCGGGCGACGCCCAGAGGGTCCCACGTAAAGTGGCTGCGGTTGCGGCCGAATCGGGCTAGGATGTAATGGTATTCCTTTGCCCGGAGCGTGCATGCAACTCCTCGTCGCGATCACCCTCTTCGCCGGCACCCCCGCCGAGGCGGCCACGCCCGGCGTCGTGGGCGAGCTTGAGCAGTCGGCCAGCACCACCCCCAAGCAGAAGTCAGAGTTCGCTGCGGCGGCCGTCTCGGAGATCGACGCGGGCGTCACGACGGTGACCAAGCTCCTCGAAACGGCACGCAACGCGAAGGAGCCGGACAAAGAAGAGATCCAGTGCCTGGAGGACAAGCTCCCCCAGCTCACGACGATTGCCGAGGTCGCCAAGAAGACCAGCACCTCGATGGAGCAACACCTTGCCGCGAACGACCTCGCGCACGCCGACCAGGAATACCGGCAACTCGCCGTGCTCCTCACCCGCGCCCGCGAGTTCATCGTCGAGGCGCAGCAGTGTGTGAAGGGCGCGGGCAGCACCAAGGGAAAGACAGCTTCGTCGATCTCCTCGGACGACGCGGCCAACACGGTCGACGGCACCGATGAGATCGAGCCCGTCTTGGACCCGCCGATCACCCCGGTCTAATTCCAGGTCGAAATCCACAGCCGCCGGTGTCGATATCGGCGGCGCAAGTTCAACAGCCCGGTTAAGGGGCGTCGCGTCGTAAGCAGGTATTCAAGCGGATGGCAGTTGCGAGGCAGTCCCCGGGTCTTGGCGTGTTCGCGCTTGCGAGCATCGTCACCGCCGCAGCGCTTTGTCCCTCCACGGTACTCGCGGAGCCGGGCGATCACATTCGTATCGGCGACACGACCATCACACCCTCGGTGATGTCGGGCCTCGAGTTCCACAGCAACGTGTACCTGGCCGACGGCGGTTCTTCTGCCCCCGAGGTTCCCGCGCTGGCCTGGGTTCTCAAGCCCCGGATGAAGCTCGACCTCGACGGAAAAAACGCCAAGGTGGGATTCGAGTTCGGCTACGGCGTGAAGAAGTTCTTCGACGTCAATGCCGACGATGCCTTCAACGTCCAGAATCTCGACCGGTTCAGCGACTTCGACGCGCAGCTCGCCGCGAACTTCCTCCCGCGCTCGGTCGTGGGCGTGCGACTGGACGACAAGTTCGAGGTGAGCAGCACCCCGGCTGAACTTCCCACCAAGGACGGTATCGCCAACGCGAGCGTGGTTCGTACGGGGAACGACCTCACCGGAGGCGCGGTGATTCGTCCGGGCACTGCGCTCAACCTAGAGGCGCTCGGCCTGCTGGGCGTCGACATCTACGAAGTGCCCGAGGAGTTGATCGCCGACGAGACTGACGCGGCCTTCAACAACCGCCTGCAGTACGGCCCTCTGGTCAACGCCAGCTGGAAGTTCCTACCGAAGACCTCTCTGATTTCCAGCTTTTCCTACACCTTCATGCGGTGGGACAAGAACTTCATCGAGGCCATCGGCCCCGATCTTGAGTCCTCGGCGATTGGCGCCTACGTCGGCAAGCCCGACGCCGATGCTTGGCGTTTCACGGCGGGCGTCAACGGCCAGTTCACGCCGAAACTTGCCGCCGCAGGCAGCGTCGGCTTCGGTGCGATGTACTACGACGAGCAGTCCGTGATCGACGACGCTGCGGGCGTGGAGGGTTCTTCCGCGGAGCTCAACACCACCGGCGAGGAAACCTTCGCCACGGACTCGTCCGCGATCGACGGGCTCCTGTTCAATGCCCAGGTGTCCTACGCGCCCATCCGCGGCCAGACCCTCACCGGTGGCTACCGCAAGGACTTCCAGGACGCGGTTTTCACCAACTACGTGGCCTACCACTACCTCTTCCTCAAGTACGAGGGCTCGATCCAGAATCGGCTCGGGCTCGGGGCCGAGGTGAACTACCGCATCGACCAGTACCATGGCGAAGTAGCCCGAGGCGACCAGAACATTGGTTTGAAGGGCAACGTTTCCTACAAGATCACTTCCTATCTCACGACCGCCGGCGGCGTGGCTTGGGCGCGGCGCGCGTGCCTCGAGAAGAACTGCAATGACAACCAGTTCTACAGCACGCAGTACGACGACGTGTCGGCCACCGCGAACCTCACGTTCACTTACTGATCGTCGTCGCCTGAATCGCGTCGGCTGCCCTTGACACGATCGGGACTTCGATCCATAGGGTGGGTGCTACAGTACTGCCTGTAGCTGCCGCGCCCAACGATGCTGAACGCCTTCCTCGCCTTCTTCCTTTGCCTCACGGGCCTCGCCCGAGCGGATGACGTTGGGGGGCCCATCGCGGTGGACCGAAGCTACATCCTCGGCGCCGGCGACACCGTGCGCCTCGAGGTCGTTGGGGAACTCGAACTCTCGGGTGAGCGCCCGATCGAGGCCGACGGCGCGGTGCAAGTGCCATACGCGGGCCGGGTGGTCATCGGCGGCTACACGCTCGACGGCGCAACCGAGCAACTCACGGCCAAGCTGCGCGACGGGTACTTGAAGAACCCGCAGGTGATCCTCACCGTGAGCCAGCTAGGCTCGAAGCTCGTCAGCATCACCGGCGGCGTCACGAAGCAGGGAGAGTACCCCTTCACCGCCGAGAAGCTGCGGGTGAGCGAGGTGCTTGTACGAGCCGGTGGTCTCATCGACCCCAGCACACCCTCCGCCAAGGTGTTTCGCGACGGCGCCACGGGTCGCGAGGTGATTCCGGTTGATCTCGAGGGTATCGGCCGCGGCGACCGTGCGGCCGACGTCGATCTGTTGCCGGGCGACCACCTCGAGGTGCCCCCTGCCCTGCAAATCTTCGTCGACGGGCAGGTGCAGAAGCCCGGCACGGTCGTGTTTCGCGAGGGCATGACTGTCACGCAAGCCGTCGCCGCCGCCGGGGGCGCCGCGCAGACTGCGCTCACCACGAAAGTTACGTTGATCCGCGACGAAAAACAGATTCCGGTCAACCTCAAGCGCATTCTGAAGGGGCAGGAGGCGGACGTTTCACTCCGCCCGGGCGACCACGTGTACGTGCCCGAGTCCCCCATCTGAGGCAGTAGTCTCAGGCGGCACCTGGAGTGAGGGGGTGACGCGTCAAGAGGAAAGCGGTAGGATTCACGGGACGAGGTGTTGCCTTGGCCCGAGTTCGCCCCGAGACCGCGGAGACCACCGCCACTGGTTCGCGACCGGTCGCCTCCCCCGGCATGATCGTGCCGGCGGCTGACGATGTCGCCGCGCCGAGCGCGATGACTCGTCGCAAACCGCGCGACGGCGATGTCGCAAGCTCACGAGAGCTCGCGCCTCGTGAGAGCGCGCCGCGAGGCAAGGGCAGCGCCAAGCGGCGCAGGGAGGCTGCCGCGGCGCCTTCCAGCCCCCACATGGCCCAGGGTATGCTCATCGGGGCGCTCGCGAGCTGCGGGTTCACCATGGTGGCGCTTGCCACGTGGTCCCCAGCCGACCCCTCGCTCAGCGTGTCGGGAAGCGGTCCCGTGGCCAACCTCGGTGGCCCCCTGGGGGCCTACCTCGCCGACTTGTTGTACCAGGGCCTGGGCTGGGGAGCGTGGTCGGTCCTGGTGGTGGCAGCTTGGTTGATCCTGCGCCTTGCGGGTCGCCTGGCCGGCTCAGCGTGGAACGTCGTGCTCGGGGGCCTGGCCACCTGGATGTTGAGCGCGGGCTTCGACCTCGCCCTCGGCCACGATGCCACCCGCGCGTGTCCGCCGGGCGGCCTACTGGGCATCCTGACAGCCGACCTCTTGCGCGAGAACGTCGGACCCGCGGGTGCCGCGCTGGCCGTCGGCACTGGACTGGTGCTCACCACCACGGTTCTCTTCGGCATCAACTGGCAGCCCATCGCGGCCGGAACGGTGGACCGTGTCCAGGCGGGCGTTCCGCGGGCCGGCCGTCTGCTCGGTGTCGCCGCGGGCGCGGCGGGCCGCGGCGCGCTCGCAGCGGGGTCTCGGGCCGGGGAAGCCCTCCGCGCGCGCCTTCGTCGCGACGACGACGAGGACGACGACTACGTCGACGACGACAACGCCGGGGAGGAGCTGGCGATCGGAACCGCTCCAACGCCGGGTCTGCCGGTGTTCACCTCACCGCCGTCGCTACCCGTCTCGGCGAGCCCCGCAGCGGAGCGGCTCCCAGGTACCTCGCGGGCCGGGCGACGACCGGTCGAGCCAGAGGTCGAGCCGCGGGTGGAGGACCTGCCTTCGATTCATGCCTCCGTGTGGTCAGCCCGACCGGCACCCGCACCCCGCGTGAGCCTAGACGCCCCTCCGCCCGAGCGACCCACCGAGGTGTCGGGGCGCACCCTGGTGGAGGCGGCGTGGGAGGACGAGCGCTTGGGCGACCGCCCTTCGTTCGCCCGGCCGGCGCCCCGCCCGCCCACGCGCGTGACGACGGCGCCCCCGGTCCCCGCGCCGAGCGCGTACGACGTTCCCCTCCCCCGCCATGCCGCACCGCCCGCCGCCGTGTGCGACCCCATCGAAGACATCGACGACATCGATGAATCCGCCGACGACCTCGACAGTATCGAGGATTTCTCTGCACCCGGCCTCAGACGCTCGGGGCTGGACGATCCGCCATCGAATGCCTTCGGTGTTGCGACGTCGCCGGAGGCCGCGCCGCACGCCGCCATCCCCTCCGTGCCCGCCGCGTCTTCTGCGCCGCCCACGGAGTCGCAGCGTTGCATCGTTCCACCCGAACTGCCGCCCACCCCGGTCGCGAAGAAGGGCAAGAAGGTTGCGGTCGTCCCCGGCGAGCTGGCCAGCGGCGGCGTGCACGACGACGGCGGCGCTGTCCGCGAAACGAGCTCACCTTTTCAGCTGCCCACGCTGTCTTTGCTCGACGAGCCACCACCCACCATCGGGAGCGTCGACGAGTCGAAGCTGCACGAGTTGGCCAACCGCATCGTGCTGAAACTCCGCGACCATCGCATCGAAGGAAAGGTGACGGCGATCCGCCCGGGCCCGGTCATCACCATGTTCGAGTACGAGCCCGCGCCCGGGATCAAGCTCAGCGCCATCTCGTCGCTCCAGGATGACATCGTGATGGCGCTCCGCGCCCAGAGCGTCCGCATCCTCGCACCCATCCCCGGCCGAGGGGTCGTGGGTTTCGAGGTTCCCAACGAGAAGCGCCAGATCGTCTGGGCGCGCGACGTCTTTGCCTCTCCGGAGTTCCGCGACACCCGGCACGCCTTGCCGATCATGCTCGGCAAGGACACCGAGGGCCGCCCCTACGTGGCCGACCTCGCGCGCGCCCCGCACTTGATGATCGGCGGCACCACGGGTTCCGGCAAGAGCGTCGGCGTCAACTCGATGCTCCTGTCCCTGTTGATGACCCGAGCCCCCGACGAGCTGCGCCTGATCCTGATCGACCCGAAGAAGCTCGAGTTTGAACTGTACAAGGACATCCCGCACCTCTTGCATCCCGTCGTCACCGAGCCCTCCCTGGCGGCCCGGGTGCTTGACTGGACATGCGAGGAGATGGACCGCCGCTACCGCATGCTCTCGGACTGGAAGGTGCGGAACATCGACAGCTTCAACCAGAAGGTCGAGGACGAGTCCCGGGAGTGGACGCCGGAGAAGGCCAAGACCTACTTCCCCGACTGGCCGGCTGGGCAGCTGATCCCCGCGCCCAAGAAGCTGCCCTTCATCGTGGTGGTCATCGACGAGCTGGCGGACCTCATGATGACCGCCAGCAAGGAAGTGGAGACGTCGATCGCTCGCCTCGCCCAGAAAGCACGCGCGAGTGGCATCCACATCATCGTCGCGACACAGAGCCCGCGCCGCGACGTCTTGACCGGCCTCATCAAGGCGAACCTGCCCACGCGTCTCGCCTACGCCGTCCCCCGCGGGCTGGAGAGCAAGATCATCCTCGATATGCTCGGGGCAGAGACGCTCCTCGGCAAGGGCGACCAGCTCTTCGTACCCCCCGGGAGTGGTGCCGCTGTCCGCATCCACGGCGCCTTCGTGTCCGACAACGAGGTGGCCCGGATCGCCGACTTCTGTCGCGCCCAGGGCAAGCCCAACTACGCGCCCGCGATCCGCATGGAAGACCTCGACGACGTGATCGACGACGCGATGGACGAGCTCGATGAGGAGATGGGGCGCTACTACGACGAGATCCTCGAGCTAGCTCTCGAGAAGGGCCAGATTTCTACCTCGATGATCCAGCGGCACCTCAAGCTCGGCTACAACCGCGCCTGTCTACTGATGGAGCACCTCGAGAAGAACGGGATCGTTGGACCCGCAGATGGGGCGAAGCCGCGCAAGGTGATCCAGCACGTCTGAGACGCGCAACCGGCTTCGCCGCGGAGGCGCGCGGTTCCGAGACTCGTAGGAACGCGGCCGACAAGGCCGCGAGCGCGCCGTAGCCCGCCCGGCGGAGGACGGGCGCAAAGCCCCGGCCGTGAGCCGGGCGAAGCCGCGCAAGGTGATCCAGCACGTCTGATCCCGTCACCAATGGTCTGCCACGCGAATCGTCACGCCCGCGCAACGTCAGTGAGCCAGACCGGAGCTTGCGGACGATGCGCGTGTGGACTATGCCGGCGGACTTTCGTGAGGTAGGCGTGCGCGTCTGGCCGTGGATCGCGGGAATGGTGCTTGTACTTGGTCTCGCGGCCCCGTCGCGGGGCGCGGCGTCGCCCACCGACCCGACCACCGTACCGGAGCTCGTCGCGGCCGTCGAGGGCACCTACAAGGGCGTGAACAGCCTCCGCGCCGAGTTCACGCAGGCCTCCAAGAACCCGCTTACGGGCATCGAAGAGAGCGTGAAGGGGCGGATCGCACTGGAGCGCCCGCGCAAGATGCGCGCCGAGTTTGGTATGCCGGTGAAACAGGCGATCGTCATGGACGGCGCCACGCAGTGGCTCTACTCGGCCGACCAGAAGCAGGTGATCGTCCAGAAAGACCTCGGCGGCGCGAACCCAGTGTCCGCGCTGATCGACAATCTCGGCCAGCTCGACGAGCTCTTCGACGTCACGATGCAGTCGGCCTCCAACCCGGCCAAACCGGTGCACGTGGTCACGCTCAAGCCCAAGCAGGCCGGAGCCATCAAGTCGCTCGAGCTCACCGTCACCAAGCAGAAGTACTTGCTCCAGGAGCTAGTGGTGATCGACCAGGCCGACAGCGTCACCCGCATGAGCTTCACCCTGGTGCGCACGAACATCGACATCCCGGACGCCGAGTTCAGCTTCAAAGCTCCCCCGGGCGTCACTGTCGTGAACATGTAGATGGAGCGCGTTCACCTCGTCTCGCTCGGCTGCCCGAAAAACCGCGTCGACTCCGAGGTGATGGTCGGCAAGCTCCAGAAGGGGCCCTTCGAGCTCGTTGACAACCCCGAGAGCGCCGACGTGATCGTGGTGAACACCTGCTCGTTCATCCGCCCGGCCACCGAGGAGAGCATCGACACCGTGTTGGAGATGGCCCAGCTCAAGCGCTCGGGACAACTGCGCAAGTTGGTGGTCACGGGCTGCATGGTCCAGCGCTACGGGAACTCGCTGGAGCTCGAGCTACCCGAGGTCGACCACTTCCTCGGCACCGGGGAGTACCATCGTATCGCCGAGGTGCTCGACGTCCGCGCCGAGGGCGTGCAGAAGACCTACATCGACACGCCCCTCTACATTCACGACGAGATGGCGCCGCGGGTGAACTCCTGGGCCCCGCACTCGGCCTACCTGAAGCTCAGCGAGGGTTGCGACCACCGCTGCGCTTTCTGCATCATCCCCCAACTGCGCGGCAAGATGCGCAGCCGCACCGTGCCCTCGCTGGTGGCCGAGGCGCGACGCCTAGCGGGCGAGGGCGTGCTCGAGCTCAACCTCGTGTCGCAAGACAGCACCGCCTACGGCCGCGATCTCAACGACGGCACCGATCTCGGCGTGCTGCTCCGCGCCCTGGCCCGGGTGGATGGACTGCGGTGGATTCGCCTGCACTACGTATACCCGCTCGGCGTGCCCGAGTCGGCACTGCGCGCCATCGCCGAGGAAGAGAAGGTCCTCAAGTACGTGGACATCCCCCTGCAGCACGCCTCGGGTCCGATGCTCAAGGCCATGAAGCGCGGCGTGAGTCGCGACGGACAGGTGAAGATCCTGCAGCGCATCCGCGACGCCATTCCCGGCGTCACGCTCCGCACCACCTTCATCGTCGGTTTCCCCGGGGAAACCGACGCCGATGTCGATGAGCTCTGCGACTTCGTGGAGACCGAGTCCTTCGACCGCGTAGGCGTGTTTACCTATTTTCAGGAAGACGGCACGCCCGCCGCCAGCCTGCCAAACCAGGTCGATGAAAAGGCCAAGAAGGCTCGGCAGAGGGAGCTGATGCGACGCCAGGCCAGCGTCAGCCGTCGCCTACACAAGCGACTCGTCGGTACCGAGCAGGTCGTGCTTGTCGACGGCCCGAGCAAGGAGAGCCCGCTGGTGCTGGTCGGTCGCCTTGCATCGCAAGCACCCGACGTAGACGGCGCCGTGTGGCTCACCGAGGTCGACGAGACCGTTCGCGCCGGGCAGTTCCGCCGCGTGCGCATCCAGAAGGCGACGGCGCACGACTTCGTCGGCGAGGTTGTCGAGTAGCCCATCTGGGGGCGCCACAGCCCAACGCGGTCCGCGCCGGGGGGCTTGCCGGGCGACCGGAAACGTGACAGTAGGGCGGCCCCCGAAACGGCCAACCCCGGCCGCGTCGCTGCCTCTGGAATCCTGCCGATGCCGAACTTGGACTTGTGGACTGCCCTGCCCGCCGTCGCGGGTGTCGTGGCCCTCGTGATCGCCGCTGCGCTGTACTTCCGCATCAAGGCGCTCCCCGAAAACAACCCCGACGTTGCCCGGATCGGCGGCTACATCCGCGAAGGCGCGATGGCCTTCCTCATGCGGGAGTACAAGGTGCTCGCCGGCTACTCGGTGGTGGTCTTCATCGGCCTCACCGTGGCCTTCAAGTCGCCCCTCCCCGGCGCGTGGTTCCTGCTTGGCGCTTTCCTCTCCCTGCTCGCCGGCTTCATCGGCATGAAGGGTGCGACCTTCGCCAACACCCGCACCGCGTTGGCGGCCCAGACGGGGATCAAGGGCAACGCCCTGCTCACCGCCCTCGACGGCGGCGCCGTGATGGGTCTCTGCGTGGCCGGCCTCTCCCTGATCGGGCTCGCTATTGTCTACTTCGTGAACCGTGGCGACGACCACACGCTCGCGACGATGTTGCACAGCTTCGCCGTGGGCGCCTCGTCGATCGCGCTGTTCGCGCGCATCGGCGGTGGCATCTACACCAAGGCGGCCGACGTGGGCGCCGACATCGCCGGCAAGGTGATCGAGAACATCCCGGAAGACGACCCTCGCAACCCGGGCGTTATCGCCGACAACGTCGGCGATAACGTGGGCGACGTGGCGGGCATGGGCGCCGACATCTA
>SXGU01316471.1_pt1 | contig 25393 bp, 20 predicted proteins | sample 3174531 | NCBI WGS metagenome assembly SXGU01 (sample SAMN11356863, study PRJNA531348) | freshwater metagenome | isolation source: freshwater sample F1-140 | place: China: Fuxian Lake, Yuxi | collected 2017-12-25
CACCCGTTCGGCATCGCTCGCCAGCTCGAAGAACTCGAAATCCACGCCGGCGAATCCAAAGAGGCGCGCGATCACCAGCGCCGGGAACGAGTCGCGGAGGGCACGCCAATCGCGCACGTTGCCGTTGTAGAGGCGCCGGGTGGCGGCGATCCGGTCTTCGGTATCGGCCAGTTGGCGCTGCAAGTCGCCGTACCGCGCATCGGCTTTCAGCTGCGGGTACGCCTCGGCGATGGCGAAGATGCCGCGCAGGCCGCGCATCAGTTCGGATTCACGCGTCGCCAACGTGCTGCCGCTCCCCATCGCCGCCACGGCCGCGTTGCGGGCGCGCACCACGCTTTCGAATACTGTGCGTTCGTGCGCCGCGTATCCCTTGACCACCTCGACGAGGTTCGGGATGAGGTCGTGGCGGCGCTTGAGTTCCACGTCGATCCCGGCGGCCGCGCTCTTGAGGTGCTGACGCAGTGCGATGAAGCGGTTGTAGGTGGCCACTACCCAGATGAGCACGAGGGCGCCTGCGCCGAGCAGGATATAGAGGGGATCGATCACGGTGCGGACCTCCATCCGCCGGAAGCCAGTTCATTGCGCAGGTGGTCGGGCCACTGGCCAAAGAAGCGGTCGGCCCAGCCCAGTGCCGCGCGGTAGTCCGAGGCATCGGCGCTGGTGGCGACTCCCGTGATCAGGCACTCCCCCTGCTCGAAGTGTACGCCAAAGTCGTCGCAGGCCATGAGGTATTCCATCATGCGAGGGTGCACGACCGCATACGCAAACCGCTTGTCGCCGCTCTTGACCATGAACTTGCGACTGAACTCCTCGGACTCGAAGTCGATGTCATCGAAGCCGAGGGCGTCGCCGATCTTGTCGAAGATGTGTTCGGCGCGGATCTCGAGGTTGGGAAGGCCGTGCCATTCCGGGAGGATCAGCAGGTAGCTCCGATTGTGCACCTGGCGGTGCTTCCCGGATCCGGTGACATACCGGAAGTCGCCCATCATCACCGTGCACGGCGTGCCCGCGAACTCGCGGCGCCCCTCGATGCGGTTGTACGCAACCTGCGAGTGCCCCTGGCGGAACCAGCTGTGCGCGCGCTGATCGGGGAAATCGGTGTCGTGGCCCGGGATGAATGAGAAGTTGAGCGAGCTGGCAAACACCGCCATGGCTTCGCGGCGTCGGCGGGCAAGCACCTGCGCGTAGGCAATCCCCGCGATGACCAGCACGGCAATGCCCACCAGCACAGGCCAGGGCATATCGCGCGATTGCAGCAGGGCGGGGGCGGACATTCCGGTGAACTTGGCGGGGCCGCCACCCAGAGTCAAAGTGCGGGAAACGGTCGGGGGGGCGCAGACCAATGGTCCGCGCGCCCCCGACGTCGCCGCGTGTCAGTACTGGAAGCGATAGGTGAGACCGAGATTCGCGCCGGTGCCACGGTACATCTTCTGGCCGGCAAGATTGTCGAAGAACTGGATGTAGGTGTAGTGCCCGCCCGCCGCGAGGCCGAATGCCTTGCTGAGCCGCCATTCGACGCCGGCGCCACCGCTCGCCCCCACGCCGACGATCAGGCCGCTTCCGCCGCCACCGCCGAGCAGCCCTCCGCTGCCGGACTGGCTTTGGAAGCCGAGCGTGAGTCCTGCGCCCGCCGACATGTACGGCTCAAACGCCTGGTCAGGGCCGGTGAAAGGAAAAAGCTTGAGCGACGTGAACTGCGGCAGCAGGATGGCGCTCGTGGACCCGCCGGAGGAACCGCCGAGTCCGCCGGTGGCTGGCGTCTCCACGACGCGGCGCCAGACGCCCACAGTGGTCTCGAGGGCGAGATGCTTGTCGATGCCTTTGCGGAAATACCCGACGCCAATAGGTGAGTCAGACACGGTGGTTGATCCGCCCGCAGGACTGTCGATCTGCCCCCAGGTGCCGACAATCACCCCCGCGCTCTTGCGCGCGAGCCGGGCCTGCTTCTCCGCCTCGGACTCCGGCGACTTGTCCTGAGCCGCCGCCGAAGCAGTGGCGCCGGTGATGCACATGGCAAGCGTGATGATGCGACGCATGTGAACGAAGTACGTCATCTGGTGACCCTCCGGTTGAGTGTTGGCGCCACGCGGCGCCTCGATACACTACGCGAGCGCGCCCGTGACTCGGCGTGACGCGCCGCACGCGCGGAATGTGCGGCGCACCGTGTCGCGCGTGTGTAGGACCGCGACCTACCGGAAGTCGCGCGATTGCTGCATCAGTCGCGCTCCCGCATCGAGCGTCTCGAACTGATGGCCAACAACGGAGAGCGCATTGCCTTCGCGACCCACATGCCCGTGCACGAGAATGAACTGCGCGCGCTTTACGACCTCCTCATTGGGTTCCACGTCATCCTTCTTGACCACGACGTTCATGAAACCGTGTTCATCCTCGAGCAGGAGAAAGAGCACACCATTGGCGGTGAAGGGGCGCTGCCGGATCACGACGAGTCCTGCCACTGACACGTGCGTGCGATTGGGAAGCCGCTCGATCTCCCGGCTGTCGCGCACGCCGCGTGCCGTGAGCTGTTCGCGCAGCGCCATCATGGGATGTCCGTGGATTGTGATGCCCGTGGCGTAGTAGTCGAGCTGGATCAGTTCGTCACGCGTGAGCGGGGCGGGGTGATGCTCGGTGTGGTGCGTGGGAGCGAGCGGCAGGGTGTCGTGTACTGCGCGCAGCGCTTCCCACGCGGCTTTGCGGCGATCGGGTTCCCACACCTGGAACGCTCCCGCCTGGGCGAGCTGGTTGAGTTCCGCTCGCGTGAGACGCGCGCGCTGCGTCACGTCGGCGATGGAGGTGAAGGGCGCAGCGGTATGCGCATTGCGCAGCGCCTCAAGTGCCTTCTCGCCGATGCCGCGCACGTAGCGCCAGCCCACGCGCAGTGCGGGGTTCTTGCCCGCGATGGGTTCGGACGTGCATTCCCACCAGCCGCGCGCGAGGCAGGGTGGCCGCACCTCCACGCCGTGGCGCTTGGCATCGTGAATCAGCGTGGCAGGTGAATAGAACCCCATCGGCCAGGCGTTCAGCAGACCGAGGTAGAACTCTGTTGGGTAGTGCACCTTGAGCCACGCCGTTGCATAGGCGATGAGCGCAAAGCTCCAGGCGTGCGATTCCGGGAATCCATAGTTCGCGAACCCGCGCAGATCGTCGCAGATCTGCTGCGCCATCTCCGGGGGAATGCGCGGCTCGATCGGGTGCTCCACCATCCGCTGCTTCAGCCGCTCGAGCGCGGCGATGAGGCGCGGCTCCTTGCGAATGTTGCCCATCGTCCGGCGCAGCTCGTCGGCCTCGGATCCGGTATATCCGGCCAGCGCCATCGCGATGGACATCGCCTGTTCCTGAAAAATCGGGATCCCCTGCGTGCGCGCGAGGATCGGCTTGAGTGCCGGATGCTGGAAGGTCGGTTCCTCATGTCCGCGCCGCCGTCGCGTGTACGGGCGCACGAACTTCGCCTGGATGGGGCCGGGGCGAATCAGCGCCACCTGCACGACGATGTCGTAGAGCTGTTCGGGTTTGGTGTGTACGATGCTGGCAATCTGGGCGCGGCTCTCGATCTGGAAGGTGCCGACCGTCTCACCCTTGGCGATCAGATCGTAGGTCGGCTTGTCGTCCATGGGCAGCGTGTACATCTCCGGACGCTTGCCCGTGCGCACCTCAATGGCATCGAAGGCGCGGCGGATCATGGCGAGTCCACCGAGCCCGAGAAAATCGAACTTGGGGATGCCCACCGCGTCGAGGTCGTCCTTGTCGAACTGCACGATCGTGCGCCCCATGTTCGTCTGCTCGATGGGGAGCCAGTTGCCGAGCGGCGAGCCCGAGAGCACGAAGCCGCCAACGTGCGTGGCGCGGAGTCGCGGCAGGCGGTCGAATCCGCCAATGGCGCGAAGCAATGCCTTCACTCGTGGCGCGCCCAGGTCGAGTCCCGCCTGCGCCGCGTACTTCGCTTGCATCTGCACCGCAGCATCCATCGGATCGTAGCGGTGGAGTTTCTTGGAGATGCTCGTGGCAAGATCGGCGGGGTAGCCAAAGGCGCGCATCGCGTCTTGCACCGCGTTCGGCGCGCGGTAGGTCTGCACGATGCAGGCGATGGCGGCATGCGGCCGGTCATAGCGCTGGTACATGTAGTCGAGCACTTCTTCACGGCGGTCGTGCTCGAAGTCCACGTCGATGTCGGGCGCGTCGGCCTGTCCGTCCACGCGTGTCTCGGAGAGAAAGCGCTCGAACAGCAATCCGTTCTTCACCGGGTCCACGGCGGTAATGCCGAGGCAGTAGACAATCGCCGAGTTGGCCGCGCTGCCGCGCCCCTGACAGAGAATCCCGCGCGACTGCGCAAAGCGGATGGCATCCCACATCACGAGGAAGAACCCGGCGAAGCCGAGCTTCCGGATCAGCGCGAGTTCGTGGTCGAGTTGCTTTACCTGCGCAGCACTGAGTGACGCGCCCCATCGCCGGTGCGCGCCTTCGTAGGCGCGTGCGCGGAGGAATGCGTCAGGATCCTCGCCGTCGGGCATTGGGAAGGCAGGGAGGGGAGGCCGCATCCACTCCAGGTCGAATCCGCACTCGCTCGCGATGCGCGCCGCTTCGCTGAGCCCTGACTCGCAGCCTTTCCAGCGGCGCTGCAGTTCGTCAGGGCGGAGGAGCTTCCATTCACCGTTGGGGTGGAGCACGCCCGCCCGCAGTGCCTGATCCACCGTCATCTCGTGGCGGAGTGCGGTGAGGCAATCGTGCACGAGCCGTGAGGTATCGTCGATATACCGCGCATCCTGTGCGGCCACCCAACTCACGCGCCCGCGCGCGGCGAGTCGAATCAGTTCGGCGGCGAGCGCGGCCTCATGGCCGTCCACGTGATGGAGGTGCACTTCCACCGCGAGGCGCTCACCGAACACCTCGCGCCATTCCGCGAGTTGCCGATCGGCGCGCTCCGGCTGCCCCGCACGAATCAACGTTGCGCAGGTGCCTGACGCTGGACCCGTGAGCATGTGCAGCCCCGCCGAGCGCTCCATGACCTGCGCCCACGTCACGTTTGGCTGGCCACGCAGCGCGCCGGCGTCGTCCTTGTCCCAGGTTTTCCAAACGCCCACGCGTGATGCTGTCACGAGTCCCGCGAGGTTCCGATATCCCTCGGCGCTGCGCGCGAGAAATGCGGTTGGTCGGCCATCCACGTGCAACTCGGCACCGGCAATCATCCGGATGCCGCGCAGTTTTGCGGTCAGTGCGCCGCGGACCAGCCCGCCGACATCAGCAGTATCCGTGATGCCAATGGCGGAATAGCCGAGGTCGGCGGCGCGTTCCACCATGGCCTCGGGAGTGACGCTCCCGTCATTGAACGAGAAGGCGGTGTGTGTGCGGAGTTCTACGGGAGTGGCAGCGTCGGACGACATATGCTGGGGTGTTTATGGATACCGAATAGACACCGAAGCAAGGGCGTACGCAAGCGCTGAAGCGCGCCGCCTGGTTCACTACCACTTCATCAGGGTGACTGGCGCCGCGCCGGTGCGCGCGCGATTCAGGTCGCTGGGCTCGGCCCAGAGCCGCCGGGTGCGATCGCTCGAAACGAGCCGCACTTCCACGCGGGTCTCCGCGCGCGCCGGGTCAAACGGAAATGCCACATCGAGCCGATATGATCGCTTACTTCCTTCGGGAAACGCTGCGGTGAGCGACAGGCCTGCCGCACCCAGCATACCGGTCGTTGCGCCGTAGGGCGCATCACCTGCCCACAGGCGTCCCGCGCTGGCAAAAGCACCTGCCGCCAACTCCACGCGGCCGCGGATGGTCGTCAGATACAGTCGCTCATCAAAGCGACCGATCAGCCGATGCCCACCGGCCATCGTCGCCTTGCCGTACCCCGGAAGCCCGGATTCCGGGTCGCGCAACGTGAGCTGCAGCGGGAAGGCGAGCGCGCGCGTACCGGAGTACTCAATCGACAGCTTGGACGTACTCTTGACCGTCGACCGGTGGTAGCCGTCGAACCGTACGTTCGACACCATCCCTTTCCACCGTTGTGCTCTGTGCTCGCGGCGCCCCTCCAGCAGGCCGCGGGCGGCGAAGAACGTACGTTCGTTGCCCAGCCCCGCGTAGAAATCCGATGCCATGAAGAAGTCCGCTGCGCCACCCGACGACTGCAGACTCGGACCGGCCAGCACGTCGAGCTGCACGCCGATGCCCATGTCCTGTTCGGCGGAGATGGCGTCGAAAGCGCTCACCGTGATGTAACGGAGGGCACGCACGCCGGCGATTGCGGCAAGGCGAGTGGTCGTGAATCCGGGATAGCTGCCGGCAAACGGATTCACCACTTGCCGGACGAGTCCCGTGTCCGCGACAACGACGAGTTCGGGTCCGGTCCGCACATCCTCGCCAATCAACGCGGCCCCGAGCAGTCCGACCGCATTGCGGCCACTCGGCTGACCGAACCGTGTGACAGTGCTCAGATCATAGGAGGTGCGGCGCACGAAGACGGAGACCGGGTCGCCGACGGGGCGCACGAGCCGCGTGTATCCGCTGGAGAGTCCCGATCGCACATGGTAGCCGCGCGATTGTCGATCTGTCAGAAAGGGTTCTGCCAGCTCGATCTCCAGGTGCTCGCCGATCACGGCGCGGCGTTCAGCGGTGATCGCGAGAAAATCGGGCCGACCGAACATCCCGTACTTCACCCCTCTGAATCCGACTCCATCGCGATACGCGAACCCGCGCGTTGCCCAGAACGCAAGCGATGCGCCGCGTCCGGACAGGTTCTCCGTGCCGAGGATGAGCGACGAGACGGTGCCGTGGCGTGTGCCGGCGCCGATCACCAGACGTTGCTCGTCCACGACATCGACTTCCAGCCGGACGCGCTGCGGCCCCTCGGTGACGGTGTGGATCGTTGCCGAGGCGATGAAGGGCTGCGCGCGGAGGATGCGCTCGGACTCGCTGCGATCAATCTCACTGCAGATCGTCCCACTCACGAGCCGCATGTATGCGGCGATGACCTGCGGTCGGGTGGTCGTCTGCGAGAGCCGCAGCCACCCGGAGGCGATGCGCTGTGTGGCGGCTACGCGACCGCTGTGTGCCGGTGGGTGGGAGCGAATGACAATGGTGGAGATCGTGTCTCCATCGCAGTTCTGTTTTTCCCGGACGAGCGCCCGTTCGAGCACGACCTGTGCGCGCGCTCCGAGCCAGGGAGCGAGCGAGAGTGCGACCAGGACGACCGCGCGTGAAGCCTTCACTCAGCTCGCAGGTGTAGTCGGTTGCGCGCCGGCGGCTTCGCGCTGCAGAGTGAGCGCTTCGAGGCTGAGCCGCACGATCAGCGGGCCGAGGAACGCACCCCACGCGCCCAACGCCGCCATCCCGCCGAACACCGAGACGAAGAGCAGAAACATCGGCATCTGCAGCGATCCCATCCGCGAGAAGACAGGGCGGAGCAGGTTGTCGACCGTTCCAATCACGCCGACGCCGATGATGGCCAGAATCAGCGCTTTCACCGGGCTGCCGGTGAGCAGAAGTCCCAGCGTGATCGGAACCCAGACGAGCGCGGACCCGACGAGCGGCAGCAGTGAAGCGATACCGGTGACCGCGCCGAGCACCCACCAGCGGGGGATGCCCAGCGCGAGGTAGGCGATCGTGGCGACAGCGCCCTGCGTTACGGCGGTGAGGCCAATGCCTACGATCAGGCCACGGCCCGTTTCCTGGAATGCGGCGATCATCCGCGCGAGGTGGTCGGCTCTCAGTGGCGAATGACGGCCCAGCCATTCACGGATAGCCGCACCCTCCAGCAGGAAGACGAAGGCCCCGCCGAAGTAGATGAAGAGCGCGATGAATCCGCTGCTCGCCGCGCCGGCGATGCGCTTGAAGACGGTGAACCCCTGGGCGCCGTAGCTCTCAACGAGTGCAAGGATCTCCGGAATGGTGCGCGGAATTTGCAGTGCGGACGATTCGCCGGTGCCTGTGGCGAGTGCCTCCAGTGCGCTCTTGGCCGACGGCGATTGCGTGACGGCCGCGATCAGGTCCTGCGCCCCCGACACCACACCGAGCACGATCATCGCCAGCGGGCCGAACACGCCGATGAAGAGCAGGAGTGCGAGTGTAGCGGCTGCGCGTCGCCGCCCTCCCATCCGCTGCTCGAGTCCCAGGAGCAGCGGACGCACCAGAGCCGCGGTCCAGGCCGCGAGGACGAGCGCCGGCCAGAGCGGCCAGCAGATGTAGGCGGTCGCGGCCACGAGTCCGAGCGTGGTCCACCGCAGTGCCGCCGTCTGGTTCAAGAGGTTCAGGCCGCTGTCCACGCGTGCTCCTGTTGGTGCTACCGGGATGCCGAAGCTTAACTCGCCTCCTGTGGCCCGGTCATTGCGTCAACGGCGGAGTCAGTCCCACCACCCGTGGAGGAACCAGCGGCCTGAGGCGGACGGGGCATCACGCCCCTCGCGTACGCGCATGGGTTGCTTCTTTTGGTTGGCATCGCGGTAGAGCCAGACGAGCACGCCCTCCCTGGTGACGCAGCGGAAGTATTCGCGCGCGTAGGCGGCGTCGCCGTCCCAGGTGCGGCCCGAGACGCGTTCGGGTCCTGCGACGTTGACCACCTCGTGCCATCCGGCGTCGTCGCGGTAACGAAGCGGGATGGTGTGGTCGCGGCGCGGCGTGGTCTCGACCACGATGGCGCGCGGGGCGGGGGCGAGTTGGAGATGGAGCCGCGGCTGTGGTTGCATCCGTTCGTGCACCGCCGCCGGAAGCGTTGTGAGACGAATCGTCTGCGCGCTCCAGTTCGTGCGTTCGTCGAGCAGGGGATGCGCGGAGTTCTGCGGCGTCACGACCACCTCGCCCTGATCTTCGACAAGGCGTGCGACGGCATCTTCTGTGGCCTGACTGCTCGCGAGTCCCTTGTCGAAGAGGTCCCCCTGCGGCGCTTCACGCGGCGCGATGCGCGAGGCGTGCACTGTGATGCCGGTGACCGCAGCGGTGAGTCGGATGCCCTCCACGCGTGTGCGCGCCAGTCGGATCCAGGTGCGCCGGTTGGCTGTGGGGCGCGAGGCGCGGATCATCTCCACGTGCACCGACTTATTGGTGAGCGCGAACTCGATCGTGATCTCACGCGCCCCCTCGCCGGTGGCGGCAAGGGTGGCACAGACGCGGTCGATGAGATTGTTGAGCACGAAGAGCAGGCGCAGCGGATCCTTGAGCGCGTATTCCACCCACTCGAGTGAGGCGTGCGGCGCCTCGGGTGGAGCGGGGGCGAAGATCAGCCGCGGGTCGTCGGCGCGTGCGAGTTTCCACAGTGGTACGGCTTGGGCACCAAGCCGTACTTCTATGGCCTCGCGGTCGAGTGCCGCAAACTCACCGCAGGTGCTGACGCCGATGCCGAAGAGGAGTGGCCTGAGGCGCGGCTCAGGATTCAGCGCCGCGAGCGGAAAGAGCCCGACGTACGTGCGATCCGCGCCAATGGGCACGACGAAGATGCGATCCGCGATGGTCGGGCCAGCGACCTGCGGCCCCGCTTTGTTGGACGCGGCGTTGCGTGCACCACCGTGCCGCGCCGCGAGTTCTGCCGCCACCGGAGTCGCGGCAATGCCGGCGCGCGCATCCGTGAGCCCGCGCCGCGCGAGCAGCGTGAGCAACTCCGCGGCGAGTTCCACTGTGCCGTGCGTGGAGAAGCCGCGCGCATCGGCCCAGATCACGCCTCCCTCGCCCGTTGCCACGCGCGGCGCGCGTGCGAGCAGCGTGGAGGCGATCTCAGGGTTGGCGACGGGAGCGGGGTTTGCGTCCGGTCTTGTGTTCGTTCCCCGGTCGGCCACGACGGTCCGCCAAGCGGGGCTCCAGAGACAGACGAAGCTCATGGGACTGCACCGGTAGGGTGAATTGTGCGCGCCCATTCCACCCCAGGGCACGCACCTCTGTGTGAAGCTGGACCTCGCGTGCCTCGGCGGGGTCGCCGAAGGGATCGTGATGCCAGCGCCAGGAATCGGGAGCGATGCGCGTGGTGAGCCGGAGCGCCGCCATCGTGGCCTGCGTGGTGAGCGCAACGAACGCGCCGCCTCCTTCGTGCGCGGCGCGCACGAGTCGCACGCAGTCAGCGCTCGCGAGTTCGGTGCCGGCAAGCACAACGAGACGAAAGCCGCCGCAGCGGAGCAGGAGATCGGCTGCGGCAATCGCCTGTTTCTCTCCGCGCGGGCGAACGAGCAGGGGCCCGGCATCCCAGAACGCGCCGGTCGTGGTGCCAGCGCCATCGATCCACGCGGCGCGGTCACCCGAGGTGATTGTGGCCTGGCAGGCCGCGCGAAGAATCGACGTCGCGCCTCCCTGCGGTTCGCAGGTGGAGAGTTTGCCGAGTGGGAAGCCGCCGTGGGGCAGGGCGCGGTCGAGCTCGGGAATCCCCGTGGCCACCGGCTGCACGGTGCGCCCCGACGTGCCGAAGGGGACGGCATTCGGAAAACGCTCCTGAATGAGCGTGCGTAGGGCGGCGAGAGAGGTCGACATACAATGAAAGCGGGAGGGAATTATATACCGAATAAATACCGAAAGTAAGAGGGGAACGACGGGACGTGGGGGGACGTGGGAGGACGTGGGAGGACGTGGGTGGACGAGCCACTGCGGCGGCGTGATTGCGGTGCCGTCGTTTGGGGTCGGGACAATGCAGCGACCGGGAGCAATCCTCCGCGCATGCTCGCCGCCATCCGCTCCGCCACGGTCATCGGTATCGACGCCCTCGACATCACCGTCGAGGTCGATGTCGTCGCAGGGCTCCCCTCGTGGACCATCGTTGGGCTCGCGTCGAACGCCGTGCGCGAAGCACGTGAGCGCGTGACGTCGGCGCTCGCCAACTCGGGGTTCGATGTCCCCTCGCGCCGCGTGACGGTGAATCTCTCTCCGGCCGACGTGCGCAAGGACGGCACCTCATTCGATCTGCCCATCGCGCTCGCGCTCCTCGCTGCCACGGGCGCGCTCAAACCCGACGCGCTGGGCGGATTGATTGCGGCAGGAGAACTGGGACTCGACGGATCAATCCGCGCGATTCGCGGCACGCTCTCGCTCTCGCGTGCGGCGGCGCGGGCCGGCGGATGCCTGTTGATTCCGGCGGCGAACGTTCCTGAGGCAGCATTGATTGGTGGCGGCGATCGCACGGCGCGGATCGCAGCAGCCACGACGCTTGCGCAGGTGGTGCAACAGATTCGCGTCCACGGGGCGAATCTTCCGGCGGCTGAACGGTCGGTACCTGCGCCGCAGGCACCGGACATCGGAGACGTGTTGGATTTCGCCGACGTGGCGGGGCAGGCCTCGGCGAAACGCGCGCTCGAGAGTGCCGCCGCCGGCGGACACAACCTCCTGATGATGGGGCCGCCCGGCACGGGCAAGACGATGCTGGCGCGACGACTGCCGGGCATTCTCCCCACGCTCACCGACGACGAGCGCCTTGAGGTCGTGGCGATCCACTCGGTGGGCGGACTCGTGATTCCGGGAACGATTCCCTCGCGCACGCCGCCCTTTCGCGCGCCGCATCACACGATCTCCCTCGCAGGGCTGATTGGTGGCGGGCCGGGTCCTCGCCCCGGCGAAGTGAGCCTGGCGCACCGGGGCGTGCTCTTTCTGGACGAGTTACTCGAACTGCCGCGCCATGTGCTCGATGCCATGCGCCAGCCGCTCGAAGACGGCCGCGTGGTGATCGCGCGTGCCGCGAACGCCGTCGCATTTCCCGCGCGCTTTCAGCTCATCGCAGCCGCAAACCCCTGCAAGTGCGGGCACGCCGCAAGCAACGACGGCCGCTGCCACTGCAGTGCCGCCGATATCGAGCGCTATCGCTCACGCCTCTCCGGCCCTCTGGCCGACCGCATCGATCTGCACGCGCATGTCGGCGCAGTGGAGATCGCATCACTCGGCACGGCGCGCGGTGAGGAGTCGTCGCTCGCGATTCGCGCGAGAGTCAGTGCCGCACGTGCGCGGCAACAGGATCGATTCGCGCAGATGGGCGGCGTGCGCACGAACGCTGAGGTTCCCGGGCGCTGGCTCACGGCACACGGCGGGTTCACTGCGGATGCGCGCGCATTCCTGGAGCAAGCGGCGGCGCGGCTCAGCATCTCCGCGCGAGGCTATCATCGCGCGATGCGTGTGGCGCGCACGATTGCAGATCTCGACGGCGCTACCGAAGTCGACAGCGCCGCGATGGCGGAGGCGTTGCGCTATCGCGCTAAGGTGAAGGACAACTGATGCGGAGCGCGCGAACCGTGGTGGTACCCTCGGCACCGACGATGATAAGCGTGTCGCCGCGGACCCGCATCACAGTCGTCGCCGGGCGGGTCAGGTTGGCCGATGTCTCCGTCCGCGCCCGCGCCTGCACGCGCTCGTCGGCCGCCCGGGCCACGGAGTCCGCGTCCACCCTCACGCGATGCATCACGCCGAGTTCGCGCGAGTTCGCGACAACCGGTTCGCGAAAACACTGCTCAGCTGCCGACACGGCTTCCATTGCCTTGGCGGCGAAACCAAGCGCGCGGCGCTCACCTGCCGCCGCTGATGCTGGCGCAGCGACGCCTGCCACGGAGAGCTTGGCTGATTCGGCTTCTTTGACCTTTTCCTCCGCGACGAGCTGACGCGCGGCATCGGCATCGGCTGCGCTGGCACGGCCCGCCGCCGCGTCACTGCGCAACGGGGTTGCTCGTGGGGCCGACGTTGCTTGCTGCGCCACGCGGGCATCGGCCGAGCGAGGCGGAGTCGGCGCCGCCGCGAGCGGCGCGACCGCCGAGTCCTTGAGGTCGACAGCAGACGTTGCCAACCCCGCACCCACCTCAACAACCTCGGGCGTCCCGTTTCGCATCACTACGACAGTGCCGGCGACCACCACCAGTACGGCGGCCGCACGCAGCGCCCACCACGGAGTGCCTCGCGGCTTCGCGGCAAGCGGAATCACCTTCGCCGTTGTTCCGGTTTCGGGGGCCCGAGTGGCAGGAATCACGTTTGCCGGCACGCCGTCCAGCGCGCTCACGATCCGCGACGTGGCCGCAATCAACCCGCGTGCCTCGGCCGCCGCCGCGGACCATGCGGGGTCGCTCTGCACGAGCGCTTCGATGCGCGCAGACTCCGCGGCATCCAACTCGCCGTCGAGCCAGGCATGGATCAGTCCTTCGTCAGGACGCGACATGTGCGCTCCCAGTAGTCTCGTTACGCAATGAGTCGTACGTCTCCGCCAGCCGCCGGCGCGCGCGCGACAGCGTCGTGCCTACGGAGTTCTTCTCGATTTCCAGCACATCAGCGATCTCGTCGTAGCTCAGCCCTTCGGCCTTCAATAACAGCGCCTGCCGGTCGCGCTCGGCCAGGGCATCGAGCGCTTTGCGTGCGCAGGCCGCGTCCTTCGCGCGCTCGGGTGTCATCTCCTCGCCCGAAACAGCGGTCTCCGTCTCCCGTTCCCGTTCTTCGGCGGCGAGGAGCTGCAGGTGCTCGCGCTGCCGCGCCACCTTCCGCGCCTCGTCGCGCACCAGGTTGGACGCCACCGCGAAGAGCCAGCTTCTCTCATTCCCGATGGCGTCCTGCCTGAGTGCGCGTACGAACGTTTCCTGCGTCACTTCTTCTGCCCAGTCCCGGTCACCCAGCCGACGCGTGAGGTAGCGCACGAGGGTCTCGTGATACTCGCGAAAGAGACGATCGACGTCGACAGGCATCGGTCCTGTTACCGCCAGTCCTTCACGAGCGAGCGCAGGGCCTCGTCGTCGAGCGTCTCTGCGCCTGAATCGGTGGACACTTCGATGGCCACGGCGCGTCCTTCGACACGAGCCTTGTCGCCCACGGCGAAGAGCTGCGCCAGTTCCGGGAGTTCCCGCAGGATCGCGAAGTAGGCCGCCGAGTACGCGCGCACCTTCACGACGCGGTCCGCCTTGCGCTCCTTCGCCTCGGACCAGACACCGTCCTTGTCTGCCCGGAACGCGCGGCCGCCGGCGACCTTCATCTTGCCGTCTGCTTCGGTGATGCGGCTGCGTTCGTCGCCGAGCGACTTCATGTCGCGCTGTTCGGCGCTTTGCTTGGCTGCCTCAAAGCGCGCCCGGTCGTTGACGGCCGCGCCTGCGCCCGCCGTGGAGGGCACTGCTGCGGCCGACAAGTCGCGCGTCCTGCGTTGCGGCGTTGACGGTGCGGTGGAAGCGATCTGGGCGGTGTTCATTCCGGGCTCCACCACAAGATACGACGTCAGCTCCGTCGGGATTCCATAGCGTTCGCCGAGCTGGCGCAGTTCGCCGTCCGTCTCACCATTGCCGCCGGTCCTTCGGCGTTCAGCACTCAGCCACCCGATCCGCTGTACGGCCCAGAGCCGGCCGACAAATGCATTATCCGTGCTCCGGTTGGCAAGGCGCACGCGCTGCGTCCAGCGCACCGGGCCGTCGGGCCCGCGGCCTTCCACGGAGAGCGTAGTCCAGTCGCTGCGGCCCGTGTAACGCGCCAGGACGACCAAGTCCTGTCCTGCGAAAATGTCGATCTGACCCTGAGGCTGCGCGGCGTAGAGGCGCACGCCTTCGAGCTTCACCGAGACGTCGGTCGCCACGGGACTGGTGAGCCGCGACGCGACAACGCCAACCGCGCGTTCCACCGATTCCTGTGGCCGCACAAACGTCGCCGTGCCTCGTCCCTGCAGGGCGAGCTGTTCCATCAGGGCGGCATTCACGTCGGCGCCAATCCCGAAGGTGAATACGCGTGCCTTGCCGCGAAGGTCTGCGGCATGACGGGCAATTGCATCGGCGTTGGTCTCGCCCACCGTCGGCGCGCCGTCGGTGAGCAACAGCACCAGTGGCAGTCGGCCGCGCGGGGAGTCCGCGGAAAGCGCTGCGGCAACGGCGCCGTCGATGTTGGTGCCGCCCGTGGCGCGGAGGTCCTCAAGAAAGCGCGTCGCCGAGCGGATCGATTCGTCGTTGACCGACGACCACTCGCCGCGCCAGTCGCGGACGTCGCTCGAGAACGCGATCAAGCGGAACCGATCGCCCGGCTCGAGCGAGTTCAGGAACTGAACGCCCGCCGCCTTGGCCTGCACGAGTTTCTGCCCCGACATCGATCCGGATATGTCGATCACGAACGTCAGGTCGCGCGGAGTGGTGCGGCCAACTCGCGCCGGCGGTGACACGGTGATCAGCGCGTAGCCATCTTCGCCGCTCGGCGCATACGACAGCAGTGAGAGCGTGGCCTCGGTGGCACGGCGCACCGGAACGAGGACCGTCATTGCACCTGACGAACCGTTCGCGCGAACGCTGTCGAACTCGCGGTCTCGGTTCTTGTCGCGAGAATGCAGCGAGTGCGTCGGCGAATAGGCCTCGCCGAGCGCGAGTGATCCGCCGAGTGGGTAGCGCAGCTCGAACCAGTCGTCGTCGGTGCGGGCCCCGGCCATCGCGCGTGCGGGCCAGTCGAGCCGGATCGCATCGCCTTCGCGCTGGACGACCGCACTGAATCGCACGACGACGCGTTTCTCCTCGCCCGGCTGGATAGGGAAGATCCGGGTGCGGAGAAGGTCGTGGCCCATCCATTCAACCAGCGCCGGGTCGCGCAGCTTGCGCACAATCTCTTCATACACCGCCCGCGCTCGCTCGGCGCGCATCGTCTCGCCGGCAACCATCTCGCCATTGATGGAGAGTTCGAGGTTTTCGAACGCCGCGCCCTTGGGCAGAGGCAGCACATAATCCACTTCGGCCGGTCGACTGCCACGGTTGATGTAGCGGTCTTCGATCTCGTAGCGGATCACGCGCCCATCCATGTGGGCGCGCACGTGGGTCATGGTCCGGATGGCTTCTGGGCCGGATACCGGGCATGACGGCACGATGCACTGCGCGCCGGGCGGGCAGGGAGCGCAGGGGCGGTCAGTTCGTTCGCGTTGCGCACTGGCAGCTCCGCCCGTTGCGGCAATGGCGATGGCGCCGATCAGGAGTCTTACAGACGTTCGAAACATTCGCATCTCTGTGGCTGGAGTTGCCAAGGAGACGCTGGCCGCGGAAAGACTTGCACATGGGCCGACCGGAGGCGGTCCGTGGCGGACTTTGGCCATACCATAGAGTGGGGCCGTCGGGTAGGTTCCCATCTGACGGAAACACCGGCCCTGATGACTCTTTCCAGCGTATTCCACTCGACCGAAAGCGAAGCCGATGCGCTCGCGCGCGAAGCGACGCTTGTCGATGGATTGCGCGCCCGCGGGTCGGTGCTCATTGGCTACAGCGGCGGTGTGGACTCCGCGTATCTCGCCGCCGTCGCGCTCCAGGCGCTGGGTGCCGCCAACACGGTGGCCGTCATCGGCCGCAGCCCATCGTATCCCGAATCGCAGTGGGCCAACGCACGAGCGGTCGCGTCACAGATCGGGCTGACCGTGCGCGAAGTGGACACCGACGAGATGAACGACCCGCGTTACGCGGCGAATCCCTCGAATCGATGCTACTTCTGCAAAGGCGAACTCTGGTCCCGGCTTGTACCTGTCGCGCGCGAACTCGGCATCGCTGCCGTGATTGACGGCACCAACGCCGATGACCTGCACGGTCACCGGCCGGGGATGGCAGCCGCGCGAGAATGGCGCGTGACCTCGCCGCTGGCCGAAGCTGGCCTGACCAAATCGGCCATCCGGGCGCTGTCGCGTATGCGCGGGCTGCCCACATGGGATCAACCGTCATCGCCGTGCCTGAGTTCGCGCCTGCCCACCGGCACCGCGGTGACGCCGCTGCGCCTGGCGCGCGTCGAGCAGGCAGAGCATGCGCTGCGGGCACTCGACGTCAGCGGCGACCTGCGCGTGCGCTACCACGGCGAAACGGCCCGCATCGAGATGAGTGCGCCGGAACTGGGACGCTGGCTGAGCGACGACGCGCGCGAGCGGCTTCGTCGCGCGGTGGTTGCCACAGGATTCGAACGCGTTGAACTCGATCTGCGTGGTTTTCGCTCAGGCCGGGCGAGCGAGCCGGCCGGCGCCGATGACATCGCGGTGCTCGACGGCTCGTACGAACCAACCGCGCTGGCCGGGAACAGCTGATGTTCGGATGCATCGGAAAGATTGTCGTACTCGCCGTGTTGATCGTGCTCGGTGCCGTTGCGTACATCACGCGCGGCGCCTGGGAGCCGCGCCTGCGCGAGAAAATGGGTTGGACTGCATCGCCAACCACAACCGCCGTGGTCCCAACGTGGGAGCCGCTCAGTGTCGCGGGCGCGACGCGCGCGCGCGAAGCGATCGAGTCGTTCCGGCGCCCATCGGGTCCGGTGTTCGTGAATACCACGGCGGCGGACCTGGCGTCGCTCGCCCTCGAGCCGGCGATGCGTGCGCTGTCTGCTGCCGCTCCCGCAGCGACTGGCGGCACAACCGGCTCAGCGCCTGCGGCGTCGCCCACGGCTGAGGCGCTTGCCGGAGAGAATGTCATCTCATTGCGCGGCAATATTCGCATGGCCGATCTGGGTGGCGCCGCAGCGCTTGGTCCGCTCGCCGGGGTCCTCGAGGGCACGCAGCGCATTGAAGTGCGGGGCCGGCCAGTCGTCGTGTCGCCGGGCACAGCGCGCTTCATTGTCGAGCGCATTGCGTTCGGCAATCTCGCGCTCCCCTCGGCCGCCATTGGTCGCGTGGTCCAGCGAATCGCCCCGCGCACCGATGCGTCCGCTCCCGCTGAAGCCATTGCGCTTGCCCTGCCGCGGGAAGTGGCCGACATCCGTGTGACCGGCGGTCGCGTGACGCTCTACAAGGCGGTTCGGTGAGGCGCATCCTCGTTGTGGACGACGAGCAGGGGATCCGCGCCGCGCTCACGCAGCTGCTCGAGTACGAAGGCTATGAAGTGCGCACGGCCTCCAACGGCACCGAAGCGGTGACGCTCGCCGGGCAGTGGCTCCCGCAGCTGATCTTCCTCGACGTGAAAATGGAAGGGCTCGACGGCATCGAGACGCTGAAACTCCTCAAGGAGCGGGTTCCGAGTGCCGTGGTGGTCATGATCAGCGGTCACGCGACCATCCAGAACGCCGTGGAAGCCACACAGCTCGGCGCCTACGACATTCTCGAAAAGCCACTCGACACAGATCGCATCCTGGTCACGCTGCGCAACACGCTTGGCCGAATCGACCTGACCGAGGAGAACGCGCGTCTGCGTGAGCGCATCGAGTCGCGGTTCGAAATCGTCGGCAGCTCCGCGGGCATTCGGGCGCTCATCGCACAGATCGAGCGCGTCGCAGCGACGCCGGCGCGGGTACTCGTGACTGGTGAGAACGGTACGGGCAAGGAACTCGTCGCCCGCGCGCTGCACAAGAACTCCACGCGCGCGCGAAAGCCGTTTGTCGAGGTCAACTGCGCCGCGATTCCGGGCGAGCTGATCGAGAGCGAACTGTTCGGGCATATGAAAGGGTCGTTCACCGGGGCCGTACAGGATCGCGCCGGAAAGTTTGAACAGGCCGACGGCGGTACGCTCGTTCTCGATGAAATCGGCGACATGTCGCTCGCGGCGCAGGCCAAGGTGCTTCGGGTTTTGCAGGAAGGGGAGGTCACCCGCATTGGTGGCGCCAAGCCCCGCCATGTGGACGTGCGTGTCATCGCCGCCACAAACAAACGGCTCGAGGATGAGATCGCTGCGGGGCGCTTTCGCGAGGACCTGTTCTACCGGCTCAACGTGCTGCCACTGCATGTCCCAGCCCTCCGCGAGCGTCGCGACGATATCCCGTTGCTCGTACGGCATTTTCTTGAGCAATTCGCCAGAGATGGCGGGGGCATTCCGGCGGCCATTGCGCCGGAGGCTGTCTCGCGGCTGACGAGTTTTGAGTGGCCGGGAAATGTGCGCGAGCTGCGCAACACCATTGAGCGACTCGCGATCCTTTCGGGCGGCCCAACCATCGGCGTCACCGACGTGGACCGACTCGTTGGCGCGCGGAACCTCGATGTCGGCACGGTCGGGGCCATCCAGTCCGCGCGCACCTACGAAGAGTTCAAGCTCGCGTCGGAGCGGTCATTTCTTCTGGCCAAACTGCGCGAGCACGATTGGAACGTGGCAGAGACCGCACGTGCGCTCGACATGCCCCGGTCGAATCTTTACAAGAAGATTGAACGTCATCACCTCGGACGCGACGAACCGTGAGCCAAACATGAACGACCGCAACTGGGATGCCGAGCTGAAGAAGATCGACCGCGCCATGGAAAGCGTGTCTGACGAGGCCATGTTTCCGGCCAAGTCCGCCCCGACGCCGCAGGCGAAGGCGGTCGCTTCGGCGCAACAACAGTCCACCTCCACTCTGGGCGTCTTCGCGCGACTCGGCCTGTCCGTGGCGCTGGGTGTGGCGATCATCTTCTGGCCCTATGCGGCACGCTGCGGGTTTGGTCTGAGCGCCTACCTCCTCGCCGTAGTCACACTCGTGGCCGCCGGCGGGTGGAGCGCGATCTGGACCTGGCGCCACCGGGCAGCCAAGAGCCACATCCTCTCGCTTTTGCTCGTGCTCTGGGGGCTGGTGCTCGGCTCCATCGAGGTCCTCCCCCGCACGGGCTACGCGGTACCCAGCCTCAATCACCCGGCGACGTGGACCTGCCAGTAGTGCAGGCCCGTCAATTCATCTCCGCCCTCTTCTCTCCGCACACGTGAAAACCTGGTTGAACTTCATCGGCGGCGCGTGGGTCCCGCCCGCGGCTGGCGCGTATCGCGACAACGTGAATCCCGCCGCAACGAAAGACGTGATCGGTCGCTTCCCGGTCTCGGACGCCGGCGATGTGGATCGCGCGGTTGCATCAGCGCGCCGGGGCTTTCAGCAGTGGCGGCGCACGCCGGCCCCGGCCCGTGGCGACGTGCTGCGTCGCGTGGGCGATCTCCTCGCGGCCCGGAAAGAAGAAATATCGGACTTGATGACGCGCGAGATGGGGAAGCCGCTCGCCGAAACGCGCGGCGACGTGCAGGAAGGGATCGACACGGCGTACTACGCGGCAACTGAGGGACGTCGTCTCTTTGGGCACACGGTCCCGAGCGAACTCGCGAACAAGTGGGCGATGAGTTTTCGGCGGCCGATTGGCGTCGCCGGCCTCATCACCCCCTTCAACTTTCCGCTGGCGATACCCACCTGGAAGGCGTTTCCCGCGCTCCTCTGTGGAAACTCGGTGATCCTGAAGCCCGGCGAGGATGTCCCGCACACGGCCACTGTGCTGGTGGAAATCCTGCTCGAAGCCGGGCTGCCGCCAGAGGTCATCCAACTCGTCCACGGTGAGGGGCAGGCCGGATCGGCGCTCGTCGCTCACCCGGACGTTGCGCTCATTTCGTTCACCGGATCCACCGAAACCGGTGCGATGGTGGGCGAGACCTGTGGGCGGATGCACAAAAGGCTGTCGCTCGAGATGGGTGGCAAGAATGCGATGATCGTGCTGAACGATGCCGACCTTGAGCTCGCGCTCGAAGGCATCCTCTGGGGCGCCTTCGGCACCACCGGCCAGCGCTGCACCGCTACGAGCCGGTTGATCGTGCAAGACGGTGTGCATGACGAGTTTGTCGCGATGCTGGTCAAGCGCGCCGCTGCGCTGGTGCTGGGCGACGGACGCGCGAAGGGCACCGATGTCGGGCCGCTCGTCAACGCCGATGCCGTGTCCAAGGTCGATCGATACGTCGCCATCGGCAGCGCAGAATGCGATCTCCAACTCGGCGGCGCCCGCGGCAAGGGTGGCGCGCTCGACAACGGCTTCTTCTACCAGCCCACGATCTTCACCGGCGTGGCGCCAAAGTCCCGTCTTGAGCAGGAAGAAGTCTTCGGCCCCGTGCTCGCCGTCGTGCGCGTGAAGGATGCCGACGAGGCATTCACCGTGAACAACGATGTGCGCTACGGCCTGTCGTCGTCGGTCTACACGCGCGATGTGAACCTGGCCTTTCGGGCACTGAACGAACTCGACAACGGAATTACGTATATCAACGCCCCCACGATTGGTGCCGAGGCGCACTTACCGTTCGGCGGAGTGAAGCAGACCGGGAACGGTCACCGGGAAGGGGGGTGGGAAGTGTATGAGTTCTACTCCGAGACCAAGGTCGGCTACGTGGACTACAGCGGGCGCCTGCAACGGGCGCAGATTGACAACTACTGACCGCTCGCCGGGTTTGGCCGACTTGCTGGACGCCGCGCGGGCGGGTTAAATGAACTCCGTGAGCCCTGACACGCCGAATCCCGACGCGATGGCCGAACCTGCGACTCCCCTGGACACAGGGGAGCCGGCAGCGGGGTCGGTCCCGCCAACGCTGCCCACGCCACCGGCGGCGCGGCGCGGGCGTGCGCTGGCGCGGCGGGTGGGGCGCGGTCTGTTCGAGTGGGCCAAGTCGGTGTCCCTCGCGCTGCTCCTCTTCCTGGTGCTCCGCGCATTTCTGGTGGAGGCGTTCAAGATTCCCAGCGGGTCCATGGAAGGAACGCTGCTGGTTGGCGACTTCCTGCTCGTCAACAAGCTCGTCTACGGCGCCGAAGTCCCATTCACGGGTAAGCGCCTTCCGGCAATCCGCCAGCCCGCCAATGGCGACGTCATCGTATTCCAATGGCCCGAAGATCCCACCAAGAACTTCGTTAAACGTCTGGTCGGACTTCCGGGTGACACCGTCGGGATGAAAGACGGTGTGCTGGTCCGCAACGGTCAGTACCTCAATGAGCGCTACACGCGGCACGTGGACCCGCACTATGACCCGTCCGGCGACGAGTTCCACTGGCAGCGCGGATTCCTCACGCGCGTGGCGCGCGCCGAGCGGACGTATCGGCCATCGCGGAACAACTGGGGCCCGCTCGTTGTGCCCGCAGGGCACTACTTCGTGCTTGGTGACAACCGGGACAACTCGCTGGACAGTCGCTACTGGGGCTTCGTGCCCGACTCGCTGGTCCGCGGCAGTCCGCTGATTGTGTACTACAGCTACGTTCCGGACAGCAGCACGTCGATGGATTGGGTGCGGCACGTGCGCTGGAAGAGACTGTTCTCGCGGGTGGAGTGACCGCGAAGCGCAGCACTTCCGCTGGCGCGCACGACGGCACACATTCCCGCACCGCACCGCACCCCCACCGCTTTCGCCCTCACACGACCCAATGGCAGGTACGCCGCACCGGCGGCCCTCATTTGAGGAAGGGTCTCTCGACCAATACCTCCGCGATATCAGCATTTATCCGCTGATCAATCGCGAGCGTGAGGTCGAGTTGGCGCAGCAAATCCGCGAGAACGATCAGGAGGCGCTCGATACCCTGGTGCGCTCCAACCTGCGCTTCGTCGTCTCGGTCGCCAAGAAATACCAGAATCAGGGCGTGTCGCTCAGTGATCTGATCAACGAGGGCAACCTCGGATTGATCCGCGCGGCGCACAAGTTCGACGAAACGAAGGGGATCAAGTTCATCTCCTATGCAGTCTGGTGGATTCGTCAGGCGATCCTGCAGGCGCTGGCGGAACAGAGCCGAATTGTGCGCGTGCCACTCAATCGGGCCGGCACGCTGCATCGCATCGGCAAGCGGGCCAGCGCCCTTCTGCAGGAGCTGGGCCGCGAGGCCACGCACGCAGAGATCGCCGAAGGGATGGAGATCACCGAGGAAGAGGTCGCGAAGACAATGTCCATTTCGCAGACCCACCTCTCGCTCGACGCGCCGATGAATCCGGGTGAGGACAACCGCCTGCTCGACTACCTCCCGGATCAGCAGAACCAGACGCCTGAGGAGGAGCTGGCCGGCAAGGCGCTCACGCAATCGGTGAAGGATGCCCTGGGCACGCTGAAAGAGCGCGAGGCCAAGATCCTCCGGTTGTATTTCGGCCTCGACGAAGCCGAGCCCATGACTCTGGAGGACATCGGCGCCGCGCTCAACATCACGCGCGAGCGGGTGCGCCAGATCAAGGAGAAGGCGCTGTCGCGCCTCCGCCACGTGTCCCGCGCACGAGCCCTCGAGAGCTTCCTCGGGTAGCTGTGTTGGCCCCGCCGGCCCGTTGCCGCGGCTAAATTCCGGCATGGCCAAAGACGCTTCGTTCGACGTCACCACCGGTGTGGACCTGCAAGAGGTCGACAACGCGGTGAATCAGGCGCAGAAAGAGATCGCGCAGCGCTACGACTTCAAGGGCGCTGCCGTGGAGATCGATTTCAAGCGCGCCGAGGGGCAGATCAACCTCTCCGCCGATAGCGACATGCGGATGCGCGCGCTGTTCGACGTGCTGCAGGCCAAGCTCATCAAGCGCGGCGTTCCGGTGAGGAACCTCGACGTCGGCGATATCACGCCTGCCGGCGGCGATACACTCAAGCGCGAGGTCAAGCTCAAGCAGGCGCTCGACAGCGAAACGGCCAAGAAGGTCGCGGCGGCCATCAAGGAGCAGAAGTTCAAGAAGGTGCAGGCCTCCATTCAGGGTGAGCAGGTGCGGATCACCGCTCCCTCGCGGGACGAGTTGCAAGCGGTGATCCAGTTCCTGCGGGCGGGGGACTACGGCGTGGAGCTGCAGTTCGGCAACTACCGCTGAGCGCCGCCAGCGCTACTCGCGGCACTTAGGTTTCCTCTATGGCCGCCATTCTCGCACCGACCGTTGCCGTCATCACCCTCGGCTGCGACAAGAACACCGTCGATTCCGAGCGCTATCTCGGCGACCTGATCGGGCATGGCGCCGTTCAGGTCTCCGATCCGGCCGACGCCGAGATCGTGATCGTCAACACCTGTGGCTTCATTGACGCGGCCAAGCAGGAGTCCATCGACACCATCCTCGCGGCGGCCAAGCTCAAGGAGCAGGGGAGCGTGCAGACCGTGATCGCGGTGGGCTGCATGGTGCAGCGTCACGAAGACGAACTCCGCGAGGCGCTGCCCGAAGTCGACCTCTTTCTGGGGTCGGCCAACACTGAGCAACTCATTCCTCAGCTGATTGAGCGCGGGTTGCTGGGACCAGCCGACGACCTGCATCCCGGCGTTCGTACGTACAGCGGCGGCTCGCCGCACGTGCGCTATCTCAAGCTGAGCGAAGGCTGCGATCACGGCTGCGCGTTCTGCGCGATTCCCCTGATGCGGGGCAAACACCGCTCATTCGCCCTGGATGACGTCATTCGCGAAGCGCAGCTGCTGGAGATGCAGGGCGCCCGCGAAGTGAATCTCGTCGCCCAGGACCTTGCCCACTATGGGCGGGACCGCAGGGACGGGACCGGGCTTCCGGAGGCGCTCGAAGCGCTCGTGCGCGAGACATCGATTCCCTGGATCCGGTTGATGTACCTCTACTCAGCCGGCATTACGCCGCGACTGCTCGAGGTCATTGCGCGCGAGCCGCGGATCCTGCGCTACCTCGACATGCCCATGCAGCACGCGGCGGACAGTGTGTTGCAGCGGATGCGTCGTCCCGAACGGAAGAAGACGATCCGCGAGAAGGTCGCTCGGTACCGCGAGGCAGTCCCTGGCGTCGCGATTCGCACCACCTGCATTGTGGGATTCCCGGGCGAGACCGACTCGGATTTTCGCGAATTGATGGAGTTTCTCGAAGAGATTCGGTTTGAGCGGGTCGGAGCGTTTACCTACTCCGCGCAGGACGGCACGCACGCGGCGACGATGGTGGACGATGTCCCCGAGTCGGTGAAGCGCGAACGGCTCGAGGCGCTGACCGAGCTGCAGCGCGCGATCACCGATGAGCGGTACGAAGGTCGGATTGGCGCACAGACCCAGGCGCTGGCGGCGGGCGGGCGCATTGCGCGGCTTCCGTGGCAGGCCGATGACATCGATGGCATTACGACACTGGATGTGGACACTCCGGCCGGAGCGATTGTCTCGGTTGAGGTCGAGAGCGCGGAAGACTACGACTTCACTGCGCGAGTGATGGGGACAGTACTTGGCGCGCCCGGCGCAGCGGCGGCACCTGCCCGCAGCCGCGCCCTGCCCATGGTTGGCGGCGGCTCGATGGGGGCATTCGGTCGGTGACGGGTCGCGCCCGGCATTCGCGTGCCCGGGCGCTTTGCGTCGTCGCCGCATGCGCCGCGGCGCTCGCTGCCGGAGCCTGCGTCACGCGTCGCGTGCCCGACCCCGGCCCTCCGACGATTGTGCTCCCTCCGCAGGGTTCTCCGACAGACACGGCGGCGCGCGCCCTTCTGATTCCGGATCTGCCTCGCGATTCCGCGCCGTCCGCAGTCCCGGATCGCGTGCTGGATGTGCGGGTCGCGCTTGCAACTGCAGCACAGCAGGTCCCGCTCACGGCCAGCGGGGCATGGCGTCTCTACGACGGCGCGGACGGCGTGCTGGTACGCGGCAATGCGGGCGAAGTCTGGATTGTGGAGCATCGCGGCCGTGCGCTGCGCGCGCGGGGCCGCGGTACTCAGGCGACGGCTTGGGTGGAGGGCGCCCTCACAATCCGCACCGAAGCTGGCGGCGCGTTCCCGACTTTCGCCGGGCGCAGGTACCGCGGAGCGCTGCGCGTGGTCGTCGGCGACAGCGGCCTGGTCGTCGTGAATGTGCTCGATATCGAGGAATACCTGCGCGGCGTTGTTCCGCTGGAGAGTGGCGCAACACGAAATGCGTCGGAGCAGGCAGCCGTCGA
>SXGU01353693.1_pt1 | contig 25392 bp, 15 predicted proteins | sample 3174531 | NCBI WGS metagenome assembly SXGU01 (sample SAMN11356863, study PRJNA531348) | freshwater metagenome | isolation source: freshwater sample F1-140 | place: China: Fuxian Lake, Yuxi | collected 2017-12-25
GCCATATGCGCTGCGTCAACGACGAGATGCGCCGACTGACCACCCTCAGCCCCGAGCAGCTGATGAGCGCCGCCAAAGATCTGGGCGCCCCTTACGAGCTGGTGCGCCTGGTGGCCAAGACCGGCAAGTTGCCAGTGCCCAACTTTGCCGCCGGCGGGGTGGCCACCCCGGCCGACGCGGCCCTGATGATGCAGCTGGGCGCCGAAGCGGTCTTCGTCGGCTCGGGCATCTTCAAATCGGGCGATCCGGAGCAGCGGGCCAAGGCCATTGTCCAGGCCACCACCCACTACGACGACCCGAAGGTGCTCATTCGGGTCTCCGAGAATCTGGGCGAGGCCATGGTGGGCATCGATATCCACACCCTCGCCGAGGATCAGCTGCTGCAGACCCGTGGTTGGTAAGCGTCCGCTGATCGGGGTCCTAGGCCTGCAGGGGGACTACCACGCCCATGGCCGCATGCTCGAAGAGGCCGGGGCCCGGACCCAGGTGGTCAAGAAGACCGCGCAGTTGCGCCAGGTGCAGGGGCTGGTCATTCCCGGCGGCGAAAGCACCGCGCTGATCAAACTGATGGACGCCGGCGACTGGTGGGAGGCCCTGCCGGCTTTCGCCAGGGCCGGCAAACCCATCCTGGGCACCTGCGCCGGCATGATCCTGCTGGCCGGCGAGGTGCTCAATCCCCCGCAGAAATCCCTGGGCCTCATCGACGCCACCGTCGAGCGCAACAGCTATGGCCGCCAGGTGGAGAGTTTCGAGGGGGTGGGCACCATGGGCACCGGCAAACAGGAACGCCCCCTGCCCATGGTCTTCATCCGCGCCCCCCGCATCCGCCGCCTCGGCCCCCGGGTCAAGGCCCTGGCCTTCTGCCGGGGCGACTGCGTGCTGGCCCGCCAGGGGCCCATCCTGGTGGCCTCCTTCCATCCGGAGCTGACCGCCGACCTGACCGTACACCGCTACTTCGTCGGCATGGTCGCCTGAACCCCGCCCCCGCCTCTGCGGGGGTTTTGTTTTGCCGGCATTTTGTGCAGCCCCTCCGCCGCGCTATACTTACAGACAATGATCCATTCGCCTCACCCGTTCTCGAGGAGCGCGTCCATGAAGACTCGGTACTGGGGGGTGTTCTTGTCTTGCCTGGTCGGGATGCAGCCGGCAGCCGCCCAACCAGGTCCGGTGCGGCAGTTCAGCGGCCTCAGTACCCTCAACCTCAACCTGGCTGAGCGGGAAGGCCTGGAACTCAACAAAATGCGGCGGGGCGACAGCCCCTTCTCCAACCTGGCGCTGACCCTCTTCGGCGAGGTGGTCTTCTCCCCGCGCCTAGCCCTCTTCAACCAGCTGCTCATCGACCCGTCGAGCCGCGCCGCCGCGAACCTGTCCACCTATCTCAATACCTACCTGCGCTACACCGTCTTCAGCCGCCCCCTCGCCGACCTGCACCTGCAGGTCGGCAAGCTGCCCACCCCCTTTGGCGCCTTTGGCCCGCGCGCCTACCAGGACAAAAATCCATTGGTCGGCCTGCCGCTGATGTACCACTACTTCACCGCGCTGCGCACCAACCAGCTGCCCGCCGACGCCGCCGACCTCCTGGCCCACCGGGGCCAGGGGCAGGTCTCCCTGGGTTTCACCGGCTTCAAGGGCGGGGGCTCCTCGCAGCTCTTTGCCGGCATGCCGCTGATCTACGATCCCTGTTGGGATTTCGGCGCCGAGGCCATCGGCTCCCTGTGGCGTTTCGAGTACCTGGTGGCCCTCACCCAGGGCACCTTGTCCGATCCGCGCTCCAGCCCGGGCGATACCAACGACGAGCTGCAGGTGGCCACCCGGCTGGGCCTGGTGCCGGCCACCGGCTTAGTGCTGGGCGCCTCCTTTGCGCGCGGCCCGTACCTGGACCGGTCCGTAGCCCCAGCCCTGAAACCGGGCCAGGAGGTGGAGGATTTCTACCAGCAGATCGCCGGGGCCGACGCCGAGTACAGCGCCGGCCGCGTCAAGCTGATGGGGGAGGTGGCCCTCAACCGCTTCGAGTCGCCCACCATCGCCGAAGATCTGGAAACACGCGCCTTCTACCTGGAGGGCAACTACACCCTGCGCTCGCGGCTGCGGGCCGCCCTGCGCTACAGCGGCCTGCGCTTCGGCAAGATCGGCGACGGGGCCGGGGGCCGGGTGAGCTGGGACTACGACGTGGACCGCTGGGAAGCGGGCCTGAGTTATCCCCTGTACGAGGGGGTGCTGGGCAAGCTGGCCTGGCAGTACACCCACCTCGACGAGCCCGGCGCCGAGGGCCGGAGGGTGTTGACCCTGCAGATCAACTCTTCTTTTTGAGGATTGCCATGCGCGCGACGTGGAGATGGCTTGGTCTGGCCCTGACCCTGGCCCACCTGGCTCCTGGTCCGGCGGGAGCAGGGACCATCACCGGGACCGTGGCCCTCAAGCCGGCCGCCAAATCGAAGGTGCCCCCTCGCTACTACCTGGGCCCCTACCGCTCGGCCCGCGGCGAGGCGGCCGACACCGCCGCCTTCGGCGAGGTGGTGGTGGCCCTCCAGGGCGGGAACCTCAACCAACAGTACCCCCCGCCCGCCCAGCCGCTGAAGATGCTGCAAAAAGGCCAGCAGTTCGTCCCACGGGTGATGGCGGCGCTGGTGGGCACCACCGTCGAGTTCCCCAACCAGGACAACTTCTATCACAATGTTTTCTCGGTGGCCGGCGGCGAACGCTTCGACCTGGGCCGCTTCGGCCAGGGCGACTCGGCCAGCCAGATCTTCACCAAGTCGGCGGTGGTGGTGATCCACTGCGAGATCCACGCCGACATGAAGGCCTATATCCTGGTGCTGGGCAATCCCTTCTTTGCGATGCCCGACGCCGGCGGCCGTTTCCAGATCGAGGGTGTGCCGGCCGGCACTTATACCCTCAGGGCCTGGCACCCCACCCAGGGCGAGCAGGAAATGCAGGTGGTGGTCCCGGCTGAGGGAAGCGTCGAGGTGAGACTCTCGCTGTGAGCCCGGCCAACGCCCGCACCGGCCTCACCCTGCGCGGCCGCATGCTGCTTTTCACCTTCGGGGTGGTGGTGGCCCTCTTGGGCCTCTCCCTGGCGGTGATCCGCCTGTACGTGCGCCAGCGGGTCCACTCCGAAGTGGCCCGCGATCTGGAAAAAACCCATCAGGTCTTTGAGCGTTTCCTGCACGAGCGCGGCCTGTGGCTGCGCTCCCAGAGCCTGGTGGTGGCCGAGGACCCGCGCTTCAATGCCACCGTCGACATCCCCGCCGCCGACCCCGAGTACCAGGCCCGCACCGCGCTGCGCGAGGCCAAACGTTTCCAGGCCCTCATCGGCAGCCAGCTCTTCACCGTCACCGACCGCCAAGGCCTTGCCCTGGCCCGCATCAGGATGGGTCGGCCCGCCACTCCGGAACCCGAAGTTACCCCCTGGCTGGCCGGGGCACTGGCCGGCAACCCGGCGGCGGGCATCTGGCGCCTGGAAAACAGCGAGTACCAGGTAGTGGCCGTGCCCGTGCGCCAGGAAGGCCGGGTGCTGGGGACGCTGGTCGCCGGTTTCCTGGGGCATGCCCTAGGTGAGGGCCTGGACCAGTTTCTGTTGGCCTGGGGTGAGGCCGCCGCTACCTGCAGGGCCGTGGGCCAGGGTGAAGCCGACAGCCTGCAGGTGCTCTTGGGCAAGCTCCAACTGGGCCTGGGGGCCGATCTGCTGGGAGCGGCCGACTTAGAGGGCCGTTTCCTCGACCTAGTTGTGTACCAGACCGGGTATGGCGAGCAACTGGCCACCACTGCCGGCGTGCGGGAAGCCCTGGAAGGCGGTGAGTACCAGGGCCTGTACACCGAGGAGGGCCACCTCTTCCATATGGTGAGTGTACCGGTCTTCTCCCAGGACCAGATCATCGGCACCCTGAGCACGGGGTACGAGATCGACAACCGCTTGGCCCGCCAGTTGCAGGCCATGACCCTCAGCGAGGTAACCTTTGCCGCCGCCGGCCGGGTCCTGGCCTCGACCAGCACCACAGCCCGCAGCCAGCTCGAAGCGCGGCTGGGGGAGTGGACCGCCCACAGCGGCCGGCCTTTCGAGATGATGCTCGACGAGGAGACCTACCTGTCCCTGGTCTACCCCTTTGGCCAGGGTCACTACCTCATCCAGCGCTCCCTGGACGAAGCCACCGAGTTTCTGCATCAGCTGGAGTTGGTCCTGCTGCTGGTCGGCGCCGGGGTGCTGGTGATCGCCGCGCTCTTCAGCCTGGTGGGCGTGGGCCGCATCGCCCGGCCGGTGGAGGCACTGGTGGAGGGCACCCGGCGGCTGGCGGCCGGCGAGTTGGGCCACCGGCTGCAGGTGTCCACCGGGGGCGAACTGGGCGAACTGGCCGACTCCTTCAACCACATGACCACCAACCTGGCCCACTCGCGCGAGGCCCTGGCCGAATCGGAACGCCGCTATCGCGACCTCTTCGACAGCGCCCAGGACCTGGTCTACACCACCGATCTGGAGATGCGCCTCACCTCGGTGAACCGGGCAGGCCTGGAATTCCTGGGGCACTCGGAAGCAGAGGTGCAGGGCCGGCCCTTCTACCAGTTGCTGGTCCCCGAGGATGCCCGGCGCCTGGAGGAGGAGAACCGCCAGCTGCCCCCCGGAGCGGTGCGGCCGGTTTTCGAAGCCCGCTTTGCGCAGGGCAATGGCCAGCAGGCCGTGCTCGAAGTGGTGTCGCGCTGGATCATGGAGGAGGGCCGGCCGGTGGGCACCCACGGGGTGGGCCGCGATCTGACCGCCCGCCGCGAGCGCGAGCAGGCCACCCAGCGCTTTCGCGAGCAGTTGGCCCAGGCCGAGAAGCTGCGCGCCCTGGGCGAGATGGCCGCCGGGGTGGCCCACAACTTCAACAACCTGCTCACCGTGGTGCTGGGCCATGCCGAGCTGAGTGAGCTGCGCCAGGATCTGCCCGACCCCGTCCGCCAGGACCTGCGGCGGATCAGCGAGGCGGCCCGGCGCTGTGCGGCCATCGTGCGCCGCATCCAGACCTTTGGCCGGCCCATCGACCTGAACAAAAAAGCGCCGGTCGACCTGCACCAGGTGGTGCGCGACACCGTGGATATCACCCGGCCCCGCTGGAAGACCGAACCCGAACGCCAGGGCCACGCCGTGCGCATCGAGTTGGCGCTGGAGCCGGCGCCTCCCATCGCCAGCCAGGGCTCGGCCTGGGAGGAGATCCTCTCCAATCTGATCTTCAACGCCGTCGACGCCATGCCCCAGGGCGGCCTGATCACCATCGGGGTGACCAGTGTCGGGCAGGAGGTGGTGCTGCGGGTGACCGACACCGGGGTGGGTATGGACGAACAGACCCGGCAGCGGGTCTTCGAACCCTTTTTCACCACCAAGGGCCCGGAGCAGGGCACGGGGCTGGGCTTGAGCACGGTATGGGGCCTGGTGCAGGGCATGGAGGGCCGGGTCGAATTGGACAGCGAAGCGGGCCGGGGCACCACCCTGGCCATCTGGGTGCCGCAGGCCTCCCCGATGGCTGCGCCCCCGCCAGAGGAAACCACCCCCGTGCTGAGCCGCCCCCTGCGCCTGCTGGTGGTGGACGACGAACCCCTGGTCCTCGAACTGCTGGTGGCCCTGCTGCAGGGCCACCAGGTGGACACGGCCTATGGCGGAGAGGAGGGCCTGCAGGCGCTGGCGCAGCAATCCTACGACGCGGTGATCACCGACTGGGTCATGCCGGTGATCTCAGGGCTGGAGATCATCGCCGCGGCGCGGCGCGTTCCCGGCACGGTGGTGGTGCTGATGACCGGCTGGCAGCAGCGGGGCATGGCCGCCGACCAGCTGCAGGGGGTGGATATCGTCTTCCCCAAACCCTTCGAAGGGGCCGACGTGCAGCGCCTGCTGGGCCAGGTCTGGCAGGAACTCAACCGGCGTCAGACCCCGGCCTGAACCGGGGAGGAGGGCGACGCCCTCAACTCAGATAGCGAATCCGCCGGTGTACGTCGGTGTTGATGGAGTGGTACGGCAGCATCAGATTGCCGGGCCGGAACAGGGATTGCCGGATGTACTCCAGGTCGTCGTGGCCCACCGCCGTCGAGAAGATGGGCAGCAGGTACTCGATGCCCGCCGGCGAGGGCCGCATACCCACCGCGTCGTAGAAGCCGGGGTGGACCTGGCGGGCGTGGATGTAGCCCCAGCGGTCGCGCAGGCGGTTGGCGTCGAAGCTATCCACGTGGAATCCCTGGGCCTGGTTCCACTGCAGCACCGCCAGACTATTGCTCTGCCCCTCCAGCAGCATCTCCACCGCCTTGCCGCCCAGCAGGGCGGCGTAGGTGCGGTCGAAAAGCACGGGCCGACCGCCCCGCTGGGTATGGCCCACCTTGCGGGTGAAGATGGCGGCGCTGGCCTTGTCGCTCCGGCGCTTGCTGCGGAAATACTCGTCGCCGATCTCTTCCATCAGAAATTGGCGCAGCGCCTCGGCCGCCCCACTCAGGGCGATGTTGCCGGCCGGATCGGTGCTGCTGGTGGCCGCCCCCAGTTCGCGCCCGTGCTCGTCGGTCACCCCCTCGCCGCAGACGATGACCACGTTCTTCTGCAGGTCGTACAGTTCCTTGACCCGCTCGACCAGCACCCGGGTCCGCACCGGACATTCGGGGATCAGCACGATGTCGGGCTGGCCGTAGGCCGAGCCCAGGGCGATGTACCCCGAGTGCCGGCCCATCACCTCGATGATGGCGATGCGGCGGTGGCTCTCGGCGGTGGTGCGCACCCGCTGCACCCCCTGGGCCGACTCGAAGACCGCCGTGGCGTACCCGGGGGTCACGTAGTTGACCATGTACTCGAGGTTGAACTCGACCCGGGCGGGCCGCCGGAACACCCGCTCCTTGCCCCCCTCTTCCCTGCGCTGCCACTCGTCCACCTCGCTGGGGTAGTTGAGGCCCAGGTCGTTGTCGATGGTTTTGGGCGCCAGCACCGCCGGCAAACGCTCGGCCAGGGGCTGCATGCCGTTGATGGTGCCGTCGCCGCCCACGCAGATCAACCCCTCGATCTGCAGCTTTTTCAGGCGGGAGGCCACCTGGTCGAGCAGGCCGGGGTCGCTGTTGTCCACGTAGTCGCGCGAGGCCCCCAGCAGGGTGCCGCCCATGGTGGCGTCCAACTCGGGGATGGGGCGGAAAAGCGGATTGAGATGTACATGGGGCAGCTGCGGGTTGAGCAGGCTGCTGAAGCCCTTGATGAACCCGTACACCTCCACCTGCAACTGGCTGGCCCGCACCACTGCCCCGTAGATGGTGGCGTTGAGCGCCGGGGTGTCGCCCCCGGCGGTGAGGATGCCGATCCGCTTCATGGTCTGCCTCCGCTCTCGCGCTGTTCAGGAGCCGACCTGAGACCCGTTGCAGCTTCTCAGCCCGGCAGGGAGATGGGCACCTCGCGCCCCAGCCGGGAGGATTCGTACAACCCATCGAAAATCAGGGTGGTGTAGAGGACGGTCTCGGCGGGCATCGTCCAGGGCCGGCCCTGGACGATGGCCTCGACGAACTGCCCCACTGCGTAGGGCACCTCGGGGCTGCCGGGTGGCAGCGCGCCGGGGTCTACCTCCTGCAGGTCGCTGTACCCACCCCGGCGCAGCCGCAGCTTGGGCCCCGGGCCGAAGGGCCGCAGTTCCACCGCGCCGCGCTGCCCAGCGACGCGCACCTGCCACTGCTCGTCGAAATCGATGGCCCAGGAATGGGCGAAGAAGAGCGTGATGCCCCCCTCCAACCGCACGTAGGCGGTGCCGAAATCCTCCACCGAGAACTTGGCCGGGTCCCATTTGCCGTCGGGCGAGTGGCCAAAGGTGTTGTCGGCGGTGCCCGAGACCGTCAGGGGCTTGGGGTGCCCCAACAGATTGAGCACTGCGTCGAGGGTGTAGACCCCGTTGTCCATCAGCGCCCCGCCCCCGGCGGTCTCCTGCTGGATGAAGGTCCCCCCCGGAATCCCGCGGTGCTGCCAGCCGATGGCCTCGGCGTAGTAAATCCGCCCCAACTCGCCCCGCTCGACGGCCTGGCGGGCAGCCAGAATCTCGGGCATGAAGCGCCATTTCATCTCCACCATCAAGAGCTTGCCGCTCTTGCGCGCCGCCTGCACCATCTGCCAGCTTTGGGCCGTGGTGGCGGCCATGGGTTTCTCCACCAGCACGTGTTTGCCCGCCTCCAGCGCCGCCACCGTCGGGGCGCAGTGGGCCTGGTTGTAGGTGCAGACACTCACCGCGTCCACCTCCTCGAGCGCCAGCAGTTCCCGGTAGTCGCCAAAGGCGTGCTGGGCGCCCCAGCTCTGGGCCGCGGCTCGGGCTTTTTCCGGAAAGATATCGGCCACCGCCACGATCCTGGCGTCCGACCGCTGCTGGTACCCCTTGGCGTGGGCCTGGGAGATGCCGCCCGCGCCGATGATGCCGATGCCGATACCCATCGCTCCAAGGCTCCTTTCAGCTCGCCGGACCGGCTCGTCTGTATGCCGCTCCAGTGCTATTATAACTTTTGCCAGGTCCCTGTTTCGAGGTTCCACACCCCTCGTTCCACCACCTTTTCCCCGGCCAGCTGCTCCCAGTGGTGGGCCCCGGCCTCCACCGCCGATACGGCCCCCGCGCTTTCACTTTGATAGTCCACAATCTTCCAGCCGCCGGCAACCCGGAAGGCCAGGTCGATCACCCCGCGCACCCTTCCCTGCGCACTCTCAGGCGAGGCGAATTCCACCTGGGTATACACCTCCCCTGCCGCCTGCACCTGGGTCCAGAGCGCCGAGGCGCGGAAGGCCTCCAGCACCTGTTGCAGCCGGCCGCGCTGGCTGGGGGGCAGATTGGCCTCCCCGAGCAGATGGTCCAGGTACGGGGCCGCGTCCGCTGGCAGCCGTCCCTCCACCACCGCTCCCAGCAGGCGGTGCAGCAGCGCCCCGTATCCAGACTCCTCGCCCAGGCGGACCTCGGGCGGGTGGCTGGGCTGGTGAACCAACGCCCAGCGCTCCTGGCGGACCTGCGCCAGAGCGGCCCAGTCCCGGGCCGGTGTGGGGACCACGGCCGGGTGGGGCACCTCGTAGCTAGGCAGTGCCGGAACCTGCGCCACCGCCGGGTACAGGGCCGCCCAGGGCCCGGCTTCGGTTTTGCCCTCGTAACAGGACACCACCAGCAGATCGCGGGCGCGGGTGGCCGCCACGTAGAGCAGGCGCAAGTCCTCGGCTTCGAGGAAACGGGCCTCCTCCCGGGCATCCTCCTCCCAGCCGGGCGGCTCGCCGATCACCTCGACGGCGTGTGGCCCCCGCGGCCGGGTGATTCTCCGGGAGAGAAAGGGCTGGGTGCCGGTGCGGCTGACGTGGAAATCGACCTGGTGCCGGCCGGCGCTGGTGTCGCAGGGATCGGCCAGACACACCACCCGGGCCTGCAGCCCCTTGGCCTGGTGCAGGTTCATCAGCCGCACCGCCCCAGGCTGGCCAGCCTGCAGGGTCATCTCCTCCACCTTGTAGTCGGGGTCGTCGATCAGCTCGCGCAATTCCCTGAGGATCTGCACCCAGTGCAGGCCCTGCCCCGCCCAATCCCGCACCAGGGCCATGATCCGCAGCAGGCTGCCGGCCCGCGAGGACCCGGCGGGCCGCGAGGCGGCAAAGGGGATCAGGCCCAACCCGTCGACCAGCCGCGACCAGGCCGCAGCCGCGCTTTGGGATTCGAACTCCACCCTTCCCTGGGCGAGGCGGCCCAGCGCCCCGGCGAGGCGCTGCTGCAGGGGAGGCTCCAGACCCGCCGGCAGCGGCTGACTATAGTCGAAATACCCGCCCGCCCGCTTGAACTCATACAGTTCGTCGTCCCCCAGCCCTACCAGGGGGCCGCGCAGGTATTTGACCAGACTCAGGGCGTCCTCGGGGGCGGCGATGGCCTCGGCCATCTCCACCAAGGCCCTCAGATCGGCCGATCCGGACAGGCGGCTGCCGGCGATGTCGTACGGGATACCCCGGGCCTCCAGGGCACGCGCATAAAGCGGTAGGCAACTGGTGGTGCGGGTGAGGACCATAAAGTCCCCGGCGCTGACCCCTTCGCCCAGCACCTTTGGGGTATTGAACTCGGTCTGCCCGACCAGCACTGCGGCGATGAAGGTAGCCAGGGATTCGGCCTCCTGGGCAGCCACCTGGGCCCGCCGATGCCCCTTGAGCTGGGGAATGGGCAGCCGACGCACCCCGACGGGATCGCCGCCCTGGGTGCGGTGCGGCACCAGCGGGGTGAAGGGCGCCTGGTAGGGGGTGGTCTGGGCGGCGAAGAGCGGGGCAAAAACCCCGTTGAGCCAGGTGCAGAGCGGGCCGGCGGCGCGGAAGCTGGTGTTCAGGTCCACCACCTGTCCCCCGCTGGCAGCCAGGCGCTGGCGCACCCTGGCGCAGGTTTCGACATCGGCGCGGCGGAAGCGGTAGATGGACTGCTTCTCGTCCCCCACCAGAAAGAGGCTGCCCTGGCGCGGCTTTAGGTTTGTCCAGTCGGGTTCTTCGGTGTCGCTCCCGGTCAGGTAGAACACCACCTGGGCCTGGATGGGGTCGGTGTCCTGGAATTCGTCCACAAAAAGGCTGTGGAAACGCTCCTGGAAATGGCGGCGCACCTGCGGCTGGTCGCGCAGCAGCCCGGCGGTCAGCTCCAGCAGGTCCTGAAAACTGAGCCGGCCCTGGGTGCGGCGCTGTTCTGCGTAGAAACGCGCCCCCTCGTCCACCAGCGGCGCCACAGCTGCGTACACGTGCCGGCGCCACTGGGCCAGGGCGGGTGCCAACACCTGCTCCTGGAGCTTGGGCAGGTGTTCGTCGCGCAGGGCCTTGGCAAAGACCTCGTGTGGTTTCCAGGCCTTGAGCGTGACCTTGAGTTTGGCCGCCAGGATCTGCAGCAGCGCGGCCTGATCACCCGGGTTGTGCAACTCGCCGTTTTCCAGGAAATGGCGCGCCCGCGTCAGCGCCGCGGCGCAGGGGTCCCCTCCGGTGCCTGCGGGCATCCAGGCCAGGGCCTCGGCCACCAGCCCGCGCACGGCCTCCACCGCCGGTCCCAGGTCGGGACAGGGCGCGGCGCCGGCCTTGAGCGGCAGATCGCCGAACACACAGTGCGCCGAAAAGAAGGGGTAGAGATCCTCGGCCTGCAGCCCCACCTCCTCCACCAGGCGCCACCCCTCGTGCTCCCGCAGGTGCCCCTGCTGCACAAAGCGGTCCCAGGAGGCCCGGCGCAGGCGGCCCTCCTCCCGCTCCTCCAGTTCGGAGAAATCGGCCGGCAGACCGGCCTCCAGGGGCCGTTCGCGCAGCAGCTGGCCGCAAAAGGAATGGATGGTGCCGACGAAACACCGGTCCAGCCGGTCCAGGGCACGGCGGGCCCGCTCTGACTCCGGCCCGCCCTGGCCCGCAGCCTCCTGCAAACGGGCGGCAAAGCGCCCCCGCATCTCGCCGGCGGCCTTGCGGGTGAAGGTGATGGCCGCCATCTGCTCGATCTCGCCCTGGCCGGTGCAGATCCACGCTGCCATCCGCTCCACCAGCGCCTGGGTCTTGCCGGCCCCGGCGCCGGCCAGCACCATCAGATTCTGGTGTAGATCGCGGGCAATGGCCTGGCGGGCCGCCTGATCCCCGAGTTCCTCAGGCACTTGCCCACTGCCTCAGCAAGGTGGTGAGGGCCGGCCGGCCGGGCACTTCGACCTCTGGGCCCACATCTGCGGGCAGGCTCGCCTCGCCGCTGCAGAGCGAGGCGTAATCGCAGTGCAGGCACTGCCGCTCCTTCTGGAGATGGAAAAAAGCCCCCTGATCCACCATCTCGACCACGGGCGCCAGCAACCCTGCGACGCGGCCCGGCGCGGGCGGCGGTGCAGCCAACTGCCGGCCGTGCTCCCGCGCCCCGACAAAAAAATAACCCGCACTGGACACCACACCCTCGTGCTCCCGCTGGCGCAGGACCTCCTCAAAGGCATGGGCATACAGTGCCCACTGGAGGTGGATCCCGCCCCGGAGCAGATCCTCGCCCTCGTACGGGGTACTCGAGCCGGTCTTGTAGTCCCAGATCAGGCACCCCTGCCCCTGCCTGTCGATGCGGTCGATGCGCCCCTGTAGCCGCAGCTGCAGGCGCTCGGAAAGCGCCAGTACCACCCCCTCTCGGAATAGTGCTCCATCGTGCCCCCCCGCACCAAAACTCAGCTCTAGGTCCACCACCTCCGCCTCCTGGTTCCGGGACTCTGCCCTGAGGAATATCCGGGCCGAGCGCTCCAGCCGCCGCAGATCGGCCCGGAGGGACGCCTCGTGGCGCACTGGTATATCCTGCTTCAGCTCCTCCACCAATTCCCGGAGTACCTGCGCCAGCAGCAGGCCGTGTTTTTCCACCGAAGGCCGCTCGCCCCGCTCCCGCAGCGCGGATAGGAACCGGTAGAAGAGGCGGTGGAGGGCAGAGCCGAACTCCGCCGGATTGAGCCAGCGGCCCGGGTCCTCCCGGTCGGGTGGGCCTTTTAATTCCAGCACATAGCGGAGGAAGTAGCGATAGGGACAGCGCATTAGCGCTTCGAGGCTCGAGGCCGAACGCAATTGCCGGCCCCTGTTGATCCCCAGCTCGGGCGTGAGACGGCCCAACCAGCCCGAAAACCGCCCCCAAGGGTCCTGCTCCCGCTCTCGCAGAGCGTGCTCCCCCTCTGCCAGCCAGGGAAAGAGTACCTGTGCCTGGCTGGTACCACCGGCCCCCCGGCAACCCGCCAGCAGGGCTTCCCCCTGGTCCAGGGCTGCTTCCAGATCAGGCACCACCAGGGGGATTTCGCTGTGCAGAGCGTGCTCCGCCAGTCGCAGAACCAGGGGCGCCGGTGTCAGTTCGCGGCCGTCCTGCAACTCGCAGCGCTTGCTCACCAGGGTCACCGGACCCGGGCTGTACGCCAGTATTCTGTCCAGCTGCCAGGCCTGCTCGGCCGGCCGCTGCCGCTGCAGCGGCAGCCCGAGCAGTTGGCGTTCTGCATCCGCCAGGAGGGTATCCTCAGCGGGTTTCCCCGGAAAGGAGCCTTCATCCATACCTATTATATATATGTGCTTGCGCCCGGCATACCCCGCCACTTCAAGGGGGCTGACCAGCAGGCATCCCCGCCTGGGATCTGCGTCCACAAAGAGGTGTGCCTCCAGGCGATTCAGCAGGCGCTGAGCCAGCCGCACCGGATGATCGACCATCTCCACTCGACCCAGAACCCGCAGCCGCTCCACCAGCTGCGCCGCGAGCTGGCGCTGATGCTCCCGCTCCTGGGGAACCCACGACCGAAGGAACTGCACCCCCGCTCCTGCGAGGGCCTTGAGGGAGACCTCCGCACCTTCGGGCACCAGGCCTCGCAACCTGTCGAGCAGATCCCGCGCCCGGAGCATTCGTTCTGCCTTCTCCTGTGATTGCGCTGGGAGCATATCGTCGTGCTCCCCTTCTGCTGTCTCATCCTGCACCCGAGCCTGCCTGAGCAGGGGGGCCAGCCGATGAACAGGCCCCAGCTCGGGCAACCCGCTGAGCAGCCCTGCCCGACACAAGTCGGCCAGCTCCGCTGGATCAAACCCGGAACCGATCCAGCGGAAGAAACCCAAGAGCGCCTGGCCCGCCTGGCTAAGAAAGGGCGGAAGGCCCTGTGCAGCATCGACTTCTATGCCTAATTCCCCGGCTGTGGCATGGGCGAGACTAAGGTAGGGTTGCTCCGCAGCGTAGACCAATTCCACCTGGTCCACAGGAATCCGATTCCGGAGCACATCCCGGAGCACGGCCCTCAACTCGGCTTCGGCCCCCGTGGCTTGCCAGATCCGGAGCGGAGGCCCAGATTCCGCCTGGGACCCGGGAACCGGCAGCCTTTTCAGCGCGGAAAACCGTGCTCCCGCACTTTGGGCCGGCGGGGTGGAGAACGCGGTGTCCCAGTGGAGGCGATACCCTCCAGTGCCAATACAGCGCTGAACAAAACGCGCGGCCAGCTCCGGGAGCATGGTTTCGCCCAGCACCGCGAATACCCCTTTGCTGATGCCCTCCAGGCCCATGGCCTCGGCAAAAAGCAGGGCCTGGTCGTAGCGCCGGCGCTGCGCCAGCGCCTCGCCGTAGGTGCGATACAGGTCTGCCAGGGACTTGAGGCGGGCTGCTCCGGGGTCCAGAGCCGCCACTGCCTCCGGGCTGATCTCGTTCAAGCGGAGGGTGCGCAGGGTTTGTGCCAGGTTGCGGGCCAATCCAGGGGAAGGGCGGTCCGCGCAGCCCAGGGCGCGGGCGCGGCCCGGAGCGCTCAGGGCCTCCCAGATCAGGAAGAACTCCTCGTCTGCGCCCAGGACATGCCAACCTGCCGCCACCAGTTGGGGGCCGGCCCAATATTCCGCCCAGGCCGCCGGGGTGAGCAGCCGCAGGTTGGCCCAGGGTGGCCCGCCAGCAGCCAGGACCCTTGCCAGGTGTTTACCCGCCTGGGCCGAGGGGACAAAAACCACCTTGGGGGCCAGGGGATGGTCCTGGCAGAAAGCCGCCAGTTGGGCGAGCGGGGGGGATGGCATATCTCCAATATATCTTTGCGAGATATCCGCCTCCAGCCCCCTTGCCCCCTATTGCGCCGGCCCTGAGCGGGAAATATCTTGCACCACACCCCTTCTAGGAGAACCCCATGACCCTGACCTCGGACCTGTCCCACGCCCTGCGCGCCGTGCCCGGCTTCCGCTCCACTCACCCTGGTATACAGATCGGCACCTATGTCTCCTCGGGGGTCAGCGACGAGGATTTGGAATTCCTGCAGCAGGTGGGGGTGTCCTGGGCCATGCTCATCCCCGAGCGCCTGGACCAGCAGACCGCCGCCTACTACAAGCAGTGCAACGAGCGCTTTGCCCCCTACGGCATCCAGATCTACCGCGTGGCCAACCACAGCGTGCACAATATCGAGGAGGTGACCCTCAACCTGCCCGGGCGGGACGAGAAGATCGAGGAATTCATCACCTTCATCCGCAACCTGGCCGCCGCCGGCATCTTCTACAACACCTACGCCCACATGGGCAACGGCATCTGGAGCACTGGCCAGACCAAGGGCCGGGGCGGGGTGGCCGCCCGGGTGCTCGACATCAAAAACGCCAAGGGCACCTGGCACGGGAAGACCTACGAGGGCGTCCTGACCCACGGCCGGGAATACCGCGAGGAGGAGATCTGGGACAACTACGAGTACTTCATCCGCAAAGTGGCGCCAGTGGCCGAGAGCGAGGGGGTCTTCATCGGCATCCATCCCGACGACCCGCCGGTCTACGCCCTGGGCGGGGTGCCCCGCTGCGTTTTTGGCACCTTTGCCGGCTATAAACGCGCTATGGAGATCGCCGACAGCCCCAATATCGGGGTGTGCCTGTGTGTGGGCTGCTGGCTGGAGGGCGGGCCAGAGGGTATGGGGGTGGACGTGATCGAGGCCATCCGCCACTTTGGCCAACAGGGCAAATTACACAAGGTCCACTTCCGCAACGTCAGCAACCCCATGCCCGCGCCCTGGCAGGAGACCTTCATCGACGACGGGTACCAGGACATGCACCAGGTGATGCGGGCCCTGCGCGAGGTGGAATACGACGGCTGTATCATCCCCGACCACATCCCGCACATGCACGGGGGGCACCGCCCTGGCCTGGCCTATTCCATCGCGTACATGCGCGCCCTGGTGCAGGCGGCCAACAACGAATACGGAGGGGCCAAGTGAAGATCACCGAGATCAAAACCGCCCAGGTGCGGATCAAGGTCGAGGGCCAACCCCGCTACCTGTACCGCTACGTGCGGGTGTACACCGACCAGGGGGTGTACGGCACCGGCGAGGCCAGCCACGTGGACGAGGGCTGGCGCGGTTCCACCCAGAGCATGGCCAGCCAGCTCATTGGTTTGGATCCGCGCGATGTGGACGCCTGCTTCGAGAAGGTTCGCCGCAGCTATATCTTCCGGGGCGGCTTCTCCGGCTTGGGCATCTCGGCGCTGACCGGCATCGAGGTCGCCCTGTGGGATCTGGCCGGCAAGGCCCAGGGCGTGCCGGTGTACCGCCTGTTGGGGGGGAAGTTCCGCGACCGGGTGCGGCTCTACGTAGACAGCGCCAACTCCGACTATCAACAGCGGGCCGAGGAGGTGCGGGCCAAGGGTTTCACCGCCATCAAGTTCGACCTCGACGACGCCAACAACCCGCACAAACTCGACCCCTGGAACTGGTCCGTGACCCCAGACGAACTCAAATCCATGGTCGACCAGGCCTTCGAGATCCGCGAGGCCGTGGGCTCCATGGACCTGGCCATCGACTTACACGGCCGCTACGACGCCACCGCCGGCCTGGCCCTGGCCCACGCCCTGGAGCCCTTGAATCTGATGTGGCTCGAAGAACCCGTGCCGCCCGAAAACATCGACGCCCTGGCCAAGATCACCCAGGCGACCCGCACCCCCATCTGCGCCGGCGAGAACCTCTACCTGCGCCACGGCTTCCGCGACCTGTTGCAGAAGCAGGCCGCCGACATCATCATGCCCGACATCTCCAAATGCGGCGGCCTCTCCGAGTGCCGCAAGATCGCCAACCTCGCCGAACTCTACTACATCCCCTTTGCTCCCCACAACAACTCCAGCGCCCTGAGCACCGTGGCCGACGCCCACGTCTGCGCCAGTGTGCCCAATTTCCTGGCCCTGGAATTCCACCGCTACGGGGACCCGACCTGGGACGAGGTGATCCTCGCCGAGCAGCCAGCCATCCAGCAGGGGCATGTGGTGTTGGAGGAAAAACCGGGATTGGGGGTGGAACTGAACGAGGGGTTCCTGCAGGCGCAGCTGGAAAAGGGCGAGCCGCTCTGGCAATGAACCGGAGCGCGGAGGGGCTCCCCTCCGCGCTCCCTGCTAGTTCTGCCCCAGGGCTTCCTGAATCTCGGCCAGCAGCATGGTCAGGCGGAAGGATTTTTTCAACACCGCCTGCACACATCCGGGTGGGGTGAAGAGGATATCGTCCTCCACACAACTGGTGACCGCCACCACCGGGGTGTCGATCTGCCGATTGCGCAACTGCACCAGCAACTCCTCCCCGTTCACCAGACCTGGCAGATGCAGGTCGAGCACGATGAGGTCGACCGGGCGTTTCTCCATCAACTCCAGGGCCTGGCTGCTGGACCCCGCTGGCACGGCATTGTAGCCCTTCAGGCTCAGGGTGCGCACCAATAGATTTCGCGTGTATTCCTCGTCGTCCACCACCATGATGGTGGGATAGGAACGCTCTGCCTGGGCCGGGTTCACCGCCGGGTTGCCGCGCTCCGCCGCCGGCAGATAAAGCGCAAAACTCGCCCCCTGCCCCGGGGCGCTCTGGCACTCGATCCAGCCCCCATGCGCCTTGGCGATGCCGTGTACCACGGCCAGGCCCAATCCCATACCGCCGCGCCCCGCCTTGGTGGTGAACAAGGGCTCGAACATGCGCTTCTGGGCTTCGGCGTCGAGGCCCGGCCCGTTGTCGGCGATTTCGATGCGGATGTAGGGCTCGGCACCGGGCTGGGGGGCGGGTTTGAGCTGCGGGTCGCCGGCAGGCAGGTACTGGACAGTGAGGCGGATGGCCGGCGAGTGCTGCTGCCCATGCACCGAGATCAGGCCCTCGCGCGCATTGGCCAAGAGTTCGATCAGGCACTGCCGGATCAGGACGCTGCTGCCCAGACATTCCAGATCCAGATCGCATTGGGCGTTGAAGTACACCGAAGAGGGCAGCGACAGGGCGCAGATGTCGGCTGCCTCGCGGACCATCTCCGCCAGGCGGACCGGACGGCGCTCCACCAGCTGGTGCTGGTACAACAGGGCCAGTTGTTCGACGGTGCGCTCCACCCGCTCGGCCGAGGTCCGCGCCTCCTGTACCAGGGGCTGCAATTCGTCGGCCTCGAACATCAGCGTCAGGTCGAGGTTGCCGATGATCTCCTGGAGCTGCTCGTCAAAGTTGCCGACGATGGAGGCGGTCAGCCGGTTCACGGCTTCGAGCTGTTCGTCGCGGCTGCGCCGTTCGGCCACCTGCACCCGTTCCTTTTCGGCCCGGGAGCGGTGGAGCGCCATCTCCACGGTGGTGTACAACTCGCGTTGCTCAAAAGGTTTGATCAGGTACCCCATGGGCTCGGCGCTTTTGGCCCGCTCCAGGGTGGGATCGTCGGAATAGGCCGTGAGGAAGACGACGGGAATGTGAAAGTTCCGGTGAATCTGGCGGGCCGCCTCGACCCCGTCCATCTCCCCGGCCAAACGAATGTCCATCAGCACCAGATCTGGCAACAGGACCTCGGCCTGCTGCACGGCCTCCTCGCCGGTCAGCGCCCCGCCGGGCACTTCGTAGTCCAATTGGCGCAGCTTGGCGGTCAGGTCCAGCGCTACCAGCGCCTCGTCCTCGACGACCATGATCCTTGCTTTGGGCATTTCCTCGCGCCTCCGGGTTGAAACCTCGCCGTTCCCTTACCACTCGTCGGTGAACGAATTATAAGAACGAGTTATAATATAGATCATAGAAACCTCATTGGCCAAACAACAGATGCACCAGCAGCACAACGGAATTCGGCAGTCAGGGGAACTTGTCCGCGCCAGAGGGGGGCCTTACAGATGGCCTATCGATTCTGAGGGAGTCCGGGATGGAAATACCATGCGGATAGCGTATATTTACCGGTCGCGCTTCCCTGCTTCGGCCACCTGAAACAACCATGTATCCCTTGTTGACTTTGCTGAGTTGGTGCCTGGTGCTGATGCCCGCCCTCGGCGCCAGCGCCCAGACCGCCGACCTCTTCAAATTCTTCGCCGCAGAGGCGCAGGTGGTCACTGCCTCGCGTATCCCGCAGACCGTCGGTCAGGCCCCCGCCACGGTCCACGTGATCACCGGGGAAGCGCTGGCCAGTTCCGGGACCCTCACCCTCTGGGATGCCCTGCGGGTGGTGCCCGGCGTGGATGTGATGACGGTGCGCACCTTCCAGGGCGGGGTCAGCATCCGCGGGCTCAACAAGACCCTCAACAGCCGCACCCTGGTGCTGGTCGACGGGCGCAGTTCGATGGCGGTGTCGGTGGACTATTCCTTTTGGGAGAACCTGCCAGTGCTGCTCGAGGATGTGGAGCGCATTGAGGTAGTGGAAGGACCAGCCTCGGCGCTCTACGGCGCCAACGCCATCACCGGGGTGATCAATCTGGTCACCAAGAAGCCCGACCAAGTGGGCGGAGGACTGGTCAGCTACGGCATCGGCGAGCGCCGCACCCATGCCGCCTCCCTGCTCTACGGCAGGCAGCAGGGGCGGGTCGGCTACAAGTTTGGCCTGGGGTGGCACACCGGCAACAGCTTCGCGGACCCCGACCAGCGCGCCTCGGAGACGCTGCGGGGAACAGGGTACCTGAGCTACGATCTGAACGCCCACACGCAGCTGAGCCTTTCCGGGGGACGCACCGGGTTGGACACCGAGGTCTCGGGGGCCCGTTTCAACCGGATGAACACCGATGGCACCGTGGGTTTCCTTCGGTTGGACGGGGTCCATCGCCAAACCCGGCTGCGCCTCTTCTGGAATACCGCCGATATCGGGGTGGACTTCCTCGCCTACAACCGGTTCGCCAATGAGCGCCACGATGTCTGGGATCTGAACCTGGAACAGTTGCTTCCCCTTACGGCGCGCAGCACCGCCGTGGTGGGGGGCGGTTTCCGCCACACCGACCTGAGGTCCAACTACGTCTCTGCCCGCAATTCGCTGTGGAGCGCCTTCGCCGAACACCGATGGCACCCGGCGCGGCGCTGGACCTTGTGGAGCAGCGCCCGGCTCGACGCCAGGCCCGGTGACCAACTCGCTCTTTCCCCCCGTTTCAGCCTCATCTTCACCCCGGTGCCGGCGCAGACCCTGCGCCTCTCGGCCGGCACCGCGTACCGCAACCCGACCCTGCTCGACCGCCATCTCTTCTTCAGCGACACCCTGCAGATCGGCGAACTGACCGTGGCGGTGCTCAACGAAGGCAACCCCGACCTCAAGTCGGAGCGGATCCAGTCCTTCGAACTGGCCCACCAGTGGAAGTCCGGCAGTCTGCAGACCAGGCTGACGGGTTTTGGCTACCGGCTGGACCGGGTCGTCGTTGTCTCCGCCGCCGCCACCAGCGGCGTCGACCTGCAACAACTCGCCGTGCACCTTTCCGCCTCCAATGGCAGCGCCCTCGAAGCCTGGGGCGGCGAGGGCGGCCTGGAGTTCCACGTGACCCAGCACCTGAAAGGATTCGCCAACTACTCCTACCAGGGCCTGCGCGGGATCAGGGACCAGCAGGCGGCGATCAAGGGCACACCGCACCACAAGGTCAACGGCGGCCTGCGCTGGCGCCGGGGCAGACTCACCAGCAGCGCTTCCTGCAACTGGGTGAGCCAGACCTTGTGGCTCACCCAGAATCCGCTGGCTCCCGGGTACCGCGCGGTGCCCGGTTATACCCTGATCAACCTGCACCTGGGCTACCGGCCTGCCGGCCGCTGGCAGGGCCTGGAACTGAGCCTGGATGCCTCCAACGCCCTCGACCGCCGGCACTACGAAAGCCTGCCGGGGCGCAGCATCATCGAACCTGGCCAGGCGGCCGAAATCGTCCGCGCCCGGCGCCAACTCAGCCTCAGTTACCGTTTCTGATGCCCATGCCACAGAGACTGACCAGATCCCCCGCCCCGTTGCCGAGAGCCCCGATGCCAGCCCGCATCGCTGCCCTGGGGAGCTGGGTCTGGGTGTTGCTCTTTGCCGCCGGCGCCGCCCGGGCCCAGACAGCCGTGGAGCTGTTCCAGTTCTTTGCCGAGGAAGCACAGGTGATCAGCGCCTCGCGTATCCCGCAAGCGGCCAACCGGGCGCCGGCCACCGTCTACGTGGTCAGCGGCGAAGAGTTGCGGACCTCTGGATCGCAAACCCTGTGGGACGCCCTGCGGGCGGTGCCCGGGGTGGATATCTCGATCTTCCGCACCTTTCAGGGCCGGGTGAGTATCCGCGGGCTCAACAAAAGCTTCAACAACCGCACCCTGGTACTGGTGGACGGCGGCAGTACCTCGCTGGGCTCTATCGACCAGTCCCTCTGGGAGGTTTTTCCGCTCCTGTTTGCAGAAGTGGAGCGCCTCGAGGTAGTGCAGGGCCCGGTCTCGGCCCTCTACGGGGCCAACGCCCTCAACGGGGTGATCAATATCGTCACCAAGAAGCCGGGGCAGCTGGGAGGAGGGCTCATCAGTTACGGGGGCGGCGAAAGGCAGACCCAGAACGCCTCCCTGGTCTACGGCCGGCAGTCTGGAAAGATGGGGTACAAATTTGGGCTGGGCTGGCGCACCGGTAACCGTTTCGAGGACACCGATCAACACGCCGGGACCACCTACCGCGGCAACGGCCAGTTCTGTTACGCCCCGGGGCCACATACCCAACTGAGCCTCACGGGGGGCCTGACCGCCATGGACATCCAGGGCAGTGGCGACTGGTTGAGCCTGGCCCAGAGCAAGGGCACGGTGGGTTTTCTCCGCGCCGAAGGGGTCCACCACCACACCCACGCCCAGGTTTTCCTGAGCCGGGCAGACATCGACCTGGATTTCACCTTTTGGGGACGGCAAGCCAGCGAGCGCGACCACACCTATGACTTCAGCGTCGACCATCTGGTCTCCCTGTCCGAACGCAGTACCGCCGTGATCGGCGCCAGCTACCGGAACAGCAACACCAACACTTCAAACTATGTCTCCGCCGGCAGCTCCCTGTGGAGCGCCTTTGCCGAGCACCGCTGGCAGCCGGCCCCGCGCTGGGAGCTGTGGACCAGCGCCAGGGTGGATCACAAGTCGCACGTCCAGGCGGCCCTCTCTCCCCGCCTCAATCTCATCTTCACCCCCGTGCCCACCCAGACTCTGCGCCTGTCACTGGGCATGGCCTACCGCAACCCCACGGTGCTCGAGAACTACCTGTCCTTCACCGATACGCTGATGGTGGGAAAGACGCAGGTCGCCGTACAGACCGTCGGCAGTCCAGACCTCGGGCCGGAACAGGCAAAATCGATCGAACTTGCCTACCAGCTGGAGCGGGGCCGTTTCAGGGCCAGGCTGGTCGGTTTCCATTTCCGGCTGGACGACCTCATCTACTCCACCATCTCCGGCGTCGGCCTGACCAGTCCCACCGACATCGCCGTGCGTGTTGCCTTTGGCAACCAGGCCGGCCCCAAGGTCTGGGGCGGGGAAGCCAGCGCGGAGTTCCCGTGGGGAAAAAGGGTGACGGGGTTCACCAACTACTCATACCAGGATCTCAGCGGCGCCATGGACCCGGCAGCAGTTGGGTACGGCACCCCGCATCACAAGGTCAACGGCGGCCTGCGCTTGAACGCCGGCCGCTTCAGCGCCAATACCTCAGCGCACTGGGTGAGCCATACCCTCTGGCTCGACAGAAACCTGACCTCCCCCAGGTACCAGCGGGTGCCTGCCTACACCCTGGTCAACCTTCACCTGGGCTACGCCTTTGGCGGTGCCTTCCAGGGGCTTGAACTAGGCCTGGACGCCTTCAATCTCTTTGACCACCAACACTACGAAACCCTGCCCACCAGGGACCTGGCCGTCGGCCAGTCGGGCGAGATCGTCCGCGCCCGGCGCACCGCCAATATTCTCTACCGGTTTTGACTGGCCCCATGCAGACCGCAAGCCCTCATAACCTCTCTCTGATACGCAGCGCGCGCGCCGCCTGTCTGCTGGCCTGGTGCTGCCTGTGGGCAGGAGCGGCCGGGGCCCAGGAGGTGGTGGCGGTGCTCAGCTCCGACCTGGCGCCGTACCGCGAGGCATACCAGGGATTCGCCGCGGCGCTGGGACAACCGGTCACCCAGGTCAATCTGCAGACCGGACACCTTCGGATCGGCCGCGATACCCGGGTGGTGGTTGCCTTTGGCGGCAAAGCGGCTATGGCGGAGTACCCCGAAGACCTGACCCTGGTCTACTGCATGGCCCCAGGCACCATCCTCGCCCCGGACCAGCGCCAGGGCACCACCATCAGGATCAACATGTTGCCCCCGGCCGATCAGGTCGTCGGCACCCTCAAAGACCTGCAGCCCCCGCTCAAAAACCTGGCGATCCTGTGGGTCACCGACACCATGAACGATTACGCCGCCCAGCTGCAGCGGGCCGGCGAGGCCAGGGGCCTGGAGGTGGCAGCCGAGCATCTGCGCTACCCCGACCAACTGCCCGACAGCCTGCGGCGATTGGTCAGCAAAGGGGTGGAGGCGCTGTGGCTGCCCCCTGATCCCCTGCTGATCAATGCCGGCAGTTTTGCCCTGCTGCGCGAGTTTTCGCGCGCCAACAAGGTGCCCCTCTACGCCCCCACCGCCGGTTTTGCCGAAGAGGGCGCCGTTGCCGCCGTGGGGGTCAGCTTTGCCCAGAACGGCCGCACCGCCGCCGAAGTGGCGCTGGAAATCCTGGCCGGGCACCAGGCGCCGGCCGAGGTCTATCCGGATGAGTACGAGATCACCCTCAATCTGGGTGCTGCCGCTGCGCTAGGCATACGCTTCCCGCCGGGCATCCAGAGCCGCGCCCACCGGATCATCCCATGAAGATCCGCCACAAGATCCTGGTTGCGGTTATCCCGCTCCTGGCGATCTCGGTCGTGGCCATGAGTGTCTTTTCCGAGCAGGCCGCCCGGAAGGTGCTGATCCAGGGGGTGGTCAACAGCGGCCGGGCCATCAGCCTGAACCTGGCGCAGAACCAGGAGACGGTGCAGAGCTTTCAGCAGGGCGAGGAAAACAGCCTCCTGTCCCTGCTACAACAGGCGCAGGAGAATTCGGGGGCCCGCTACGCGATGATCCTCGGCCCCACCGGCGAGGTGCTGGCCCACACCAACGTGGTGGAGCGCGGCAGGCTTTTTGCCGACCAGGCCACCCTGCAGGCCCTCGCCTCCACCCAGCCCGAGTACCTGCACCTGGAAACAGACGGGCAAGAATTGATCGATTTCTCCTTCCCCATCTGGGAACTGGAGCAGACCGAGGCCGGCGAGGAATTCATCCTGATGGGCAAAAAAGACGTGCGGGCCCAGAAGCGGCTGGGCACCATCCGCATCGGCCTGCCCCTCCAGGATGCACTCGACACCGCCGAACGCATCGCGGCGCAGGTGTTCTGGGTCATCAGCCTGATCAGCCTTTCGGCGGTGGTGCTTGGACTCTTGTCCATGGAGCGTCTGCTGCGGCCGATCTCACTGCTGGCCACGGCTGCCGAGCAGATTGGCAAGGGCGAGACCGGGGTCCGGGTGCCAGTGCTGGCCGACGACGAGTTCGGCGAACTGGCCGGCAGCTTCAACCAGATGAGCCAGGAGTTGGCCACCACCACCGTCTCCAAGGACTTCCTCGACAGCATCCTGCGCAACATGCAGGATCTGCTGGTAGTCACCGACGCGGCGGGCATCATCCGCCTGGTCAACCAAAGTACCCTGGAGATGCTCAGCTACCGCGAGGAAGACCTGATCGGCCAGCCGGCGGTGCAGCTCTTTTCCGGGGGCAACCGCGAATTGGGCGGCCAGGACATGGCGCTGCAGGTCCGCGAACTGGCCGGCAGCCGCGAAGCGCGGATGGTCAGCAGCACCGGGGCCGAGGTGCCGGTGGTCCTCAGCCTGGGGCTCCTGGCCGGCCAGGAGCGGCCGGCGGAAGGCTTCATCATCACCGCCGCCGATATCACCGAGCGCAAGGAAGCCGAGGACCAACTCCGCCTTTCCCTGCAGGAAAAGGAGGTGCTGCTCAAGGAGATCCACCACCGGGTGAAGAACAACATGCAGGTCATCTCCAGCCTGCTCGACCTGCAGTCGGCCCAGATCACCGACCCCCAGATCCGCGCCCCCTTTCGCGACAGCCAGAACCGCATCAAGAGTATGGCCCTCATCCACGAGCGGCTCTATCAGTCGCCCGATCTGGCGCGCATCGATTTCACCGACTACCTCCAGCTCTTGGCTCCCAGGCTCTTCGCCTCCTACCAGATTACCGACCAGCAGATCTCGCTGAATATCCAGGCCGCGCCGATCTCCCTGGAGGTCAGCCAGGCCATCCCCTGCGGCCTGATCATCAGCGAACTGATCGCCAATGCGCTCAAACACGCCTTTCCCGGAGGCCGGCACGGCGAGTTGCTCCTCAGCATGGAAAAAAGCCCCGGCGACGAGATCGTGCTGGTGGTCGCCGACAACGGGGTCGGCCTGCCGGAGGAATTGGACCTGGGACAGACCAACACCCTGGGCCTGCAGTTGATCCAGGTGCTGGCCAAACAACTCAGGGGCAGTATCGCCATGGACCGCAGCGCCGGCACCCGCTGCGAATTGCGCTTCCCCTGGCTCAGATGAACACCGCCCCAAACACCAAGCAGCCCCAACAGTACACGGAGGACTGATCCATGCCCCAGCGCGAGTACCGCAGCAGCATCACCACCCAGGGCCGGCGTATGGCCGGAGCCCGGGCCCTGTGGCGGGCCACAGGGATGAAGACCGAGGACTTCGCCAAACCCATCATCGCCATCGCC